>WBZT01001407.1_pt1 | contig 17682 bp, 12 predicted proteins | sample 5204241 | NCBI WGS metagenome assembly WBZT01 (sample SAMN12344358, study PRJNA552823) | activated sludge metagenome | biome: Activated sludge suspended growth; feature: Nitrification reactor; material: Wastewater; isolation source: activated sludge from nitrification reactor of wastewater...
CAGATCAGGTCGCGGCCCATGGTGGTGGCGGCGATGAACGCGTACGAGTCGATCGTGCTCATCACGGTGGCGATCATGCCGAGGTAGAAGAGCCCCAGCGCCACCGGCGGCAGCGTGACGCGCGCCAGCTCGGGATACGCGAACACGGGGTCATGCAGGTTGGGCAGCAACGCCCGCGCATAAAGCCCTGTGGCCGTGGTCATGAAGTCAAACAAGATCCAGAACGCAATGCTCACGAGCACGCCACGCCGCGCGACGCCGGGATCGCGCGCCGCGAACGCGCGCTGGAAGAAGCCGGGATCGACGAGCGTCGAGAGCGCGATGAAGTACCAGACGAAGATCGCCGCGGGCGGATTGCCGCCGTGCCATTCCCAGTGCGTCGCGGGCGTGCGCGCGTGCAGGAACGCAAGGCCGCCGTGCTGCGCGAACAGGAAGGCGAGCATCACCGCGAAGCCGCCGTACATGAGCACGAACTGGATCTGGTCCGTGAGCACGACCGTGCGCAGGCCGCCGCGATCGACGTAGAAGACGCTCAGCACCGCCGCCGCGACGATGCACGGCACGAGCGGCGCGCCGAACATGGCGGCGAACAGCGTGCCCAGCATGAGCACGTATGCCGCCGGCGCCGACTGCAGGAACACGATCGCGGCGCCGAACATCGCCGGCCCGCGCCCGTACGTCGCGTGCAGCAGGTCGGGGATCGTGTAGTGCTTCGCCTCGCGGGCCCGCTTCGCGAACAGCAGCGCGAACAGCAGCGCGCCGGCGTAGTACGGCACGCCGAACACGAGCCAGTTCGAGACGCCGTAGCGCCACGAGTACTCGCCGACACCGAGGATGCCGCCGTACCACGTGGTGACGAGCGTCGCGACGAACGCCGGCAGCGTCACCGCGCGGCCCGCGACGAAGTAGTCGTCGTTCGCAGGCTTCGCGCCGAATCGCCGCAACCAGACGAAGGCCAGTAGCCCGAAGTACAAAGCCACCAGCCCCCAGTCCAACGCACTGGAGCTGAACATCTGAGACGCCTTCCGGACGGATGCGCGTGCCCTGAAAGCACGAACGCCGTCCGCGAAGGGACGGCGAGGAAGGCAACTCGGGGACAACCGAATCGTCTGGCCGTTTCCCTACGCTGGTTCTAACCAGTTCAGGTTCGACGGGTGTGATCTCAGGCCGGTGCTTGTCCACAACCGGCCACCCCGAACGACATGTCGCGTCCGCATGCAGCACGGACGGCCGGAAAGATGCCGCGAACATCGGCCGGATGCAAGCGAGGCCGCCCGATCACGGGCGGCCTCGTCGACGCTGTCGATCGCGCGCAATCGAACGCCGCGCTGATCTCGGCGCGTCACTGCCGACGTCGCGACGGCTTCTCCGCCAGGAGCATCGCGAGCTGCTCGCGCAGCATCGGATGGCCGTGCGGATCGGCGAGATCCGCGAAGCGGACGCGGCCCGCGCGATCGACGACGATCACGGTGGGGAACGCCTTCACGCCGAACGCCGTCTGCGTGCGCGTGGTGGTGTCCTGCACGACGGGGAAGTCCCAGCCCTTCTCGCGCATCAGCGCGGCCACGCGCTCGCGCGGATCGCCGCGTCCCCATTCGCGCTTCTCGCAGTTGATCGTGAGGAACGTCACGGCACGGAACGCCGTGTCGCGCGACACCTCAACGAAGTCCGGCAGGCCCTCGACGCATCCCGGGCACCAGGTGCCCCAGAAGTCGATCACGAGCACGCGCCCCGCGAACTCGCGGCTCGTGCGCCGCAGCCCGTCGAGCGTCGGCAGCGACCACGCGGGTGCTGCGCGGTTCATCTTCGGCACCTCGAACACCGCGTGATGGTGCCGCGCCTCGCGGGCCGCTGCGACACGCTCGGCGAGCCCGTCGAGGTTCTCGTGGCGTTTCGTCCACGCTTCGCGCAGGCCTTCGCTGATCGATGTGTCCGCCCATTGGGACCCGTGCGCGATCACGTACTGCTCGATCGCGTCGTCGTAGCGATGAGCGAGCAGGTAGGTGTAGCCGAGTTGCTCGTGCAACCAGCCGGCGTCCGGCCGCTTGGCGGCGTACGACGCGAGCAGCGTGACGGCGCTGTCGAGCCGGTCGGTGCGACGGAATACGCGAGCGAGTTGGCTGATCGCGAAGTCGAGGTCGTTCGGATCGCCCGCCGTTCGCGCGCGCCGCACGTAAGCGTGCGCGACACTGTCCACCCAGCCGAGACGCTCCCGACGCTCGAGCAGCTCGTTCTCGACGTGCCCGACAAACATCAGCCGGTTGGCGAGCCGGACGGTGGTGTCGGCAATCATGGTGTCAGCCTGCCCGATCAAGTCCGGCGACGGTGCCCGGCGCGATTGCAGGGACTGCAGGACGATCTCGCGGAACATGCCCACGAGCGGCGGAGGCACCTCGAGCATCAGTCGCCGCAGCCGGTACTCGGCGTCCGCGGCGCGCAGCGAATCCTTCGCGGCGACGAACAGGGATTCCATCTCCGCGTCGGTCGGCATCTCGGCGCGAGCAGGAGCGGCGAGCGGCAGCGCGAGCGCGAGCACGGCGATCCACGCGGTGAACCACGCGGAACGAATCATGGCGAATGCCTCCGACGGGTGCGGCGCGCGGGCTCGGGTGACCCAGCGCCCGTGGAGCGGCCGTGACGTCGGCTGACGCGCGGCCGCGAAGGGGATTCGCTGCCGCGAAGTTAGTGGGCCGCGAGGGAGAACGGCAAGCGTTTCGACGTCCGAAAGCGCATCGCGCGGGCCGTGCGTCACGGCCCGCGCGACACGAAGCTCCCGGTCGAGCCGGGCGCGATCAGCGGTACAGCGACTTCACCGCGCCCCACGTGCGGTTGCGCGCCGGCGCCGCTCCGCCGGCGCAATAGGCGAACGCGCCGTTGTACTGGATCGAGTTCCCGGTGCGCGAGTAGGTCACCCACACGCCGTCCGGCGGAGTGCCGTCGGTCGGGCTGCTGAGATGGACGTTGCACAGGACGACGCACGCTGGCTGGGCGCAGCCGGTGCAAGCGCCCGCGCCCGTGCTCTTCGCCCGGCTGACGCTGATGCGAAAGACGGACAGCTCCTGCGAATCGTTGAACGTCCGGTCGGCGAGGGGCAGGTCCTGCGACAGAATGCCGGCGAGCACGAGGTAGACATCGCTAGCGGGATTGACCGGGTAGTTGTGTCGCCACAGGAACGTCGACCCGATCAGCATGGTGACGTTCGGGTCGTTGCCCCAGATCGAGGGACACGAGGTGCCGACGTCCGTCGAAGGCGCCATCGTGACCGCACTCTCGCGGCAGCCGCCGAAGCCGAGCCGCCACCAGTCGGGAGCGCGCGCGGCGTCGGCGCCGACCGTCAGGTAGGCGTATACCCCCTCGAACTTCGCGATCGTCACGTTGGGCGGCACGAGCGACACGACGGCCGTGAAGCCCGTCCCGCTGTTCGAGTCGCAGGCATTGGTGATCGAGCGCGACGGCGATCCGAGCGAGCAGTCGTCGAGCGAGAGGTTGATGCTGCTGCCGGCGTGAGCGACCGCTGCGAGACCGAGCAGCATGAGGCACATCCCGACGACACGCGGCGCGTGCATGATGGAGTTCCTTGCCGGGGGACAGGTCGTGGAGGATCCGTCAGCATCAAGCTTATCAAGCCGCCCACGGCGCACACCAGCGCGAACACCGGCCAGCCGCCCCCGTCGACGCCCGCGCCGCGCTTCGCGTAGACTGCGCCGCCATGCAGAGAACGACTGGAGCGGTGGTCTGTCCGAAGTGTGAGCGATTGGTCGCGGCGAGCGAGCCCAAGTGTCCCTACTGCGGCACGTGGCGGCCGGGCATGTTCGGCTACGGGCCGGCGCTGAGCCGCCTGCTGGGTGGCCGGTTCGACCTCACCAACACGATCACCATCGTGTGCGCGGCGCTCTACGTGCTGTCGCTGGCGCTCGATCCGGGCGCGATCTTCAACATGGGCAACTTCCTCGACCTGCTCGCGCCGTCGGGGATGGCGCTGATCAAGCTCGGCATGACCGGCGGCGCGCAGATGCAGCACGGCTTGCTCTGGACGCTGTGCACCGCCTGCTTCCTGCACGGCAGCCTGCTGCACATCCTGTTCAACATGGTGATCATGCGCCGCTACCTGCCGATGGTCGCGGACCTGTTCGGCAACGTGCGCGCGTTCGTGATCTTCATGGCGGCCGGCATCGGCGGTTACCTGGTCTCGAACCTGCTCGGTGGCGCGAACACGATCGGCGCCTCGGGCGCGATCTTCGGCCTGATGGGCGCGCTCATCTCGTACGGTCGCCGCACGGGCCAGTCGTACGTGACGGGCCAGCTGTGGACGAGCGCGATCCTGATGTTCGTGATGAGCTTCATGATGGGCGGCCACGTCAACAACTGGGCACACGCGGGCGGCTTCGTCGGCGGCTTCCTCGCCGCGCAGCTCATGCCCACGTCGCACCGCGGCGAAGGCCCGGGCGTCCTGCTGCTCGCGGGCGTGCTGGCGCTGGTGACCGTGGGCGGCTTCATCGCGTCGTTCCTGCTCTTTTCCGGAGCGTTCGGAGGCTGACGCCGATGGCCGTACGCGTCACGAAAGAGAAGACGCGCTGCCCGTGGCCCAAGGCCACGAACGCCCTCTACGTGCACTACCACGACACCGAGTGGGGCGTGCCCGAGTACGACGATCGCGCGCTGTTCGAAAAGCTGCTGCTGGACGGCGCGCAGGCCGGTCTGTCGTGGGAGACGATCCTGAACAAGCGCGAGAACTACCGCCGCGCTTACGAGGGCTTCCATCCCGAGATCATGGCGCGCTGGGGCCCCAAGCAGGTCGCGCGCCTGATGGCCGACCCCGGCATCGTGCGCAACCGCGCCAAGGTCGAAGCGTCGATCACGAACGCCCGCGCCTACCTCGAACTGGTCGAGCGCGAGGGCAGCTTCGGGCGTTGGATGTGGAGCTATGTCGGTGGGGTGCCGGTGCAGAACACGTTCACGCATTTGCGTGAGATCAAGCCGACGTCGGATGTCTCGGACAAGCTTTCGCGCGATCTCAAGAAGCTTGGCTTCAAGTTCGTGGGCTCGACCATCGTATATGCCTACATGCAAGCCGTCGGCATGGTGAACGATCACCTGGTCTCGTGCTTTCGCTACGAGGCCTGCGCGAAGCTCGCGAAGCGAAGAAAGAGATCATGAGCGTCTCCCGGCGTGCGCTGCTCGATGCCGCCGCCGAGCTCGCGAAGCTGGCGGGCGAGAAGGCGCTGTCCTATTACCGGCCCGGCATCGTCGTGGACCTGAAAGCCGACGGCTCGCCGGTGACGCGCGCCGATCGCGAGGCCGAGGCGCTCGCGCGCGAGTGGATCGAGCGCCGCTTCCCCGGCGACACGGTGATCGGCGAGGAGTACGGGGAATCCGGCGGCCACGCGACCGGCCGGCGCTGGGTCATCGATCCTGTGGACGGCACCAAGTCGTTCGTGAAGGGCGTCCCGCTCTGGGGCACGCTCATCGCGGTGATGGAAGGCGCCGACGTGATCGCCGGCGCCGCCGCGTTCCCCGCCTGCGGCGAGTGGATCGCCGCCGCGCGCGGGGAAGGCGCATGGTGGAATGGCAGTCGCGCGAGCGTGTCCCGCGTCGCGAATGTGTCTGAAGCCACGCTCACGTCCACGGGCACCGCGTTCAAAGATCTCCAGCGCGAGTCGCGCTGGAACGAGCTCGCCGCGCGCGCTGCGATGACGCGCACCTGGGGCGATTGCTTCGGCTATCTCCTGGTCGCCACCGGCCGCGCCGAAGTCATGATGGATCCCTATCTCAACGTGTGGGACGCGGCACCGGTACTCGTGATCGTGGAAGAAGCCGGCGGCCGCTTCTTCGACTGGAAGGGCGCCGGCTCGGCCGTCGGCCTCGGCGGCATCGCCACCAACGCACTGCTCGAGCACGAGGTGCGAACGGCGCTGTGCGGGTGAAGTAGCGTGTTGTTTCGTGCGAAGTCCGCGCGGCGCCCAGCCAGTGTGCAGTCGCCCGCGTCTCGTGAGCAGCTGCCGCACGCCGCGAAATTCTCAGCGCCCCATTGACACGTTTTCGCGCGCATCGAGTCGGCGCGCGAGACCTCGCGCGCCGCTTCGCGCGTCGATGCGCGTGAGGCGCGTGCGCGAATTCGCAGGCGCGATCGCCGCAAAGTTCTCGCGACGGGTCGCGTTCGTGCGCGTGCGGCGAACGTCAGAGTCCGAAAACGCGCGTGATACAAACATGCGCGACGCCTCCGGATGACTCGCCCCCGTGAACAGGTGAGTCTCATGGCCACGCAAGCCACCCGCGTCCCGAAGCCGTACTGGTTCGGCAGCCTCCCCGATCACGCGCTCATGCAGGAACTGCGTGCTTCGCACGATCAGGACCGCGCCCACACGGTGCGCATGGTCGCGCTGCTGGCGGAGGTCGATCGGCGCCGGCTGCATGGCCAGGAAGGCTACCGTCACTCTTCAAGTACTGCGTCGGCGCGCTGCGGATGTCGGAGGACGTCGCGTGGAAGCGAATCCACGTCGCTCGCACCGCGCGACGGTATGTTTCGATCTTCGAGCGGCTCGCCGACGGCCGGCTGACGTTGACGGCCGTCGTGCTGCTGGGTCAGCACCTGACGCGCGAGAACGCGACCGGGCTGCTGGACGCGGCAACGCATCGGACGAAGCGGGAGGTTCAGGAGCTCCTGGCGTCACGGTTCCCGCGGCCGGATCTGGAGACGTTGATCGCATCCGTCGCTGCACCGACACAGCAGCCGACGATCGCCGCGCCGGAAGTGACGCCAGTTGCGCAGTGCTCAACTTCACCCGCTCCGGAGCGGGTTCCTGACATTTGCCGCAACCCCAACGACAGCGCTATGCCGCTCGCGACGCCCGCGTCGCTCGCGTCACCCGCGCCGTACACGCGCGTCGCGCCGCTTTCACCCGAGCGCTTCGCCCTTCAGCTCACGCTCTCGCGCGAGACGCACGAGAAGCTGCGACGCGCGCAGGAGCTCCTGGGCCACGCGATCCCGGATGGCGACGTCGCACGGGTGCTCGACCGCGCACTCGCGCTGCTGGTCGCGCAGCTCGAAGAGCGCCGCTGCGCCACCACCGAGACGCCGCGTCCGCGCCGCAGCCACGCGAACGCCCGATACGTGCCGGCCGAAGTGCGGCGCGAGGTATTCGAGCGCGACGGCCGGCAATGCACTTTCGTCTCGAGCAATGGCCATCGGTGCGAAGCGAGATCGCGGCTGGAGCTGGATCACGTGATCCCGCTCGCCCGAGGCGGCCGGACCGAGAGCGCCAATCTCCGGCTGCTGTGTCGGCAGCACAACCAGCTCGCGGCCGAACAGGTGCTGGGAAGGGGCTTCATGAACGCGAAGCAGGGGGCGGGAACGTGACCCCGGCCCGCGAGCCGCGCCGTCGACCTGAGCCGCTTCGCCGCCGGCGCGTCCGCGCCGTCCGCGCCCCGCGCGCGAGCCGCTCGCCCGCGTTCCCGATCCCGCCCCCCGCGTCACGCCCGTTTGCCTTACCATGCGCGCCGATGCGCTCTCGGAAACGGATTTCCGGTCTTTTCTCGCTCGCGATGACGCTCGCGCTGGCGTGCTGCGCCGCGCTCGCGCTCCCGCACGTTCGCGCGTTCGCGCAGATCTCGCGTCCGGACTCCTCGAGCGCGCCCGCCGACAGCGCCGTCGCCGCGCCGAGCGAAGAGAGTTTCCCGATCGCCCTCGGCTCCTTCACCACGACGCTGATGGGCAGCCGTCCGGAACGCACGGCGAACATCCGGCTCGCGGCCGAGGCGCTCGACGGTGCGGTGATCGCGCCCGGTGAAGTTCTTTCTTTCAATGCGATCGTCGGCAAGCGATCCATCGAGCGTGGCTATCAGGCGGCGCCGGTGATCCTGCACGAGACGCGTCAGCTGCAGACGGGCGGCGGCGTCTGCCAGGTCGCGAGCACTGTCTTTGCTGCAGGCTTGCTCTCGGGACTCACGGTCCAGGAGCGCTGGCGGCACTCGTCGCCGGTGGATTACATCGCGCTCGGCGAGGACGCGACGATCGCGTGGGGCGCGAAGGACATGAAGCTGCGCAATGATTTGGATCAGAAGATCAGGCTGCACGTGCGCATCACGGGTTCCACGTTGAGCGCAAGATTCGAAGGCGAGTCGGGCACAGCGCCGAGCTGGGAACTCGACACGAACGAGCGCGAGCTGCCGCCGGATCCGGGCGTCGACGACGCGCGGCCGGGGCGCGAGATCGAGCTCTACCGCGTGCGCGTCGATCCGCGCGGCGGAGCGTCGCGCGAGTTCGTGCATCGTGATGTCTATCCGCCGACTCGTGGCAGAAGGCAAGAACCGTGAGCGCGGCGCTTCTTCTCAAGGCTATTACGCCACTGCTCCTCGCGACGCTCGCCGCCGTGAACTCGCCTGAGCTCGATCCCTATCGCGCGCTCGCTCGTGATCCGGCGGCGCGCGAGTCGCTGCTGGCGGCGGCGCGCGTAGGACTGGCGCGCGGGCTGTCCGATGATGCCGCGTCGATGCAGCCGCCCGCCGAGATCGCGTGGCCGGGCTCTCCGCGGCCGGTGTACGTGACGCTGGCGCGCGGGCGCGCGACGCGCGCGTGCGTCGGCGCCGACGCGCCGCTGGGCGGCACGCTGGTGCGCACGCTGGTGGCGCTCGGCGAGCAGGCGGTCGCGAGCGATCGGCGTCATCCGCCGCTCGAGTCGCGCGAGCTGGACACGCTGCGGCTCGTGATCGCCTTCGCGGGCGATCCGGTGCCGGTGGCCGATCCGCTCACGGTCGATCCGGTGCGCGAGGGCCTCAAGATCGAGACGGAGCGCGGCGCGATCGCGTTCCTGCCGGGCGAGGCGCGCACGGTGTCGTGGGCGCTGCGCGAGGCGCGCCGCGCGGGCGTGCTCGCGGGCCCGGTGTCCGAGGCGCGCTGCAGTCGCTTTGCGGCGGTGGTGATTCACGGGCCCGCCGCGTCGCATTTATCACCCAGTACGTCCACACCCTTCGCAACTCCGGCAGGAGGCCGGGAGCCGCATGACTAAGAACGGAGTCACCATGATGCGCGCCGCCGTTGCATTCGTACTCGCCATCCTCGCGACGATCGCGATCGCTTCACCGGCGCGTGCCGAGAACACGCGCGTGACCGGGCTGGTGATCGATGCGACGACGCTCGCGCCGATCGCCAACGCCGACGTCGAGCTGCAGAACTCGGGCGGCGGGCCGGGCTATCACCGCACGCGCACGAACGCGCAGGGCGAGTTCGCGCTCGACGGCGTGGCGACGAACCGCTGGTATCGCTTCGACGTCGGCGCCGAGGGCTACTCGGACTGGTCGCTCGACAGCTGGCAGTTCCCGAACGCGCAGCGCGAGGTGCGCCTCACGGTGCCGCTCGATCGCGCGGGCCGGCTCGTGCTGCACGTGAATGGCTCCGACGGCAAGACGCCGGTCGCGGGCGCGCGCGTGGACCTGAACTACGAGAGCCGCTCGTCGTGGGACAACAGCTCGCGCTCGCCGGAGTCGCGCTACACGTCCAAGACCGGCGACGTGAGCTTCGACGGACTGCGCGCGGGCACGTGGACGGTGAACGTGCAGGCGGTGGGACTGCGCGGCAACGAGTCGCGCGGCGTGGCGGTGCGGCGCGGCGAGACGACGAAGCTCGCGCTGGTGATGACGCGGCCGGCGAGCCTCTCGGGCTCCGTGCGGCTCGCGGACAGCACGGGCGTCGCAGGCGTGAACATCGTGGCGCGCGGTCCGGGCGAAGCGACGGCGACGACGGACGCCGGCGGCTTCTACACCCTGGGAGATCTGGCCCCCGGCCGCTGGCGCATCGAAGTCCAGCACGATGGCCTGGAAACGCCGCCGGCTCGTGACGGGGTGATCTTGAAAGAGACAGACTCGCGTGAGCTCGGCGTGATCAAGGTCAGCCCGAAACAGGCTTCACTGGCATTCGTGCTGCCGCGCGAGGTGATGCCGATGAACGAGCGCCAGCAGGTGGGCGTGCGTGCGTTCCGCATCGGCGCGGTGGACTTCACGCTGTGGCGCCTGCCGGAGTCGAAGCTGATCGATCCGGCGCGCGATTTCCGCGCGGCGTACGTGCAGGGCAGCGACACGACCGGGCTCGTGCGCGCCGACGCGTGGCGCTACGACCTGCCGGACGGCCCGCCGTTCGCGTGGCGCGAGGCGCAGATGAACCTGCCGCACGAGCAGCCCGCGGGCGTGTACGTGCTCGAAGGCCGCGCGGGGAATCTGCGCAAGCGCGTTTTGTTCTTTGTCAGTGATCTGGGACTGGTAGTGAAGCGCTCGCCTTCGCAGACTCTTGTTTGGGCCGGCTCGCTCAAGACCGGAGTACCGCTCGCGAAGGCTGTTGTCCTGTTCGCAGGAGCGCCGCAGTCCAATCAAGAAACAAGTCATGGCCGCGATTGGCCCGCGGCGATCGCGGCCGCGCGCGGCAAGGGCGCGGTCACCGATGACGACGGCCTCGTGATCCTGCCTGCGACCGGCACGACGCCGACCCGCCTCGTAGCAATATGCGAGGGCCATGGCGTCGCGATCGCCGAACCGCCCATCGCAGGAGCGGCGAGCGAAGCGGGTGACAAGGTGTTCCTGTTCACCGAGCGCCCGATCTACAGGCCAGGGCAAGTCCTGGACTACAAGCTCTTCGCGCGCTCCGGCAGCGAGGGTGGCTACCAGGTGCCGGCGTCGGGCGACGTGACGCTCACGCTGACCGGTCCCGACGAAGCGTCGCTCGACGTGCCCGCGGCGAAGCTCTCGGCCACCGGTAGCGCCGACGGCGTGATCACGATTCCGGGCGACGTGCCGCTCGGCGACTGGACGCTCGAAGCCCGCTGGGGCCGCACGAGCGCGACGGCTTCGGTCGCGATCCAGCAGTACCGCAAGCCCGAGTACAAGGTGGACGTGACGCCGGTGCGCGACGTCGTCGTGAACGGCGACGAGGTGCGCTTCGACGTCGCCGCGAACTACTTCTTCGGCGCGCCCGTCGTCGGCGCCACCGTGCGCTACACGCTCTTCGAGACGCGTCTGCGTGGCGAGGACCTGTGGGACACGGGCGAGGGCGAGGACGGCGAGGAAAGCGGCGGCTACGGCCGCATGCTGGAGTCGTCGGAATCGCGTACTGACATCGACGGCCGCGTGAGCATCGCCTTCACGCCGCAGCGCGTCGCCTATGACCGGAAGCTCTCGCTCGAAGTCGAAGTCACCGACGCCTCGCAGCGCGGCGTGAGCTCGCGCGGCACGGTCACCGTGGGCCGCGGCCAGTACGTGGTGCAGCTCGAGCCGCTCGCGCCGCTCGTCGTCGCGGGCAAGCCGCTGCAGGTCGACGTGATCACGAAGGACCACAAGGGCCGGCCGGTGCAGGCCGCGGTGCGGCTCGAGCTGGACCAGGACGTGTGGAACCCGATCGAGCACCGCTACACCCGCTCGAGCCGTCCCCTCGCGTCGGTCACCGGCACCACGAGCGCGCTGCAGGGCCGCACGCGGCTGACGGTCGCGCCCAGCGCCGCGCGCGCGGGCTATCTCGTGCTGCGGGCCTTCTCGGACGACGCCCGTGGCAATCGCATTACTTGTGAAGCAGGCGTGTGGGTGTACGACGAGAAAGTCTGGCAATACCCCTATCGCTATCCTTCGCTCGAAGCGCTCGCCGATCGCGATACTTTTGCGGTCGGGGACACGGCCAGGATTCTCGTGAACACCGACGTCAAAGACGCGTCCGTGCTGGTGACCGTCGAAGGCCGCGATATTCGCGCGCCCCGGGTGGTGCATTTGTTCGGCAACTCCGGGCTCGTGAAGATCCCGATCCTGGCCTCCGACGCACCCAATGCTTTCATCGCGATCCACGTGCGCCGCGGGGGCGAGGTGCACTCGCGCGTGCTCGAGCTGCCGGTGCGCGCCGAGCGCCATGATCTCGTGATCTCGATGCACACGGATCGCGACCAGTACCGGCCACGCGACAAAGCGAAGCTCTCGATCGAGACACGCGACGCGGCGGGCCGTCCGGTGCCGGCCGAGCTCGCCGTCGGCGTCGTGGACGAAGCGATCTACGCGCTGCGTGCCGACGCGACGCCGGACGCGCACGACGTCTTCTACGGGCGCCGTCCCAACTGGGTCACGACCGTGGTGAGCTTCCCGACGCTCTACTACGGCGGCGCCGACAAGGGCGAGCACGGCGACGTGCGCAAGGACTTCCGCGACGTCGCGCTGTGGGCGCCCACGGTGGTGACCGGCGCCGACGGCCGCGCCGACGTCGAGTTGCCGTTCCCCGACAACCTCACGACCTGGCGCGCCACCGCGCGCGGCATCACCAGCGCGACGCTCGTCGGCCGCGCGGTCACGAAGACGCTCGTCACCAAGGACGTCGTCGCGCGTCTCGCGGTGCCGCGCGCGTTCACGGCGGGCGACGAGGCCACGCTGGTCTCCGTGGTCACGAACCGCGGCACGTCGCCGCAGACCGGCGTCGCGCTCGCGCTCGAGGCGAGCGGTGCCGCGAAGGTGACGGGCGCGTCGTCGGCGACCGCGAACATGGCCGCGGGCGGTGAGGCGCGGAACGAGTGGAGCGTGGCCGCGGGCGAGCCGAAGCCCGACGGCGAGACGCCGCCGGCGACGTTCGTCTTCCGCGCGAAGGCGAAGGCCGACGCCGACGCGCTGCAGCAGGACGTGCCGGTCGCGCCGCGCGCCGTGCCGCTCGCGTTCGCCGGTGCAGGGCGGTCGGAGGGGGCCACCACGAACGTCGCGATCACGCTGCCCGCCGATCTCGTGCGCGCCGGCAGCACGCTCACGATCGAGACGGCGTCTTCGCCCGCAGCGGTTGCGCTCGCGGCGACGCGGTGGCTGGCGGCGTACCCGTATGGCTGCACCGAGCAGACCGCGAGCGTGCTGCTGCCCGCGACCACGCTGATGGTTGCCGCCGACCTCGCGCACGTGACGCTGCCCGGCTGGCAGGACGCGCCGAAGAAGCTCGGGCCGTTCGTGCAGCACCTGATCTCGCTGCGCACGTCCGAGGGAGGCTGGGGCTGGTGGAACAACGACGAGGACGACGCGATCTTCACCGCGCTCGCGATCGACGCGCTGGGCGCCGCCGCCGCGGCCGGCATCGAGCGTGACGCAGCGGTGAGCGCGATCCAGTCGACGCAGTGGACGCTGCCGCGCCTGATGCAGGACGTGCGCAGTGCGGACGTCGAGGCCTATTGCGCGATGCACCTGTCCGGCGTGGCGCGCGTCGAGGACGCCAGCGACTTGTTCGGCGACGTGCGAACGGCCGTCGATGTGTTGGTGGCGTCGGCTTTCAACCAACAGGCCCAGCTTAGCTCCGGCGGCCTCGCCTGCGCGGCCATCGCGGCGCATCGTCTCAATCGCAAGGACGACGCGAAGGCACTGCTCGCGACGCTGCTCGCGAAGGCCACGCGCGACGCGAGCGGAATGCACTTCGCCGACGGCGCCGATCCGTGGACCGGCGACGGCACCGAGACCGCGGCGTACGCGCTGTCCGCGGTCGCGACGGTCGATCCGGCGAACGCCGCGGGCCCCGAGCTCGTGCGCGGTCTCGTCGCGCGCCGGCTCGGCGGCCACTGGCGCAACACGCGGGTGAGCGCGCAGGCGGCGGTGGCGCTCGCCGACTGGCTCTCGATGCACCCGACCGAGCTCGCGGCGAACGCGCGCGCGAAGGTGACGCTCAACGGCCGGGAGCTGCCCGCGGGCGAGGGCGCGTCCAGCGGACCGTTCGTCACGACGACGCTGCGCGTGCCGGCGTCGCAGCTGCGCCCGGGCGCCAACACGCTCGCGATCGCGAAGCAGGGCGACGGCCCGCTCTGGTGGTCGTGGGACGCGCGCGTCAACGTGCCGAGCCCCGGGCCCGCGTCGCAGGAGGCGCGGCTCTCGGTGCGGCGCGAGTACCTGCGCGCCGAGCGCACGACCGACCGGCGCGGCCGTCCGCGCTGGCTCACGCAGCCGCTCGATCCGCAGACCCCGATCCGCGTCGGCGACGGGATTCTCGTGCGGCTCACGCTCACGGCACCCAAGGCGCTCGGCTATCTGTTGATCGAAGACCCCAAGCCCGCCGGCTTCGAGATCGACCAGGTGCTGCCCGACGGTGTCGACCGGCCGTACGGTGTCTCGGCCGAGGCACGCGACGATCGCGCGGCTTTCTTCGTGCGTGACCTCGACGCGGGCGAGTCGCGGATCGAATACCTGCTCCGGCCCGAGGTGGTCGGCGCGTTCACCGCGCTGCCCGCGAGCGCGGGCTCGATGTACGACCCGTCTCTCCTCGTGAGAGGCACCGAAGCGAAGCTGCGCGTTGTCGGCCGATAGCTTTCATCTCTGTCTCCATCCCGAAAGGCCAGTCATGCCTTTGATCGCAAGACCACAGCCCGACGAGTACGCGGCTTATTACCAGAAATACCTGGACGCGCTGCCGCAGGGCGACGTGCTCGCCCAGCTCGAGGCGCAGGGCGTCGCGACCGCCAAACTGCTCGCGGCGAACGACGCGCTCGGCGACTTCCGCTACGCCGAGGGCAAGTGGTCGGTGAAGGAGGTCGCCGGCCACCTCTCGGACTGCGAGCGCGTGTTCGCGTTCCGCGCGCTGCACATCGGGCGCGAGGACGCGAGCGAGCTGCCGGGCTTCGACGAGAACGCGTGGACGCCGGCGGGCCGGTTCGGACGCCGCACGCTCGCCGACGTCGCCGCCGAGTTCGCGTCCGTGCGCGCGGCGTCGCTCACGCTGTTCCGCAGCTTCGACGACGTGGCGCTCGTGCGGATCGGTCGCGCGAACCAGAACCCGTTCAGCGTGCGGGCGCTGATCGCGATCATCGCCGGGCACGAGCAGCATCACGTGAAGCTGCTGCGCGAGCGTTACGGCCTGAAGGGCTGAGACGAGCCTCGCGGCTGCACGACGGCGCCGGCGCGCAGCACGCGCCGGCGCCGTTCGCTTCGGTGGCGCTCGCCCGGCGACGCACGCAGTCGGCGACGCGCCGCCACGGCGGACGCGCGCGCGTCAGCGCTCGAGCGCGACCAGCCCCGCGAGCGTCATGCGCGCGAGTTCGGGCACGAGCGCATCGGGGTGGGCGCCCGTCGCGCGCGGCAGGTCGGCGACGCGCGTGCGGCGGAACGCGGCGTCGAGCACGCCGCACGCGAGCGGGCTCACCACGAGCACGCGCCGGGTCGCCGCGTGGACGACGAGCCGTTCGCCGCGCGATTGCATCCACTGCACGCGCGTCGGTTCGGCGACCACGCGGGCGCTCGCCGCGCGGTTCACGATCGCCTCGCGCGCCTCGCGCATCGCGGCGTCGATCGCCTCCGGCGTGGCCGTCGGCGCGCCGCCCGTCGCGTGCCAGTTGACCACTGGCCAGATCCAGCCGTCCCACTGCTCGGCCACGGGTGCGACGCGCGGCTCGAACCACGCGAACATCTCCGACGTGCGCGCGACGAGCGCGTCGTCGTCGTCCGACTCCGGCGGGGGCAGCGGATCGGAGAACTCGACCACGCGCGTCGCAACGCCCTCGTAGCGCGTCGCCGCCAGTACGAGCGGCACACCGGCGCGGCGCGCGAGCAGTGCCGCGCCCGTGCGCATGTAGAGCGACTGGCCCATGAACGTGAAGTCGGCGCGGTGCTGGTCGCGCTGTGTCGCGTTCTGCCCGTCCATGAGCAGGAACAGCATCTTGCCCTCGCGCAGTCCGCGCACCGCACGCACTGCGTCGCGCGCCGAGCGCGGCGAGAGCAGCTCGAACGCGAAGCCGCGATTGCGCACCGTCTCGTCCCACGTGCCCGCCCACATCTGTTGCTGGTTCGGCGCCGCGTACGCCATGAGCCGCACCCCCAGGCTCATCAGCGCTTCGCAGACGTACGGGTAGGGCCCGACGTGCATCGCGCACACGACCGCGCCTCGCCCCTCGCCGAGCAGCGTGCGGATCGGGCGCACGTGGCGCACGCGCTCGGCACGTCCGCCGCGCGGCAGCTCGAGCTGGTCGTGCCGGCCGATGCCCTGCATCTCGACGTAGCCGCGCGCATGCGCGCGCAGCCGGCGCGGGCTCCAGTGCGGGAACGACGTCGACACGAACACGGGCAGCACGGCGAGTTCGGCCTGCGCGGGGAAGCGCCCGAGCGCGTAACGCACCCGCACGTTCGCGCGCACGGCCGCGTGGTGCAGCCAGCGCACGGGCGACGTGGGGCGCTGCAGCGCGTCGCCCGGCTCCTCGCCGGCGAGATCCGCGAGCAGCCACGCGCCGTCGGTGCCCGGCACGGGCAGCAGCTCGACGAGCGCCATCGCGACGACGAGCGCGCACGCGGGCACCACGAGCGGCGCCGCGCCGAGCGCGAGCGCGGGCCCGGCAGCCGCGCCCGCGACGAGGACCTGAGCGAACGCGCCGGCGACGTCGATGGCGGCGCGTTTGCCGCGCGGCAGCGACTCGAGTCCCGCGAGTTCGCACGCGAGTCGTGGCCGGCCGCTCGTCCACACGATCGCGATCGCGCCCGGCGTGCCGCCCGCGTGCACGAGCGCCGCCGCGTGGCCGAGCTCGTGCGCGACGAACGCGAGCGCCGCGAGTGGCAGCGCGATCGCCCACGCGAGCGGCGTGCGCCACGGCGCCGCGCCCGCGCCGAGCGCCGCGCGGGCGAGCAGCGCCAGCGCGAGCAGCGCCGACGCTCCGAGCAGCGCCGCGACGAGCGGGTGCGCCGCGGTCGCCAGCGCGCGTGCCCACGCGCGCACGAGAGGCGCCGGCAGCAGCACGCCGCGGCTCGCGTTCCGGAGCGGGGCCGAGGGCGCTTCGCGGCCCGCGACCGGGATCTCGACCAGACCGTGCGCGCCCAGCGTGCCGCGCATCAGCGCAAGCGCGTCTTCGGCGCTCACCTCGCGGCCGAAGCGCGCCGCCAGCTCGGCGGCCAGCGTGGCCACGTCGGCGCGGCCGTCGATCCGCTCCAGCAGCCAGCGCGCGTCGGCGTTCAGCCGCACGCGGCGCGAGCGGGCGAGCACGACCTCGGCGCCGCCGGAAGCGTCGGGCAGCATCTCGAAGACGTGCGGACGACGCGGACGCAGGGCGGCACTCGTCTCGACGATCATGCGCCTACGTTACGCGAGCAGGCCGCGGGGCCCCAAGGCGCGGCGCAAACGAACCGCCGCCGGCACCCGGGCGAACCGGGCCGCCGGCGGCGGAAGGTGCTTCGTGACGAATGGTCAGTCCGCCGTGCCGTACGAGTAGTAGTAGTCGATGCTGCAGCACCACTCCGCGGTGGCGTTCTGGCTGCGCTCGACGACTTCCTCGACCTGCAGGGCGCGGAACAGCTCGACCGAGTTCTTTTCGGGATTCACAGGCACTTCCCTCCATGGGTGGTGGGGATGCGGCCGACCGGTCTCGCGACCGGTCCGTTGGGAGTCGAACGTCACCGGGGGCGCGAAGCGACCGCGACCCCGGAACGGGCGGGTGATCGGTTCATCCCTCCGTGGGTGATCCTGCCGGCCCCGTCCCGACTCCCTGGGCGGGCCGTGTGGAGGAATACCCCCTCGTCGCCGGGCCTCGCAAGACCCGATTCCCGTCCTTCATCGGCCGGTCGGGGCCCTCGGTTCAGCGGGACGATCGGCCGGCCGGGGCCCTCGGGGGGCGTGCGGCGCAAACGACCCGTTGTGCTCGGAGGATTGCATCTGGCGCAGTGAGTGCAGGGTGATGGGGCATGAGCACGTTCGTGCCGCCGTTCTGCCCCAGCCCGCACTGCCACTTC
>WBZT01001409.1_pt1 | contig 17678 bp, 10 predicted proteins | sample 5204241 | NCBI WGS metagenome assembly WBZT01 (sample SAMN12344358, study PRJNA552823) | activated sludge metagenome | biome: Activated sludge suspended growth; feature: Nitrification reactor; material: Wastewater; isolation source: activated sludge from nitrification reactor of wastewater...
TGACCGTGACGCAGATGCTGCGCAAGAAGGGCGTGGTCGACAAGTTCGTCGAGTTCTACGGCCCCGGCCTCTCGGCGATGTCGCTGCCCGATCGCGCCACCATCGCGAACATGGCGCCCGAGTACGGCGCGACGATGGGCTTCTTCCCGGTCGACGCCGAGACGCTGCGCTACATGGAGCGCACCGGCCGCGTCGAGGCCGCGCGCCTCGCCGAGGCGTACTGCAAGGAGCAGGGCCTCTTCCGCACCGACGCGTCGCCCGATCCGGTGTTCACCGACATGCTCGAGCTGAACCTCGCCGACGTCGAGGCGTGCCTCGCCGGCCCCAAGCGCCCGCAGGACCGCGTGAACCTGCGCGAGATGCAGGGCAACTTCCGCAAGGGCCTCGTCGCGCCGGTCAAGGAGCGCGGCTTCGGTCTCGCCGACGCCGACACGGCGAAGACCGCCGAGGTGAAGAACGGCGCCGCTCACGCGATCGGCCACGGCGCGGTGGTGATCGCCGCGATCACCTCGTGCACGAACACCTCGAACCCGTCGGTGATGATCGGCGCCGGCCTGCTCGCGAAGAAGGCGGCGGCGAAGGGCCTCACGTCCAAGGCGTGGGTGAAGACCTCGCTCGCGCCCGGCTCCAAGGTCGTGACCGAGTACCTCACCGCGTCGGGCACGCTCGATTCGCTCGCCAAGCTCGGCTTCGACGTCGTCGGTTACGGCTGCACGACCTGCATCGGCAACTCGGGCCCGCTGCCCGAACCGGTGTCGAAGGCGATCGAGGAGGGCAAACTGGTCGCCGCCGCGGTGCTCAGTGGCAACCGCAACTTCGAAGGCCGCGTGCACCCGCACGTGCGCGCCAACTACCTCGCCTCGCCGCCGCTCGTGGTGGCGTACGCGCTCGCCGGCACTGTCGACATCGACTTCGACACCACGCCGCTCGGCAACGGCGCCGACGGCAAGCCGGTCTACTTGAAGGACGTGTGGCCGACGCAGAAGGAAGTCGCCGACGCGGTCGCCGCGAGCGTGCAGCCCGCGATGTTCGCGAAGAGCTACGGCAACGTGTTCGACGGCAACCCGAAGTGGAACGCGATTCCCGTCGGCGAGGGCGAGCGCTACGCGTGGAATCCCGAGTCGACGTACATCCACGAGCCGCCGTTCTTCCAGGGCCTGACGCTGGACACCAAGCCCGTCACCGACGTGAAGGGCGCGCGCGTGCTGGTGATGGTCGGCGACTCGGTCACCACCGACCACATCTCGCCGGCCGGCGACATCGCGCTCGCCAGCCCCGCCGGCGCGTTCCTCGCGGCGCGCGGCATCGAGAAGAGGGACTTCAACTCTTACGGCTCGCGACGCGGCAACGACCTCGTCATGGTGCGCGGCACGTTCGCGAACATCCGCTTGAAGAACCTGCTCGTGCCCGGCAGCGAGGGCAACGTCACGGTGCACTTCCCGAGCAATGCGCCGATGCCGATCTACGACGCGAGCGAGAAGTACCAGGCCGCGGGCACGCCGCTCGTGGTGCTCGCGGGCAAGGAGTACGGCACCGGCTCGTCGCGCGACTGGGCGGCGAAGGGCACGCTGCTGCTGGGCGTGAAGGCCGTGCTCGCCGAGAGCTTCGAGCGCATCCACCGCTCGAACCTGGTCGGCATGGGCATCCTGCCGCTCGTGTACGAGCCCGGGCAGACCGCGGAGTCGCTGGGACTCACCGGCCGCGAGACGTTCGACATCGCGGGACTCGCGGGCAAGCTCGAGCCGCGGATGAAGGTGAAGATCCGCGCGACGCGCGAGGACGGCTCGGTCGTGGAGTTCTCCGCGATCGCGCGCCTCGACACGCCGGTCGACGTCGACTACTACCGGAACGGCGGCATCCTGCAGACGGTGCTGCGGAACCTCGTGAAGAGCTGAAGCGACCGAAGCGCCGTCACGAACGAGCGAGGCCCGGTGCGAGCGAACGCACCGGGCCTTCGCGCGTTCGGGGCCGCGGCGCGGTTGCGCGCGCACACCGCGCACGCGAGCATGCGCGCATGACTCTCGACGTTCGCCCGCTCACCGACGCCGATCGCGATTGGGTCCGCGACACGCTTACCCGCACGTGGGGCTCGCCGCGCATCGTCTCGCGCGGGCGCGTGCACGACGCGGATGCGCTCCCCGGTCTCGTCGCGTGGCTCGGGAGCGAGCGCGCCGGCCTGCTCACGTACGCGATCGAGGACGGCGCGATGGAGGTGGTCACGCTCGACGCGCTCGTGCGGCAGCGCGGCCTCGGCACCGCGCTGCTCGCCGAGGCCGAGCGCCTCGCGCGGGAGGCGGGCTGTTCGCGCCTCTGGCTCGTGACCACGAACGACAACGTGCGCGCGCAGGCGTTCTACACCGCGCTCGGCTGGACGCACGTCGCGACGCACGCCGGCGCGATCGCCGCGGCGCGCGCGCTCAAGCCCGAGATCCCGGAGCGCGGCTACCGCAACGTGCCGATTCGCGACGATCTCGAGTACGAGCGCCGTCTGGTCGCCGACGCCGGCGCGTCGGCGCCGACCGCGCCGCCACGCCCGACGGTCGCCGCGCTGCTCGCGACCATCGCGTCGCGCGGCATCGTCGTGCCGCCCGGCCACGTGGCCGTGAGCGAGTTCGGCGACTCGCCCGAGCTCGCGCGCACGCTCATCGCGCTGGTGCGCTCAGGAACCAAGCGCGCGACCTGCGCGCTCGGCTGGTCGTACGAGCACGACGACGAGCGGCTGCCGCGCGTGCACGACCTCGAGATCGTCGTCGATCACGCGTACGAGCCGGCGCTGCTGGTGCGCGTCACGTCCGTCGAGGTGGTCGCGTTCGGGAAGGTGACCGCCGAGTTCGCCGCGCTGGAGGGCGAGGGCGACGGCTCGCTCGAGCACTGGCGCCATGGCCACCGTGCGTTCTTCGCGCGCGAGTGCGAACGCATCGGCCGCACGCCGTCCGACGACATGCCGGTCGTGTGCACGACGTTCGAGTGGGTCGCCGACGTGCCGCCGGCGAGCGCCTGAGGCGATTCCTCGCGGGCCCCGCGCCCTACTTCGCCGCGAACGATCGCCGCGCCAGCGCGAGTGCGGTCGCCAGGACGCGGTCGGCGCCGGTGACGATGTCGTCGCGCGTGCGGCGCACCAGCACGTCGGGCGCGATGCCGACCCCCTCGAAGCGCGAGCCGTCCGGGAAGTGCGCGCAGCGCGCGCCGACCGAGGCACGCATGCCGGCGCCGAGGTCGGCGAACGCGGGCTGCCCCGTCGAGCCGAGTGTGGTGTCGCCGACCACGGTGGCGCGCTTCGCCCAGGCGAGCGGCATCACGAAGTCCTCGCACGACGACGCGCAGTCGCCGTCGGTCAGCACGATCAGCCGGCCGCCGTACGTGGGCCGCACGACCTCGGCGCGCTTCGCGACGGCTCCGAGCCGGTCGAAGAGCGACGACGGTGCGCGGTCCGGATCCTCCTTCCACCACGCGTACGGCCGGTCCGCCAGCAGCGTCTTCGTGAGCCGGCGCGGCGTGTTGCCACCGCCGTTGCCGCGCACGTCGACGATCAGCACCGGCGCCGCGAGGTAGCGCGCACGCACGAGCTCGAGGGCGCGCGGCTCGATCGACGCGTCGTCGAACGAGCGGATCGCGAGATAAGCGATGGAGTCCTTCGTGAGCCAGCGATCCTCGATCGCCGGTGGCGCGGGCCGCGTCGCGAGCGGATCGTCCGCACGCCGCTCGACGTGCAGCGTGCGGCCGTCGGCGGTGCCGAGCGTGAACGCGCGCGGCCACAGGAACCCGCGTGCCGTGAGCTGCGCGCGCCGCGCGCGGTCGCTCGACGCGCAGAGATGGGGCGCGATCGTGGCGTAGAGCGCGTCGACGGGCCGCCCGTCGACCTGCGCCACCACGGTGCCCGGAGCGAGGTCGGCGCGCGACGAGCGCGTGACGATCCAGGCGCCGTCGACGAACGCGAGCGCGAACGGCAGGCGAGCGGGATCGAGCTCGAGCATCCACGGATCGGAGAAGGTGGTGTGTCCGTTGGTCAGCGACGCGGCCATCTCGCGCGTGAGCATCGAGAAATCGCGCCGGTTCGCCGTCGCGAGGGCGCGGCGGCGGTAGACGGCGAAGCGCTTCTCGAACACGGCCCGAGGCACGGTCTCCCACTGCGCGTAGTGCTCCGCGACCAGTTCGTGCAGCCGCTCGACGGCGCGCGCGCGATCGGCGGCGGCGAGCGTGTCCGATGCATTCGCGGACGCTCGCGCCACGATCGGGCGGCCGAGCATCAGCGTGGCGAACAGGGTGAGGCCGAGTATCGGGACGAGGCGGCGGCGTGCGGTCATGGGCGGAAACCTCCTCGGGAGCGGGCCGGGCCGGAGCGATGGGCGCGGCGACGACGGAGGCACGATCGTCCCCGTCCGCGTCCGCGCGCGCCACGCCGCGAACGCCGAACGGTTCGCCGGGAGGGACGAACGGTCGGGCCCGGCGACGCGCCGTCGGCCCGCAGGCGGCGTGCTATCTTCGCCGCCCGATCGCTCGCCACGCCCGAACCTCGACCGCACCGGCGCCGCATGCGCGCCGTACGGAGTGCCGCCATGGGAAGCCCTCGACGCTTCGATTCGCACGAGACCGTCCGCCTGCGCGCGCTCGAAGGCGCGCCTCTCGCGCCGTTCGCGCCGCGTGCGTTCGCGTTCCTTCTCGACTTCGTGTTCGTGCTGCTCGTCTACGCCGTGATCGAGGTGCCGCTCAAGCTGCACGAGCTGAAGTCCAACGAGGACTTCGACCTGCACCTGAATCCCTTCCACGACTGGACGGGCATTCCGATCGTGATCGCCTACTTCGGCCTCACGACCTACTTCGGCAAGGGTCGCACGCCGGGCAAGGCGCTGATGAGGCTGCGCGTGCTCTCGACCGTGCACGAGCGGCTCTCGCTCTGGCACTGCATCGAGCGCGCGCTCGGCTACGGCGCGTCGATGCTCGAGGGCGGCTTCGGCTTCGTGCAGTACTTCGTCAATCCGAACCGGCGCACCGTGCACGACCGCATCGCCGAGACGATCGTCGTGACCGAACGCGAAGCACGCCCGAAGCGCTGACGCACCCGCGATGAGCGACGCCCCCCGCGATCTGCCGGCCGGCGACTTCGCCGAGTGGCTCGCGCGCACGCGCGACGTGCTCGCCGGGCGCGCCGAGGCCGACGTGCCGTGCGGCAGCTGCACCGCCTGCTGCGACACGTCGCACTTCGTGCACGTCGAGCCCGACGAACGCGCGGCACTCGCGGCGTTCCCGCGCGCGCTGCACGCGCCCGCGCCGGGCCGGCCGCACGGCCACGTCGTGATCGGTTTCGACGCGCTGGGCCGCTGCCCGATGCTCGGCGCGGGCACGTGCACGATCCACGCGCAGCGCCCGCGCACGTGCCGCCGCTACGACTGCCGCGTGTTCGCCGCGGCGGGCATCGACGCCGACCGCGACGCGATCAGCGCGCGCGTGCGCCGCTGGGCGTTCGCGTACACGACACCCGCCGCACGCGAGCGCCACGACGCCGTGCGCGCCGCGGCGCGCTTCCTCGCCGAACGCGCCGCGTGCTTCCCGGGCGGTGCGGCGCCGCGCGATCCGGCGTCGATCGCCATCGTCGCGATCGAGACGCACGAGGTGTTCGTGACGGGCGCGGGCCGCGGCTGGGATCCCGCGACGAACACGCGCGAACGGGACGAGGCGATCGCGCGTGCGATCGTCGAAGCGAGCCGCCGCGTGCACGCGGCGGGGAAGGAGTGAGCGTGGCCGCGCGGAGCACGAAGACGCCGATCGACACCTACCTCTCGAAGCTCCCCGCGAACGCACGCGCGGCGCTCGAGCGGCTGCGCGGCGCGATTCACGCCGCGGTGCCGGGGCTGCAGGAGTGCCTCTCGTACGGCGTGCCCGGCTTCCGGCACCCGGGCGGCGTGCTGGTGTGGTTTGCCGCGGCGAAGTCGCACCTGTCGTTCTTCCCCGGCGGCATCGTCGCGGAGTTCGCGGACGAACTCGCCGGCTTCGACACGGCCAAGGGCACCGTGCGCTTCACGCCCGAGCGGCCGCTGCCGCTCGCGCTCGTGCGCCGCATCGTGCGCCGTCGCGCGGCGGTCGTGATCGAGAAGGCGGAGCGCGCGGCGCAGCGCCGCGCGGCGAGGCGCGCACCGGCGGCGAAGCCGTCCGCGCGGAAGCGAGTCGCCCGGATGCAGGCGCCGAAGCCGGCGCGCCGCACCCGCACGCCGAAGCGCGCCGGCCGCTGAACCCGGCGTCGCGGCTTGCGCGCCACGCGGCGGGCCTGCTTCACTGCGCGGCGTCTCCGTCGAGGCGTGGACGAACGCCGTTCGTGCTGCGCCGGGGACGATCGGTCGGTCCGTCGCACGAGCGTGCCCATGGGGCCGTTCGGCGTGGCGTGACGCGGCGGGAGGAACCATGAGTCACACCAGCATCCGGATCGCGCGCCCGGCGGACCGCGCCGCGATCGACGCGATCTACGCGCACTACGTCCGCACCTCGACGTGCACCTACGCCGAGGAGCCCGACTCCGACGATGTCCGCCGCGCATGGTTCGAGGCGCACGGCCCGCGGTACCCGGTGACGGTGATCGAACGCGAAGGAGCGGTCGTCGGCTGGGGCTCGCTTTCGCCGTGGAAGGACCGCTCGGCGTACCGGCACACGGTCGAGCTCTCGGTCTACCTCGCGCCCGAGTGGTGCGGGAAGGGGCTCGGGCGCGAACTGCTCGCGGACCTGATCGAGCGGGCAACCGCGCTCGGCTACCACGCGATCATCGGCGGCATCTCCGCGGACCAGGAGGCGAGCATCCGCCTGCACGAGCGGCTGGGCTTCACGCGCGTTGCGCACTTCCGCGAGACCGGTTTCAAGTTCGGGCGCTGGCTCGACGTCGTCTACTACGAGCGGCTGCTGGGCGCGACGCGCGGGGACTGATCGCGCGGCGGGCGTCGCGCCACGTCGCGCGGCGCCCGCCCGCGTCGCGCGCTTGACAGCGCCGCCGCGCGAAGCGACAAGTCGCCGCGGGAGGGAGTGAACGCATGAAGATCCGCGTCCTGGTCACCGGCGGCACGTTCGACAAGGAGTACAACGAGCTCACCGGCTCGCTGTACTTCAAGGACACGCACCTGCGCGAGATGCTGCGGCTCGGCCGCTGCGACCTCGATCTCGAGGTGCGGGTCATGATGATGATCGACAGCACCGAGATGACCGACGTGGACCGCGAGCTGATCCGAAAGAGCTGCACCGACGCGTCCGGCGAGCGCGTCGTGATCACGCACGGCACCGACACGATGGTCGAGACCGCGCGGTTCCTCGGCGAACGCGTGCAGGACCAGACGATCGTGCTCACCGGCGCGATGGTGCCGTACACGTTCGGCAGCTCGGACGGCCTCTTCAATCTGGGCGCCGCGCTCGCGTTCGCGCAGTCGCTGCCGCACGGCGTGTACGTGGTCATGAACGGCCGCGCCTTCGACTGGCACAACGTGCGCAAGAACCGCGCGACCGGCCGCTTCGAGGAAACGCAGGCGTAGCGCCGTCCCGGGAGCCGCGAGACGGTGCTCCGGCGAAGACGGCCGGGCGACTTCTCCTCAGCGCTCCGCGCGCGCCCGGTCTCCGCCGCCCCGCGCTGGCCGCGGCGCGCGAACGCGACTAGATTGCGGTGATGGACCTGCTGCGCCTGTTCACCGCGAACCTGCTGCCCGTGTTCCTCACCGCCGGCGCGGGCTGGCTGCTGGCCGCGACGCTCAAGACCGAGGCGCGGACGCTCGCGCAGGTCGGGCTCTACGTGCTCGCGCCGGCGCTCATCCTCGACGTCGTGCTCGGCAACGCGGTGCCGCCGCTGGCGCTCGCGCGCATGATGGGTTTCGCGTTCGCGGCACTCGCGCTGCCGGGCCTCGCGGCGTTCGCGTTCGCGCGCTGGCGCGGCTGGTCGCGCTCGATGACGAGCGCGCTCGTGCTCTCGAGCCTGCTCACCAACGCGGGCAACTACGGGATGTCGGTCAATCTGCTCGCGTTCGGGCAGGCGGGCCTCGCGCAGGCGAGCCTCTTCTTCCTCGCCTCGGCGATCGTCAGCTACACGGCGGGCATCTTCGTCGCCTCGGTCGGGCGCGCGAGCGTGCGCGACTCGTTCGTGGGCCTGCTGCGCGTGCCGACCGTGTGGGCGGTCGTCGTCGCGTTCGCGATGAACGGCGCCCGCGTGGCGCTGCCCGGCCCGGCCGCGAGCTCGGTGCACCTGCTCGCGCAGGCGTGCATCCCGGTCTTCCTGCTCGTGCTCGGCATGCAGCTGCGCGGCGCGCGCGTCGCGGGGCCGCTCGGTCCGACGCTGCTCGCGACGGGCCTGCGCCTGGGCGGCGGCGCACTGGCGGGGCTCGCGCTCGCGCCGCTCTTCGGCCTCTCCGGCGTCGCGCGGCAGGCGGGCGTGCTGCAGTCGGCGATGCCGTCGGCGGTGATCGGCACCATCCTCGCCACCGAGTACGACGTCGAGCCGGGCTTCGTCACCTCGGTCGTGCTGCTCACCACGCTGCTGAGCCCGCTCACGCTGACGCCGATCTTGGCCTGGCTGCGCTGACCACGCCCCGCGTCAAGCACGTCGCTGCGCCGCGAGCGAAAGCACGAAGCCCGGAGCGATCGCTCGCTCCGGGCCCGTGTCGTCGCCGCATCGTGGACCTTCCCCGTCCGCGTGCGACGAGTGCTTCAGGGCGTGAGCACGATGCGCCGCGTGCCGCGCGGTGCGCCGTCGACGGTCAGGCGCGCGAAGAACACGCCCGCCGCGACGCGATGCCCCGCGTCGTCACGGCCCGACCACGCGAGCCGGTGCTGGCCGGCGCCCAATGCGCCGGACTGCACCTGCGCCACGCGACGGCCCTGCGCGTCGAACACGTCGAGGCCGATGTCCGCCGCTTCCGGCAGCGCGAGCTCGAACGCGACCGCCGCGCGCGCCGGGTTGGGCCACGGACGACCGAATGCGAACGCCAGCGCCGGTGCGTCGCCCGGCGTGCCGTCGTCCACCGCCAGCGTGCGCGCGCCGCCGGCGCTCCAGTAGCCGTGCCACGCGGTCCGGGCGCTGCCGTCGCTGCGGCCGATCACCGCCTGCCCGACGGTCGCGTGCACCTGCCGGCCCGAGCCCGAGGCGTCGTGCGCACCGTTCGACACGGCGTACCCGCGCAGCTGGTACGCGTGGGCCGGCCACGCCATCACGCCGAGCAGTCCGGCGATCGTGAGGAGTTTCGCCGCGCGCACGGTCAGTTCCCCTTCGCGTGCGCCGTCTGCGGGTCGCTCGCCAGCGCGCGCTGCATCGCGTCCATCCGCGCGCGCATGCCGTCGAGCTCGCGCTGCATGCGCGCCATGTCGAACGTGCGCGCCTCGGCCTGCTCGGCGGCGACGTCGGTGGAGGAGAGCGGACCGGCGTTGGTCTTCGTGTCGATCGGCTGCGCGATCGTCGACGTCACGGTGCCGTAGCTGGTGGGGAAGTACATCAGCGTCAGGCTCGGGTTCTGCGCGTAGCCTTCCGACGCGCCGGGCGTCACTTCCTGCGCGAGCAGGTAGAACGTGTTGGCGCCGGCCGCCACGGAGAACACGCCGACCGCGCAGCTCGGGTTGCGGTAGTTGCCGGTCGCGGCCGTCGAGGGCAGCTCGAACACCTCGTACGAGTTGCCCGTGATCGAGCCGGGGACCGAGTTGTCGACCGTCAGGATGTTGCGATCGAGGTTGCCGCTCGTGTGGTCGATCCACAGCTCGCAGTTGGCGATCGCGACCACGTAGCCCGCGTCGGGGCAGGTGATCGTGCGCGAGGTGAGCGCGTCCACGCCGCCCGAGAGCGAGAGGAAGCTGTTCGCGGCCGAGCGCGCGACGCCGGGCTCGTCGAGGATCTCGCCCGAGGCGACCGAGGCCGAGGGGAGCTGCACCGACGCGTCACCGGTCGTGCCGGCGTCGAACGCGACGGTGGAGGAGTTGCCGATGATCGAGACGCGCGGGCTGTTGTTGGCGGAGTTGCCGTCGACGAGGAAGCCGGTCAGGCCGCCGGGACGGTCGATCGAGAAGAAGCCGCCATCGCCCAGGAAGTCGGGTTCCATGACCGCGTAGGCCGAGCCGGTCTCGTCGTTGAAGCGGATCTCGCCGCCGAGCGCGGTAGCGCCGTAGGGCTGGATCGTGAGCAGGTCGCTCGTGCCCGAGCTGGGCGCGCGCAGCACCATCTTGCCCGTGCTCGCGGACGAGCCGATCTGCGAGGTGCCTTCAGAGACGAGCGTCGAGCCGCTGCCCGAGTTGCGCAGCGTGAGCATCGCGCCGGCGCTGTTGTCCGAGAGCGACGCGGGCAGGTTCAGGCCCATCGCGTACGGCGACGCCGTGAGCTGGACGCGCGGCGACATCTCCGGGTCGGCGCCGACCTGCAGCGAAAGGTAGAGCGGACCGTTGGCGTCGATCCCGGCGAGGCTCGCCGTCTCGCCGACGATGATCGAGAAGCCGCCGCGCGCGACCGTGGTCGCCGGGTGCGCTTCGGTGACGACGGCGCTGCCGCCGGCGGCCACGGTGTACAGACGGACGGTGAGATCGTAGCTGCCGTCCGGAACGATGGTGCCCACGTTGTCGGTGAGCACGCCCTGGTACGAGAACTGGCGCGGGACGCCCGCCTCGGCGCGCGCGGCGCCGAGGACGAAGGCGGCCGCGATCAACGCGGACACGACGAGTCGCTTCATGGCCTGGACCTCCATGGGAAGGATGGATCGCCGGGAGTTTCCCGAGCCCAACAAGGAGGGAACGCTGGCCCCGGGCGAAAGCGCACGCGACGCGCACGGAGAAAGAAGAGAGCCCGCGATCGCCTTCGCGACCGCGGGCTCCCTGAGGCTCCGGGCCCGGCCAGGGGAGGGGCCCGGAGCGGAATCAGCTCAGCGCGAGCACTGGCCCTCGCGCTCGACCGGGAAGGCCGGCGCCGCGGCCTTCGGCACGTGCTGGCCGGGAACGTACTTGGGCTCGATGCGCAGGTCCTCGCGCTGCGAGTCGGCCGGCAGCGGGTGGCCCGTCGCGTCGACGAGGGTCATCTCGACGCGGCGGTTGAGCGCATGGCCCTCGCGCGAACGCTCGTTCGACACGAAGTCCTCGGCGCCGCGCGGGAGGCTCTCCACGCGCGAGGCGTCGATGCCCAGCTGCTCGAAGTACGACGCCACCGAGCACACGCGGCACGCCGCGAGCCCGCGGTTGTACCGGCTCGTGCCACGCACGTCCGTGAAGCCGTCGAGGCGCACCTTCAGGCTCGGGACGCGCTTGAGCGCGTCGGCCACCTGGCGGATGACCTCCTTCGACTTCGGGCTCAGGTCGCAGCGGTCGAACGCGAAGTGCACGTCGCGCGGGAGGCGCGGCGCGACCTCGGGCGTGACCGGCGGCACGACCGGCGGCACGACGACCGGCTCCTCCGGCTTCGGCTTCGGCTCCGCCGGCGGCTCCGGTTTGGGCGTGCACCCCGCGATCTTGTCCGCGGCGCTGTGCCCGTAGCGCTCGGCCTCGGCGACGTGCGGGGCTTCCTCGCAGTCGCCCTGGTCGACGCTCTCGTTGCCCGCGTACGCCAGCTCGACCTCCATGCGCGCGAGGTCCTCGGCGGCGCACGAGAAGCCGGGCGAGCCCTTCATCTCGTCGAGCCAGCGCCACAGGTCGTCCCGCACCCGCGGCGTGCGCTCGGGCAGCGTGAGCGGCGGCACCGTGCCCGGTCCCGCCGGGGTCGCACCGTTCGCGATCGCGTCGAGCAGCGACGTGCCGAGCGCGTAGGCGCCCTCGGCGAAGCCGGTCTCGTCGTCGTCCGTGTACTCGGTACGGGCCGCGTCGAGCCACGAACGCGCCGCGGCGGCGCGCCACGGATCGTTCGCCGCGCCGGAGAGCGTGCCGAGGCGAGCTTCCGCCGCGTCGATCGACGCGAGGTCGCGCGCGATCTGCTGGTCGGTGGTGCGCTGGTGGAGCGGCGTGAGCGCCGTCACCGGCGTCGTCGCGGCCGCGGCGGGCGCGTCGGGGTTCGCGGCCACCGGCTCGAAGCCGAGCGGCGCGTCCTCGGTGCGCGAGCGCGCGTGCGAGCGGCCGAACCAGCCCTCGCCGAGCTTGAGGCCGAGGCGCACGTACGGACCCTGGTCGGTGCACGTCTCGTGCGTGAGCGCGTCGTGCCGCAGGCCGAACACGTTGTAGCCGGCCGCGACGCGGACGTCGCGCACGACGATCACGCCGAGCTCGGCACCGAGCCCGGTCTGCCGCGCGTCGAAGTGATCGCTGAAGAGTCCGCGCGCGATCACGCCGGCGTCGAGGCGCGAGGTGAGGTCGACGAGCGCGCGCGCCGCGAGCAGTTGCGCGTCGGTGTGCGTGACGCGGCCCGCTCCGTCGGACGCCAGCCAGCGCGCCGCCGCCTGGCCGCCGATCGTCCACGCCCGCGTCGGATGCCAGTTGAGGTCGCTCGCGACCACGTGCGTGCGCTCGTCGAGCGCGTCGGCACCCGAGCCGTCGTGACGCACGCGGTGTTCGTAGCGCGCGAGCGCGTCCCAGACGTTGCGGTCGGTCTGCCGCCACGCGAGTCCGAGCCGCGAGAGCTCGTCCGTGCGCTGCTCGTCGGGGCTGCGGAACCACGTGGTCTGCGCAAGGCCCGTCCAGTCGCGCGAGAGCTTCCGCGCGAGGCTGCCCGACGCGAGCCACTGGTCCGCCTTCGACTGGCGGTGGAACTCGAGCCGCGCGCTGCCCTTCGTGCGCGGATCGCGCGTCCACTCGATCCCGCTCGTCGCGGAGGTCGAGTTGCCGCGTCCGCCGCGGATCACCTCGACGTGCTCGAGCGAGCCGTCCACGCGCAGGCCCGGCTGCAGCCGCCAGCGTTCGCGCAGGCCCATCGCCGCCTGCAGGTCGCGGCCGGCGAACGCATCGCGCGAGCGGTACTCGCTGAACACCCAGCGATCGCGCTGCTCGTCCGAGGAGAGCCCGATCACCGTCGCCGCCTGCTGCTGTGCGTCGTTGATCGCGAACGGCCCGGCGAGCGAGCCGAGGTTCTCGTGACGCGCGTAGGCGCGCACGTCCGGAGTCACGTGCACGTCGGCGCCGAACGCATAGCGCTCGCCGCTGTCGTGCTGGACGTCGTGCTCGACCTCGGCGAACAGCGACTTCTTCCGCGTGCCCGGCAGCTCCGCGGAGAGCTTGCCGCGCAGCGCCGAGACGTCGTTCGGCGTCAGTCCGTTCATCGCCGCCGTCGCCGGCGCGTCCGTCTCGTGCGCCCAGCGCCAGCCCGCCTCGGCACCGAGGACGCCGAAGCGCCGCCCGAGCGAAGCGTCGACGCCGTCGCGACGACCGCCGCTCGCGAGATCCGTCGTGCGCAGCGCGCGCGCGCCGAGCCACGACGCGCCGAGCGAGAGCTTCGCGTCCGCGCCGAGTTCCTCGCGGCCCGGCAGGATGCCGGACGAGGCGTTGTCGAACGCGCGCTCGGAACGCTGCGCGAACGCGCCGGCGCCGAGCACGCCGCGATCGAAGCGCACGTCGCCGCGCAACGCGTCGCCCTGGCGCGCGCCGTCGAAGAACGCGCCGCCCGAGTCGCTGTGTGCGACTTCGCCGCGAATCGAGAGTCCGTCGAGCGGACGCAGCGCGAGGCTCGCGCTCGAGAGCGCGTGCGGCGCGGCCGGGTCCTCGTCGCGCGCGGCGGAGACGCCGAGCGTGACGCGCGACAGCGGCGTCAGCGTCACGTCGCCGCCGTAGATGCCGTACGCGTCGCCCGCGGACGACACCTCGTACAGCACGCGGATCGAGACGGGGTTCAGGTTCTCGTCGACGCTCGCCACCGGCTGGCGGAACAGCAGCCGGCCCGTGAACGGCTCGATCGAGTAGTCGACGAACCGCTCGCGGCGCTCGCGCGAGAGCACGCGCGAGGGCTGGTTGCGGTCGCGCACGATCACCTCGACGACCTCCGAGCCCACGACGCCGTCGCCGTGCGACAGCGCGTACGGACCCGACACGCCGCGGGCCGGGATCTCGTCCACGACCTGGCGCTCGCGCGCCTGCGTGCCGAAGCCGCTCACCGACGCGCGCTTCGTCTCGACGTGCGCCACGCCGCCGTTGAGGCTGCGCGTGAACGCGCCGAGCTGGAACAGTTCGCTCGCGGGCGTGGTGAAGTCGCCGAACAGCGCGTAGGACGCACCGCGGTCGAGCCGCGCGTAGAGCCGGCTCGTCGAGCGCGCGTCGAACTCGTGCACCGACGCGTCACCGAACGTGTCGAAGCCTTCCTGCGGCCGCAGGTCGCGGAAGCGGCGCTGCGACGGATCGCGCTCGCTGTCGTAGCGCAGCGTGAGCGTCGCGCCCGCTCCGACCGGGCCCTTGGCGAAGAGCGCGGCGCGCGCGGCACCGAACGTGCGCCCTTCGTCGTCCGAGAACGACGCGTCGCGCAGCCGGTCACCGAACGCATCGCGCGTCGGCCCGCACAGCTCCGAGTTGCGCAGCGAGCGGCGGTCGAGGCGGGCCTCGATCGCGCCGAGCAGCACCATCGCCGACGGCGCGCGCGAGATCGCCTGCAGGGCCGAGCCGCTGACCGCGCCCGGCCGCTGCGTGAAGTCCGGACCGTGGATCTCGCCGGCAGCGCGGCGCGCCTTCACCTGCGCCAGCGCGAGCGGGTCGCACGTGCGCGCGACGAAGTCGGCGCGGTGCAGCTCGCCCTTCGTCAGGTCGACGAAGCGCGAGAGGCCGTCGCGCAGGTGCGCGTTCGCGACCGGCTTCAGGCTCACCGCCGGCGGCAGCGTGCCCGCGTCGACGCGGACCGCGTGCAGCCGCGGCCGCACGTTCGGGAACGAGTACTTGCCCTCGGCGTCGGTGATCGCGGACGTGCCGTCTTCGAGGTACACGCGCACGCCGGGGATGCCGAGCTCTTCGGAGCGCTGCACGCCGTCGCTGTCGCAGTCGCAGTCCACGAACACCTTGCCGACGATGATGCCTTCGTCCGGCATGGTGAGGCTGCGCACGCGCACCTTGGCGTGCGCGATGTTCGACACCACGCCCGGATCGTCGAGCGGGTGCGCCGAGGCGAGGTTGTCCCCGTCGCCCAGCTCGGCACCGGCGCGTACCTCGCAGCGGTACGCGAGCACCTTCGTCTGCCCACCGTCGAGGTCGCCGACCGAGAAGTGCAGTGTCGAGCCGTCGGTCACGGTCGGGTCGGTGATGCGCACGCCGTCGACGCGCGCGGTGCCGGGCACGTACGTGATGCCGAGCGGCAGGCGGTCGTCGACGCGCACGTCGCGCATGAGGCCGTTGCCGACGTTGCGCAGCGTGATGCGGTAGTCGACGAGATCGCCCACTTCGACCGCTTCGGGCGAGACCTGCTTGTCGAGCACGAGACGGCCGACGCCGTTCACGTTGGTCGGATCGTCGTCGCGGTTGTTGGTCGGGTTCGTGTCGCCGCCGCCCGAGACCGTCGCCCAGTTGATCACCGAGGGCACGGCCTGCGGGCCGACGTTGACGAACACCGTCAGCGTCATCGCCTCGCCGGGCTGCAGCACGGCGTCGGTGGTGGCGACGATGCGGTCGCCATAGTTCGCGTAGTTCCACTGGCCCTCGGCGCGGATGATCGAGAGGCCGGCCGGCATCGTGTCGCGCACGGTGATGGTGCCCGTGGTCGCGGCGCCACCGACGTTGCGGACGACGATGATGTAGCTGCCGGTGTGACCGGTCGAGAAGTCGCCCTTGTGCGACTTCTCGATGGCGAGGTCGGGCACGAGCGGCACGAGCGAGACCGGCGCCGGATCGACGTCGCGATCGTTCGCCGGGTTCGTGTCGCCTGACGTGCTCACGCTCGCGGCGTTGCTGACGCGCGGCGCCGCTTCGCTGCCGGGCACGACGGTGAGCGTGAACGACAGGCTGTCGCCGGGGGCGAGCGGCGCGGCGTGCGTCGCCACGACGAACGGCGGCGTGGTCGTGAACTGCCAGCCGGTGCCCGCGACGCTCGAGAGCGACACGGCGTAACTGAGCGTGTCGCGCACGGTGATCGTGCCCGTGGTCGGCGCGGTGCCGACGTTGGTCACGACGATCGTCCACGTGGCCGGCTGGCCGACGACGAAGTCCTCCGTGTGGCGCTTGTCGATCGCCAGGTCGGGCGCGTTCGCCGGCAGTTGCACCGGCGTGAGGTCGGTGTCGCGGTTGTTGCCCGGCGTGTCGTCGCCGCCGCCACTCACGCTCGCGGCGTTGGTGACGCTCGGGACGGCCGTCGCGCTCACCGCCACGGTGAGCGTGAACGACAGCGAGTCGCCCACGGCGAGCGGCGAGGGATGCGTCGCGAGCACGACGCCGGTCGCGTTGGAAATCGTCCAGCCGTTGCCCGCGCCGGAGACGTACGTGAGCCCCGCGGGCAGCGTGTCGCGCACGGTGATCGTGCCGAGCGTGGGCCCGGTGCCGACGTTGGTCACGACGATCGTGTAGGTGCCGTTGCTGCCGACGACGAAGTCCGCCGCGTGGCGCTTGTCGATCGTGAGGTCGGGCACGTTGGACGTCACGACCGGCGCCGGATCGACGTCGCGATCGTTGGCCGGGTTCTCGTCGCCGGGCGTGCTGACGGTGGCGGCGTTGGTGACGCTCGGGACGGCCGGTGCGCCGATCGCGACGACGAGCGTGAGCGACAGCGAGTCACCCACGGCGAGCGGCGAGGCGTGCGTCGCGGTGACGACCGCGCCGTTCGCGCCGATCGTCCAGCCAGTGCCGGCGCCGGCGACGTACGTGAGCCCGGCGGGCAGCGTGTCGCGCACGGTGATCGTGCCCGTGGTCGGCGCGGTGCCGACGTTGGTCACGACGATCGTGTACGTGCCGTTCGAGCCGGCGACGAACGTGCCGGTGTGGCGCTTGTCGATCGCGAGGTCGGGCTTCGCCGGCGCCGGACACGGCGTGAGCGTGACGCTCGCGCGGTCGTTCGCGGTGACGGCGTCGCCCGCCGTGCTCACGGTGGCGCGGTTGGTGACGCTCGGGTACGCGGCGGCGCCGACCACGGCGCGCAGCGTGAGGACGAGCGAGTCGCCCGCGGCGAGCGGCGGGACATGCGTCGCGGTGACGACGCCGTCCACGACGACCACGTTCCAGCCCGCACCGCTCGATCCCGCGAAGCCGAGGCCGGCGTTCAGCGAGTCGGTGAGCGTGATCACGGTGGAGGTCGGTGCCGCGCCGACGTTGCGCACGACGAGCGAGAAGACCGCGGTGTCACCGACGCACGGCGCGTTGAGCGCGGTCATCACGAGCGCGAGGTCCGGCGTCGGGGCCGGCGTGACCGGCGTGGAATCGGTGTCGCGGTTGTTGTCCGGCGTGTCGTCGCCGCCGCCGCTCACGGTTGCGGCGTTGGTGACGCTGGGAATCGCGGACGCGGAGACCGTCACGGTGAGCGTGAAGCGCGCGCTGTCGCCCGCGGCGAGCACGCCCGCGTGCGTCGCGGTGACGATGGCGTCGTTCGACCCGAACGACCAGCCGGCGCCCGAGCCGGAGACGAAGCCGAGGCCCGCGGGCAGCGTGTCGCGCACGGTGAACGTGCCGGACGTGGGCGCGGTGCCGACGTTGGTCACGACGATCGTGTACGTGCCGGTGTGGTCGACCACGAAGTCGGCCGCGTGACGCTTGTCGATCGTGAGGTCGGGTTTCGCGACGGACGAGACCGGCGTCGGATCGGTGTCGCGATCGTTGGCCGGGTTCTCGTCGCCGGGCGTGTTCACGGTGGCGGCGTTGGTGACGCTCGGCAC
>WBZT01001411.1_pt1 | contig 17677 bp, 13 predicted proteins | sample 5204241 | NCBI WGS metagenome assembly WBZT01 (sample SAMN12344358, study PRJNA552823) | activated sludge metagenome | biome: Activated sludge suspended growth; feature: Nitrification reactor; material: Wastewater; isolation source: activated sludge from nitrification reactor of wastewater...
GGCTTCCAGAGGCGTGAGATTGCCCTTGGCCATGTTCGACTCGACGCCCTCCACCACCACGATGGCGTCGTCGACCACGAGGCCGATCGCGAGGATCATGCCGAACAGCGTGAGCATGTTCACCGAGAAGCCCAGCAGGTGCATGCCGACGAAGGTGCCGATGATGGACACCGGCACCGCCAGGATGGGTATGACGGTGGCGCGCAGGGACTGCAGGAACAGGAACACCACCGCCACCACCAGCACCACCGCCTCGAAGAAGGTATGCACCACCTTGTCGATGGAGGCCAGGGTGAACTGGCTGGTGTCCAGCACGATCTTGTAGTCCAGGCCGGTGGGGAAGCGCTGCTTGAGCTCCTCCATGCGCGCGCGCACCGCCTTCGCCGCCTCCACGGCGTTGGCCCCGGCCTGCTGGTAGACGGCGATGGTGGTGGCCTTCTTGCCGTTCATGCGGCTGGAAATCGAGTAGTCGCGCTTGGCCAGCTCGACGCGGCCGATGTCCTTGATACGGACGATGGCGGCGCCCTCCTTGGCGGTGCGGACGATGATGTTCTCGAATTCCTCCGGCTTGGTGAGCAGGCCCTGGGTGGTGACGACGAACTGCTGTTCGACGCCGGGGACCGAGGGCTGGGCGCCGAGCTGGCCGACGCCGAAGGTCTGGTTCTGGCTGTCGATGGCGGCCGCCACCTCCCGGGTGGTAATGCCGAGCTGGGCCATGCGGTCGGGCTGCAGCCAGACCCGCATGGCGATGTCGGGCAGGCCCAGCACCGAGGAGCGGTTGGCCCCCGGCACCCGCTTCAATTCATCGAGGACATAGAGGTTGGTGTAGTTGTCCAGATAGGTGGCGTCGTAGCGCTCGTCCGGGGAATAGATGGACAGCACCATGAGGAAGCTGGAGGACTGCTTGTCCACCGTGATGCCCTGCTGCACCACGGCCTGGGGCAGCTGGGCCGTGGCCTGGCTGACCCGGTTCTGCACGTTGACCTGGGCGATATCGGAGTTGGTGCCGGGCTTGAAGAAGACGTTGATGTCGACGTTGCCGCTGGACGAACTGGTGGAATAGAAATACAGCAGGTTGTCGACGCCGTTGAGCTGGGCCTCGATGGGCGAGGCCACGGTGTTGGCGATGACCTCCGCCGTCGCGCCCGGGTAGCGCGCCGAGATCTTCACCTGGGGCGGCGCCAGTTCCGGGTATTGCTCGATGGGCGCCACGGACATGGCGACGGCGCCGCCGATGACGATGAGGATGGAGATCACGGCCGAGAGGATCGGCCGGTCGATGAAGAAGTGGGTGAACATGGCGCCGCCCGGTTATTTCTGGGCCGCCGCGGCGGGCTTGGCGGCCGGCTGGTCCGGAGCGGACCCCGGCTCGACGATCTTCACCGGCTTGCCGGGCGCCACCTTGAGCACGCCGTCCACCACCACCCGGTCGCCGGCCCGCAGGCCGTTGACGATGACGATATTCTTGTCGCCCTCGTAGTCGCCTACCACCACCGGCCGCACCTCCGCCGTGCCGTCCTGCTTGATGACATACACCAGATGGCCGTTGGAACCCTGCTGCACCGCCAGTTGGGGAATGACGATGGCGTCCGGGCGCACGGCGCCCTTCATGATCGCCGTGGCGAACATGCCCGGGCGCAGCTCGCCCCGGGGATTGGGCAGCGAGGCCCGCACCATGAACGAGCCGGTATCCTGGCTGAAGGAAGGATCGGCGAAGTTGATCTTGCCTTTCCTGCCATAGGGCTGGCCGCTGGGCAGCACGAGTTCCACGTCGAAATCCTGGCTCTTGGGAAAGATGACCTGGCCCTTCGCCAGCATGTCCCGGGTTTTCGCCATCTGGTTCTGGGACACGCTGAAATTGACCCAGATCGGGTCCAGCGCCGCCACATAGGTGAGCTGGGCGCTTTCGGCCTGGGCGTTGAGGTAGGCGCCCTCGCGCTGCAGGGCGCGGCCGGCCACCCCGGTCACGGGGGAGCGGATGGTGGTGTAGCCCAGGTTGAGGTCGGCCTCGATCACCTGGGCCTTGGCCGCCTCCACCGCGGCGGCGGCGGCCTGCTCCTGGCCGACCGCGTCATCCAGGTCCTTCTGGCTGACGGCGTTCTGGGCGGCCAGGGGCTTCACCCGCGCCAGGTTCTGGCGGGTGGTCTGCAGGCGCGCCTCCTGCTGGGCCAATGCGGCCCGGGCCGCCGCCAGCTGGGCCTGGAAGGGCTTGGGATCGATCTGGAACAGGATCTGGCCCTCCTTCACGAGGTCGCCTTCCCGGTAGGCGATCTTCTCCAGGAAGCCGGACACCCGCGCCACGATATTCACCTGGCGGGAGCTCTCGGTCTGGGCGACGAAGGTGGTCGAGAAGGGGATCGTCTTTGGCGTCACCGTGATCACGGTGACTTCCGGCGCCGGGCGCTGGGGCTTGGGCGCTTCCTTTTCGCAGCCCGCCAGCAGCAGGGCGCAACAGGGAACCAGGATGAGGCCGCGGGCGAAGGCGCGGCGTGGCCGGACATGGGGGGCGGATGGCGTGGAAGGCACGTGGGCTCCAATGTGATTCCGATCGGCGGACGACCCCGGCATGCTATACCGCGCGATTCGCCGTGGCGACTCCCAACACGCGCCCGCTCGGGCGCGTGCCCCCCCGCCGAGAATCAGCGGGAAATGCGGGCGTTCGCGCCACTCGCCAGTAGCCAGTAGCCAGTAGCCAGTAGCCACCAAATCCCATAGACTCCGACAGCATTTTTCAGCGGTGTCGCGCAACGACCGAGGCCCGCGCCCCTGTCGCCACCGTCGCCTTACAACCGGTTCGCTTGGAGATCTGACGTGCCACGAATGCTATTGATATTCCTGTCTTTCTTCTTCGCGACGGGCGCCTGGGCAGCCGTCGAGGACTACGGTTACCCCTACGCCGATCCGCTGGTGGCGACCGTCCTGGGCACACCAAAGGCGGACCAGGCCGCGGTGTCCCGCGACATTCCGCGCAAGGAAAAGAAAATCGTGATCTTCCCCGATCGCGAGCTCCCCGACGCGGTCGCGGTGCGCGCCTTCCAGTACGCGATCACCGCCCAGGACAAGGCCGCCCCGCTGGTCTTCGTCATCGCCGGCACCGGCAGCAGTCATAAGTCCCCCAAGGTGAGGCAGATGGAAGCCGCCCTGTATGGCGCCGGCTTCCATGTCATCTCGCTGGCTTCGCCCACCTACACCAACTTCATCCAGACCGCCTCGTCCACCCGCATGCCGGGACGGACGTCGGTGGACGCGGCCGACCTTTACCAGGTGATGGAAAAGGTCTGGGAAGCCAACAAGGCCAAGGTCGAGGTCACCGATTTCCACGTCACCGGCTACAGCCTGGGGGGCGCCAACGCGGCCTTCGTGGCCAAGCTGGACGAGGAGAAAAAACGCTTCAACTTCAAGAAGGTCCTGATGATCAACCCGCCGGTCAACCTGTACCACTCGGTGGGCATCCTCGACCGCATGCTGACCAAGAACATTCCCGGCCCCGCGGCGCCCGATTTCAATACCTTCTTCAGCGGTGTCATGAAGCGCTTCAGCGAGGTATACAGCCAGGAAGACGACCTGAAGTTCAATGACGAGTTCCTCTACCGCATCTACGAGAAGAACCTGGAAGAGGGCAGGACGGCCAAGCCTGAAGTCCTGGAGGCCCTGATCGGCATCAGTTTCCGCCTGTCGTCGGCCAACATGGCCACCATTGCCGACTTCGCCACCCAGCGCGGCTGGATCGTCCCCAAGGGCCACAAGTTCAGCAGGACGGAAAGCACCACGAACTATTACAAGGTGGCGACACGCAGCAGTTTTGTCGACTACTTCGACGAGTTGTACGTGCCCTTCTACCGCGAACTCGATCCCGCCAGCAGCCGCGACAGCCTGATCCGGGAATCCAGCCTGGAAAGCATCGAGTCCTACCTGCGCGGCGCGGACAAGATCGGCGTCATGCACAACGCCGACGACATCATTCTCGCGCCGGGCGAGATAAGGGCAGACCGGCATGAATCCTCTTCACCAGAAAACACAATTTGCCCGCGGTTTCGCCGCCCTCCTGGTCATCGGCATGCTGGCGGGTTGCGGCGGGGCGCCGGTCAAGACCGAAGGCGAAGTCGAACCCCAGCGTACCCTCGAGAAAACCGCGCCCAGCGACGTGACCTATGCCATCGATCAGAACGACCCGATCGAGGGTTTCAACCGCGGCGTCTATCACTTCAATGCCTGGGTCGATCGGTCGATCCTCCTGCCGGTGGTGGGGGCCTACGATTTCGTGGCGCCGGATCTGGTCAAGAGCGGCGTGCACAATTTCTTCCAGAACGTCGGCGACGTGGAAAACCTGGTCAATTCCATCCTGCAGTTGAAGCCGAAAGCCAGCCTGGTGACCGCCGGACGCCTGGTGCTGAACACCACGGTGGGCCTCCTGGGAATATGGGATCCCGCCACCCGCCTGGGGCTTAACCGCCATGACGAGGACTTCGGGCAAACCCTGGGGCGCTATGGCGTCGGCAATGGCCCCTATCTGGTACTGCCGATCCTGGGGCCGTCCAACCTGCGCGACGCCGTGGGCACGGGGGTGGACATGTACGTCAAGGGCGAAATCGACCCCCTGTTCTTCGAGCACAACAACGGCACCTATGAAGCCGCCGTGCGCACGCTCGACACGATCGACACCCGCGACAACATCGCCTTCCGCTACTACGAGACGGGCTCCCCGTTCGAATACGAACTGGTCCGCCTCATGTACCTGAAGATGCGCGACATAGAGATCGCCAAGTAAGCGCCACATAATCAGTAGATGACGGCATCCTTCCCGGCCTCAAACCGGGAAAGCCCGAGCGACCGCGCCACACGCCCGTGTAGGCGCGGTTTTTGTATTACCCGCCCATCCCGCCCGCCGTCGATGCCCGCGCCCACGTCTCGCGGCCCCAGGGTCCGGCGCACCCCTCCGGGGAGCCGGCCTTTAGTTACCTTTCTATCGTCGATGAGCTTGCCTATTCTTCAAGCACCCCCTTCATCACAAAGCCCATCAATTCGAAGACATGAACCTTGCAGCCCACACCCGTCCCGTTCTGCTTGTCCTGCTGGTGGTTTCTGTCTGGCGGCCCGCCCATGGCGAAACAATCTACAAATCGGTGGACAGCGAGGGACGGGTCACCTACTCATCCACCCCGCCGCCGTCGGGCAGCCGCGTGGAAAAACTGATGCTGCCGTCGTCGCCCAGCGAGCAAGATATCCGGCAAGCCAGGGAACTGGCCCAGCGCGTGGAAACGCAAGGCCGCCAACTGGAAAGCAAGCGCCTCGAGCAGGAGGCCGCGAAGAAGGCCGAGGAAGAGCGGCTTCGCGCGCTGCAACCGCCGCCGCCGGTCGTGATCGAAAAGCCCGTTTATGTTCCCCGGGCCATCTACTATCCGCCTGTCATCGAGCGTCCGCCGGCAAGACCTCCACGCCCGCCGAACAAGCCCCGCCCCGTCCCCGACCACCGCTGAGCGGTCGTGGTCGTCCAGGGAATCCTGACGCCACGGGCCGAACCGGGCCTTGACAGAATCGGTCTCCGAGCAAGCATCACCCCCCCATATCCATCACGACGAAAGGCCATCATGCGGGCAGTGCTGCCAATTTTTCTATGTTTCCTCACGGCTCAGGCGTGGGCCGAGTGGGTGGTCATCAGCAAAACCCCGGGCGGCACGGTTTTTTACCTCGACCCGCAAAGCCTGCAAAAGGACGGCGACCTGCGCCGCATCTCGACGCTGATGAACCTCAAGGAGAAAAACAAGGTGGGCAAGCAGTCCGCCCGCGCCCTGGAGGAATACGACTGCAAGACGGAGCGGAACCGGGTGCTCGCCTTCAGCGACCATTCCGAGCCTTTCGCGATGGGGGAAACCCTGGCGCGCGATGACTCGCCGACGCCATGGAAGAATCTGGCGCCGGGGACCCTCGGGCAGGCCATGCTCCTGCTCGTCTGCGCCTTGAATGTCGAAAAGCCGCCCGTACCAGTGGACAAGGCCGTCGAGGCGCCGGTCGAGAAGCCCGCGGTTGATGACTGGTGGCGCTATGAGGGGAAAGGCCGCGGCAGGCAATAGGCCCATGCCCCGGGGCATCGCCGCCGAGTCTCCGGGCCGCGCGATTCGCCCGGGGCTGGCCGGGCGGTCACGCGGCACTGCACTGGGAATGGATCTAAGGCAAGGGTCGCCCGGGTGGCGTGGGGTGATCCATCAGGGCCTCGTCGAAACGCCGGCTGATGCGGGCGATCTGGTGCCAGTGATGGCTGGCCACGTCCTGGCTATGGGCGATGTGGTTGCGCAGGGATTCCAGTTCCTTGAGGTTGGCTTCGGCGGCGCGCTTGCTGCGGAACCCCAGTTCCACCAGCAGGTCCGGCTCTTCCACCAGGATCACGGCCTTGTCGGAGAACTGGAGGCACTCCAGAAGTTCGGCCGGCTGCCCCCGGCGTTCCCGTTCCGCCCGCAGCAGGCGCGCCTTGTCCAGGCGCCCCGGCGAAAGCAGCGCCTGCCAGGCGCCATCGGGCCAGCGTTCGCGGATGCGTTCGACGAACATCAACTCCATGAGGGTCACCATGCCGAACAACCACATGCGACCGATGGGTTTCTGAATATCCTCCCTGGCGAGCACGCCGCCGATCTGGCCCAGCATCCGCACGAAGGCGTACTCGTGCCGGGTGAGCACCTGCACCATGGCGCTCAGGGGGGCCGCGTTGTCCAGAACCTGATCCGCGTCGATGGGGCGCCAGACCTGGTCGCAGGCGCCCGTCCCGGTTAGATCCTCGCGGCGCATATAGCCTTCCACCCGACCCTCCCGCCGCAGGCCGAGGACCGGGGTGCCGCTTGCCGCCATCAGGGCGGATGCCGCCGACACGGGCTGATCGGCATCCAGGGAGCGCAGGGGCCTGGCCAGATCCCGCACGCTGAAGGTGTTCATCTGGCGCCAGACGGCCCGCCGCTGATCGGCCTGTTCCTCGCTGAATTCCGGCGCCCGCGAAGCTTCCGGCTCGGGCTGGGCGCGCAATCGCGCCATGCAGGTCGCGTGCACCCGGCGGGCCCTGGCCAGCATGCGGCCATCCCCCTCGCCCAGGACGTCCAGCAAGGCCGCCATTTCCCCCAGGAAGACCCGGGCGAATTTCGTGTCCGCGCCACTGATATCGAGGGCGTTATCGCAAAGGTCGGCGAGCTTGATGGTCTTGGCGCGGGCCGAGGCGGTCGCCAGATGGCCCCGGTCGATGGCCTTGCGCGCGCCCCGGTTGCCGTCGCCGGGTCGGCTGACATCGGTCAGTTCCCTCACCAGGCTCGCCACGCCCGGGCCGAACTCCCGTTCCACGTCCTCGAGGGTCACGGGGGTGTCCTCCACGATGTCGTGCAGCCAGGCGGCCGCCAGCATCTCCGCATCGTCGCTGACGCTGGCCACCAGCTCCGCCACGGCCCCCAGGTGCACGTCGTAGGGCTGCTTGCTGTACTTGCGGCGATGGTCGATGCGCTGATGGGCCTGGATGGCGAACTCGCGCGCCCGCGCGAGCAAATCCCCCGTATCCACGCTCATCGTCCGCCCCGGGCCGGTTCCGGTTTCGCCGGGCCGCGAATCAGCCCGGGCGCGCCGCGTTGCCTGGCCAGGGTGCGTAATGACAACGGCGGGTAGCCGGTCCGCATGGTTCAATCCTCCTGTTCACACGTCTATCGCACTTCTTTGGTGCCTAACCCTAAGCCAACCGCTTATAGTGCATGGGAAGCTTATCGTATGAGCCCTCCCATGCGCATCCACCCGACCCTGATCACCGCCCTCGCCGCCTGCCTTGCCGCGGGTTCCGCGGCCGCCGCCGACTGGCTGTATCTCACCTATCCGGGCGACACCCTGAGCGAAATCGGCCAGACCTACCTCAAGAACCCCAGGGACTGGCCCAGGATCCAGGCCGCCAACGGCGTGCCCCTGCCCAAGCTGCTGCCCGCCAACACCCGCATCAAAATTCCCGTCGAACTGCTCAAGGTGACACCGGCCCCGGTCACGGTCACCGCGGTGACGGGCAACGCCCGCTACAAAACCGCGGACGGGCCGTTCCAGCCCCTGCAGGCCGACGCCCGGCTCACGGGCGGCGAAACCGTGCTGACCGGCCCCCGCGGCGGCGCCACCTATCGCTTCGCCGATGGCACCGTTCTCACCCAGCAGCCCTCCAGCAAGCTCGGCTTCGGCCGTCTTGCCGCCTACGGCAAGACCGGCATGGTTTCCACCGAACTCAGCCTGGACAGCGGCCGGCTCGAGGCCAGCGCCGCCAGGCAACAGGCCCCGGCGGGCGGGTTCAGCGTGCGCACGCCGGTGGCGGTGGCGGGCCTGCGCGGCACCGGCTTTCGTCTGAACGTCTCCGAGGACGGTCGGCGCCTGGCCAACGAAGTGCTGGAAGGCGCCGTGGCCGTGGCCGCCCAGGGGCGGGAAGTGCGCGTGGAAGGCGGATACGGCACCGTCACCGAGGCGGGCAAGCCCCCCGCCCCGCCCCGGGCCTTGCGCCCCAAACCCAATCTGGCGGGACTGCCGGCCACGGTGAGGCGCCTGCCCCTGGCCTTCGCCTGGACCCCCGACATGCCGGCCGCCGCCTGGCGCGTCCGGATCGCGGCGGACGCCGACTTCCGCGACATCCTGCTGGAAGGCCTGTTTCCCGGCCCCGCCGCCCAGTGGGCCGAGGACCTTCCCGACGGCGACTATTTCCTGCGGGTTCGGGCGGTGGATGAAGCCGGCCTGGAAGGCTTCGACGCCCAGCATGCCTTCACCCTGGACGCCCGCCCGCTGCCGCCGCTCATCACCTCGCCGACCCTGGGGGAGCGCCTCTACCGCAACGACGTGACCCTGGAATGGGCCGCGGCGGAGGGCGCCCAGGGTTACCTGCTCCAGATCGCGCCCACGCCGGAATTCGACAACGGCGTGCTGGAACGCCGCCTGCCGGCCACCCTGCGTCACGCCGAAACCCTGCCCGACGGGGAATGGCACTGGCGGCTGGCCAGCCTGGACGAAGCCGGCCGGCCCCATCTGTGGGGCGCCCACCGGGCCTTCCGCGTGCAACCCCTGCCGGGCGCGCCGGCCGGCGGCGAAGCCAGGGCGGACGGCGGACACGCCCACTTCTCCTGGAACACGGCCAAGGGCGCCGCGCGCTACGGCATCCAGGTGGGCGGCGACGCCGGCCTGAAGGATCCGGTCGTGGCGCGGGAAACCGACAAGACCGCCATTGCCGAGGCGCTCAAGCCCGGCAAGTATTACTGGCGCGCCCGCGGCCTGGAGGCGGACGGCCAGGCCGGCGCCTGGAGCGCCGCCAGCCCGGTCATCCTGCCGCCGGCCGCGCCCGTCGAACTGAAGGCGCGGGTGGAAGGTGATCAGTTGCTGGTCGGCTGGAAGGGCGATGCCGTCGCCTACCGGGTGGAACTGGCCAGGGATGCCCGATTCGCCCAGTCCGCGTTCACGCGGGAGGTGGACACGCCCGGCCTGGCCATGGCGAAACCGGAGCCCGGCGAATACTGGCTGCGCGTCGTCGCCATCGGCGCGGAAGGCGTGGAAAGCCCGGCCAGTACCGGCTTGCCCGTCACCATCGAGCGGGAGATACCCTGGTGGTTGCCCTTGTGCCTCGTCCCCCTGCTCTGATCGGGACCGGGCGGTAATCCGTCACGCACTCACGCGAGACCCAAGCTCATGAACCGTTCCCTCGTCGAACCGCCTTCATCCGAAACGCTCCTGAGCAACATCATCACCCTCACCGAGCAACGCGATCAGTTGTCCCTGGAGGTGAGCCTGTTCCAGGCGTTCCAGCATATTTTCCAACCCGACGCGCTCATCTCCCTGGAATGGCCCCACAACGGCGACAGCCATCTGGTGGTCCATGAAAGCCCCGGCGCCTGCCCGCTTCCCGCGGCGGTGACGGACGCGGCCCGCGTTCTGGCGATGGATATCCGGCACCTGGCGGACCAGGAAGGCAACGCCTACCTGCTCATGCCCATCGAAGCCATGGGAGACGATGCCCGCCGGGTTCTGGTGCTGGGCAAGAAGGCCTGGAGCCCAGGCGAGCTGCGCATGGTCCAGGGCATGTTGCGGGTCTACCAGAACTTCGTCCGGCTGCTCAACGACAGCGAAAAGGACATCCTGACCGGCCTGATGAACCGCAGGCGGCTGGAAAAGCATCTGGGGGAAGCGCTGTCCTCCCGGCAGGAGGGACGGCGCGGCAATGACCACCTGCACAGGGACTACCTGGCGGTGCTGGATATCGATCATTTCAAGACCGTCAACGACACCTTCGGCCACCTGATCGGCGACGAAGTGCTGCTGGCCTTCGCCAACATTCTGCGTCGGTCCCTCCGGGACGGAGACCGGTGCTACCGCTATGGCGGCGAGGAGTTCGTCATCCTGCTGCGGGACATGCGCCGGAACCAGGTCATGGCCATCCTGGAAAGGCTGCGCGGCCACGTGGCCAACCACGTTTTTCCCCAGGCCATGCATATCACGGTCAGCATCGGTTTCAGCCGGATCGAAGACCAGCGCTTCCCCTCGGCGGTCCTGGAGGAAGCGGACCGCGCCCTCTACTTCGCGAAAACCCACGGCCGCGACCAGGTCCGGGAATTCCAGGCCCTGCTGAATACCGGCGAGATCGAGGTGCCGGACACCAGCGGGTCCGTGGAACTGTTCTGACCCGCCGGCTTTGTTGCCGTCGCTTTTTCCCGCGCTTTTCCTGCCCTACCCCACCCACTTGCGCGCATTGCGGAACAGCCGCAGCCAGGGGCCGTCCTCCCGCCAGGCGTTTGCGCTCCAGTCGTCCGGCCGCCAGGAATGCTGCGCGGCGCGGAATACCCGCTCCGGGTGGGGCATCATGATGGTGAAGCGGCCGTCCGGGGTGGTCAGGCCGGTGATGCCCCTGGGGGAGCCGTTGGGATTGAGCGGATAGGTTTCCGTCGCGCGCCCCCGGTTGTCCACGTAGCGAAGGCAGACTTCCGCCGCCTTGCGCTGGGGTTTGCCGTCGAACACCGCCCGGCCCTCGCCGTGGGCGACGACGATGGGCATGCGCGAGCCGGCCATGCCGTCGAACAGGATGGAGGGCGTTTCCGGCACTTCCACCATGACGAAGCGGGCCTCGAACTGCTCCGACAGGTTGCGCTCGAAGCGCGGCCAGTGCTCGGCGCCGGGGATGATGGCCTTGAGCCGGCTCATCATCTGGCAGCCATTGCACACCCCCAGGGCGAAGCTGTCGGGACGTTCGAAGAAGCCCTGGAATTCGTCGCGCGCCCGCTCGTTGTGCAGGATGGAGGCGGCCCAGCCGCCACCGGCGCCGAGCACGTCGCCGTAGGAGAAACCGCCGCAGGCCGCCAGGCCCTTGAAGGCCTTGAGTTTGACGCGACCGGTGATGATATCGCTCATGTGCACGTCCACCGGTGTGAAGCCGGCCCGGGCGAAGGCCGCCGCCATCTCCACCTCGCCGTTGACGCCCTGCTCCCGCAGGATGGCCACCCTGGGCTGGGCGCGTTTCTTCTTCACATAGGGGGCGGCCACATCCTCATTCAGGTCGAAAGTCAGTTTGGCGTGCAGGCCCGGGTTCTTCTTCGCCGTCAGTCCTTTGAACTCCTCCCTGGCGCAGTCCGGGTTGTCGCGCAGGGCCTGCATGCGGTAACTGGTCTCGGACCAGGCCTCCAGCAGGTCGGCGCGGGATTCGTCGAACACCGCCGTGCCTTCCCGCAGGACACGGATGCGGTCCTTCCGGTTGGTGCCGCCGATGATGTAGAACTCGTCGCGCAGGTCGGCCTCCAGGATGGCGTCCATGACGGCGCGGGTATCGCTCCGGCGCACCTGGACCACCGCCCCCAGTTCCTCGTTGAACAGGATGCCGAACAGGCGGCTGGTGTAGGGCTCGTGGGGATCGGGGGCGTCCTCCACGTCCAGCATGATGTCGTCGTGGAGGCGGTGGTAGCGCAGCTCGTCCACGTCCAGGTTCACTCCGCAACGGCCGGCGAAGGCCATCTCGCAGACCGTGGCGAACAGGCCGCCGTCGGCCCGGTCGTGGTAGGCCAGCAGCTTGCCCGCCACGTTCAGTCTCTGGATCAGGGCGAAGAAGGTCTTCAGCCGGGCCGGTTCTTCCAGGTCCGGGCAGGCGTCGCCCAGTTCGCCGTAGACCTGGCCCAGCACGCTGCCGCCCAGGCGGTTTTGCCCACGCCCCAGGTCGAACAGGATGAGGTCCGTCTCGCCGGCGTCGGTGCGCAGTTGCGGCGTCAGGACGCGGCGCGCGTCCGGGCTGGGGGCGAAGGCGGTGATGATCAGGGACAGGGGCGACACCACGGCCTTCTTCTCCCCGTTCTCCTGCCACAGGGTGCGCATGGACATGGAGTCCTTGCCCACCGGAATGCTGATATCCAGGGCCGGGCACAGTTCCTTGCCCACCGCCCGCACCGTGTCGAACAGGGCGGCGTCCTCGCCTGGATGGCCGGCGGCGGCCATCCAGTTGGCGGACAGGCGGATGTCGGAAATGTCGTTCACCGCGGCGGCGGCCAGGTTGGTGACGGCCTCGCCCACCGCCATGCGGCCGGAGGCGGCCGGGTCGATGAGGGCGATGGGGCCGCGCTCGCCCATGGCCATGGCCTCGCCCAGGTTCGTGTCATAGCCCAGGGTGGTCACGGCCACGTCCGCCACCGGCATCTGCCAGGGGCCGACGAACTGGTCGCGGGCGGTGAAGCCGCCCACGGTACGGTCGCCGATGGTGATGAGGAAGCTCTTGCTGGCCACGGTGGGATGGCGCAGCACGCGATAGGCCGCCTCCACCAGGTCCAGCCCTTCGGCGGCGAAGGGCCTGAGGCGGGGCGCCACGCGCTTCACGTCCCGGGTCATGCGCGGCGGCTTGCCCAGCAGCACCTCCATGGGCATGTCCACCGGCTTGTTCCTGAAGTGGCGGTCGGCAACGGTCAGCTGGCCGTCCCGGGTCGCCTTGCCCACCACCGAGAAGGGGCAGCGCTCGCGCTCGCAAATGGCCTGGAACAGGGGCAGGTCCTTGGCGGCGATGGCCAGCACGTAGCGTTCCTGGGCCTCGTTGCACCAGATCTCCCTGGGCGCCATGCCCGGCTCCAGGCTGGGCACGTCGCGCAGCTCGAATTTCGCGCCCAGGCCGGCGCCATGGGCCAGTTCCGGCATGGCGTTGGACAGGCCGCCGGCGCCCACGTCGTGCACCGACAGGATGGGGTTGTCGGCGCCCATCTGCCAGCAGCGGTCGATGACCTCCTGGGCGCGACGCTGGATTTCCGGGTTGCCGCGCTGCACGGAATCGAAGTCCAGGGCCTCGGCGTTGCTGCCGGCGCCCATGCTGGACGCGGCGCCGCCGCCCAGGCCGATGAGCAGGCCGGGGCCGCCCAGCTGGATCAGCAGGGTGCCGGCGCGGAAACGCTTCTTGTGGATGTGGTCTTCGCGGATGTTGCCGACGCCGCCCGCCAGCATGATGGGCTTGTGGTAGCCGCGCACCTGGCCGTCCGGCGTCTCCATTTCGAAGGCGCGGAAGTAGCCGGTCAGGTTGGGCCGGCCGAATTCGTTGTTGAAGGCGGCGGCGCCGATGGGACCTTCCAGCATGATCTGCAACGGCGAGACGATGCGGCCTGGCCTGCCGTGGTCTTTTTCCCAGGGCTGCCGGAAGCCGGGGATGTTCAGGTTGGATACCGTGAAGCCGCACAGCCCGGCCTTGGGCTTGGAACCCTGGCCCACCGCGCCCTCGTCGCGGATCTCGCCGCCGGAACCGGTGGCGGCGCCGGGGAAGGGGGCGATGGCGGTGGGGTGGTTGTGGGTTTCCACCTTCATCAGGATGTGGGTGGGCTCGGTGTGGAAGCGGTAGACCCCGTTCCGGTCCGGATAGAAGCGGCCGATGGTGGCGCCCTCGATGACGGAAGCGTTGTCGGAATAGGCCGACAGGGTGGCCTGGGGCCGAACCTGATGGGTGTGGCGGATCATGCCGAACAGGGATTCCGCCTGCTTCTGGCCGTCGATTACCCAGTCGGCGTTGAAGATCTTGTGGCGGCAATGCTCCGAATTGGCCTGGGCGAACATCATCAGTTCCACGTCGGTGGGATTGCGCTTCACCGCCTTGAAGTTCTTCACCAGGTAGTCGATCTCGTCCGGGGACAGGGCCAGGCCCCACTCGCCGTTGGCCTTCTCCAGGGCCTTCCTGCCGCCCTTGAGGATGTCCACGGTGTTGAACGGCGGCGGCTCGACATGATGGAAAAGTCCCTCGGCGCCCGCCTCGTCGAACAGCACGCTTTCCGTCATGCGGTCGTGGAGGCTGGGCAGGGCGGCCTGGATGGCTTCGGGCGGCAGGCGGCGGCCCTTCCTGCCGGCCAGGTGCCAGCGCACGCCCCGTTCGATGCGGGCCACCTTGTCCAGGCCGCAGTTGGCCGCGATGTCGCTGGCCTTGGAGGACCAGGGCGAAACCGTGCCCAGGCGGGGGACGATGAGGATCAGATCGGCTTCCGGCGTGTGGGGTTCGGCATGCAGCAACTCGCCCAGGAAGGTCAGTTCGGCCTCGTCCAGATCATCCCTCAACTCGACGAAATAACGGTAATCCGCCGCCAGGCTGGCGATGCCGTGGGCCTTCAGCCCGGCCAACAGCTTGTCGATGCGGAAATCGGAGAGGGCGGGACCGCCCTTCAGATGGATGACGCGAAACATGGGCTTGCCCGTCGGGGGTTGGGAAGCCGCGTATTTTAGCAGCCCGCCGCGGCCCGTTCAGGCGGGCATCAGGTGTTACCGCCCATGGCGCCCATGTCATGCGCGCGCCATGGGCATGGCGCGCGGACGGGGAGCGGGGAGATCAGCCGAAGGCGTCGGCCGGGGCTTTCAGGGCGGCGCGCAAGGCCGCGCCCACGCGGCCGGCCTTGAAGGGCTTGACGATGAAGCCCACGGCGCCGAAGCCCACGGCCTCGCGCACCGTGGCCATGCTGGAATCGCCGGAAATCATCACCACCCGGCACTCCTTGTGCTTGACCTTGATGGCCTTGAGCACTTCCAGCCCGGACATGCCGGGCATGTTCACATCCAGGCAAACCAGGTCGGGCAGGCCGCGATCGATCTGGGCCAGGGCGCTCTGGCCGTCCTTGGCCTCCCCGGCCACGTCGAAGCCCTCATCACGCAGCACGGCCTTGAGCACCTCCCGCATCAAGGTATCGTCATCCACCACCAGCACTCGGGTTTTTTCGTTGGGTTCCATGGATCGCATTCAAAATAAAAAGCCGGCTCAGAACCGGCTTATCGGCGCCAGGGAATAATACTTTAGATATAAGGTGGTGGCGCTCCTCGGGGAATTACTCCTCCTCGGGAGGCGCCGACCATTTGCCCAGGTACTCCAGTCCGCAATAATGGGCGACGAAATCGGCGCCATCGGGGTTTTCCAGCAGCGTGGGCGCGTAGTCGTCGAAATCGTGGTCGCAATCCAGGATCGGGCAGGCCTCGTCCAGTTCGCAGGACAGCAGCTTGCCGCCGGCGGGGGTGATAGGGGTTTCCATGACATCCTCCTTCATCTGGTCTGTAATGGCTTTATAGGTCACTGATTTGAAAAGAAAACCATGCTGGAAGCAGTCTTGAATCCTGGCGCCATCCCCGCCCGTCCGCCGGCCCGCCCCGCCGATTGCCACAAGGGGGACTTCGGCGCGGTGGGCGTCCTCGGCGGCGCCCCGGGCATGGCTGGCGCGGCCCTGCTGGCGGGGCGCGCCGCCCTGGCCTGCGGCGCCGGCCGGGTCTATCTGGGCCTGCTCGACGCGCGCATCGCCGTCGACTCGGCGGCGCCCGAACTGATGATCGGCGCCCCCGAGAGCATGCTGGCCTTGCCCCCCCCCGCCTGCCTGGTGGCCGGTCCGGGCATGGGGCATTCGGCTTCGGCCCGGGAATGGCTGCAGGCCGCCCTGGCCCTGGAACACGCCCTCCTGCTGGATGCCGACGCCCTGAACCTGATCGCCGGCGACGAGGCGCTGCTCGCCCGCGTTCGCGGGCGCCCGGCCGCCACATTGATCACGCCCCATCCGGGCGAAGCCGCTCGCCTGCTGGGAGCAAGCAGCGCCGCGATCCAGGCCGATCGGATAAACGCCGCCCACCGTCTGGCGCGGCTCACCGGCGCCACCGTGGTGCTGAAGGGCGCCGGCACCCTGGTTTGCCATCCGGGCGGCGAGCCCTGGCGCAATACCACCGGCAATCCGGGCATGGCCGCCCCGGGCATGGGCGACGTGCTGTCCGGGATCATCGCCGCCCTGCTGGTCCAGGGCATGGCCGCCGAACAGGCCGCCATGACGGGCGTGTGGCTGCATGGCGCGGCGGCGGACGCGGCGGTGGCGGCGGGCGCCGGGCCGGCGGGCCTGATGGCCTCGGAAGTGATCCTGGCGGCGCGCCGGCTGCTGAATCGGGCCTGAGGGGCCGCCGCCGAACCTCAGCGCCAGAACCGCCGCGTCTTGGCCATGCGCCGCCAGAGCGCCTCGGATTCCCGGCCATGGTGGGCGACCCGCTCGCTCATCACGCCGCTGATGCGCCCCGCGTCGTAGGCCAGCGCCAGGTTCTTGCGGCGCAAGTCGTCCAGCAGCCGCGTGGCGATATAGGCGTCGTTGGCGCGACCCAGGCCATCCTGCAAAGCGGCCAGCCGCTTCACGAATCGGCTGCCGCGTTTCCCGTACAGGCCGACCAGGGCGTCGGCCGCGTAGCGCAGCTTCTTGGCGGCGATGCGGGCCTCATGACGGCCGCCGGGCCCCAGACCGGACAACTTCCGGCACAAGGCGCGCAGTTTCTCCCAGCGATCCTCCAGCAAGCGGGCCGACCAGGCGTCGGCCCTGACGCCCTCCGCATGGGCGGCGTGCGGCGTCTCGCCGATATCCAGCACCAGACGGGTGAAGGCGGGGGAAGCGATGACGGCCTGGGCGGATTGCCGCGCCAGCAGGGCCGCATGCCTGGCCCGGGCCAGGAATTCCTCGCCCACGGGCGCATCGCCGAGGGCGGCCTGCACGGAAGGCAGGGTTTCATGCAGGAACACATCCCAATCCCGGGCCGGATTGAGGCCGCGCATGATCTCGCCCAGGGCGTCCGACCAGGCCGGACGGCCCACGCCCAGGCTCTTGCCGAGGCCCACCGCCGCGCGCAGGCGGCGCAGGGCGATGCGCAGCTGGTGCAGATACTCGATGTCCTCGGGCTGTTCGAGGAAACCCGGCACATTGGCCACCAATTGCGCCAGGGCGGCCCGGATCACCGCCAGCCGGGCTTCTCCGGCCGCCTGCCCGGCGTGGATATGCGGGGGCTCGGCCCGCGTCGGCGAGGCCACGGCCGCCTCCCGCAGCAGATAGCCCCGCTCCGCCTTGGCGCGGGGTTCGATGCGCAGGGGGAGTTCCGCCAGCAGGGCCCGGGCCAGTTCGAACAAGATCCCGGGGGCGCCGGACTTGAGCTCGATCTCCAGTTCCGAGATGGGCTGGCTGGCGTCCCCCGCCAGGATCATGCCGTCGTCCAGGGCGAGCTCGGCGACGCCGTTTTCGGTTTCCAGCAGCCAGGTCGTGCGCCGGAATTCGGTCGCGAACACCGGGGCGACGCGGGACAGGTCGATGCCAGCCAGCAGGGCCAGGGCCTCCGGCGGCATGACGGCGAAATCCGGCTCGCCGCCGGCCACGGGGACTTCCCATTCCGGGCGACTGGCCATAGCCCCCACGGCGGGCGCCTCCGCCTT
>WBZT01001412.1_pt1 | contig 17665 bp, 22 predicted proteins | sample 5204241 | NCBI WGS metagenome assembly WBZT01 (sample SAMN12344358, study PRJNA552823) | activated sludge metagenome | biome: Activated sludge suspended growth; feature: Nitrification reactor; material: Wastewater; isolation source: activated sludge from nitrification reactor of wastewater...
GGCCCGCACAACACCGCTTCCTGCTCGAACGCTGGGCGACGCTGGACGGCTGGGTGCTGACCTCGGCCTGCCCGCCGGATCTGGGCGGACGGCATTTCGGTCCGGGACTGCGGGCCTTCATTCTGTACCAGCACCACCACGGCCACGTCACGCAGCCGAAGCTGCACGAGCCACTGCGCGAATGGGGCATCGAACTCTCCGTCGGTCAGAGCGACGCCCTGCTGACGTCTGGTCAGGAAGCCTTCTCGGCCGAGAAATCCAGTCTGCTCAAGACGGGCCTGGCGATCAGTTCGGCCATCACGGTCGACGACTCCGGCGCGCGCCACCCGGGCCGGAACGGCTACGTCACCGTCGTCAGCGACCCGACCTTCGCCTGGCCATCGTCAGCGATGGCGCCGGACAGTTTGACATCCTCGAGCACGGCCTCTGCGGGGCGCATACCGAGCGATTGGTACACAAGCTGATTCCGTCCAACGACCTTCAGCGCGGCGAGCAAGAACGCGTGTGCGGGGAAATCCGGGCCGACTACGCCGATCTCAAGGCCTACCGCGCCAGCGCCGGCGGACACGGCGGCGCTGACCGCGCGATTCGAATCACTGCTCGGCCAGCGCACCGGCTGGGCAACGCTCGACCGTCTGCTTCGGCGTATCCGACAGCACAAAGGCGACCTGCTCCGGGTTCTGGCGCGACCAGACATGCCGCTGCCCACCAACGCCAGCGAGACCGACATCCGGGACTACGTCAAGGTGCGCAAAATCAGCGGCGGCACCCGCAGCGATCTCGGTCGCCAGTGCCGCGACACCTTTGCCAGCCTGAAGAAAAGCTGCCGAAAGCTCGGTATCTCCTTCTGAGCCTATCTCAACAACCGACTCACCAACGCCTGCAAAGCGCCTCCCCTCGCCGACCTCATGCGCCTACGCGCCGCATGCGCCAGACCAACAGTTTTTGAGAAATTACGACAATAGATAATATATTGATTCAATGAAAAAATTTTTTCTCCCGGAGGAGACGGATTGGGTTGCCAAAGAGGAGGGCGCATCTTCGATGTTTGGCGTCGCCAGCGGAGCAACTCGGTGCTTTGCCTGTTTCATCCGACAGATTTTCAGCCAAGCAGCAGTGTGTCGTACAACCTCAATTCCAGTTGCCACGCGATCCGGCGACGATTTCCTGCAGATGCGCCGGTGTCGCTTCTTCGGTTGGCACGGCCGGGCCGACGTTGAGGCCGATGCGCGAGAACAGGCCGCGCCGTAAGGGGTTGCTCATCGCCGGGCTGTCCTTGCGGCTGAAGAAGCTGCCCCAGAGACCCTGCCGTGCCATCGGGATGACCGGTACCGGCGTGCGTTCGATGATGCGCTGCATTCCCGGTCGGAAAGGATAAAACTCGCCGGTATCGGTGATGCGCCCTTCCGGAAAGATCGCCACCAGTTCGCCTTCGCTCAGCGCGGCGAGGGCGAACAGCCCGGCGATCGACAGTCCTTCGCCGAGCAGTCCGGCGGCGGCGAGCGCGCGGCAGACCATGAACAGCGCGTTGAGGATGTTGTTGGCGGCGATGATCCGCGCGCGCTGTTCCGGTGCGCTGCGGATCTGGATCAGCGCATAGAGCGGGACGATGAAGAAGCCGCCGAACAGACCGAGATCCAGCAAGGCGAGCAGTGCGCCGGGCGACAGCGGCGCGCTGGCCGGCAAGGTGCCGGGAGACGCCCTGGCCAGATCGAGGCCGGAAATTCCCGGCAGCTGAAACGCGGGTACTGGGTTGGCAAGCCGCTTACGATTCTGCGTCTGGAATTGGCCAGCGACATGGCCAGGAGAGTGCGCGAATGCTGCGCGCCGTTCGGCAGCAAATTGGTCGGGCTGTTCAGCGTTTGCCGTCCGTCGATCCGGCGGATTCGGTGATCAGTTGGCGCAGGATTTGACGCAGGATCTGCGCCACCGACCACAGCATCAGTGCGCCGCCGGCGACGAGGGCGAGCAGCGCTGTCGGCGTGCTGCCCGGAAAACCGTCGATCAGCAGTGCGCGTTGGCGGAACAGCCATAGCGCGCCGCTGGCAAAAATCAGCGTGCCGATGACGTCGAGCAGCGCGTAGAGCAACACCTTCGGCGTGACGCGCAAGCGCATGCCGTTCATTTGACGCGCATTCCCGGCTGCGCGCCGTCGTCCGGCGAGAGCAGGAAGATGCCCGGCGTCTGCCCGTTGCTGTCGGAGGCGGCGAGGACCATGCCTTCGGAGAGACCGAATTTCATCTTGCGGGGCGCGAGGTTGGCGACCATCACCGTCAGGCGGCCGACCAGCGTCGCCGGGTCGTAGGCCGACTTGATGCCGGCGAAGACCTGCCGGCTGCCGAGCGGGCCGAGGTCGAGCAGCAGGCGTACGAGTTTGTCGGCGCCGTCGACCGTGCTGGCTTCGCGGATGCGCGCGATGCGCAGGTCAACGCGCATGAATTCGTCGATGGTCAGTGGCGGCGTGGCGCTTTCAGCAGGGGCGGCGACAGTCGCAGCGGCTTGCGCGGGTGCGGCGGCGGTGGCCGGGACGGAGTCGACCGGTGTCGCCAGTGATCCGCGATTGGCATCGACCAGCGCCGCGATCTGTTTTTTGTCGATGCGGGTCATCAGATGCTGGTAGGGAAGGATGCTGTGACCGGCGGGCAGCAACTGGTCACCATCGTCCCAGTCGAAAGCGTCGACGGCCAGGAAGGCGGCGGTCTGCTCGGCGAGCGCCGGCAGCACCGGTTTGAGCAGAATGGTCAGCAGCCGGAAGAGATTCAGCGCGTTGCTGCAGGCGGCGTGCAGGGCGGTTTCCTGCTCCGCCTGGCGTGCCAGTTCCCACGGTTTGACGCTGTCGACGTACTGGTTGGCCAGGTCGGTGAGGGCCATGATCTCGCGGATTGCTTTGCTGAACTCGCGCGCTTCGTAGTGTTCGGCGATCTGCGCCCGCCGTTCGCGGATCGCCTGCATTGCCGGCAGGCTGGCGTCAGCGGCCGCCAGTTGACCGGCGAAGCGTTTGCTGATGAATCCGGCCGAGCGGCTGGCGATGTTTACGAATTTGCCGATCAGGTCGGCATTGACGCGGGCGATGAAATCGTCGAGATTGAGATCGATGTCCTCCATCGTCGCCGACAGTTTGGCGGCGTAGTAGTAGCGCAGCCACTCCGGGTTCAGCCCCTGTTGCAGATAGCTTTCGGCGGTGATGAAGGTGCCGCGCGACTTCGACATCTTGGCGCCGTCGACGGTCAGAAAACCGTGCGCGAAGATCTTGCTCGGCGTGCGGTAGCCGGCGTGCGCCAGTTCGGCCGGCCAGAACAGGGCGTGGAAATAGAGGATGTCCTTGCCAATGAAGTGGTATAACTCGGTCGTCGAGTCGGCGCGCCAGAATTCGTCGTAGTCGATGCCGCGCCGCTTGCAGAGGTTGCTGAACGAGCCCATGTAGCCGATCGGCGCGTCGAGCCAGACGTAGAAGTACTTGTCCGTGGCGCCGGGGATCTCGAAGCCGAAATACGGCGCGTCGCGCGAAATGTCCCAGTCGGTCAGCTTGTTGTCGCCTTCCTCGCCGAGCCATTCCTGCAGCTTGTTGGCCGCCTCGGGCTGCAGACGGCCTTCCGCCTGCGTCCAGCGACGCAGAAAGCGCTGACAGCGCGGGTCGGAGAGTTTGAAAAAGTGGTGCTCGGACTGGCGGATTTCCGGTCTGGCGCCGGAAATCGCCGAATACGGGTTGCGGATTTCGTTGGCGGTATAGGCGGCGCCGCAGCTTTCGCAGTTGTCGCCGTACTGATCGGCGGCACCGCACTTCGGACATTCGCCCTTGATGAAGCGGTCGGGCAGGAACATCTGCTTCAGCGGGTCGTAATACTGCTCGATGACGCGCTTTTCGATCAGTCCGGCGGCGAGCAGGCGGGCGTAGATGTCGTTGGCGCAGGCGCGCGTTTCTTCCGAATGGGTGGTGTAGAAATTGTCGAAGCCGATGTGAAAACCGGCGAAATCGCGCGAATGCTCGGCATGCACCCGTTCGATCAGCGCTTCCGGCGTCAGTCCCTCCTTTTCGGCGCGCAACATCACCGGCGTGCCGTGCGTGTCGTCGGCGCAGACGTACCAGCATTCATTGCCGCGCATCTTCTGGAAACGCACCCAGATGTCGGTCTGGATGTACTCGACGAGATGGCCGAGATGGATCGCGCCGTTGGCATAGGGCAGGGCGGAAGTGACCAGGATTTTGCGTATCATGAGCGGCGGCGCTGGCGGCAAAAGGGCGCATTCTAGCAAAGGAAATGCCCACACAATGACGGCGCGGGTGAATCTCGCTGTCCTGTGCGGTTCGACGCTGTCCTGCGACTTCCTGTTCGACGCGCCCCGCCTCGCCGCCGGCGCGCCGTCGCTTGTCGAGCCGTTCCGCGCGGCCGTTGATCCGGCGATTCTCACTGCCACGCTCGCCCGGCGCAGGGCGATGAAGTCTTTCGCGGCAGTGCAGCAAGGGGCTACCCGGCAGGCGTTTGACGTATAATGCGACGGTTTAGTTCGTACCAACTTTTCATTACGTCCTAGGGATCAGCGCTATGAGCAATGAGTGCAAGGTGGACTGCGGTAGGCGGCGCCTGGTCGTCGCGACGGCGGCGGTTGGCGGGGTGGGGGCGGTGGCAGCGCTCGTGCCATTCCTGTCCAGCATGCTGCCTTCCGAACGGGCCAAGGCGGCGGGTGCACCGGTGGAAGTCGAAATCGGCAATCTGGAGCCGGGGCAGATGATGACCGTCGAATGGCGGGGCAAGCCGGTCTGGATCATCAATCGCAGCAAGGAGATGCTCGAATCGTTGCCCAAGCTGGCCGACGCGGTTGCCGATCCGAAGTCGGAAAAGAAAATGCAGCCGGAGTATTGCCAGAACGAGACGCGTTCGATCAAGCCGGCGATCCTGGTGGCCGTCGGTATCTGTACCCACCTCGGCTGCTCGCCCTCATCGAAATTCAAGAAGGGAAGCGAGGAGGGGATGGACGGTGCCTGGCTGGGCGGTTTTCTCTGCCCCTGCCATGGTTCGACCTTCGACTTCGCCGGCCGCGTTTTCAAGAGCAAGCCGGCGCCGGACAACCTGGAAGTGCCGCCGCACATGTATCTCTCGGATACGCGCATTCTCATCGGCGAAGACAAGAAGGGGGCTTAAGCAATGGCGGCGAACACCAATTTCGAAAAATACAAGTCGGATGGCAGCTTGCAGGGCAATCTGCTCGAGTGGTTCGATGCCCGCTTTCCGGCCACCTCGATGTGGCGCGGGCACCTCTCGGAGTATTACGCGCCGAAGAATTTCAATTTCTGGTATTTCTTCGGTTCTCTGGCCATGCTGGTGCTGGTCATCCAGATCGTTACCGGCATCTTCCTGGTCATGCATTACAAGCCCGATGCCTCGCTCAACGCCAACGGCATCCCGGTCGCTTTCGCCAGCGTCGAGTACATCATGCGCGACGTATCCTGGGGCTGGCTGATCCGCTACATGCATTCGACCGGCGCGTCGGCGTTCTTCATCGTCGTGTACCTCCACATGTTCCGCGGCCTGCTTTACGGCTCGTATCGGCAGCCGCGTGAGCTGATCTGGATTTTCGGCTGTCTGATCTTCCTCTGCCTGATGGCCGAGGCGTTCATGGGCTACCTGCTGCCCTGGGGTCAGATGTCGTTCTGGGGTGCGCAGGTCATCGTCAATCTCTTCTCGGCCATTCCTCTGATCGGCGAACCGCTGTCGATCTGGATTCGCGGCGACTTCGTCGTCGGCGACGCGACGCTGAACCGTTTCTTCTCCTTCCACGTCATCGCCGTGCCGCTGGTCCTGCTCGGCCTGGTCGCCGCGCACATTCTGGCGCTGCATGAAGTCGGCTCCAACAATCCGGACGGTATCGAGATCAAGAAGAAGAAAGACGCCAACGGCATTCCGCTCGACGGTATCCCTTTCCACCCGTACTACTCGGTGAAGGACATCGTCGGCGTGGTCGTCTTCCTGATGGTCTTTTCGGCGATCGTCTTCTTCGCGCCCGAAGGTGGCGGTTACTTCCTCGAATACAACAACTTCATTCCTGCCGATCCGCTGAAGACGCCGCCGCACATCGCGCCAGTGTGGTACTTCACGCCGTACTACTCGCTCCTGCGTGCGATGGTCTGGCCGCTGTTCGGCATCGACGCCAAATTCTGGGGTGTCGTGGCGATGGGTGCCGGGGTGGTGATTCTCGCCTTCCTGCCGTGGCTCGACCGTAGTCCGGTCAAGTCGATCCGCTATCGTGGGCCGATCTTCAAGACCTTGCTGACCTTGTTCGTCATCGCTTTCGCCATTCTCGGTTTCCTGGGGACCAAGCCGCCGTCGTACGCCTTCTTCGACGTCATTCCCAGCGCACCAGTGGCGCAAGTACTCACCGCTTACTATTTTTTGTTCTTCCTGACCATGCCCTGGTGGTCGAAGATCGACAAATACAAGCCGGAACCCGACCGCGTGACGATGTAAAGGAATGCAGACCATGAAAAAATTGCTTTTGGCATTGCTCTTTGCACCGCTTCTCGCGTTGGCGAGCGGTGCGGCCGTTCACCTCGACAAAGCGCCCGACGTGCAGGGCGACAAGGCGGCGCTGCAAAGCGGCGCACGTACCTTCGTCAATTACTGCATGAACTGCCACGGACTGAGCTACGTGCGTTACAACCGGTTGACCGATCTCGGACTCTCCGAACAGCAGATCAAGGACAATCTGATGTTTACCGCCGACAAGATCGGTGAACAGATGCGTGTCGCCGCCCGTTCCGACGAGCAGAAATTATGGTTTGGCGCTTCACCGCCCGACCTGTCACTGATCGCCCGCGCGCGGGCGTCGGAAGATGCGACCGGTGCCGACTGGCTGTATACCTATCTGCGTTCCTTCTACCGCGATGAGAAGCGGCCGACCGGCTGGAACAACACCGTTTTCGAGAATGTCGGCATGCCGCATGTCTTGTGGGAATTGCAGGGGCAGCAGGTGATGAACAAGGATCATCATCTCGAACTGGCCGTTCCCGGCAAACTGACGGCGGCTGAATACGACAAAGAAGTGGCGAATCTGGTCGGCTTCCTGGTCTGGGCGGCCGAGCCGACGGCGGGCTTCCGCAAGAATCTCGGTCTGGGAGTGCTCGGTTTCCTGGTCCTGCTGTTCGCGGTTGCCTACCCGATGAAGAAGAATTACTGGAAAGACGTCAAATAAAAGACGTCTGAACGCCGGGTACGAGGCCACGGCATCGCTGGCAAGAGCGCGCAAGCGCTCCTGGCCGTGGCGGTGCCGGTTCGTTTTTGGAGGTATTGATTATGATGAATCTCTATTCGGGAACCACCTGCCCGTTCAGTCACCGTTGCCGCATCGTTCTCTACGAAAAAGGCATGGACTTCCAGGTGATCGATGTCGATCTGTTTGCCAAGCCGGAAGACATCGCGATGATCAATCCTTACGGGCGCGTTCCCGTGTTGGTCGAACGCGACCTGATTCTTTACGAACCGAACATCATCAACGAATACATCGACGAGCGTTTTCCGCACCCGCAATTGATGCCGGCCGATCCGATCATGCGCGCGCGCGCGCGGCAGTTGCTGATCACCATGGAGCGCGAGGTATTCGCGTACATTGAAGCTCTCGAGAAAGGCAATAAAAATGCCGAGCGCTCGCGCCAGCAAATCCGCGACCGGCTGACCGAGATGGCACCAGTGTTCGTCAAGCAGAAGCACATGCTCGGCGAAGACTTCTCGATGCTCGATGTGGCCATCGCGCCGCTGCTCTGGCGTCTCGATCATTACGGCGTCGAACTGCCGAAGTCGGCGGCAGCACTGATGAAATACGGCGAAAGGATTTTCAGCCGCCAGGGATTCATCGATGCGCTGACACCGTCCGAAAAAGCGATGCGCAAGTAGCCCGTCGCTTTCCGCTGTTGATGGCCTGCTGATCAACCTCCCCAGAAAGAGTTTTTGTGTCGTTGCCGTCTACCAAACCTTATCTGATTCGCGCGATTCACCAGTGGTGTTGTGATCACGGTTTCACCCCCTATTTGTCGGTGACCGTCAATGCACGCACGCGAGTGCCGCGCGAGTACGTGCGCGATGGCCAGATCGTGCTCAATGTCGGTTACGAGGCGACCGGTAATCTGTCGATTGCCAACGATGGCATCACGTTTCAGGCGCGATTTGGCGGTGTCGCACGTGACATCGCCATCCCGATTAGCGACGTCGCGGCGATCTATGCGCGCGAAAACGGCGCTGGAATGGCTTTTGATCCTGAAGAGGATGCCGTCGATACCATGGATTCCTCGCCCGACGGACCGCTCAATGAACCGGAGCCGCCGAGCAGCAGCCCGCCGAGTGGGCGCGCCCGCCTGCATCGCGTCAAATGATCGTTCATTGGTACGCTGACTGACGGTTTGGTGCTTTGCCAACCCGATAGTTGCCGACCGTTACGCTTCGACGCACAATCGCCTCCGTTTCGCGCAGCGCTGGGAGTTGCTTTTTCTCTGCCTTGATCACGGTTTTGTCTGGATAAGAGAATGCGCTACATGCAGGGGGTGGCCTGTGAATGATCTTCTGGCTGGCTTCAGGCGCGAAGCCGAGTATTTTTTCGGTGCGTTACGCTTTTTCACCCGCTTGCCGGTGCCGGCTTGGGTGGGACACAGCACGGAGGCGCTCGACCGGTCCACGCGTTATTTCCCCGCGGTCGGTCTGCTGGTTGGCGGACTATGCGCGATCGCCTTCCTGCTCGCCGAGCGCTTCTGGTCACCGCCGCTGGCGATCATCGTGGCGATGGTTACTTCACTGTGGGTGACCGGGGCTTTCCACGAGGACGGCTGGGCCGACATGGTCGATGGTTTCGGTGGCGGCTGGGAAAAGGCTCAGATTCTGACGATCATGAAGGATTCGCGTATCGGCAGCTTTGGGGCTATCGCGCTGACCATGCTCTTGCTGAGCAAATTCTGCCTGCTGATCGAATTCGATATGAACGAGGTGCCGCTGGTCTTGCTGGCCGGCCATGCCGTTTCTCGCTTTGCTGCGACCAGCATGTTGCGCACGCTGTCTTACGTGCGCGACGAGGGCAAGGCCAAACCGCTGGCGACGCGCATCGGTGCCGGCGAACTGGTCTTCGCAGGTGCAACCGCCGCGTTGCCGCTCCTTTTTCTCGATCCACGCGAAGCGTTGCAAGGCTGCCTGGGTGTCGTGCTGGCCCGTAGCTGGCTGGCACGCCTATTTCAAAAGCGTATCGGCGGCTATACCGGCGATTGCCTGGGCGCCACGCAGCAACTCGCCGAAGTGGCTTTCTATGCGGGTTTGCTGTGCAGCTTTTCCTGATTCGCCATCCGCGGCCGCTGATCGAACTGGACCGTTGTTATGGACAACTCGATGTCGCCGCTGAAGACCCGTTACCAATTGCCGAGCGTCTGCACCCTTTGATCGGCAACGAAACGCCTGTTCTCTCCAGTCCTTTACGACGTGCCCGCGTGTTGGCCGAAGCCTTGCATCCGCAACCGCGCTTCGACGACCGCTTGCTGGAAATGTCTTTCGGTGAATGGGAGGGCATGCCCTGGGGGGAAATCGATCGTTTCTCGATCAGTGCCTGGGCGGCCGATCCGCTGCATTTCGTTCCGCCGGGTGGCGAATCGGTGTCAGCATTGCAAGCGCGCGTTCTGGCCTGTCTGCGGGATCAGCAGGATGCGCGGCTGGCGATCGTCGCGCATGCCGGCGTGATTCGCCTGATCGTCGGTCATTATCAGCAACTGGCTTTTCGCGACTGGTGCCAGTTGCCGCTCGATTTTGGCAGTCTGAGCTGTCTGGAAATCGATGTCGATGCCTGTGGCGCGGTTGGCGAACAACCGGGTGGGCGTGTGCTCTATCTCAACCGCTGAACTTTCCTGCGGAGCTTGCCGCCAGTCGCTCATCCCCGCGGATGATGCGCCGCGTGCAGCGTTTTCAGCCGTTCCCGGGCGATGTGCGTATAAATCTGCGTCGTCGAAATGTCGGCGTGGCCGAGCAGCAACTGTACGACCCGCAAATCGGCACCGTGGTTGAGCAAATGCGTGGCGAATGCGTGCCGCAGCACATGCGGTGACAGTCGTGCCGGGTCGATGCCGGCCATAACGGCGTAGCGTTTGATCAACTGCCAGAACGCTTGCCGAGTCATCGCCGCCGCACGTGCGGTGACAAACAGATCGTCGCTTTGCCGCCCGGCGAGCACGGCCGGTCGGGCAGTGGTCAAATAACGGCGAATGCAGTCAGCGGCTTGTTCGCCCAAAGGCACCAGCCTTTCCTTGCTGCCTTTGCCGAACACCCGTAACACCCCCATTTCGAGGTTGATTTCGTGCATTTTCAAGCCGATCAACTCGGAAACGCGTAATCCGGTAGCGTACAGCGTCTCGAGCATTGCCCGGTCGCGCTGACCGAGTAGGTGCTCAGCGGTTGGTGCGGTCAGCAGACGTTCGACTTGCGTTTCCGAGAGCACTTTCGGCAGGCGCGACGGTTTGGCCGGCATGGCGATGCGCTTCGTCGGATCGTCAGAACGTTGACCACGGGACAGCAGATGCCCGTAAAAGCGGCGCAAAGTGGAGAGATAACGCGCTTGCGAAGAAGCGCGCAGCGTCATCGACAAGGTGGCCACATAGCGCAGCAGCGTCGGCTCATCGACGGTGAGCAGCCCGCACGCGGCGTTTTGTCCTAACCAGGCAGAGAATTGCAACAGGTCGCTACGGTAGCTAGCCAGCGACGTTCTGGCCAGTCCGTCTTCGAGCCACAATAGATCGCAGAAAGCGTCGATTTCAGCAAGATCCGCGCTATCGGCAGATTTTTCTTCAGACGCCTTCATGCGTCAGCAGCCAGCGCTTGACGTCGAGCAGAAATCCGCCGTCCTGACGGGCAAAGCCGCCCAGGCCGCCACGTGCAGCCAGTACACGGTGACAGGGAACGACGACCGGGAAGGGATTGGCGCCGCAAGCCTGACCGACCGCGCGTGGCGCATTAACCAACTCGCGGGCGATGTCGCCGTAGCTGCGCGTACGATGCACCGGAATGGCGGCGATCTGCTGCCAGACCCGCCGTTGAAAGGGTGTTCCCGCCGTGCGCAACGGCAACTGGCAACGAAATTCAGCGTCTTGCAGATAAGTGTCGAGCTGTCGGGCAGCTTCAGCAGCCAGTTTGCCGGTCGCTGCCTGTGCCGGGCGCGGCGGTAGAAAAACGATGCGCTCGATCGCTTGTTCATCACAAAGCACGCCGAGAGAAAAGCCGGGTGCCGAAACGACGGCCTGGAAAGCCGGTTCTCCGGCATGTTTCGTCGACAAGCGGGAGGTGTTGGCAGGCTGCATCTTCATTTTCCCAGCAGTGCCAGTTTCAGGTCATCCTGAACCGGCTTGTTACCCAGCCAGATTTTCAGAAAAGCTTTGAAAAAATCTTCGCCAGCGATGTCCTTGCCTTTGTTTTGGCCATTGACCAGCAGACGGGTACCGCTTTCCGGCAACCAGTCGATGACGAAAGTGTTGCCGCTACGCGCCTCGCCAATGGCCAGCAAGGTGTTGGAAAAAAGTTTCAGGCGATCTTTCAGGGCAGCCATCTCCGCTTCGCTGTGATTGTTGGCCATGCCTTCTTGCAGCGCTTCGACGAACTGCTGCGCCGACAGGTCGCGCAAGAGATGAATGGCAATGCGTTTGGCGCCCTGGCTATTCAGCACCGCATCGGCCGCTGCACGCTTTTCCGGCAGGTAAAGCGCCATGGCGTATACTTTGAATACCGCTTTCTTACGGATTCCGGCGCCATTGATCGTCAGTTCCGCATTGCCGATCCGTGCTTTATCGTCGAATTTGATGCCACCAATTTCGAGCGCGTGCGCCGAATGAATAATGCATAAGATTGAAATGGCAAGCAGCAGGTGTTTCATGGCGTTTCCTTTCGCACGAGGACTGAGGACTAGGCTTCACGTTTTTCGCAAAACGTACGTCACTTTCGCAGTGAAGAATTCGCGTATGCCCGGAAGTTGGCTCAACAAGTAGGTTACCCATACGGTAAGCACTGGACCCCGAAAGGGGTGGAAAATACGTCGCTCAATGGAGAAGGACGCAGCTTTACAAATATGCTCGAATCTAGCCATGGTCAGCTCGTTTAAATAACTGCTTTTTGTAACCAGAAGGTCATCTTGTAATGCCTTTCGAAACCGGTTGATCCGATTGCCATTTTCATCACGGTCCCACCATGGAGCCTTGAATTCGGGCAACTCAACGATCCGTGCGCAAATTTCCGTCCTTTCGCGATGATCCAAAAATACGTGTGCCCAAGGGACAGGTATATAACCACGTGCATGATGTCCGTAAGGGTGAAACCAGGGTTGCCACGAGATGAGAACCCGTCCGCCAGGGCGAAGAATACGCTGCCACTCGCCGATGATTGAACGATATTCGATGATATGTTCCATGACGTCGAAACAGGCGATGACGTCTACAGATTGATCTGGCAAATCGATGGTATCCGGGTTGCTGGCGCGCTTAAAAATAATTGGCTCATTCGACAGCTTGCTTTGAGCTCGATCAATATCCTTTTGATTTAAGTCGATCCCAATGCAGGATTTTGCGCCAAGTTTTATCAGCAAAAACGATAAGCCGCCAGTACCACATCCCAAGTCGACAACATCCTTTTCCCGGATAATGCCTACGTCAAAGCAGCTTCTAAATTCCTGCTCGAGCGATTCGTCGCGCCAATTTTCATATTCGGAGGTTGATGAACCCCCTTGCGCACTGGTTTTTAAGTCATTTTCCCGTGCGATGCGCTGCTTGCTGAGGTGAAATATTAGCTCATTGAACATTTTTACCTCTTGGCGGTTTCAAGTCCGTAGCGCACCGAGTTGAAGAAAGTGCTTCTGGAAGTCGAAAGACTCGAGCATGAACACCTCGGCAGGGCAGAGCCAGTTGAGGGATTCGATACGATTATGCTTTTTAAGCGTTCCGCCGGCAAACATAAAAAATCCACTGTCTCTGGTAACGAAAAGAATGAGGGTTGGGTAGTGTTAAAAAAATATACGGCAGGTCGTGAGTCCGTAGCTTACAAAGAGTCTTCAATAAATATGCTTTTTGATTTAAAAAACTCGTCCGGTATGTTCAGGCTATTGCTCCTGACGAGATGGCCAACGAGCGTCAGTAAATGGCTCAGTCGCGTACCTCGCCATTACCTAAAACGACCCATTTCTGCGACGTCAGACCTTCCAGACCGACCGGGCCGCGGGCGTGCAGTTTGTCGGTCGAAATGCCGATTTCAGCGCCCAGGCCGTATTCGAAGCCGTCGGCGAAACGGGTCGAGGCATTGACCATCACCGAGGCCGAGTCGACTTCACGCAGGAAACGCAATGCCGCCGGGTAATTCTCGGTGACGATGCTGTCGGTGTGGTGCGAACCGTAGCGGTTGATGTGCGCGATCGCCTCTTCGACGTCGGCGACGACCTTGATCGAGATGATCGGCGCCAGGTATTCGGTGAAATAGTCTTCCTCGCTGGCTGGCCGGGCGCCGTCGATCAGGGCCAGCGTTTCGCGGCAGCCGCGCAGTTCGACGCCTTTGCCAGTCAGCAGGGCAGCGATGCGCGGCAACAGTGCGGCGGCGACCGGGCGGGCGATGAGCAGCGATTCGGCGGTATTGCACGTGCCGTAGCGCTGCGTCTTGGCATTGTCGACGATGCGCAAGGCTTTCTCCGCGTCGGCCTGCGCATCCACATAGACGTGGCAGTTGCCGTCGAGATGCTGGATCATCGGCACGCGCGATTCGGCGAGCAGACGGCTGATCAATCCTTTGCCGCCGCGCGGAACGATCACATCGACGTATTCGCGCAGGGTGATCAGGTGGCCGACGGCGGCGCGGTCGGTCGTCTCGATCACCTGCACGGCGTCGGTCGGCAAGCCGGCGCCGGCCAGCCCTTCGTGTACCAACGCGGCAATCGCCTGATTGCAATGCAGTGCTTCAGAACCGCCGCGCAGGATGGCGGCGTTACCCGATTTGAGACACAGTGCGGCGGCGTCGGCGGTGACGTTCGGCCGTGCTTCGTAAATGATGCCGATGACGCCGAGCGGCACGCGCATCTTGCCGACCTGGATGCCGGTGGGACGGATTTTGAGGTCGCTGATTTCGCCGACCGGATCGGGCAAGGCGGCGACCTGATCGACGCCTTCGGCCATCGTCGCCACACCCTTGGCGGTCAGGGTCAAGCGGTCGAGCAGCGCGGCTTCGAGGCCGGCGGCGCGTGCGCCCTCCAGGTCACGCTGGTTGGCGGCGACCAATCGTTCGCTGTCGCGCCGGATGGCAGCGGCGATGGCGTGCAAGGCGCGAGTTTTGGCGTTGCTGTCGGCACGGGCCATCGCCCGTGAAGCGTGTCGTGCCTGGCGGCCGACGGTTTCAATATAGTTTGCGATGTCCATGTGTGTTTCCCGGCTGATGGTCGGCGATTATAGACAGACGCGCAGCGGCATCGTCAAGGAAGCGCTGAAAAAATGGCTGTGAGGGATGCGGTGGCAAGCGTACAGTCGGCGAGGCAAACGCCACGGACAAGCGAGATAGCGAGCCGCGCGCAACTTCGCGAATCGTCCCGACAGCCGTTTTTTCAGCGCTTCCTTGACGGAACTCGCCTGGATCTGCATGTTCTAAACGCCGTCGCCGTTGAGCAAACCAAGCGCCAAGCCACCGCTCTCCCGGCGTTATTGTGGAAACGACCTGGACATTTTTTATGGGGCAATTGCGCTAGCGTGCCGAGCGTTTGCGCTGAATTTCCATTTATAGTCGCGGCTGCATGCAACGCGTTCCCTGGGTGTGTTTTCGCCGTCAACCTTTTTTTGCCGCCGTATCCCGGCGGGTGCCGATGATGAAAAAACTGATCATTCCTGCTGAAGTAAAAATTTGTGCCACCTGCAGTTATTGGGACGGCGAGCGGCGCGTCGATTCCGAACTGGGTCTGGTGGTGGTGGCAGAGGATTGTCAGGGCGAGTGTCTGGTGTGCAGCCAGCCCAGCCTGGCGCTCAGCGGACAGAGCCAGTCGCCGGATTGTCTCTGGGAAGACCTGGCGACCGAACAGCCAGCGACGGAAGCCTGACAACCCTTTCAGCCAGCGGCGATCAGCAGCCCCAGGCGACGGAACTCGTTCCAGACGTCGCCCTCCGCAAGTCCTTTGATCATCCGGTCGATACGCGCCGCGTCGATCAGCGCCGCATTCGCACGCCGATCGTCCAGTCGCGACAGGGCTCGCCTGATCAAGGCTTGCCGGTTGCCCCACACGCGTGCCTCTTTGAACAGTTGGGCCAGCGGCTGCTTCCGGGCCAGGCCGCTGCTGATTTGCGCTAGTGCGCGCGCTTCCTCGCTGATGGCCCACAAGATCAGCAAAGGCGCTTCCCCTTCCTGCTGCAAGCCGTCGAGCGTGCGTATCAGCCGGGGAACGTCGCCGGCCAGCAGCGCTTCGCGCAGCCCATCGAGGTCGTAACGGGCGACGTTGAGCACCGCTGCCCGGATCTGTTCGAGCCGTAGAGGGCCGGGCGGATATAAGGCGCCGAGTTTCAAAATTTCTTGATGCGCGGCGAGCAGATTGCCTTCGACGCGCTCGGCGATGAATTGCAGACCTTCGGCGTCGGCACTCTGCTGTTGCCGGCGCAGGCGGTTGGCGATCCATGCCGGCAGTTCGGCGAGCTTCGGTGCCAGCAGTTTGACGAGTGCGCCGGCCGTGGCCAGCGCGCCGACCCAGGCCGCTTTTTCCTCTTTCCAGTCGAGCTGGTTGACGCTGACCAGCAGCAGGCAATCGGGAGAAAGTCGGGCGCAATAATCCTGCAGTGCCGCACTGCCGTCGCGCCCCGGTTTGCCGCCCGGGATACGCAGGTCGAGCAATTTGCGTCCGCCGAACAGCGACAGGTTGCCGGCGGCGTGGTAAAGCTCGTTCCAGTTGAAACCGGCGATGGCGGTCAGCACCTCGCGCTCGTCGTAACCACGCTGGCGGGCGCTGCTACGGATGGCGTCAGACGCTTCGATGACCAGCAGCGGGTCGTCGCCATGCACCAGATAGACCGGACACAATTGCCGCTCGAGATGGGCGGCGAGCCGTTCGCCGGTCAGCTGCATCGCGATGTGGCGCCGCTTATTCGGCGGCGGCAGGCGCTGTCGGTTTGACCGCTGCCAGACGGCGGACCAGTTGCTGGACGAGATCTTTTTCCATGTCCTGCCAGAGCAACTCCTCGTTCTGCTGCTTGGCGAGAATGAATGAATCGTCGTAGGTCATGTCGCGGATCATTTCGATACGCCCGGGCGGAATCAGGTCGCGCCCCTGGTTGTCGGTGACACGGTACTGATAGCGGTAATAGAGGCGCATTTCGCTGATCCGCCCGGTGCCGGAAACGGAGAGGATTTCGCGGTCGCGCACTTCACCGTTCGGCCGGAAGATCGCTTGCGCCTCGCCAGCGGTCGCCGTCAGCCGCGTCGTTGCTGAACTGCGCAAGGCGCGTTTCAGCCCGGCACCGACGACCGAGTAATCGGGCAGGTCGAGATACAGGCTGTCGTAAGGCAGGGTGTACACGCCGCGCAACTGAAAACCGCAGGCGGCGAGCAGCCCGGTCGCCAGCAGCAGAATGGCAACCCGCTGGAGAAACGAGCGGAGAGAGGCAGGCGTGGCAGGCATCGGCAATTCCTTGATTTTTCGCGTCGACTCAAACGACGATATTCACCAGACGGCCGGGAACGACGACCACTTTTTTCGCCGTACCACCCGCGAGTTGCTTGCGCGCCGCCTCGCAGGCCAGCGCGGCGGCTTCGATCGCCGCACGGTTGGCATCGCTGGCAACGCGCAGACTGCCGCGCAACTTGCCGTTGATCTGCAAAACCAGTTCGATTTCGTCCTGCACCAAGGCACTCGCATCGACGCTCGGGAAGCGCTGCGCGTAGGCATGCTGGCCGGGCTTGAGCGCCGCGTACAGCGCCTCGCAAATATGCGGCACGATCGGATTGAGCAGCAGGATGACCGCTTCGAGCGTTTCCTGCTTCACCGCGCGTGCGGCGGGCGAGGTGTCGCTGATCTTGCCGTAGGCGTTAAGCAGTTCCATCACCGCGGCGATGGCGGTGTTGAACTGCTTGCGGCGCCCGTAATCGTCGCTGACCTTGCCGATCGTCTGGTGCAGTTGCCGGCGCAGCGCCTTCAGTTCGGTGCTCAATTCGCCGTCGCTGCTCGCGGTGATGGTAGCGGCCGCAACATGCTCGAAGACGAGTCGCCACAGCCGCTTGAGAAAACGATACGCGCCCTCGACGCCGGCATCCGACCATTCCAGCGACTGATCGGGTGGGCTCGCGAACATGATGAACAGCCGGGCGGTGTCGGCGCCGAAGCGATCGATCAGCGCTTGCGGGTCGACACCGTTGTTCTTCGATTTCGACATTTTTTCGCTGCCGCCGATGCGCACCGGCTGGCTGTCGGCGCGCAGGCTGGCGCCGATCGCGCGGCCGCGTTCGTCGTGCACCGTGTCGACGTCGGCCGGATTGATCCACTGCTTCTTGCCGTTGACGTCCTCGCGATAGAAGGTCGGTGCGACGACCATGCCTTGCGTCAGCAGGTTGGCGAACGGTTCGTCGAGGTGCTGCTCGCCGAACAGGCCGAGGTCGCGCATCAGCTTGGTCCAGAAGCGCGAGTAGAGCAGGTGCAGGATGGCGTGTTCGATGCCGCC
>WBZT01001413.1_pt1 | contig 17657 bp, 16 predicted proteins | sample 5204241 | NCBI WGS metagenome assembly WBZT01 (sample SAMN12344358, study PRJNA552823) | activated sludge metagenome | biome: Activated sludge suspended growth; feature: Nitrification reactor; material: Wastewater; isolation source: activated sludge from nitrification reactor of wastewater...
GCGGCCCATCGCCCTCCGGGCTCCTGCCGTCTGGCCCGCCCAGCCGGCGTACCCCCCCTCCCTAGCCGCTAACAGGGGACATCTCTATTTTGGAGAGAAGGGGACATTTCTACTTTGGGTTGACAGCGCCTGGTAGGGCAGCGGCGGAGTGGTGCTGGCGATTAGGCCCTCCTGCCGAAGGGGGTGCTGGCCATCTCACTGGAACCAATCCTGGTTGAGATCAGATGTTCTGACCGATTTCGTTTAAGATTCCCCTCATCCTATCCCCGTCACCCCTAGGGCCATCATCCGGAACCTACCGTCTTGATCTCGCTCCTGCTTGCACGCCTCGGCTCGGCCCTGGTGGTGGTCCTCGGCGTTTGCACCTTGGTCTTCCTGCTCATCCATCTGGTGCCGGGTGATCCCGTGGAGGCCATGCTGGGGGAAAGCGCCCAGCCGGCGGACCGGGAGGCCCTGCGGGCCGCCCTCGGTCTGGACCGGCCGGTCAGCGACCAGTATCTCGAATATCTAGGCCGTCTGGTCCGCCTCGATCTGGGTGAGTCCTTCCAGGATCGCCGTCCGGTACGCCGTATATTGGGTGAACGCATCCCGGCGACCCTGGAGTTGACCGCCGCCGCCCTGGGTCTGGCCCTGGTTTTGGCCCTGCCGCTGGGGGTGCTGGCGGCGCGCCATCATGGCAGTAGCCTGGATGCCGGGGCCATGGGACTGTCCCTGGTGGGCGTCTCCATCCCCAATTTCTGGCTGGGTCCCCTGCTGATCCTGGTCTTTTCCCTCTGGCTGGGCTGGACGCCGGTGAGCGGTCGCGAAGGCCTGGGGAGCCTCATCCTGCCGGCCATTACCCTGGGTACCGGGATGGCGGCGATCCTGGCGCGCATGGTGCGCGGCAGTGTCCTGGAGGTGTTGGGGGAGGACTATGTGCGCACCGCTCGCGCCAAGGGCCTCTCCGAGGGTCGGGTGCTCTGGGGCCATGCCCTGCGCAACGCCTGGCTGCCGATCCTGACCCTCATCGGCATGCAGTTGGGCGGCCTGCTGGGCGGGGCCGTCATCACCGAAACCGTCTTCGCCTGGCCCGGCGTGGGGAGTCTGCTGGTGGAGGCGATCCAGAGTCGTGACTATCCCGTGGTCCAGGCCTGCGTCCTGCTCGTCAGCCTGACCTATGTCCTGGTCAATACCCTCACGGATCTGGTTTATACCTGGGTCGATCCGCGCATCCATTTGCGGACCTGATGATTTCTCAGGCGCGCTTCTGGCCGAAGGGGGTGGGTTGGGTCCCGCCGACGCTGTTTCTGGTGCTCTGGATTGCCGTTGCCTTAGTCGGGCCCTGGCTGCCCCTCACGCCGAACGCGGTGGATCTACCCGCGATTCTGGCGGGGCCGGGACCCGGCTCGCTGCTCGGTTCTGATGACCTGGGCCGTCCCGTACTGGACCGGTTGCTGGTGGGGGCCCGCATCGCCTTTCTGGTGGGGTTCGGCGTCGTCGCCCTCTCGGCCCTGGTCGGTGTCCTGGTGGGCGGTGTCGGGGCCTACGCCGGGGGTTGGCTGGATCTGGTGTTGGTGCGGCTGATTGATGTCTTCCTCGCCTTTCCCGGCATTCTCCTGGCCATTGCCCTGGCGGGCATCCTGGGGCCGGGCATCAATAATCTGATCATAGCCCTGTCCGTCACCGGCTGGGTGGGTTATGCGCGCCTGACCCGGGCCCAGATCCTGGCCCTCAAGGAACGCGACCATGTGACCGCGGCGCGTGCCTTGGGCGTGGGTCCGGGGCGCATCCTGTTTCGCCACCTGCTGCCCCTGGCCCTGGCGCCGCTGATCGTGGAGGCGACCTTCGGTATCGCCGGGGTCGTGGTCGCCGAGGCCGGGCTGTCCTTTCTGGGCCTGGGCGTCCAACCCCCCCAGGCCTCCTGGGGTAGCATGATTCGCGACGGCGTGAGCTATATGCTGGTGGCGCCCCATCTGGTGATAGCCCCGGGCATCGCCATCGCCTGGGTGGTCTTTTCCGTCAATCTGGTGGGGGACCGGCTGCGTGATTGGCTGGATGTGCGCCATCCTGGATGAGGGTCTGGGTCGGGCACTCTGTCCATCCCGCAGCTAACCAGGCTCGGGAGGCGTGAGTTGAGGCTGCATCTGGCCGTCGGCGTCCAGGCCAGCTATGCTGATACCCCGCTCCTCATTCCCAACCCCTTGGAGGGTCTCTAAACGTGTCCCTGGGTCCCGTCATCCTTGATCTTGAAGGGCTTGAACTCACCGCCGAGGAGCGCGAACTGCTGTGCCACCCGGCGGTCGGCGGCGTCATCCTTTTTCCTCGTAATTATCGCGATCCGGAGCAACTGACAGCCCTGACGACGGCGATCCATGCTCTGCGGGAGCCACGTCTCCTCATCAGCGTGGACCAGGAGGGAGGGCGGGTGCAGCGCTTTCGCGTGGGTTTGACCCGGCTGCCGCCCGCGGCCCGATTTGGGCAACTGGCCCGGCGCAACCCCCATCATGCCCGGCAGGCGGCGGAGGCGGTCGGTTGGCTGATGGCCGCGGAACTGAGGGCCTTGGGCGTGGATTTCAGTTTTGCCCCCGTGCTGGATCTGGATCGTGGCGTCAGCGGGGTCATAGGCGACCGCGCCTTCGCGGACACCGTCAATGGGGTCTCCGAGCTCGCCTGGGCCTGGTGCGAAGGAGTGAGGGCCGCGGGCATGGCCGCGGTCGGCAAACACTTTCCCGGTCACGGCGGGGTGGCCGCGGACTCCCACGCCGAGTTGCCTATCGATGGTCGCCGTTTCGTGGAGATCGAAATGGAGGATTTGGTGCCCTTCGAGCGCCTGATCCGGCATGGCCTGGAGGCCGTCATGCCGGCCCATGTCCTTTTCCCCCATGTCGATGCTCGACCGGCGGGCTTCTCACCTTTCTGGCTCAAGGAGATTTTGCGTGGGCAACTGGCCTTTCAGGGTGTGATCTTCAGCGACGATCTCAACATGGGCGCGGCGGCGGCGGGAGGCGGTTATGCCGATCGCGCTCGCGCCGCCCTGGACGCCGGCTGCGATGTCCTCCTGATCTGTAACAACCGCCCGGCGGCCCTGGAAATGCTGGATGCCCTGCGCGATTTCGATGATCCCACCATTCATCTGCGCTGTCTGCGCATGCATGGTCGCGGCAGTCTGGATCGCGCGCATCTGCACCTGGATCCCCGCTGGCAACAGGGTGTGCGCGAGGTCGGGGCCCTGGAGGAGGCGGCATCGCTTGATCTCGACCTGTGAAACCCTGAACCGCCGCTAGGGATAAACCGAGGAGATACCTCTATGCGTCTAACTCCGGAAGACTATGCCGCCGTGGCGGCCCGGGCCGCCTTGATCATCCCTGGGGAGGAACTGGAATTGGCCCTGGACCGGATGGCGGAGGAGATAGCCATGGACCTGGCGGGGAGCGACCCCTTGGTACTCTGTGTCATGACCGGCGCCGTAATCGTGGCGGGGCGCTTGCTGCCGCGCCTGAATTTTCAGCTGCAGTTGGGCTATCTGCATGCCACACGCTATCGGGGCAAGACCCGTGGCGGGGACTTGGCCTGGTTGCACCGTCCCAGCGCCGCCATTCAGGGCCGCCAGGTTTTGGTGGTGGACGACATCCTGGATGAGGGGTTGACGCTGGAGGCGGCCGTCCGGGCCTGCCGGGAGGATGGCGCGACCAGCGTGCGCACCGCGGTATTGGTCGCCAAGGATCGGGAGCGCAGCTGCGGTATCGAGGCGGACTATGTCGGTGTCCGGACCCCGGATCGCTACCTGTTTGGCTATGGGCTCGACTATAAGGATTATTTCCGCAATGCCTCCGGGATCTACGCCGTGGCGGACGAGGATGTTTGATGGCCCCTGTTGGGAAGGGTTCTGGACATGTCAGGGCGAGAAGATTGGAAATTAATAAAAATCTAATTAAATTATATGGTTGTTGACTTTTTTGGGGCTTTCGATTATTGAATAGAAACGCGGACCTCGCCTTGCGGTCAATGACCCGTGATGGAGCGACCGGGTCAGGGTGATCCGCGAATACCGCCTAGAAAATTACTACGAGACCGAGGAGGAAGGTCCTATGCATGACCTGGCCCATTACCGCGATCGCCATGCAGACTTGCTGCAAATGATCGAGGACTTGCGGTTGTTGTTAACCCCCGAGATGCTCCAAATTCGCCCTAACGCTAAGACGGCGTACCTGCTGTTATGCGAATTGGGCAGTAAGGTCAAGGAGCATCTTGGCGAGGAGGATCGGGGTGTCTATCCCTCTCTGCTCATCCACGACGATCCCCGGGTCAAGTCCCTTGCCTGGGGCTTCATCAGCGGCGAAAGACCGCTGCGGCAGACCTTTGATGAGTATCACAGGAAGTGGCTGAAGAACTGTGACTTTAACTTCACTGATGACTTCATGCGCGAGAGCCATGCGGTATTCCACATGGTCGCCGAGCGTATCGAGCGCGAGAATCGGGTGCTGTTTCCCAAGTTGGTGGAGATCGGGCTTTTCCAGGAGGTCCGTCCCTAAGTGGGCGTCCCCATGGTCTCTTGGCGGGATATCTAGCCCCCTGACCCTCTCCCTGCTCTACCCCAGCCGGCGCCGGGCAACCCGCGCCGTTTTTTTTTCGCCTGGCCTTGGCTAAACTCCCCGGACCCTGCGTGTTGAGACCCATCTATCATGAGCCATATTGCTGTCATCGGGGGATCGGGCTTCGCCAGCCTGCCTGGCATGGAGCTCTTAGGTGAGATCTGCCCCGAGACCCCCTATGGCCAGCCTTCCGCCCCCATCCAGCAAGGCCGGCTCGCGGGCGGGGACTTCCTGTTCCTCTCCCGCCATGGGTTGCTGCACCGTATCCCCCCCCACGCGGTCAACTACCGCGCCAATATCTGGGCTCTCCAGTCTCTGGGGGTCGAGCGGGTGGTGGGATTGGCGGCTGTAGGCGGTATTCATGCCGACTATGGCCCGCGGTTACTGGCGGCCCCGGATCACCTCATCGACTATACCCATGGCCGGGACCAGACCTTCTATCAGGGCGGGGAGGCGGGGGTGGTTCACATCGACTTCACCCGGCCCTATTGTGAGGCCCTGCGCACTGACCTGCTGCGGTTGGCGCGGGCCTCCGGCATTCCCATGGTGGATGGGGGCACCCACGGCGTGACTCAGGGTCCGCGTCTGGAGACGGCCGCCGAGATCCGTCGCATGGAGCGCGATGGCTGTGATCTTGTCGGCATGACCGGTATGCCCGAGGCGGCCTTGGCGCGGGAACTGGGGCTCTGCTACGCCTGTCTGGCCTTTGTGGTCAACTGGGCAGCCGGCAAGGCGGAAGGAGAGATCGCCTTCTCCGAACTCGAGGCCAATATGGCGGCTTGCGTTGACCCTGTCCTGCGGGTTCTGGCTGCCCTGATCGGCAGGGGTCCAGCGCGCCCGTATCGACCCTCTGGCGGTATGCCGTAAAATTTTTCCCCTCGCCCCTACTTGCCGCCGGCCAAGGAGCCATTGCCGTGAAGTTGACCGTTGAAGCCTTTCGTGCCTGGGACAATAAGTGCATTACGCTGTTGGGGATGTCCGGGGTGGGTAAGACCTACCTTTCGGGCATTCTGCGCCGCCAGGATTGGTTTCACTATTCCGGGGATTATCGAATCGGTACCCGGTATCTGGACGAGCACATTCTGGATCTTATCAAGGGTCAGGCGATGCAGGTACCTTTTCTGCGTGATTTGCTGCGCCAGGATTGGATCTTTATTCGTAACAATATCAAGGTGGATGATCTGGGGCCCGTGCTGAGCTTCGTAGGTAAACTGGGCGACCCGGAGTTGGGGGGGCTGGGGCTGGAGGAGTTTAATCGCCGTCAGGCTTTGTACCGCCAGGCGGAGATCGCGGCCATGATGGATGTTCCGAGCTTTAAGTGTAAGGCGCGGGAGATCTATGGCTATCGCCATCTGGTGAATGATGTGGGTGGTTCGTTATGCGAATTGGATGAGCCCCGGGTAATCGATCTGCTGGCGGAGGTGAGTCTTATTCTCTATATACAGGTGCCGGAGGTGGACGAGATCAAGCTGATCGAGCGTGCCCAGGCGGATCCCAAGCCGCTGTATTACCGTCCTCAATTTCTCGCGACCGCGGTGAGGGACTATCTGGCCGAGTACCATTTGGACTATGTGGCGGAGATTGACCCGAACGACTTCACCCGCTGGGTTTTTCCGCGTCTTTTCCATTCGCGGGTACCGCGTTACGAGGCCATCGCCGCGCCTCATGGCTATAGAGTGTCCTCTCCGGAGGTAGCACTGGTTCGCGATGAGTGCGATTTTCTCGAACTCGTCGAGCAGGCTATCGCCCGCCAGGGCTGACGCGTTCAGCGCGGATACGTCGAGACCAGCCGGAGGGCCAGTAGATGCCTATCGTTGCCCATAATGACTTACCGACCTTCGCGCGCCTGCGCGGGGAGGGGCAGAATATCCTGGACCCGGCCCGGGCCTGTCAGCAGGATATCCGTGAGTTGCACATTGGTCTGTGCAACATGATGCCGGATGCGGCCCTGGCAGCTACGGAGCGCCAGTTTTTCCGCCTGGTCGGTCAAAGCAACCAGATCGCTCAGTTCTATGTCCACCCCTTCAGCCTCGAGGCCCTACCACGGGGGGCGGAGGCCCGGGCGCACATTCAGCGTTATTACGAGCCCTTCGAGCGGATTCGAACGGAGGGCTTGGATGCGCTCATCATCACGGGGGCCAATGTCACCGAGCCCGACCTGTCCAGGGAGCCCTTTTGGGAGCCGCTGATCGAGGTTGTGGACTGGGCGCTGGAGAATGTGACCTCAACGCTTTGTTCCTGCCTGGCTACCCACGCGGTGCTGCAGTTTCGTTATGGTCAGCGGCGTTATGGCCTGGCGCGTAAGCGGTGGGGAGTGTATCCGCATCGGGTGGTGGATCGCGCGCATCCCTTGGTGGCGAACGTCAATACCCTGTTTGACGTGCCACATTCCCGCTTTAATGAGATTGGCCGGTGGCAGTTCGACGTGGCGGGGCTACGGGTGCTGGCGGAGAGTGAGGTGGCAGGGGTGCATCTGGCGGTGAGCGAGGATGGTTTGCGGCTGGTCTTTTTTCAGGGGCATCCAGAGTACGACACCGTGTCCCTGCTGAAGGAGTACCAGCGGGAGGTGCGGCGCTTCGTGGCGGGGGAGCGAGCAGATTATCCGCCCTTCCCGGAGCATACCTTCCGGCAGCGGGACCGGGCTATCCTGGAGGAGCATCGGTACCGGGTGCTGGCGGCCCTTGGCCGGGGGGAGGCCGCCCCCCAAATGCCGGAGGCGCGTCTTGCCCTCTCCCTTGACAACACCTGGCACGATACGGCGGAGGGGGTGGTGGGAAACTGGATGGGGCTGATTTATCAGATCACCCATAGGGACCGGCGGTTGCCATTTATGCCCGGGGTCCTGCCCGCGGACCCGTTGGGGCGGGTAACCGGGGACGGAGGCAATTAGCCCGGGTGTTCCTCGGGGGTCCGTGCCAGGTCCTGGCCGCAGGTACGGCACTGGTAGCGGTGCCCGCGCAGGATGCGATGGTGGCGGATGCTGGTGAGCAGGTGGGTGCGGCAGGCGCAATGGTAGGGATAGCGGGTGAGGGTGCGGGTGGGGAGGCCGCTGATGTCGAAGTCATGGCAGCGCTCGGGGGCGGCGCCGAAGTGGCTCATCAGGGCTCGCCACTCCGGGCCATGGGGCTGGATGCGGTGGCCGTGGAGGCGGTAGGCGATGACGTGAGCGACCTCGTGAGGGATGGTGCTAAGCAGGAAGTCCTCGCCATGACGTGCCAGCAGGGCCGGGTTATAACGCACCAGCCAAGCCCCACCCGCGTGCCGACGGACCTGTCCCGCGCTACGACCACGCAGATCGAACCGGATCTCCACCTGGGGCGACTTCAGGCCAAAATGCCGGGCGGCGGTGTTCAGCAGGGCCTGGGTGCGTGACCGCGCCAAGATGAGCAGACAGTCCAAGGGTGGTGGGGGGCTGGGCAGGGTCATGGGGCTGATCATTACGGGCAGGAGGTGGTAGGTTAGGGGGCGAATGAGCGCGGGCGGGTTTTTCTTGCCCTTAACCCTGGAAATCCGTATTATCCCACGGATTGGAGCAGTGGTTCCGTCCGGAACCCTGGACGCAAGCAGGACCCCGGTATCGGGGTTTTTTTTGGTTTGTGGTTGCCTGGACGGGCATTCCCGTTCGGGGGCGAATCGCAACGAGTGGGCCATTGGCCCATTTTTTGTTTTACGGCGGTTGATGACGCATTCGGCACACAAACTGGTGGATCTGGCCCGATCGGTGGTGGGGCCTATGGGCTACGAACTGGTCGGCGTGGAGCATCTACAACACGGGGGTAGCCATGGCGGTTCCATTCTGCGCATCTATATCGATGCCGAGCAGGGGATCAACCTGGACGATTGCGCCGCCGTTAGCCATCAACTCAGCGGCGTGCTGGAAGTTGAGGATCCCATCCCGGGCCATTATGACCTGGAGGTCTCTTCGCCAGGACTAGACCGGCCCCTGTTCGGTGTCGATCACTATGAACGCTTCCGCGGCCAGAGGGCCAAGGTGCGCCTCGGCGCCAAGCTGGAGGGCCGGCGTAACTTCGAGGGCCTGCTGGCTGGGGTCGAGGGCGACCGCCTGCGGCTGGAAGTCGATGGCGCCATCTGGGAGCTGCCTTTGGCCATGATCGAGTCCGCGCGGCTGGTCCCTGAATTCTGATTCCGGATTAATGAATGAGTAAAGAAATCCTGTTAGTTGTCGAGGCCGTCTCGAATGAGAAGGATGTGCCCAAGGAGGTCATCTTCGATGCCATGGAGGCGGCCCTGGCCTCGGCTACGCGCAAGAAACTTGGTGGCGAGTCGGATGCCCGCGTGGCCATCGATCGCGCTACGGGCGAATACCATGCCTTCCGGCGCTGGGAGGTGGTCGAGGACCCGGAGGAGGGGGCCAGTCTGGAGATCCCCGACAGTCAGATCGCCTTATCCGATGCCCAGGCCCGGGATGCTGCGTTGCAAGTTGGAGATGTCGTCGAGGAGGCCATTGAGATCGAACTGGGTGGCCGCATCGCCGCTCAGGCCGCCAAGCAGGTTATCGTACAGAAGGTGCGCGACGCCGAACGCGCCAAGGTAGTAGAGTCCTTCGAGGGGCGTAAGGGTGAACTGGTGACGGGCCTGGTCAAGAAGGCCGAGCGGAACACCATCATCCTCGATCTGGGTGGCACCGCCGAGGCCCTCATCCCCCGAGATCAGGTCATACCCCGGGAGTCCGTGCGCTTGGGTGACCGGTTGCGGGGCTATCTCTACGACGTCAGTGCCCAACCCCGCGGCCCTCAATTGTTTGTCAGCCGCACCCGACCCGAACTGCTGATCGAGCTCTTCAAACTGGAGGTTCCGGAGGTTGGCGAGGGCGTAATCGAGATTTTGGGCGCTGCCAGGGATCCAGGCGTGCGGGCCAAGATCGCCGTGCGAAGCCGCGATCCCCGTATCGATCCCGTCGGCGCCTGTGTTGGCATGCGTGGTTCCCGGGTGCAGGCCGTCTCTAACGAACTCAATGGCGAACGGGTTGACATCATCCTCTGGAACGAAAATCCTGCCCAGTTCGTCATTAATGCCATGTCGCCGGCGGATGTGGTTTCCATCGTCATCGACGAGGACGCCAACAGTATGGATGTGGCGGTCAAGGAGGAGAATCTGTCCCAGGCCATTGGTCGCGGTGGCCAGAATGTCCGCCTTGCCAGCCAGCTTACCGGCTGGCAACTGAATGTCATGAATGAGTCGGATGCGGCTTCCAAGAGCGAGCAGGAATCCCGTAAGCTGCTGGAAAGTTTCATGGAACAGCTTAATATCGATGAGGAGGTGGCCTTGGTGCTGGTCGAGGAGGGTTTCACCAGCATCGATGAGGTGGCCTTTGTGCCTCTGGCCGAGATGCTCGCTATTGCCGAGTTTGACGAGGAACTGGTCACTCAGTTGCGCGAAAGCGCCAAGGATGCCCTTCTGACTCGGGCCATCGCCAGCGAAGAGACCCTGGTCCAGGAGCCCGCGGCCGACCTCTTAGCCATGGCGGGTATGGACGAGGCCCTCGCCTACACCCTGGCCAGTCACGGCATCCTGACTATGGACGACCTGGCTGAGCAATCCGTGGATGAGCTGGTGGAAGCTGCCGGCATTGACGGCGAGCGAGCAGCCCAATTGATTATGACGGCGCGCGAACCCTGGTTTTCCGAGGCGGCGAGTGTCTAGCGGCGGAGGCTACACCCATGAGTGAAGTGACGGTTAAACATCTCGCCGGAATCGTGGGTATCCCGGTCGATCGCCTGATGACCCAGTTAAAGGAGGCGGGAATCATCGTCGCCGATGGTGATGCCCAGCTCAGCGAGCAGGAAAAGGTGCAGCTCCTGACCTACCTGCGGCGCAGTCACGGCAAGCAGGATGCGACGGAGGTCAATGGAGCACCGAGCCGCGTCACTCTGCAACGCAAGTCGGTCAGCGAGTTGCGCCAGCCCGCGTCCACGCCGCGCGCCCCCGGCGGGAGCTCACGGGCCCCGGCCCCGCCGATCCGCGCCAAGACGGTTAGCGTCGAGGTGCGCAAGAAGCGAATTTACGTCAAGCGTCCTGGCACGGGTGAGGTGAGTGAGGCCGAGGCCACACCACCCCCACCGGCTCAGGTAACGCCGCCCCCGGCCCTGATCCGGCCAACCACCACCGCTCCCGAACCGCGGCGTCGCGTGGAACCTCCACGCACCCGTCTCGACGAGTCTCGTCGCCGTGGTGAGCTGGAGGCCCGTCGTGCCGAGGTTGAGACCCGTCGCTTTGCCGATAAGGAAGACCAGGAGCGCCAGGCGCGCGAGGAGGAGATCCGCCGTCGCGCCGAGGAGGAGATGCGGCGTCAGGCGGAGGCTGAGGCCCGTCGCTTAGTGGAGGAAGAGGCCCGACGCCGCGTCGAGGCGGAGGCCAAAGCCCGCCTGGAAGAGCCTGTCGATGAGGAAGAAGACGAGGTCGAGGAAGAGGAGGAAGTCGCTGCCCGTCCCAAGGCACGGAAGGAGGGCGCCAAGGTCGAGGCTAAGCCGATCAAGGCCGTCAAGCCGCGCGCTGAGGCTACAGAAAGGGAGCGTTCCGTCAAAAAGGCGGCGCGCAAGGATTCGTTGCGGGATCGCGATGTCATCGTGCCCCTGGCCGATTATGAGGAGGAGCCGGGTGCCACTATCCCTGGCGGCCGCGTGCGGCGTAAAAAGCGTCTCGGCAAACCCCAATTGCAGGATAAGCATGGCTTCCAGCGTCCCACCATGAAGGTGGTGCGCGAGGTTGAAATTCCCCCATCCATCACGGTTGGCGAACTGGCTTCCCGTATGTCCACCAAGGTGTCCGATGTTATTCGCGAACTGTTTAGGCAGGGTCTGGCGGTTACCATCAATCAATCCCTGGACGCGGATACCGCCACCCTGTTGGTCGAAGAGATGGGCCACAAGGCCGTTGCCGCCAAGCGCGAGAGCGTCGAGGATGCCCTCATGCTCGAACTGGAGCGTGAGCTGGACGAGATGGTTCAGGTAGCACGTCCGCCCGTTGTCACCATCATGGGGCACGTGGATCACGGCAAGACCTCGCTCCTTGATTACATCCGCCGTACCAAGGTGGCGGCCGGTGAAGCCGGGGGCATCACCCAGCATATCGGCGCCTATCACGTGAAGACGGGAAGGGGCATGGTCTCCTTCCTGGATACTCCAGGTCACGCGGCCTTCTCGGCCATGCGTGCCCGCGGCGCCCAGGTCACGGATATCGTCATCCTGGTGGTGGCGGCGGATGATGGTGTCATGCCCCAAACCGTGGAGGCGATACAGCATGCCCGCGCCTCCAAGGTGCCCATTGTCGTCGCCATCAATAAGATGGATAAGCCCGCCGCCAACCCGGATCGGGTGATGCAGGAGTTGACCCAGCACGAGGTGGTTGCCGAGGAGTGGGGCGGTGATACCATCATGGTTAAGGTCTCGGCCAAGTCGGGCCTGGGTATCGATGCTCTGCTCGAGGCCGTTCTCCTGCAGGCGGAGGTTCTGGAGCTCAAGGCCCCGATAACGGGTCCCGCACGCGGCGCCGTCGTCGAATCCAGTCTTGACAAGGGCCGCGGCCCGGTGGCGACCATTCTGGTCCAGGCCGGCACCCTGCATCAGGGTGACATGATTGTCACAGGCGCCGAATTTGGGCGGGTGCGCGCCATGTTCGATGAAACCGGCCGACTGGTCCGAGAGGCGGGCCCTTCGATCCCGGTGCAGGTTCTGGGCCTTTCCGGTACCCCGAACGCGGGTGACGATGTCGTGGTGGTGGCCGATGAGCGCCGCGCCCGCGAGGTCGCTGAACTGCGTGCGGGCCGCGAGCGCCAGTCCCGTTTCGACGATCAGAAGGTCGCTAGCCTTGATCAGCTCTTCTCCCAGCTCAAGGAGGGCGACACCAAGACGGTGAATATCGTTCTGAAGGCGGATGTCCAGGGCAGTATGGAGGCCCTGCGGGATAGTCTGAACAAGCTCTCCACGGACGAAGTCAAGGTTATGATTGTGGCCGCGGGTGTGGGCGGTATCACTGAGTCCGACGCCAATCTGGCGGTGACCTCGAACGCCATCCTGCTCGGCTTCAATGTCCGTGCGGACGCTGCCGCCCGCCGGGTGGTGGAGGATAAGGGGCTCGATCTCCGTTATTACAGCATCATCTATGAGTTGATCGACGACGTGAAAAAGGCCCTGTCTGGCCTGCTAAGCCCGGAGGTGACCGAGACCATCATTGGCCTGGCCGAGGTACGCGACGTCTTCCGCTCTTCCAAGTTCGGCGCTATCGCCGGCTGCATGGTGGTGGAGGGCCTCATCAAGCGCAACAATCCGATCCGGGTCCTGCGCGAGAACGTGGTCATCTACGAAGGGGCCCTGGAATCCCTGCGCCGCTTCAAGGAGGATGCCAGTGAGGTCAAGGCCGGCATGGAATGCGGCATTGGCGTGAAAAATTACAATGACGTGCGTAACGGGGACCATATTGAAGTCTTCGAGCGCACCGTGCGCAAGCGCGAGCTTTAGGTGGCGGCTTAGCCCAGGGACCTGAACCGCTTATGAAGGAATTTGATCGCACCGAGCGAATAGGCGCTGAGATACGGCGCGAGTTAGCGGCCATTCTCCGCGACGAAGTTCGCGACCCACGCCTCCAGCAGGTGACTGTTCAGGAGGTGCGGGTTAGCCGTGACCTGTCCTGGGCCAAGGTCTTTTTCACTTGCTTCCCCTTGGACGAGGCCAGTCAGGGACAAGCGAAGCTGCTGAATGGCCCGCTCTCCGGTTTCCTGCGGGCTCAGTTGGCGCGGCGGATGTTGTTGCGGATCATTCCGCAACTCCACTTCGAACACGATGAGTCTATCGCTCGGGGCGAGCACTTGACGAGCCTGATCAATGGGGCCATGGAGTCCGTGAGCGAGGAGGCGGATTGATCCGTCGCTATCTCGGTCCGGTATGGGCTCGATTTTTTAACCTTTTTAAGGAACCGTGATTAATGGGGCGTCGGCGTAGGCTCGGCCGCGACATCGATGGCATTCTGCTGCTGGATAAGCCGCTGAATTTGACCTCCAACGAGGCCCTCCAACGAGTCAAGCGGCTTTTTCAGGCCAATAAGGCGGGCCATACCGGGAGCCTCGACCCCCTGGCGACCGGCCTGCTGCCGGTGTGTCTGGGCGGTGCCACCAAGTTCTCCACCTATTTGCTTGACGCCGACAAGCGTTACCGGGTGAGAGTGCGCTTGGGGGTCACGACCACGACCGCCGATGCCGAGGGCGAGATCCTGGAGACACGTCCCGTGCAGGGGCTGGACGAGAACCGGGTGCGGGCGGTCCTGGATCGCTTCCTGGGTCCCATCGACCAGCTCCCCCCCATGTATTCGGCGGTCAAGCACCAGGGTGAGCGCCTCTATAAGCTAGCCCGCCAGGGTATCGAGGTGGAGCGCCAGACACGCACCGTGACCATACATGCCCTGGACCTGCTCGACCTGGCTCTGCCCGAACTGGAGATGGACGTCCATTGCTCCAAAGGCACCTATGTGCGTACCCTGGCCGAGGATATAGGCGCCATGCTGGGCTGCGGAGGCCACGTCATTGGTCTCCGCCGCACCGGGGTCGGACCCTACGTCCAGCCCGAGAGCCGCTTCGTGACCTTGGCCGAGATCGAGGATATCGTCATGGCGGACCGGGAGGGCTCCATGCCGGCCCTGGATGCCCTCCTGCTGCCCCTGGAGAGTGCCCTGGATCATTGGCCAGCGGTGCGCCTGACGGCCGATGCCGCCTTCTATCTGCGTCAAGGTCAGGCCGTGCTGGTGCCTCAGGCCCCGACGGAGGGTCTGGTGCGGCTTTATGATCCCTCCCGCCACTTTCTGGGCGTTGGCTGCATCCTCGATGATGGCAAGGTGCAGCCAAAGCGCCTCCTTTAGGGGCGGATAAAGCTGTCCTAACCGGTAAAATATGCTTGGACGGTTGGCCTCGTGGCCGCCGTCCTTAATAAACGGCCTGGCCCCCTGAACTCATTGTCGGAGGGCCGGCGGTAACACCGCCAAGGGCCACCGTCGTCACACCCTGAGAGGAGTAAGACAACATGGCAATGAGCACAGCCGATAAAGCCAAGGTCATCGAAGACTATAAGCGCGGTCCCGGGGATACGGGTTCGCCCGAGGTCCAGGTGGCCCTGCTGACCGCCCGTATCCTGGACCTGAGTAGCCATTTTGCCCAGCACAAGGGCGACCACCACTCCCGTCGCGGTCTGGTGCGCATGGTCAACTCTCGCCGCAAGCTGCTGGACTATCTCAAGGGCAAGAATGTCGATCGCTACCGCGAACTGATCGCCCGCCTGGGTCTGCGCCGCTGATCCTCGTCATGGGTAGCCCGGGACCCCGAATGGGGTCCCTCGATGCATGGGTGCCTCGCTGTGATGCGGGGCGCCCGGGTCTTTGCCCATCGCGTAATACGGGGTCAAGCCGCGGGACGGGTTTTCAGACCCCGTCCCGCACCCCGTGCCTCATCCCGAATCGCGCCGGTCCTATCCCCGCCGGCGTCGCCAGGCGGACCAACGGGGGCCTATCACCCCGGCCTGCCATAGCCCCGAGGAATCCCCAGTGACTCACATCAAAAAGACCTTTCAATTGGGCGCCCAGACCGTGACCCTAGAGACGGGCGAGATTGCCCGTCAGGCGGATGGCGCCGTCCTGATCAATGTCGATGACACCGTTGTGCTCGTGACCGTCGTGATCGACAAGCGCGCCACGGAGATCAAGGACTTCCTGCCCCTGACCGTGGACTATCAGGAGAAGACTTACGCCGCGGGCCGCATACCCGGCGGTTTCTTCCGCCGTGAGGGCCGGCCGAGCGAGAACGAGATCCTGACCTCCCGCCTCATCGACCGCCCGATCCGTCCGCTCTTCGCCGACGGCTTTGGCCGCGAGGTGCAGGTCATCGCCACGGTCAAGTCCCTGAATCCCGCTGTCAATCCTGAAGTGCCGGCGCTAATCGGTGCCTCGGCGGCCCTGGCCATCTCCGGCGCGCCCTTCAACGGGCCCATCGCTGCGGCGCGGGTCGGCTACAAGAACGGCGAGTATCTTCTCAACCCCTCCCTGATTGGCTTGGGGCCCGACAGCGACCTGGATCTGATCGTGGCGGGCACGGAACACGCTGTGCTCATGGTCGAATCCGAGGCCCGTGGCCTGTCTGAGGAGGTCATGCTCGGCGCCGTCCTCTTTGGCCATGCCCAGATGCAGGTGGCGATCCAGGCCATCCGCGAGTTGGCCGCCGAGGTCAACAAGAAGCCTCTGGCCTGGACGCCGGCCACCACCGACCCGGCCCTTGCTGCGGCCGTCACGGCCATCGCCGCCGAGCGCCTGGGCGCGGCTTACCTCATCAAGGAAAAGATGGCCCGCTACGATGCCCTGGACGCCATCCGCTCCGAACTCTACGCCGAGCTCAGCGGTGAGGGTACGGCCTGGACCCAGAGCCAGGTCTATGGCGCCATCGAGAAGCTGGAAATGCAGATCGTTCGCGGCCGCATCCTGGCTGGCGAGCCCCGCATCGATGGCCGCGACACCAAGACGGTTCGCCCCATCAGCATCCGCACCGGCGTCCTGCCCCGTACTCACGGTTCCGCCCTCTTCACCCGTGGCGAGACCCAGGCCCTGGTCATCACCACCCTGGGGACCGAGCGGGATTCCCAAATCATCGATGCCCTGGACGGGGAGCACCGCGAGCCCTTCATGCTCCACTACAACTTCCCGCCCTTCTGCGTGGGCGAGGTGGGTCGCGTCGGCAGCCCCAAACGGCGCGAGATCGGCCACGGCCGGCTGGCCAAGCGCGGCGTCCTCGCCTGCATGCCGAGTATTGAGGAGTTCCCCTACTCGGTGCGCGTGGTCTCTGAGATCACCGAGTCCAACGGCTCCAGCTCCATGGCCAGCGTCTGCGGCACCAGCCTGTCCCTGATGGACGCGGGCGTACCGGTCAAGGGCGCCGTGGCGGGCGTGGCCATGGGCCTGATCAAGGAGGGCGATGCCTTCGCCGTCCTCACCGACATCATGGGCGATGAGGATCACCTGGGCGACATGGACTTCAAGGTCGCTGGTACCGCCAGCGGCATCAATGCCCTGCAGATGGACATCAAGATCGAAGGGATCACCCAGGAGATCATGGAGACCGCCCTGGCTCAGGCCAAGGCCGGTCGCCTGCACATTCTGGGCGAGATGAACAAGGTCATTGGCTCCCACCGCGCCCAGATGTCCGAGCACGCCCCGCGCATTATCGAGTTCAAGATCCACCCCGAGAAGATCCGTGATGTCATTGGCAAGGGCGGCTCCGTCATCCGCGCCATCACCGAGGAGACCGGGGCCACCATCGACATCAACGACAATGGCCTGGTCAAGATCTTCTCGGTCATCAAGAGCGCCGGTGAGGAGGCCAAACGCCGGATCGAACTCATCACCGCCGATGTCGAGGTGGGGGCCATCTACGAGGGCCGGGTGGCGCGTCTCATGGACTTTGGCGCCTTCGTCACCATCCTCCCCGGCCGCGACGGCCTGGTGCATATCTCCCAGATCAGCGAGGAGCGCGTCCAGAACGTCAGCGACAAACTGTCCGAGGGTGATGTCGTCCGCGTCAAGGTCCTGGAAGTGGACAAGCAGGGCCGCATTCGTCTCAGCATGAAGGCGCTGGAGGGCTGAGGCCAAACCCCTCGACCATCGGCGCAACGATGAAGGGGGCAGTGGCCCCCTTCCTGTTTCTGGACGGACGCGTTGAAAACCGGCTTCGCGTGATGAGTAGTCCCATCGCCTGGCAGCCTATCCTTGGTCGGGTGGCGCGAATCTCGAACCTTGTTACTGGCTGGGCTCGACTTCTGGCTATGCCAGCACCGTCGTGCTGGAAGCACCATCGGCCCCATCTGGATCACGGCGGGTAGGCAGTCCTTTCCAAAGCCTTGCCATCGCGATCACCAATCCGATGATTGGACAGACGGAAACGGGGCTTGCAGGTCGGTTAGCGGAAAGTCCTGGCCTTTGAACCTAAAAAGGGCAGTTGCCTCTTGCCTTTGTTGAGGCAAGCAAATGAAATAATGGCAATAGGAGGTGCCTATGAACAAGCTGACCTTTCACCCTACGGGTGAAGCCCGATCAACGGCG
>WBZT01001415.1_pt1 | contig 17652 bp, 13 predicted proteins | sample 5204241 | NCBI WGS metagenome assembly WBZT01 (sample SAMN12344358, study PRJNA552823) | activated sludge metagenome | biome: Activated sludge suspended growth; feature: Nitrification reactor; material: Wastewater; isolation source: activated sludge from nitrification reactor of wastewater...
GTCATCGATACCTGCCGCCAGCGGGGCCACGCCCCATGGCGCTATCTCGAACGGGCCATCGCCGACCGCCGCGCCGGATTGCCCCTCGCCCCCTTACCTCAATAAGGGACTGAACGGTTACGAACTAAGATGGAAGAAAAGCGTTCCAGCAGATGTTGATTGAATTTTCGAACTTTCCAACTGGCAATAGAAATAACGGATCGATGAGCATCTTGGGTTCGCTGTCGATCCTCAAGCTTGAGGAGATTCAAGGCGGTCATACTGGCATTGAAGTGAAAATGAAGAGCCTTTTGGCCTCGTGCCTGGCAATCGGAGAGACCCGTAAACTGTTTGGCATCCCGGAAGAGAAACTCAATTTGAAAGCGGGCCTTATAGAGCCGGTAAATTTTCAAGGCGGCGAGGTCCGTGTCCGTCGAAAATAACAGGGCGGTTTGTAGGCGATCACCCACCGGTTTGATCAGATACACAATGCGAATATTCCATTTAAAGTGAACGCTATTGATCACTCCGGTATAGAGTTGGATGCCATCGACGGTACCGACGGATTCGAAGCGGACTAACTTGGATTGGAGGAATTGGACTTTACCGTCGTATTGTTTCGGGCGACCCCGCTTTTTTTGCGGGCCTTGATAGAGCCAGCGCAGGTTGGCATCTTGGCGTAATTTGCAGACCAGCTGGAGGCCAAGTGCTTGTACCCCATTGATAAACTTGGTTTTGCTATAATAACCATCGGCCAGCACATAGCGGGACTGGGCTAGAAGTATTCGAGGAGCGATGAGGCAGTTACAATAGGAAGCATGAAACTACATCAAACGGACACTTGCCCCGACTGTGGAGGTCAGAACCTAAAAAGCCACAGAACATACGAAACGGTCCATAACGGCCCACGAGAACTGTATGAATGCAGCGACTGTGGACACGTCTTTTCGGAAACTTGGGGAACTCCGATGAGAGACCTCAAGTCTCCGATAAGCAAGGTGGCCAGTGTGATCCGTGTGCGCAGCGAAGGCCTTGGGCTGCGGGCAACCGGAAGATGTTTTGGTATCCACAAAAACACGGTTACCGACTGGGAAAACAAGTTCGCCGAGCAGAAGGGACCTCTGATGCTGTACACGGTCTGCCATGAGTTCATTCAGCTGACATTTGAGGGCGATGAGGTCTACACCGGGGTTGGGCAGAGGGGCGAGCCCTCCGATTCACAGGGATGGACGACCATGGTCATGGAGCGGGCAAGCCGCTTCATCATCGAGCAGCGTTGCGGGGAGAAGGACGCAGACCGGTTTCGCGCCGTGATGGGCACCGTTGCCGCTTACGTTGAGCAGAGCGAGGAGGTCACCTTCTTGTCGGATGGGGAAAGGCGATATGGGAATCTGCTTTTTGAGCTCTGTGCCGAAGAGCTGCGTGACGGCAGGCGTGGCCGCCCACCGAAAACACTTCCAAAAGGCGTCAAGGCGCGGGTAAAGAACAAGGGGTCACCACAAACCGATCCTGAAAACAAGCGGCCCAAGTATGAAGCCCCTTGGCCGGAGCACCCGGAGACCGAACAGAGCCTCGACGACACAGACATCCACGCCAACCCCGTTGAGGCGCAGAATGCCGCATTACGGCGACGCAACAGTGCCTTTCGACGGCGCACGAACACCTACGCCAAATGCAAGAAAGGGTTGCAACGCACCCTTGACGTCCATCAAATCATCCACAATTTCGTTCGTCGCCATTGGACAACGGGAGAGGTTCCTGCGGTTGCCTTGGGCGTTATCGGGGGAGCATGGTGTCTGGAAGGTATCCTGACCAGCCGTTTTGCTTGAAAAACCGCTACCTTCTTGGGATTCGTATGCTTTTGTTCTGAATGGCGAAGAGTAGTAGCCCAGTCCCCCGATCAACGAGTGATTGGTAAAAGCGGTACCCAGAAGATCGAACGGAAACATTTAACCCTACGGACCCGTATTAAGCGATTGGCTCGAAAAACGATCTGCTTTTCCAAACTGGATAAAATGCATGATATCGTCATCGGCCTCTTCGCTAATCGGTACGAATTTGGTATTTTAGTGTGATATCCAAATTTAGAACACTACCCCCGTCTTAACCACGGCCGGATTCATGGCCCTGCGCGAATCCGGTCGCACGCGGGGGCGGTCGCTCACCCAATCAGCCAGATTCCCACCAGACAGGCCCTCACTTTACCCTTCCAGATGGATGGTCAATCCATGGCACTTGGGTGGGATACGTTAGTAGTTACAAATTGTTTTAATCTGTTACGGGTTTAATACCCCGCAGCTTGCTGCGGGGATTTTTATCAGCAATCTTGCCGATGTGTGGCGATCAAACAGGGGAACGATAGTGTTCATAATAATCTGGCTAGACTAGCCGGTAATGCAACTATTCTAGGTGGATTAAATTTTATATTTTTATATTCGTTGACCATAGGTACCGCTAACACATCACAGCCAAGGATGTCATCGACACGTTGATCATTATATTCTTCAGGTAAGCTGGTTCCGATCAAAATAAACGGTACTCGTCTATTTAATGCGCCATCATATCGCAATCCCCAAATTGCGCTACAACTTGCACATTCGGCCTCAAAACAACTATTTTGTATTTGATAGGGAGATAGTAAGCCTTGCTTACGACAGATTGGACACGTTTGCAAATCAATAATCACTAGAGATGCGCTTTGAAGCGATTTATTGAAATCCTCCAGTTTATTTGATTTGGATTCCAGTTCGTTAATAACTGGCAATAACTTCTTCTTTTCAAGATTAAGTTCTGTTCTACGATCTGGATTTCCTTTTACTGTTTGAAGTTCATTGTTTACTCGCTTACGATCTTCCTTTTTTTCGACGAAGGCATTTTTCACCTCCAGAGTGGTTTTATTAATTTCTACCATCTCTTGTACAGAAATATTTCTAGTCAAGTAATAGTAATGGGCATCGTAGTGAAAATTATTAATCAGTCGCTTCTTATATTCATCAGGTACTGATGATAACTGCGGGGGATATAACAGAAAGCGGGGTACCCACATCGCCCAACGAATTGCTCGGGAAATCCGTTCTACGCTGTCCAATGAAAAGGAAGATACTTCAATAAAGTCTATCGCGCCTATCGTAGCCGGTTGTGGCGGGTCAATTTCAATGGTAGTGATAAAGTCGGTGCTAGGTCCATCAGGGACTTTTGGATGCAGGATAATAGTCCACGACTGAACATCAGAAACTGCCTGAGCTATATCAGTAATATATCGTTTGAGCCAATTTGGCTTTGCCTTTGCTAAAACGTGAATCAATGGCACAAATCGAATTAGCGGTTTATTTTCTTTTAAGAGCACTAAAATTCCATACTCTTGCCATTCTAACGAATATCCATCATTCAAAAAAATAATAGATTGTGGACTAATATTATTATCCAAGTCATTATCAATAGGTTCAATTTCAAGTTGATTCAATGCCCGAACAATCAGCAACATACACCAAGCATTATAGCTACTCAGTAATTTTTGACTATCTTGGTATAGTTCTGAGGGTAATAACGCTTTTTGTACCACATTTTGAGACCAAGCCTGCCAAAGCCGCGCTACTCCACGATAATGATCGTGGTTGCTTAACAAATTAGTCATCTGGAGCGTGTGTGGTGCCTGTGCTTGACGTGGTACCTTTTTGTAGAGAACAGCGTCTGTCAGCCCAAGCATCCGATGAATTAAGACTTCCAAATCCTGGATTCTTTGATCGGCTTGTGCCTTGCCTAATCCATACTCGAACGCTTCTCCCCAGAGTTCACAAATTCGGTGGGACCGTCGCCATGCTCCTTGAGCATTGACATGATATTGCTCAAGTGGCGCAAAAATATCATCACGCACACGCCGAACTTCAATAATTCGTTCGCGCAACCATTGAATTAGATGATCAACTAAACGTACTGCAACCCGATTTTCATACAAATCCCATTGCTCTTCACGGATCTGAGCGAGAACTCGACGTGGTTGCACTCCAGTAATCTTACGGTGTAACCAATCTTCCGTATGGGACGCAAGGTGGGTATAAACATTACGATCTAATTTTCTAGCGCGAGAGACCAGAACAGTCTCGGCTTCAATGCGAATATGCGTCTGTGGACGGCGACAGACCGCATCCAGATGATCAAATTCCTGTTCAATCACATCCTCCAAAGGATGTTTAGCAATAGATTGATCCAGGTTGGGAGCGAATGGGCTGGTTTCACACCAACCAAGCCAGCCCTCAGACGCTTTATCAGAACCCAGCAAGACTTTACCCAAGGAACGAATTGCATTAAGATCCTGCTCATTTGGCAGGCAATCCGGGGCAAAATGACCTCGGAGTGTTAAGCCGTTAGTTGTTTCGATAACAGTCCATTGTCCATCAATACCCGGAATCAGCGCATCTCCGGGTTGCACTAGCGATCCGTTCTGCATCACGGTCTCATGGCCGGGTTCTAATAGCCAACGACCTAATAAAACAGGTTCAGAAGGCAGATTATCCAGCCGTTTTCCCGATAACCGGTCAAAGATTTTCAAAGGTTATTCTCGACCGGGTAGCCAGCCCGTTGTAATTCTGACCGTAAGAGTCGATCTGACTTTTTCGGGTTTGGGTCACCCCCCAACAACGGCCACTTCTCAAGAATTCGGTCTCGCAACGTCGCAAGATGTGTTCCTTGGTTGTCGTGGCGGTTTTTGAGTTTACGCAACAAGCGTGTAGCCAGAATATGATCCGCAGCTTCCGCAACAGTTCCTCCAGCCGCAATTACCACGGGGACAAATCGCTGTAACTGTCGATTCAACCGCGGTCCCCAACCAATCTGAAAGTGACGTTCCAGAAGATCCCGCACCTCATTGTTCAAAAACTCCGAAACTTCTTTCTTGGCATTTTTATGCTGCTGGTTAGCTTCCGCAAATGCGCTTTGAAGCGCCGCATAAGAAATTGGATCGCGGGGCTTTGGCGGGTGAACTTCAAATGGTTCAGGCCGATGTGGAAACTCCATCACTAAGGAACGATCATAGGTTTTATCGGCGAAGTCTTTGGTGGTTTCATCATGATTAGCAGTACCGACAAACCAGATATTTTCTGGAACCAGTAACTTATTACCTTCTTTGAACAGGGTCGGCGCTGATTCAACGGTATGCGTCATCAATTCAATATATCGGCTATCAGAGGATTTTTCCAAAGTCGCCAATAAATCGGAGAAATACTGTTCTGGATGTGACAAATTCATTTCATCTAAAACGACGATATGAATCGCATCTTTCCAGCATGGTGTTTGGGCGCGATAGAGCGCTTTCAAAAATTTCTGTTCATAGAATTTCTTCTCAAAGGCGTTGTAGTGCCCCATCAAGTCCTGTGGATCACGCCAACCGGCTTGGACTTCAACCAGTTCACAGGTTTCCTTCGTGCCCATTGCGCGAGCAAAAGCCACTGGAAGACTGGTCTTTCCAGTACCACTAATTCCCTGCAACAAGATAATTTGCCCCATTGCCAATCCACCAAGGAAGCACCTTAAATCCTCTAAACTGTAGTAAAGCCGCTGGTTTGGATATTGTGGGTCATAGGCAATACGCTGCTGGATTTCAGCAACGAACGCCTGCAAGTCGGGGATGTCATTCACCATCGCCTTCGGCGTTTTCAGGGCTAAATCTTCATCCATGCTACTGCAAGCCGGAAAAGCCTGTTTCGCTTCATTGCGACCAATCAATCCATCAATTTCTGAACGTAGCTCTTCTGTAGCGTGCCTTAAAAGTGAAATCCGTGATTCCGCTGCGGTTTTTTGATCCCGTAGATTCTCAATTTCCATCGCAGCAATTTGATTGCGTTTTAGCAACTGTCCCTGTTCTTCCATTTTCTGCTGCAATTCCCAACGATCCGTTTGCCATTGTTCGCGTTCAGTAACCAGTTGTTGGAGTCGAGCCGAAGCCTGCATATCTGGGCGGGCATCCAATTCGTTACGCAAATTTTGGTTTTCATCGCGTAATCTATCGAGTTCTTCAAGTACCTGCACGGGACTACGCTGTCCGAATTGATGGTCAGCTTGTTCTCGCTCGATTAGTTTGGCATCTTGCTCTTCACGCAACCTTCGCAGTTGATTTAACCGTCTTTCAAGACCCTGTATCCGATAAGTCTGTTCTTCCCTTTCAATAGCTAAACGCTCATTGATCTGTTCATCTAAGTGTTCTCGCTGTTGAGCAATCGCCTGTTCTGCAAAATCCAGTTCTCGCTTTTTTCGCTCGAAGATCAAACGGTCGTTATCTAACGCCTGCTTCTCTACAGCCATTTTCTGATTCCATTGTTCAGATTCAGTAGTACGCTCCTTTAACCAAGCTGTCCGTTGATCAGCAGTTTGTTCGAGTAACTCTTTGAGTTCTTCCCGGTATTGCTCAACAGCCTTATCGAAGATAGCTGACACTTGTTTACGTTCAGCAATAAAATCAGCTTCTGCATTTAATTCTCGTTTTCTTAAGTCATTTTCATGATCAAGCAAGGCTTGTTCTCTATCCTTTAAATCTTTTTCGCGATCTTCAAGTATCGTTTGTTGCTCTAACTGCTGCTCATGCTGTTCTTTAAGATAACTTTTTTCTGTTTCACAAGTTAATCGAGCTTTCTCCAGTTTATTTGCCTCGTTATCTAATCGCAGTTTAGCTGCATTAAAGAGATCGCGAGCTTCACGAACTATTTTCCAAAGTGATTGAATATTTGCACCTTCTGGCTTTAGATCATTCGTGATAGTACTAATATCCTCTTCTGTCGATCCGTCCACCGCTTGCATATGAGCCACATTAATTTGATCAACGGTCTGCTGCTCAGTAACCTGAAGGTTGACAGGTTTCTCAATGGTTGTGTTCGTCGGCTTTCCTCCATTGTTAGGAAATTTATTACCCTTTTGGTATGGACTATTTCCTCTACCAATATTTCCCTTAGCCATTGATCTCAATCTCCTCCAGTGGGCGCATCGAGAGGCTTAATAAGCTACCCACGATACACAATGTTTGTTTTACGCCAGATTGCACGTCAGATAGCACCACGGTGGTTTCTCCTGCATGTGCGCCGGTACCACCCAAGTCAATGACTCGGGCTATTTTCTCCAGAAAATCGGGGAAAGCGATAGCCACTGAGCGCAGTGGATGTTGCTGGTCTTTGCTTGCACAGAGCAGGGTAGCTACCACCAATGGTTGAAGCTTGGATATATTGCTGTCAGTTCGATCACACACCCATTGGAGGCTGCCTTTCTTAACATGAACCCATGCTTGTGGGAAGTCAGTAAAACCTACCGAAATTGCAGTGTGCCAAAACAGATTTTCGCGCAACTTTTTTTCACGGTCATGAGGAATCGTTTTCCAAAGCCCTCGCAGTGGAAATTGCTTGGCTAGTTCTCCAAATAAGGTTTCCAGCACTTGGCGGATGATGATGAGTACATGCTTCTGGCGGCGCTGACTCGCTTGTTCGCCTAACGCTTTCACTTCAAACCACGCTTCCAGCATTTCAGTCAGTACCACAAACAGCGCTTCATGGCCGCGAATTTCCAGAGTTAGCGCCTCTACTAAAACAACATGAGCGCGAGCGCGTCGTTGCTCTTCTTGCTCTAAAAAATGATCGTTGCTTTGACCTTCATATAATCGTGTTCGCCCAATCACTTGATCTAGTTGCTGTGCTAACGGCGGGTAGTCCTTGGCGACTTCAGCTAGTTGTCGTTTGAATTTAGAATCGTTGCCGCGACCGAAAAAATCGCACACTTGCCAATCCAGTCCACTTTCTGGCCCATCTTGAGGGATATACAAGAAGGTCGTCAGAAATACTGGATAGGCTTCCTCTTCGATTTGGCAAATGCGCTTGAGATCAACACCTCTTAAATGAAAATCTTCCCCATTAGATTTTTGCCAAGGCATTAAAATTTCAGATGATTTAGTTTTTCTCTGATCATTAGCAGCCCTGATTATTTCTCTGGCATCCGGGGCTTTTGGCATCGTTTCTGGCAATTGACGCTGCATAAAAACGGGCTGATACCACGGCGATCCTGTCGTGCCTAACTGGAGTTGCAAAAACCCTTGATCGTTGATCATGGTTGGTGCCGGTTTCAATTGCCTGGCAATAAAAGGCCACAGTTTTTCATTCCACGGATCACGAAATACCCATGCTGGAATCAGTTGGGCCGCTTCCTCGCGTTCGGTATCTAAATCTTTTCGACCTTGTAGGGTGACTTGGCCGGAGAGATCAAGGGAACCATTCCCTTGCAGTTCGCTGATGACCCGATCTACTAAAACAGGATCAATACCTAAGCGGTGACCTAATTCCTGCGCCGTCAACCGACTGGCTGTGAGGATACCTAAGACAGCCATTTGCAACCGATTGAAACGCCGATCCCGCTCCTGTGGCGCCATCACCCGGTATGCCCATGCTGGCCAGAAGAGATAACGCCGTTGATTACGCTTGCCGGGTTTGTCTGGCGCTCTAGGGCCGTACCATAGAACCGGTGTTTCACGCCCGAATAATGCAGCCATGCGGCCCCTCACAGAGCTGTTTAAAGGCGATCAGCGCCGGCACTGAAGCCTCGGATTCTAATCCAGTAGCCATGGACATATCTCCAACGACAATCAAGAGGCGGTGTTGTCGGCTCATTGCGACGCATAGCCGGTTTGCCAAGAGCAAGAATCCATAACGCTGGCGGCGAGTGCGTTCATCCCTGACCATAACCGTATTTGAGCGGGTTAGTGATAGCAGGACAACATCGAATTCCTTGCCTTGAAACGCATCGACTGTACCGACTCGCAAGCCTTCGCGCCCGTCAGGGGTTAATCCTTCCTGAATCCGGTAGCCGCTCTCTTCATCCGGTTCAGTCAATCCCGCCGGTGCCATCTTGGCCAGAATTTCGTCACGTTGCGCGGCATAAAAGCTAATGACGCCCACTGAAAGCGCCGGATAGCGTGAACGCAGGTTTTTGACTTCTCGCACGACTGCCTCTGCTTCAACGGGTCGGCGTTTGCTCCGCCCGCTGGTTTCTGCTCCCTGCTGGTGTGGGAGATCAATCCAGGCCGCGACCTTACCCGCCAAGGCGGTTTGATCAGCTAACGTAACCGAATGGCTGAACTCGGCAGCCTCCCGACCGGATGCCAAGGATTCGCCATGGGTTTCATAAAACTGCTGACTGATGAAGTCGCCCAGTATCGGGTGCATCCGATATTGAAGATTCAGCGTGACCGTGCGCTTGATACCATCGCTTTTCTCACGCTCTTTCAATTCGAGGAATAACCGCTCGAACAAGCTATCGCGTAGCGCAGCGCGGGTCTCCTCCTGAATCGATTGCTCCAGTTCGCGCTCGATATCGGGTTCGAGAATATGCGGTAATTGACGATGATCTCCGACCAGAACGATCCGTCGCTCTGCTAACGACAGCGGAATCAGCAAATCCAGTGGGTTAGCACGGGCGGCCTCATCCACAATGACATTGCGAAAAACGGTGTTCTTTCCCGACTTGGCGTCAGCCATCTGCTTACCAATGGCCTGCTGACAAGTCGCCGCCAAGACCATGGTGTAGTGTTGCAAGGTTTCACGAATCCCCGCATCGTCGTTATCCAGCGCACTGAGCCATTCGTCAACAGCAATATCGACGCCTGGCGCAAGGGATTTGGCTCGCTGGTTGAGAATATCCAACACCTGGATACAACGGTCTTTTACATCGGCATGGATGAGGCCGGCCTCGTCACGCCGTGGTGGTTGAAGCCGGTCAATCAGGTCATTGCGAACTTGATTTAAGCGGCTTAGCAACCTTGCATCCACAGGTTGATCCGGATCCCAGGCAATTGCCTCTTGCAGAGTTTTTTGCTCTTCGTCGTTCAGCGTCAGCGTTTTCTTTAGTTGCGCAAGCCGTGTCCGTGCTTGATAGGCAATCGCTGGCCCGTCGTCATCGAAGGGAATTGGCTCAACGCGAAGTGCGCGAACGGCATTCATCGCAGCAGCCCGGTCCGCTTCGGCCAAATCAGGCTTGCGTTTTGAGCGCCGCAACTGATCCGCCAAGTTCTGAATTTCTTGGTTTACCAATGTAGGCAACCAAGGTTGAGCGGCTTGGTGTACCGCTTCAAGCAAGGCTAACGATGCTTCTTGAGGACCGGGCGCCTCAATAGCCGTAAGCCGCTGGCGAATCGTTCGCAATGCCGCGTGGATGGAGTGTTCGACCGGGTTGGCGGCAGACACCTTCCGCACTTTGGCGGCGGTTTCCTTTGCCCACTCCAACGCACCGTCAACGATTTCTTGTGTACCTCGATGATATCCAATTTTGAGCGCGGGCAGTCCCATGACCCGCGTTGCCGCTGCCGCGTGTTCGACGGCAGCATGTTGAAAACTGGTCAATAGGGTATTGCCAGAAAAACTATCCTCACTGAATCCTTCGTCAGAATTGGCGAGTCGGGCTTGCAACGCCGCGATGACTCGGGTTTTGCCAGTCCCAGGGGGACCTTGGATCAAGGCAATATCCGGCGTGTTCAGGGCGATATCCAGCGCAATTTTTTGTTGATCGTTTGGACTTGGAAAAACCTTTCGCACCTCCGGGGTCATCGGATTACGATGCCGGACTTGGCGTGCGGGCACCGGCTGCTTTTCGATCATCAGCCCCAGTTGTGGCATCGGGTTCACTGCGCTGCGGATCGCCTGCCAAGCCTTTTCACGACGCCGAAGACGGACCTGGTCGCCCATCAGACTGATAAACAAATATCCGCCCTCTTCAGGTGGATTCCGGCTTTCTTGTTGGGGAGGAAGGCTTAGGTCCAGATACGATCCTGTCCATCGACCTTTGACGCTACCGACAAAGTGTTGGTTGTCACGGCGCGGGGCTTGGACGAACTCCCCCTCTTCTTGCAGATTTGGGGGAATTTGGTCTGCCTCCAGCAGATCATCCCCTAACGCTTCCAGCTTGCGCCGCCAGCTCTCAATGTCCTTGGTGGGTACGTCCAGATCAAAACGCCAGAGACCATTAACCAGTTTTGTTGCTTGTCGGTAGTGGATCCAACCAAATTCACTGGCTCGTCTACGAATGGCGGCTAATTCGCGGTTGTTATACTGCTGCCAAAGTCCAAGATAACTATCGGCTTGGTTTACGAGAGCATCGAGTTCAGTCTGTGCGTTTTGTCGAATCTTTCCAGCCTGGGTCGCATCACAAAATTTGATAGCCCCAGACGCCAGATACATAGGGCGATGCTGATCTTCATTGATTTGTCCGAGACTCATTACCCGCGTTACTAACAGCCGCTGGTCTACTCCGGTAGCAATGTCAACGATACAATTCTTGCCATACAGGCGAAAGGCGGTTTTTTGTTTGGGTGAGGGTGTTGGGCTACCCGATAATACCGTGCGTACCGTGCCGCTCTGTTCCGGCATGGGTATCAGTAGTTGCTCGGTCAGCCAATCAACGCCAGCTTGAACGGAAACCTGGCTCCCCCGCTGACGACGAAGACTTTCCATGCTCTGGTCGTTGAGTCCGATCTCAATCGGATCTGACCAATGATGAACACCGCTAAACTCGTGGATTTGGATGGATAACCCGTTGTTTTTTCCTTTTGGCGGAATCCGTTGCACAATCCAGGCTAAATAGGGAAGCCTCCGGATCGCTAGTCGATGCAGGATATCTTTGTAATCGCCGGTGCTGCCCTGGATCGCACAAATCGAGTCATTGCGTTGAAGAAGCCAGCCTTCCGCCTCACTATACTGGAGGATCACTTCTGATCTTGGCGTCCATTCCTCGGCAAACGGAGCCTCATTCACTTGCTCAATATCTAAAACGTAAGTGCGCCCCTGTTGGAGTTCGGAAATCCTCATCGGGACACCTCAGCGATTCGCAGAAACTGGATGACTCGATGCAATTTATCAGGCGTGTTCGTATGTAGTCGCCAATCGTTTTTAACATCGTGCAGCGGAATTGTTTCTTGATGAGCAAGCCGGTGATCGCCTTTACCATTTTTGGTTCGCAGCATCCAACAAGTACCGGGTTTTAAGATGCTGATGTCGATGGAATTCTGAGTAAATCGCAGGCTTAACTGTGGCTCGCCTCGATTAGTTCCCACAGTAAAACGATCCGTCACAACGACTGGCTCGCCCTCACTCAGCACTATGCTATCGATGACCTGATGTGCTTTACCCGCATGGTCAAGGACATGGCCAGGAGCCACGGTCTGCGTCATTCCCATGTCGGTAAATACCGGCCATTCCGGGTCCCAAAGTGTACAAATAACCCGGACCAATATCGGTCGGAATGTATTGCACCACGGACAGATTTTTTGATTAGCATAGTAGCTGCCGCCACATCCCGGACAACGGATGGTGTTATCCGTCGCCCGATAGAAGTGTTCGGACCAGCGAGACAGGCCAGGACGTGCTAACGGATTCTGCAAACCGGGGCCAAATGCCTGCTGGAAATTATCTTGCAAGCTTTTAGTCAGCACGGATGGTCGTGGAAGACCAAGGCTTGATCGGTTCCGGTTATCCTCTGGATGATCGATCCAAGGTAATTCACCGATTAATGCCTGTTCTTCAATTTCAGGTTCAGCATTTTGGACCCAGTCCCCACCCTTCAACGGATGCACGAGCGCTAGAGTCTCGAAGGCAATCACGGCAAAGGCGTGAGCATCGGATAATGAATTCGATAAACCACCCTTGAGAACTTCAGGGGCCCCATAGCCAGGCGTATACAAGGCATGGTTACTATCGATTGATAGGCGCACATTATCGGTATCAATGAGCCGGACTTCGTGAGCATCGACATTAGCCGATACAAACAGGTTTTGTGGTGAGGGATCAGCGTAGGTCAGACCGCGGCCATGCAACAAGGCAAAAATGTCGGCAATCTTGGCTAAAAGTTCTAATCGTCGCCGCAACCCTCCGCCGTCCAGATACCAGCGAGTCCGTGACTGGGTATCCTTCGGAGGGCGTATTAGATGATGTAAGGACACCATTCCGGTGAATAGCTCCATCACATAGCCCAAATCGGGTTCCCTGAGTAGTTGTAACGGACGGGCAACCTGAGTATCTTCCAAGGGAAATCGCCGAACCTTGTTCAGACGCTCTTGTAATGCCTGGCGGGCCTGAGAAGAATGGCGCGATAGCAACTTCACTGCGTAAGGATGGCCCTTGACTGCAAAGACCTTACCTTGCCCACCTTGTCCTAATAAACCACCTAATAAATAACGCTTGCCGTCGGTGGTCGTGACCGATTTGGCGGGACACATTAGACTTCCCAATCTTCAATTTCAGCGGGATCGATAATAATCGACTGATTAGGCATGGCGCTCCGGGAACGAAGTGTAACTGTCAAGTCAATCCAGCGGAAAAATTTTCTGATCTGTCGTGACTCATGGGCTTCAAAAACGTGGGCAGCAGGATTGTCCAAAAACGCTTTGAGCATGGCATGACTTTCCTTGGCTTCAATACCCAGTGCAAACCGCTCGGCTTTTTTGCCCCGCTCCGAATTCAAGAGTTCATCAAGCGCCGACTTCCAGTCATCGGTTGGTACTCCATCGCTGACCAGAACAATCGCTGGTCGGTAAGCACGAGTCGGCATTTGCTTGCGATCCTCGATTAATTTAGTCGCCTCTTTAAAAGCTGCACCCATCGCTGTTTTTCCTTTGGCGGTCATGGGTTGCCATTCGATATCTACAGCAGGCGCTAATGGCTTGTGCAGTTTTGCCTCATCACCAAAAGTAATCACTGCCACCTGAATTTGTGCTTCACCACTTTCATCTTGGGCAAAAGAGGCGATCATTTCCGCTACGGCAGTATTAAGCGCGTCAATCTTGCCGTTAGCTGCCATGCTGCCGCTGACATCCACTAACAGAATTACAGGTAACGGCTTTGGCGTGGAAGTATTGAATTCATTGAGTGTGGTCATTGCAGGCTCTTTCTTCAAGGCAGATTGCGGGGGTGTAGTCGGTCTCGCCAATGTTTTTGGCGAGACAGGCTTCCACTGAGGAATGGATTTGAGGTTTTCAGCGCCGACAAAGCGGCTGATGATGTCTTCTCGATAACTTGCCCAACCCATGATAGGACTCCTTCTTAGTTTCAAGGCATAACTTCGATTTTGGTATCAGTAACCGGGAAGGTGATGAGGGTTTCTTCCGGGCGGCGAGCCTCGCAGGCCAATGACAGGGCCGGGGCGCGGCGTTGTAAGTCGTCGTATTCAAGGCCGTCGATGTGGAGGTTGCACTGCACCGTTGATTGGGCGGACTCCAGAACCAGTTCGCAAAAGGTTTGCCAGCGCCGCGTAGCCGTGGGCGGCAGGCTCAAGCGAAAGTCCGGTTTGTTGGTGTAGCCGATGTTGGCTTGGAGACAATGGGTGATCGCCTGGTCGTACAGGGCGTTGAACAGCTCTCGCACGGCGGGACGGGAACGCTCATACGCCCGGGCAAAGACCGGCTTGTTGCACATGTCGGCGGATTTGGGGCTGGGCATGGGATCGCCTTCGGGTGCAGGGTGCAGGGTGCAGGGTGAGCGGGGCGTTAAGGTACGCCGTGCGATACGTAAATAAGTTGCCGTTCAATGGGTTCAAACGTGTGATGGACCATGAAGAGCACTCCGGCAACCCACACCAGAAAGAACACGATGCGCCAGTGCAAAGCCAAGGGAGGCAGCATGTAGCCCGGATATTTCATAAACTGATGACGATCATCTTTAACATATTGAATTTTATATTTTATTTGAAAATAATTTTCGGAAAAACCAAGCAGATCATTGTGTTATAAAATCAGCAAGTTAGCCTAATTCACGAAATATCCGGGGTAGAAAATCAAGGCGGTTGAACCCATGAGATACAGGAAAATTAACGGCTTGAAGTGCAGCACCTGTTGTTCAACCCCTTTCTAGCGATACGTCGCTAATTCGCGCTCAACCGCCGCTTTAGCCTCCTCAAAGGAAACTTGCCACAACCATTCCTCGCTTTTTTTGCGAGGGTTGCGGCCCTTGCCGAAACGGTTGAGGACAGTCTGTTCAACCGTCAAAGCGTAGCGGGTAGGTTTTTTGGTGCAATGCCATCGCTTCAATTTTGTATTTTCGCTGTTTTCCACTTGCCGAAATCGCTGTTGTGGATCGTTAGAAATACCCACTTTGATGTCGCCAAGTGTGTCTTCAATCACGTAGACCAGCCCTTTTAAGGTGGGTAAACATTCGCCAACATCGGGTTTTGGGGGCTTTGGCTAGAAACATCAAGTTGTACCCACTTAATCTCTAACCATAGGGAGCAAGCCTGATGGTTAAAATGATTAAAAGTAATTTAAAATCAACAAGATAATAAAATTTATAAAAATTACAAATTTATAAATTATTTGGCACTTTAAATGCTATAAAAATACAGAGATTAAATTTTTTAATAATTTACATTTAAATACAAAAAGTTATGACCACCTTAAAAGGGCTGCTTCACTCCACCAGTTCACCTGACCGCACTGGGTCGAGGTGCCCCGGAGGGTTCTAATGACATGGACGCGCCTACCGACTGAGGCATCACGGTGCCAAACTGGGAAGGCGTCATTAACCCTGAATGAGGAAGGGCTTCCATGTCATTAGAACCAATCCCGGTCCTGTCCGCCATCGGAATCGTCTCTGCTCACCGGTCAGTGATGGCAAAGGCCTCGCGGAAAGGCCCGAGAAATCTTCGGTCCGGCGACCCATCGGCGATGGCAAAGACGACGTTGGAGAACACGCCACGAAAGTCGTTTGCCAAAGCTTGCCGGAAATCGATGGCGGTGCGCTGGGGATCGTTCTTGAAGGCCCCGCAGCCCCAGGCGCCCAGCACGAGCACGGTATGGCGGAAGGCGTGCGCGATGGCGAGGATACGCAGAATGCGTTGTTGCAGAAGATCTCCCGCTGCCGGTTGGCCGACGAAGGGCGCGAAAGGGGCGGCGCAGCTTAGAATGCTCAGGAGCCAGGGCTGTCGAAGCACCGTTCCGTCGTCCCGGCGAAAGACCGGAACGTCGGGTGAATAAATCGCCCAATCGCTCGATTCGGGCCGTTGCTGTTTTCGGTGCGCCGCGTACATGGGGTCACCGACCAGGGTCTGATAGAGCGCGCTGGATCGACACAACACTTCTTCCTGCGCCAGCGCGCCGCAGCGAAAACCGCCACCTGGATTTTTCCCATTGGCGAAGTTGAGCGCCAAGGGGCGCAACCCGCGCTCGACGAGCCGAAGCGATGCCTTCAAGGTGGTTTCATTGCGGACCTGAATGTGCGTTTCCGTGGAGGGACGGTGTTCGACGGCGGGTAGCGGGGCGTCCGGGGGGAGACTCCGCTTGGCGGCGCACGCCGCGGCCACCGCGTCACGCCAATCGACTTTCATGCCGGCCCCATCGACGTAATACCCTTGGCAGGCTGCTTCCACTGCGGATCGACCGAGTGCGCTGGCCACCCCTCGGGAGAGGTTTAGCGCGCGTTGCCGGGCGGCGGCCAGGTCCGCTGAATCCCAGCAAGGCAGGACGTTGAAGCGATGGGGGGTTTCGATCATGGGTTTCCTTGGGTGAGCGGGGGTCGCGCGTGGGCTGACGCCATGCGCACCGATTCGATCCAGGAATCACATCGGGGGTGGACTGTATGAATCATGGTCGTGGTGACTGTCATGATGACTGTCATGATGACTGTCATGACTGCATACCCAAGCGGCATCGGTATGCGGGTTGTGATCTTGCGCCATTCGCGGGAATGCTTCCGAATCCTCCACCGGTTCAGCATGATGGGCTGAGGAGTGATGCCGATGTCTCCCAGAGTCGCCCAATAGCCTTAAAATAACGACGATGATGCCTACCACCAGGATCAGGATGAGAAAAGGACCGAAGGACATGGAAAGCCTCCTCAACGTTTTTCAATCACTCAAAATGAACAACAGCACACGGGCATTCGACGTTTTGGGCGGGAACTCGCGTGCATTCATGTCGCGTTACAAGAACGATGGGCTGCTGCTTCCGACCGTCGCAGCCAGGGCAAACTCAGCAACGGCGTCAACCCGATCAACGTCACCCCGATCAGCAGCACCCCCAGGTTATCGTAATCGCCCTGAACGACGTGAAAGGCCTCGTTCAGATACCGGGTCAACAGTTCGCTCGCCGACAACGCCAGATTCATCCACGAAGCCATCAGCGCGAACACGGTCGCCTCGGCCCCGGCCGGCGCGCTGCGGGCGATCAGAATCAGCATCGGGACCATCAGCAATTGGGACAGGGGTGCCGAGATGGTGGTGTCGATGAAGGCGAAGGTCCGGGCGCTCAGGCCGAACCACTCGTAGGCCCCGTAAAACAGGCCGATGTTGGGCAACATCATGAGGGCACCGGCGATCGTGACCCAGAACAGGGTAACACTGACGGGTTGAGCGACAATCGGCCGGCGGAACACCAGCAGGCCGATCAACCCGAACACCGCGCCGACCTGGCCGAGCACACCGAGGAAAGAGGGGTCGAAGCCCAGCCGGTCGATGGCCCAGTACTGATAGCCCTGGCCGGCGCCGGGGGTGGCGCGGAACAAAAAAATGACCACCGCCGCCACCAAGGTGTTACGGCTGAACCCGATTGGGGTCGCCTCAGAAAACGGAAAATAAAGCACGGTAAGCAATCCGGTATCGCCCTTGATTTGTAGTCACAACGGGACTACAATAGAACATCTGAAACCCTCAAGGGAAGTCACCATGAGCACC
>WBZT01001416.1_pt1 | contig 17646 bp, 13 predicted proteins | sample 5204241 | NCBI WGS metagenome assembly WBZT01 (sample SAMN12344358, study PRJNA552823) | activated sludge metagenome | biome: Activated sludge suspended growth; feature: Nitrification reactor; material: Wastewater; isolation source: activated sludge from nitrification reactor of wastewater...
CGGCACGAAATCATTATTGTCATCGGTGTACATCCGGAACGCGATGCCCCATTGCTTCATGTTGTTGAGGCAGGCCGTGGTCTGCGCCCGGGACTTCGCCTTGGAAAGCGCCGGCAGCAACATCGCCGCGAGGATGGCGATGATGGCGATGACCACCAGCAATTCGATCAACGTGAAGGCCAGTTTGGCTGTGCGAGGCATCACCTGACCGGAGGTACGACTAGGCATAAAATTTCTTTTGTTCGAGGACAATACATCTCTGTTTAGGACCGCGCTTGATGGTATCGGGTTTTCCAGTTGTCGGAATCTAGCGTCCACCGGGATAGCTTGCAAGCATGGCGTGCATCAAGTTATTCGCAATCATTTCACGAGGCCGCGGTGCTGGGCCACGCTGAATGTTGTTCGGCAAATTTTGTTTGAAGCAAACCGTTTGCCGTGCGGTCAGAACTCCAGCATAGTCCGGAAAATGCAGATTTTTACGGCAACTCGATGGCCGCGCGCCGCCACATTCTGTGCGGCGTGGTCAATCCTCGCCAGCGCCAGCGCGGCAGAGTGGCCGATGTTCCGCGGCGGTCCCGCCCTAGCCGGCGTGGCTGCGGGCGATTTGCCTGCGCGTCCCACCTTGCTCTGGTCGTTCAAGACCAGCGGCGCGGTGAAATCCTCCGCCGCCATCGTCGGGGGCCGTGTGTTCATCGGCTCGAACGACCGCAACCTGTTCGCGCTCGAACTCGCCACCGGGAAAAAAGTCTGGGCGTTCACCAACCGTGAAGCCATCGAATCATCACCGCTGGTGTTGAACGGAAAGGTTTTTGCCGGCTCCGTGGACGCGAATTGTTACGCCCTCGACGCGGCCAGCGGCGCCGTTGCGTGGAAGTTTGCCACCGGCGACAAGATCCTCGGCGCCCCCAACTGGTTCCCGGCGGCCGGGCGCACCAACATCCTCGTTGGCAGCTACGATTTCAAACTCTACTGCCTCGACGCCGCGACAGGCAAAAGCAACTGGGTCTATGAAACCGGCAATTACATCAACGGCGCCCCGGCGGTCGCGGACGGTCTGACGGCTTTCGGCGGGTGCGATGGCATTTTGCACGTCGTGGCCCTGACGAATGGCACGCTGGTGCGCAGCAACGAAATCGGCGCCCCCATCGCCGCCTCGGCGGCACTGGCCAATGGCCGTGCCTACTTTGGGCATTACGAAAACCAGTTTGTGTGCGCCGACCTTAACACGGGGTCGAACGCGTGGGCGTTTCGTGACCGGGAGTTTCCCTATTTCTCGTCGCCAGCACTTGCCGGTGATCGTGTGCTCTTCGGCGGGCGCGACAAGAAATTGCATTGCGTGAACCGCGCTGATGGGAGACCCATCTGGAGTTTCGCCGCGCGCGGCAAAGTGGACAGTTCGCCGGTGGTCTGCGGCGACAAGGTCGTGGTCGGCTCCGACGACGGCCGCCTGTATCTCGTGTCGTTGAGCGACGGCAAGGAACTCTGGTCGTACGAACTTGGGCAGCCGATTGACAGTTCCCCCGCGGTGGCGGATGGGAAAATCGTCGTCGGCTGCGATGATGGAAACGTTTATTGTTTCGGTGCAAAATGAAGAACTTGCAAATGAAGACGCATGGCATCGTGGCCAGCTTGATTCTGGCGGTGGGACTCAACGCGGCGGAATCCCCCACGCCGGGCGCCGGCAAAGCCAGCGAGGCGACCCCGGCCAGAGCGGAGGCCAAAAAGGAGGAGGCAAAACCATCGGTGGCTGCGATTCCTGACGCCACTCACAAACCGGTCCTCACCACCAACACAGTCACCATGTCCGGCCAGCCCGTGCGCTATGTCACGGAGACCGGCATGTTGCCACTGCTTAAGAGCGATGGGGCGGCGCGCGCCTCGGTGTTTTATATCGCCTACACGCGGCAAGGGGAAACCGACCTGACCAAACGGCCGCTCCTGTTTTGTTTCAACGGCGGCCCGGGGTCGTCCTCCGTCTGGCTGCATCTCGGCGGGCTGGGACCGCGGCGCGTGAAGCTGAACGATGATGGCACGATGCCGCCGCCGCCGTTCCGGCTGGTGGACAACGAGTATTCCATTCTGCACGCCGCCGATCTCGTGTTCATTGATCCCGTGGCCACCGGCTACAGCCGCCCGGTAAAGGACGAAAAGCCGGACCAGTTTTTCGGCCAGTCGCCGGACGTCGAGTCAGTGGGCGATTTCATCCGGCTCTGGACCATGCGCCACGAGCGCTGGCTCTCGCCGAAATATCTCTGTGGCGAAAGCTACGGCGTGTTTCGTGCCGCCGGCCTCGCCGATCACCTGCATTCGCGATACGGCATGTACCTCAACGGCATCGTGCTTCTCTCCGGCGTGCTCGACTTCGCAACGTTGCGTGAAGGTCCGGGCAATGATCTGCCCGCGCTCGTGTTTCTCCCCGCGTTCACCGCCACGGCCCATTACCACAAGAAACTGCCTGCCGACCTCCAGGCTGATTTACCCAAGGCGCTGGCCGAGGCGCGCGAATTCGCGCAGGGCGATTACGCCCGAGCCCTCCTGCGTGGCGCCGCCCTGACGACCGAGGAACGCGCGAAAATCGTCGCCGAACTCGCGCGGCTCACCGGGTTGCCGGCGCGCGTGATCGAAGACAACAATCTGCAAGTGGGCAGTTCGACCTTCCGCAAGAAATTATTGCTCGAAGAGGGCCTGATCATTGGTCGTTACGACGCCCGCATCACCGGGCGCGACGCGGACAAAGCCGCCGGCTACCCGCGCTTTGACCCGTCGTACGCCGCCACGCTCGGCCCTTTTGCCGCCGGAATGAACTCGTACTTGCGCGAGGAATTGAGATTCGAGAACGACCTGCCTTACGAGATTCTGGCCGGCGTGCAGCCTTGGAATTTTGACGCTCGTAGCAGTTATCCCAGCATGGCCGACCGCCTTTCCTCCGCGATGAGCCAGAACCCCTACCTGCGCGTGCTGGTGCTGGGCGGTCTGCGGGACTTGGCCTGCCCGCTGGATGGCATCCGCTACAGCATGGATCATCTCCAACTCGACCCGACCTACCGCACGAACATCACTTACGCCCAGTACGAATCCGGACACATGATGTACGTGAACCTGCCGGATTTGAGGAAACTGCAGAAAGATCTGGAAAGTTTTCTGAAGCCTTAATGCTGACCGGTGGAAGCGGTGACTCGTTCCGCCGGCCTCGGGGTGGCGTGCGGATTGGGCGTTCGCGGTCGCTTGTGCCAATTCCGCTTCAAGGCTGCTGGTTGTCCTCCGTCACCGCGTTGTTTAGCGCACCCAGGAATTCCGGCAGAGCGGATTCCACCCGATTCCAGTTGGGGATCAGCGGCCAGAAAGTTGCGTCTTTGATGTGCGCCTGGGCTGCCTCACGAATGCTCCGGCCGAACATCGCCACGGCCATCTCCTCCTCATGCCGCGGGAACACCAGCCCGTTCATCGCGGCATCGGCCCCGTACGCGCGCAAGGTATCCTCGGCCTGGCGGATATAGGCGAATTGCAGCGTCTCGAACAAACCCTGGTCCAGCTTGATGCCCTCGCTCGCCATGCGACGGAAAATGGAGCGCATGATGTCCACCGCCATGCGATTCAGCCCCTTCTCCGGGTCGCGCACCGAGAGTTCCTGGTGCTTGTGATCATAGTTCTCGCACAATTCCGCCTGGCAAATAGCCCGCGGCGCCGAATTGCGAAATACCTCCGCCAGCATCCCGACCTCCAGTCCCCAGTCGTAGGGAATGCGATTGCGGCGCACGAGATCAATGTCCATGGCGATTTCTCCGGAGAGCGCGTAGCGGAACGTGTCCAGATAAACCAGAAACGGGTGCGGGCCGACGATGCTCTTCAAGGCGCGCAACGCCGGTGTGACAAGCAGACGCATCACCCGGCCGTTGAGTTTCGTGCTGGCCCGCGCGTAGTAGCCCTTGCAGAAGTCGAACCCGAACGCCGGATGCGCCACGGGATAACACAGCCGCGCGAGCAATTCTCGATTGTAAGTGAGGATGTCGCAGTCATGCACCGCCACCATGCGCGCCTGTTCGCTGGCCAGCACGTAGCCGAAACAAAGCCAGACGTTGCGCCCTTTCCCGCCAGGGCCGGCGCCGAGTTCGGCGTCCTCCAGTTGCTTCAACAGCCGCTGCATCCGCGGGCCGTCGTTCCAGAGCAGCATCGGCTTTTGCGGCAACTGTGAGAAGAACCGCCGCGCCTTGCGCCACTCGCGCCCGTTCGCGCCGTCAATGCCCACCACGATTTGCCTGAGGTAACGGACATTCTTCAACTCGCGCACGATGCCTCGCAATGCGGGCGTGCCCAGTTCCCGAATGTGGCAGGGCAATACCAGCGCGATCGGAGTTTCGTGCGCGAATTCCTCCAGATCCTGCTCCAGGCGGTTCAGGTCGAATTTGCCAAGGCGATGGAGCGTGGCCACCGCGCCGGTTTGAAAAAAATCAGGCATTGGTCTGTCCGGTTGTTGTTGGTTGCAGCTCCGCCAGCGATTGGCAGCCGGCGAAGCTGTTTCGGATGGCGGCCCGACCGATCCGGTTTACCTCCGGGAAAGCGTTTCCCCAGACCCTTTGTGATTGTGACGCCACAATACGCCGCGGCGCGCGGCGGGTGCAAGCAGCCGTTGAAAAAAATTCCCAAAACTTGGCGCCCACGGTTGACCCACGCGCAACGATGAAGAAACTAAAACTCCGTGACCCTCGTCATCGTTCATTATCACCTGCGCCCCGGCGGCATCCGGCGTGTTATTGAACAGGCCGCGCCGTACCTCGTGCGCGGTGCGCCGCGCCGCGTGACCCGGGTGGTGCTGTTGATCGGGCAGCGTGCGGACCCGGATTGGGAATCGCAACTCACACAACCGCTTGACGGCGTGACCGTCGAGATCATTGTCGAGCCCACGTTCAACTATCTTTCCGAACAGCGCGCCACGCCCCGGCGCATCACCGTGCGCATTCGCCGCGTGCTGGATTCGCTCTTCGCGGTCGCCACTCCTGCCGATTTCATCGTCTGGGCGCACAACCTGGGGGTCGGACGTAATTTGATTCTCTCCCGTGAACTGGCATCCGCCTGTGCCCGGTGGAACATTCCCCTCGTCTCGCATCACCATGATTGGTGGTTCGACAAACGCTGGGCGCGTTGGCCGGGGATGCGCCGCGCCGGGTTCCGCACGCTGCGCGCGACCGCGGAGGCCGTGTTCCCGAGTGTGGGTGATGTCTTTCACGCTGCCATCAATCAAGCTGACGCTAAGATTCTCGCGGCGCACGGCGGCAACCGCGCACTCTGGCTGCCCAACCTCTCCGAACCCGCTTCGCCACCGATAACCCCGCGAATCGGCTCTACGCGCCAATGGCTGCGGCGCCAACTTACACCTCGTGACGCCCCGGTCTGGCTGCTGCCCTGCCGCACGCTGCGGCGCAAGAACCTCGCCGAGGCGCTGTTGCTGGCGCGTTGGCTGCGGCCCGAAGCGTGGCTGGTTGTTACGGGCGGCCCCAGTTCGGCGGACGAACGGCCATACTTTCATCAACTGGAGCGCGCCGCGCAGCGGCGGCACTGGCGCTTGCGGCTCGGCGTGCTTGCCGCCGACGAAACGCGCAAGCCGAGTGTCCCGGAATTGCTGGCCGCGAGCGAAGCCGTCCTGTTGACCTCGATTCAGGAAGGTTTTGGTTTGCCCTATTTGGAAGCCGCCGCCGCCCGGCGACCGCTCATCGCGCGCCGCCTGTCCAACATCGCGCCGGACCTGCACCGCTTCGGCTTCCGTTTTCCACAGGCTTACGACGAAATTCTGATCGCACCGGATTTGTTTGATTGGAACGGCGAGGTTGTCCGGCAGCGAGAGCTTTTCCGGGCGCTGCTTGCCACCATGCCGGGATCCATTCGCACGCAGGTTGCCCGGCCAATCGTATTGGCGTTATCCCGAGCGCAGCCGGTACCGTTCAGCCGGCTTACGTTGACGGCCCAACTCGAAGTGCTGGCGCATCCGCCGACAGCCTCCTGGCGGGTCTGCGCGCCCTTGAATCCATTCCTCTCCGATTGGCGCCAGCGGGCGGCTACGCAGTCGCTGCAAACCACTCGCTGGCCCCGCACCGCGGCGGCTTGGTTGAGCGGGCGAGCTTATGCGCAGCGATTTCATGCGTCATTGAACGCCAGGCCGGGTCGGCCGGGGAAAAATTTCTCCCCGCTGAAACTCCAGGCGGATTTCGTCCGGCGCGAACTTGACGCGGAGAATCTCCATCCGATTTTATGGAGCATCCGCACATGAAAGTCCGCGCCGCCATATTTGACGTTTACTCCACGCTGCTCGAAGTCGGTCCGCCGCCCGCCCACGCCGACGATTTATGGCAGCGGCTGTTCCACGAAATGCTCGGGGTCGCGCCGCCCCTGGCGCGCACCCAGTTTTCGCTCGCGACTGCGCAGGTGATCGCCCGCCGCCACGCCGACGCCCGGGCGCGCGGCATTCCGTGGCCGGAAATTCAATGGCCCGCGGTGGTGCAGGAAGTGACGCCGGGCCTCGCCCGGTTGACGCCGGCCAAACGCGATGAATTTCACATTCGCTTGATGGCCCTCGGGCGGACGCTGCGCCTGGCGGATGGCGCGGCGGACGGATTGCGCTGGCTGCTCGCGGAGGGCGTCTTGCTTGGCATTGCGTCCAATTCCCAAGCCTACACTTTGGGCGAACTGGCGGCGGCGCTGGCCGGCACTGGCCTCAATTTGTCCTGCTTCGACCCCGATTTGCGCTTTTGGTCGTTCGCGCATGGCTTCAGCAAACCTGACCCACACGTGTTCCGCATCCTGACCGCGCGCCTCGAAGCCCGCGGCATCAGCCCTGCCGAAACGCTCATGGTTGGCGACCGCCTCGACAACGACATCGAACCGGCGCGCACGCACGGCTGGCAGACGTGGCAATTGAGTTCGGTCAGCCAGACCGGCGCAAGGGGCAACTGGATGGAACTGCTCGTGTGGCTGGAGGCACGGCGGCAAACAGGTTAGGATTGATTCATGCCGAGCATCATTGTTAGCACTGGCACGCCCAAGCGCATGGGCTTCATCTCGACCCGCTTTCACGGCACGGATGGCGTGACGCTCGAAGCCAAGAAATGGGCGCACATCTTGCATGGGCTGGGGCATGAATCCTTCTGGCTGGCCGGTTTGCTGGATACGCCGCCAGCCGTCAGCCACCTCGTGCCGCTCGCTTATTTCAATCATCCGCAAATTGCCGCGCTCCAGACCAAACTGTTCGGTGTCAATGTCCGCTCGCGTGCCGTGACGGACGAAATCCAGGCGATCAAAAATGAATTGAAAGATGAACTCTACCGTTTCATCGAAAAATTCCGAGTCGAAGTGCTCATCCCGCAAAACATTCTTGCCATTCCCATGCACGTGCCGCTCGGGCTGGCGATGACCGAAGTGCTCGCCGAAACCGGCCTGCCGGCCATCGCGCATCATCACGATTTCGCCTGGGAACGGGAGCGGTTTGTGATCAGCGCGGTGAACGACTACCTGCGAGCCGCGTTTCCCGGCGCTTTGCCCGGCGTCGAGCACGTCGTCATCAATTCCATGGCACAAAAGGAAATGGCCCGCCGTTGCAGCCGCTCGGCTTCGATCATTCCCAATGTTCTCGATTTCGAAACGCCTGCGCCCGGGCTGGATGATTATAATCGCGACCTGCGCCGGGAAATCGGCCTGGCCGAAAGCGATTGGCTTATTCTGCAACCGACCCGGGTCGTCGCTCGCAAGGGCATCGAGCACGCCATCGAACTCGTCCGCCGCCTGAACGATCCTCGCGCCAAGCTAGTCATCTCGCATCCCGCCGGCGACGAAGGCAACGCCTACATGCAGATGTTGCGCGACCGCATCGAGGACGCGCGGATTGACGTGCGGTTCATTGCTGAGCGCGTCGGGGAAAACCGCGGCACCACGACGGACGGCAAAAAGATTTACACGCTCTTCGACGTGTATCCGCACGCGGACCTTGTGACCTACCCGAGCCTCTACGAGGGCTTCGGCAACGCCTTTCTGGAAGCGATCTACTTTCGCAAACCGGTCGTCGTGAATGCCTACGCCGTTTTCGCGCGCGACATTGATCCGCTGGGCTTCAAAACCATCGCCATGTCCCAGCTGGTCACGCGGCAGGTGGTGGACCAGACCCGCGAAGTGCTGAACAACGCCGCCTTGCGCGAGGAATGGGCGAAGACCAATTACGATCTCGGCATGAAATACTTTTCCTACTCGGTCGCGCGGCGCAAGCTTGCGGCGCGGCTCGCCAACTTGTTTGGAGAAGGCATTTGAACCAACGCGAGCCTGCCACTAGATTCAACGCGTATGTCCAACGTAGTGGAGAAGCCCAGTCCGCCCGGCACGCCGCCGCTGCGCCACGAAACGACGGCAGGAAATTATTTCGTCGCGAACTATCCGCCGTTCGCGTTCTGGAAGCCCGAGTTCGTGCCGGAGTTTGCTGCTACGCTGGAAAATCCGGCCCCCGCAAACACGTTCGGCCAATACGTCCATATTCCCTTTTGCCGGAAGCGCTGCCACTTCTGCTACTTCAAGGTTTACACCGACAAGGATTCGTCCGAAGTGCGCGGCTACCTCGATGCGTTGCTGAAGGAACTCGCCGTTTACGCCGCCAAACCCGCCGTCGCCGGGCGCAAACCGAAGTTCGTCTATTTCGGTGGCGGCACGCCGAGCTACCTGTCGCCCGACCAATTGAAATTTCTCACCGACGGCATGAAGCGCCTGCTGCCGTGGGACAAGGTCGAGGAAGTCACCTTCGAGGCCGAGCCCGGCACGCTCACGGATCACAAGCTCCAGGCGATTCGCGATCTCGGCGTCACGCGGCTCTCGCTCGGCATCGAGCATTTCGACGATCACATCCTGGAGATCAACGGCCGCGCGCATCGCTCCAAGGAAATCGCCCGCGCCTACGCCTTCGCCCGTGAAATCGGCTTCCCGCAGATCAACATTGATCTCATCGCCGGCATGGTCGAGGAGACGGAGGAGAAGTGGCGTGAGGTCGTGGCGAAGGCCGTCGCGCTCCAGCCGGACTCCGTGACGATTTATCAGATGGAAGTGCCGTTCAACACCGGCATCTATCGCGAAATGAAAGCGAACGGCAAACTCGTCGCGCCGGTCGCCGATTGGGAAACGAAACGCGCGTGGGTGGACTATGCGTATCGCGAATTCGAGAAAGTCGGCTACACCGTCACGAGCGGCACGACTGTCGTGCGCGATCCGGCGAAGGTGAAGTTCATTTATCGCGAAGGCCTGTTCTGCGGCGCGGATATTCTGTCGGTCGGCGTCGCGAGCTTCGGCCATCTCGCCGGCGTGCATTATCAAAATCATCACGAGTTCCAGCCGTACGTGGACGCCGTGAACGCCGGCAAGCTGCCCGTCTATCGCGCACTCACGCCAAAGCCCGACGAGCGTTACATTCGCGAGTTCATGCTCCAGCTCAAGCTCGGCAGCGTGAGCGCGGAGCAGTTCACGCAAAAATTTGGCGCCGATCCGCGCGTGCAGTTTGCGCAGCCGCTTGCCACGCTCAAGGAGTGGGGCTTTCTCACCGGCGCGGGCGACCGCATTGGCGTCACGCGCGAGGGGCTGCTGCAAATTGACCGGCTGCTCCACGAATTTTTCAAATCAGAACACAACACGGGACGATATGCTTGAGGGATGCTTCGCGGGATCGCGCGCAACTGCGCTCGCAGTGGCGGCTTTGGTAACCACACTCACGGCGGCGCGCGCCGATTTTCACGTCGCGCCCACCGGCAACGACGCCAACGCGGGCAGCAAAGCCAAACCCTTCGCGACTCTCGAAGCCGCCCGCGACGCGGCGCGACGCGAAATTTCCCGGACCACCAAGCGCAAGCCGTTCACAATCTGGCTGCACGGCGGCGATTACGTCCGCACCAACGCACTCGAACTGGCAGCGCAAGATTCCGGTACGCCGAACGCGCCGATTGTCTGGCGCGCTTACAAGGACGAGCGTGTGCGCCTGCTCGGCGGGCGGACGCTCACCGGTTTTCAACCTGTGAGCGATCCCACGGTGCTTTCGCGCCTCGGCGAAAGTGCGCGCGGCCATGTCGTGCAAATCAACCTCCGCGCGCTGGGCATCACCGATTATGGCGAAATGAAATCGCGCGGTTTCGGCCGGCCCACGGCGGTGTCGCATTGCGAGCTGTTCTTCGATCATCGCCCGATGACGCTCGCCCGCTGGCCGAACGAGGGCGAGTTCACCAAGATCGCCGGTTATCCCGCGGGCCAAAAAGACGAGCATGGCGGCCAACTCGGACCGCTCGACAAAGGTTTCTTCTACAGCGGCGACCGTCCGCGCCGCTGGCAGGACATCAGCGGCCTCTGGGCGCACGGCTACTGGGCTTACGACTGGGCCAATTCCTACGAGCAAATCGCCTCGATCGATCTCGATCAACGACTCGTCAAGACGCTGCCGCCGAACGGGCACTATGGTTTTCGCAAAGATCAGCGCATTTATTTTCTGAACGTGCTGGAAGAACTCGACCAACCCGGCGAGTGGTTTCTCGATCGTAAGACCGGCGTGCTTTATTTCTGGCCGCCAAATGGTTTCTCAAACGTCTCAGGCTTCTTGAACACCGTTGAGGAAACCCTCCTCTCCCTGCTCAACCAACCGCTGCTCAAACTTACCGACGTTTCCAATGTCACCTTTCGTGGCCTGACCCTCGAAGCCACGCGCGCCAACGCGGTCGAGATCAAAGGCGGCGCGAGCAATCGCATCGCCGGCTGCCTCATCCGCAACATCGGCGACAGCGGCGTGGTCATCAACGGCGGCTTTGGTCATGGCGTCGAGAGCTGCGATATCTTCGACACCGGCGACGGCGGCGTGGATTTGAATGGCGGCGACCGGAAGACGCTCACGCCGGCCGGCCATTTCGTCGAGAACTGCCACTTCCAACGCCAAGGCCGCTGGTCGAAATGCTACGTCGCGGCCATTCATCTCAACGGCGTCGGGATGCGCGCGTCGCACAATTTGATTCACGATCACCCGCACTGCGCGATCCTCTACTGGGGCAACGATCACCTGATGGAGTTCAACGAGATTCACCACATCGCGCTCGAAACCGGCGATGTCGGCGCGATCTACACGGGCCGCGACTACACGTTTCGCGGGAACAAAATCCGGAACAACTTCATCCATCACACCGGTGGCGTGGGCATGGGTTCGATGGGCGTTTACATGGACGATTGCGTGAGCGGCACGGAAGTTTTCGGCAACGTCTTTTACAAGGTGCATTGGGCGATGTTCATCGGCGGCGGCCGCGATCACCGCGTGGAGAACAACCTGTTCGTGGACTGCGATCCCGCGGTCCGGATGGATGGCCGCGGCTTGGACAAGTCGCCGGTGTGGCACGGCATGGTGAACGACTACATGCGCGGTCAACTCGCAAAGGTGCCGCTCGAACTTTACCGAGCGCGTTATCCGGAAATGAAATCGCTCGACGCCCACTACGGACCGCCCGGCGGCCCGGCGATCACCGGCGACGCCTTCAAAGGCGTGCCGCCGGAGGGAAATGTTGTCGCGCGCAACGTTTGCGTGGGCAAATGGCTCGACGCCGGCTGGCACTCCACCGCCGCGATGTTGAAGGTGGAAAATAATCTCACCAACGCGGCGAGCAGTCTCGCCTCGCCGATTAACGACCATTCGCCGGCCAGGGATTTTGCGCTCCAGAAAAACTCGCCCGCCTTCGCGCTCGGCATCCAAAAGATTCCGGTCGAACAGATCGGCTTGCGTGAGGACGCGCTGCGCCGCGAATTACGGCGCCTTGACCGCGCTGCCGAAGTGCGCTAGCTACAAGATACCGCACAGGACGTTATGCCCGATTCGTTTTTGTATCCGCTGTCCGAGTTCTACTCGCGCGCGAAACTGCCGCAGCCGCGCATCGAGATGATCCCCGGCGACACCGTGCCCGAGCCCTACCGCCAACTGCTCGTGCATAACAAGGACATGACGCCCACGCTCGAGGGATTTCACAACTCACGGATCCATCTCGAAATCCTCAGCAGTGACCGGCGGGGCGGATTTTATTTCCGGGAAGTCGCGTTGCGCCTCGATCACGACGAGAAACCCGTCGAGTTCGGCGCCAACAAGATTTATCTCGGCATGTTTCCCGAGGAGGCGCAGGAGTTGATCCTCTTGGAGCAATCCCCACTCGGCAGCATCCTGCGTGAGTGCGGTGTCCGGCACCAGACCGAGGCCAAAGCATTCCTGCGCGTCGAGCCGGACGCACTCATCGCCCGGGCGTTGGAACTGGATTCGCCCGTCGCGTTGTATGGACGCAAGGCCGTGATCTCGGATTTGCATGGCAAGCCCCTCTCCGAGATCGTGGAAATCCTGCCGCCGGCAAGTCCGGTCTGAACGCCGCGTGAGGAGTTGGGCGGCCGGTTGTCGAATTCCCGTTGGAAGCCTGCGGCGCGGTCTGTTAGGTTCCCACCAGTAAACGAACGAATTGAGGACCCCATGCCACAAGCCATAATGGACCCGGGCGAAGTCCGGCGCTTCGCGGAGGAACTGAAACGTTTCAACCTCGAATTGCAAAATCGCATGTCGCTCTTGCAGGCGCGCTTTTCCGCGCTGGGTGACACGTGGTCTGACCAAGAACACCAGAAGTTCTCCGAGGAATTCCGCGACACCATGAAGGTGCTCAAAAAGTTCGTCGATTCCTCAAACCAGCACACCCCGTATCTCCTCCGCAAAGCCCAACGCATCGAGGAGTATCTGGATCAACATTGAGCCATGCCGGAACGCGCCCAGGTCACCTCACTCGAAGCGCTCGAGGCTTTTCGTGCGAAGTTGATCGTCTATCGCGAAAAGGCGGCCCGCGTTCTGGACGAAATCAACGAGGAGGTTGTCCGCACCCGGATGTGGCTACAACTCGATCGCACGGCCCATTGGGAAAAGGAAATCCGTGTGCGCGGCCGCGAACTGGAACAGCGTCAACAAGAGCTGTTCACGGCGCGCGTTTCCGTCTTCAACGATCCCGTGGATGTAAAGCAGATGCAGGTCCGCAAAGCCCGGGAAGCCGTCCGTGACGCTGAAGCCAGATTACAACGCGTCAAGCAGTGGAATCGCGCCTTCGATCAGCGGGCCGAAACCCCGGCCCGGCAGGTGGAAAAATTGCGGCACGTCATTGACAAAGACCTCGGTGCGGCGGTGCATTGGCTGGCGGAAGCGGAAAGAACCTTGAGCGCGTACGCGGAATTATCGGCCACGCGTTCCGCGCCCAAGCCCCCCGCCTTGAGCGGTGCTGCTCCGGCGCCCGACGAAGGAGCTGGCGCATGACGGGCGCCCAAAACCGACTGGTCATTTTGACCCGCGAATTGCTCGCCGCCTGGGGCGAGACGCGACAGGACTGGCGCGACGAGAAAGCCGTCGAATTTGAAAAACGCTTTCTTGACGAACTGAACACCAGCGTCAACGCCGCCGTCACCAACATTGATTCCCTTGAACGCATCCTCAAACAAATCCACACCGATTGCGACTGACTTGTTGAGTGCACCGCAAACCGTCGCGTCGCTCCGCCAACTGCGCGACACCGTGCGGGACCTCACTCAGCGCACCGCCGAGGCACGCCGCGATTACGAGGCGCGTGCGGCGAAGTTGAAGGCGCAGTTGCAGCAGGCGTTGACCCGTGAGCGCGAGCAGTTCACGGCGGCGGTTGAAGCGGAGCAGCAGGACGCGGCCACCCGGCGCGGCCGGCAGCAAGCCGCCGCCGAGGCCCGGGCCAAACGGATCACCCGGGCCGCGCACAGTTCGCGCGAGAAAAAATTGGCGCAGGTGGAAAGCGAAGAGGGCCGCCGCACTTTTGAAATTCAACGCGACCTGCTCGACGCCGAGCGCAAGCGCGATGAGAGCCTCCAGAACGCCAAGTCCACGCTGGAGCGGATGAACGAACGGCTTGCCACCGAACTGGCGAGCCTGCAACAAACCGAATCGCGCGCGCGCAGCGTGTTGCGTCCGCATCGGGCGCTCGCCGAATTGCTTACGCATCCGCCGGAAGCCAAACCTGACCTAACCCCCCACGAGGACCAACTTGCCGAAAAGTTGCAGGAAGCCATCGCCACCGCAAACCGCGAGCTCGGCCGCTGCCAGAAGCTCGTCCTGCCGGTGCTGTTTCTCGTCCCGCTTTGGGTCTGGGTTCTCCTGGCCCTGACCCTCCCGTTCGGTTTCTCGGCGGAGTTGCGCCATTTCAACTTCGCGGCCGTGGGATCGCAAACCTGGGTGATCATCGGCGGGAGTGTCGTTGCCTTGATGGGGCTGTTCTTTCTTAGCCGGCAACTCGCCTCGCCCGCAGCTCGGGCGGCGGCGGCGGCGTTGGAAAGTGCGCGCAAGCTTTACGACGCCTGCGCCGCCAAAACGGTTGCCAGCAACAAGGAGTGCATGGAGCAGGCCCGGCTCATGTTCACCAGCACGCAGCAGATGTTGAACAACAACTGGAAGGCCATCCAGGCGGAGGCGCGGACATTGCGCAAGGATTGGGCCGGGCGAATTGACGACCAGTCGCGCAAGCTTATTTCCGCCAACCAGGATCGGGCGTATCGTCAGCAATCCCAGCTCGCCGCCGATCACGCGGCGCGGATGGAAAAGCTGGAGCGCGATTTGGCCGGCAACCGGGCCGCCTACGAAGCCACGCACCAGGAGAACCTCACGAAGATCACCGCGGCCAGCCACGCGCTGCAACAGGAGATTGACGCCCAATGGCGTGGCGGCGTGATTCCGCTGTACGAGAGGCTGCTCGCCGCCCGGGCGGCGGCGGAACAACAGTTTGCGCCGTGGCGACTGGAGTTGTGGCAGGATTTCGCGCCGCCCCAGGATTTTTTGCAGGCCGGCCGTTTCGCGGAATTGCGTGTGGACCTCGAACAACTCTGCGGCGTGAAGATCGGCAGCGCCGAATTGCCGCTGCCGGGGCCGAAACAATTCAACCTGCCGTTGCTGGTGGCGATTCCCGACGCGGGCTCGGTGTTGTTCGAAACGAAAACCTCCGGCCACGAGCAGATCATCGGCAACTTGAACAGCACCGTGTTGCGGCTGCTGACCAGCGCGCCGCCGGGCCGGCTGGCATTTACGATTTTTGATCCGGTCGGGCTCGGCCAGAATTTCGCCGGCATCATGCACCTCGCGGATTTTGAGGAGCGCGTCATCAACAGCCGCATCTGGACCCAGCAGGCGCAATTCGAGCAGAAACTCGCCGATCTCAACGAGCTCATCGAAAAGGTCACGCAGATGTATCTCCGGAACGAATACGCCTCGCTCGCCGAGTACAACGCGCAGGCGGGCCGGCTCGCGGAGAAATATCAATTCCTCGTCATCGCCGATTTTCCGGTGAACTTCAGCGACGTGGCCGTGAAGCGCCTGCAAAGCATCATTGCCAGCGGCCCGCGCTGCGGCGTTTACACGCTCATTCATTGGGATCAACGCCGGCCCGCGCCGGTGGAGATGGTGCCGGACGAGGTGCGGAAGAATAGTTTCCGCATCATGCCGAAGGGCGATGGGTTTGCCATCGCCAACGGCGGTACGGGCGAGGAGCGCCGCGCACCGGCGCGGCTCGTCTCCGGAAAATCGGACCAACGGGCCGAGCCGACGCTCGGCGCTCCATTGGATTGGGACGGCGTCAAACTGGTGCTCGACGCGCCGCCGGATGCCGAACTCGCCACGCTGTTGCTCCAAGCCATCGGCAAGGCCAGCGTGGATTCGTACCGCGTCGAGATGCCCTTCGCCGAAGTCGCGCCGCCGGACAATGAATTCTGGACGCTCGACACCACGCGCGAGTTGCGCATCCCGATTGGCCGCACCGGCGCCACAAAGTTGCAATACCTCGCGTTCGGCCAGGGCACACGTCAACACGGGTTGGTTGCGGGCAAAACCGGCTCCGGCAAGTCCACGCTCTTTCACGTCATCATCACGAACCTCGCGCTCTGGTGCAGCCCCGAGCAGGTTGAGTTTTACCTTGTGGACTTTAAGAAGGGCGTCGAGTTCAAGTGTTACGCCAACCAGAAACTGCCGCACGCGCGCGTGATCGCCATTGAGAGCGACCGTGAATTTGGCCTGAGCGTACTTGAGCGCGTGGATGAGGAACTCAAACGCCGCGGCGATCTCTTCCGCAAGCTCGGCGCGCAGGACATTGCCGGCTACAAACGCGCCGTGGCGGCGACGCCCTCGTCGCCGAATGCTCGCGCGGGGGCTAGCGACGAGGGCGTCGCTGCCACACAACCCATGCCGCGCGTGCTGCTGCTCATTGACGAGTTTCAGGAATTGTTCGTGGAAGACGACCGCGTGTCGCAGGGCGCGGCGTTGTTGCTTGATCGCATCGTGCGGCAGGGCCGCGCGTTCGGCATTCACGTGCTGCTCGGTTCGCAAACGCTCGGTGGCGCGTACACGCTGGCGCGGGCGACGATTGGGCAAATGGTCGTCCGCATCGCGCTCCAGTGCAACGAGGCCGATGCCTACCTCATCATGAACGAGGACAACCCCGCGCCGCGCCTGCTTTCGCGCCCGGGTGAGGCGATCTACAATGACGAGGGCGGCGCGGTGCAAGGCAATAGTCCGTTCCAAATCGTGTGGCTGCCCGACCAAGTGCGCGATGAATGGCTGGCGAAAGCGCGCTCGATTGGTAGCACCGACCGACCGGCCAACCCGGACGCGCCGCAGCGCGTCCCTACCAACTCCCGCGAACCCATCGTCTTCGAGGGCAACGCTCCAGCGAATGTGCGGGACAATCTTGTGCTGCGTTCTCTGTTGGAGAATCCGCAGCCAACCGTCACGCCAAGGGCTTTCCTCGGCGCACCCAATTCCATCAAAGGCCCGACGGAAGCCGTTTTCCAACGCCAAAGCGGGAATCATCTGCTCATCGTTGGCCAGCGCGAGGAAACGGCCTTGAGCCTGATAGTGATTTCATTGATCTCGCTTGCCGCGCAGCACGCGAAGGACGGGGCGAAGTTCTTCGTCTTTGACTGCAGCCCACCAGATACTGTCGAGGGGCGGCTGCTGCAACGCGTCGTTGACCTGCTGCCGCAGGCAGCGAAACTGGTGAGCGTCGCCGAATCAACCGATATGATGATCACGCTCGAAGCGGAAATGAATCGCCGGCTGGAATCGCCCGGCGAAACGGCGGCGACGAATTTCCTCCTGATCCATGGCTTGCCGCAGAATAAAAAACTCCGCTTCGACGAAGAAGCCAGCTTCTCGCTCGACCCGGCAGCCGGTGCGGGCAATCCCGGCTTGATCCTCAACAAGCTCATCACCGAAGGCGCGAGCCTGGGCTTCCACGTCATCGCCACCTGCGACACCTACAACAACGTGATGCGCATGTTGAGCCGGAAGGCGCTGAGCGAGTTTGAAATGCGCGTGGTCTTTCAGATGAGCGCGAACGACTCGGCGAGCCTGATCGAATCGCCCGCCGCGAACAACCTCGGCCTGCATCGCGCGATCCTCTACAACGGTCAACAGGGCTGGATGGAAATGTTTCGGCCGTACGCGCTGCCGGAGGAAAGGTGGTGGGAGGAAACCAGACAAAAGCTCGCGACGAACTTCGCATGATGCCTACGAGCAGCAAATCTCTGTTTCAAACGTGGCAGATTGCCGGCGCTATCGTCATCATCTTCGTCGTTGCAATCTGC
>WBZT01001419.1_pt1 | contig 17623 bp, 14 predicted proteins | sample 5204241 | NCBI WGS metagenome assembly WBZT01 (sample SAMN12344358, study PRJNA552823) | activated sludge metagenome | biome: Activated sludge suspended growth; feature: Nitrification reactor; material: Wastewater; isolation source: activated sludge from nitrification reactor of wastewater...
CGACGACATCGGAACCGGCATTGGCTTCCGACATCGCCAGCGCACCGACATGTTCGCCGCTGATCAGTTTCGGCAGGAAACGCCGTTTCTGTTCGGCGTTGCCATTGCGACGGATCTGGTTGACGCACAGATTGGAATGCGCGCCGTAGGACAGGGCGACGCTGGCCGAGGCGCGTGAAATCTCTTCCATGACGATGATGTGCGCCAGATAGCTCAGCCCGCTGCCACCGTATTCCTCTTCAGCAGTGATACCGAGCAGCCCCATGTCGCCGAATTTGCGCCACAAGTCAGCGGGAAAAAGGTTGACGCGGTCGATGTCGGCGGCACGCGGAGCGATTTCAGCCGCCGCAAAGGCACGCACGCTGTCGCGCAGCATGGCAATGGTTTCGCCGTGTGCGAAACCGAGACCGGGATATTCCATCGCAATTCTCCTTATTTGGCAGGACGGTCGACGGCTGGCGTTTCGGGAACAGCGATGATCGTCTGCTGCATGATCGCGCAGACGGTCCGCCGCTGCTGGTCGATGGCAAAGACTTCAGCGCGGGTGACGATCAGCGTGCGGCCATGGCGAACCACCGAACCTTCGGCGATCAGCCATTGACCTGCGGCCGGCGCCAGCAGGTTGATCTTGTACTCGACGGTCAACACCGCCGTGTCGGCAGCGGTCAGCGTGCTAGCCGCGTAGCCGGCCGCCGAATCGGCGATCATGCCGACCACCCCGCCGTGAATATAGCCGTGTTGCTGGCAAATCTCGGCCTTGAACGGCAGATGGATCTCGGTGTAGCCGGGTTCGACGACCAGCATTTGAGCGCCGATCAGCGTCATGGCCTGCTGGCGTGCGAAGTTGGCGCGCACGCGTTCGGCAAAATGCGGGTCCTGGATTTTCATTGTCACCATTTGCCGGAGGAATGATCGGGGCTGACTGCACTGCCGCCTTGCGGCTGGCGGCAGAGGATCGCGTGTAGAATGGAAGCATCCCTGCCTACGCCAGCCATCGGCTGCTGCAGTGCGCAGTGTAACGTTTTCAAGGCCATTTTCAATCGACCTTCGCTGGTCACGATCGGATTCGCGATGCTTCCAGTCTATCCTTTTGCCGCGCCACCGGCCACCGCCGAAACCTGCGCGGTTGCAACGGGCGTGCATTGGTTGCGCATGCCCTTGCCTTTCGCGCTGAATCACATCAATCTCTGGTTGCTCGAAGACAATGACGGTTGGGTGATCGTCGATACCGGCTTTGCGCTTGACATGGTCAAGGACTGCTGGCTGCAGATCCTGGCGCGTCTGGCAAACACAGCGCGCGGCGACCGTATCACCCGCATCATCGTCACTCATTTCCATCCGGACCATCTCGGTCTGGCGGCCTGGCTGCAGGAGCGTACCGGCGCGCCGGTGGCCATGTCGGTCGGCGAGTACCTCACCGCGCACGCGGTCTGGCACGAAATCGGCGGACACGGCAATCAACCGATGTTGCGCCAGTTCCGTGCGCACGGGCTCGACGAAGAACGTTGCGCGGCGCTCGAACGGCGTAGCGGCACTTACAATCGTGGCGTCCCCACCCTGCCCGTCAGCTACCAGCGGCTGTTCGCCGACGACCGGCTGGCGATCGGCAGTCAACACTGGCAGGTGCGCATCGGCTACGGCCACTCGCCGGAACATGTCTCGCTGTACTGCGCCGAACTCGGCGTGCTGATTTCCGGCGACATGCTGCTGCCGAAGATTTCGACCAATATCAGCGTCTTCGCCGTCACTCCGCTCGCCGATTCACTGGCCGATTATCTGCAATCGATCGACAGCTACCTCGATCTGCCCGCCGATACGCTGGTGCTGCCTTCGCACGGCCTGCCGTTCAAGGGCATCGCTGACCGCGTACGCGCGCTGCACGAGCACCACCAGGAACGTCTACAAATCCTGGCCGCTCATTGCGAAAAACCGCGTAACGCCACCGAGTTACTGGCGACGCTTTTCCCGCGCGACCTCGACACGCACCAGACGATGTTTGCCATGGGCGAAGCGATCGCGCACCTCAACCGTCTCGAGCGTAGCGGCGTGCTGCAGCGCGTCGATGATGGCCGCGGGATCATCCGTTTCGTGCTCAGTGGTGGTCAAAAGCCGTTCCGCCAAGGAGAGGGAAGATGATCATTACACCAATGATCTCGCGTGCGGAGGAAGATTGGCCGTCGACACCGGCTGACTTTGCTGAACTCTATCTTGACGTTGCCAGCCGAGCTTCGCGCCTGCTGGCCCGGCACATGAAGCGTCGTGCCCGTGCCGGACAGGTATTGTCGACCGGCGAACTGGGAGTCGCCAAAACGTATATGGACCTCTCGGTGCGATTATTGAGCAATCCCTTCCGCCTGGCGCGTACGCAGATGGAGTTGATGCGCGATCACCTGCGGCTGGCGCAACACTCGCTTCTGAAGGGAATGGGGTTGTCCACCCACGACATTGCCACGCCCGCGGCTGACGATCCACGCTTCGATGACCAGGCATGGAGCAGTCTTTTTCTGTTTAATTTCCTCAAACAGTCGTATCTGATCACCGTCCGTCATGTTCACGAAGCGCTGACTCACGCCGACGGACTCGACGATGCGACGCGCGACCAGCTCGACGCATTGACCAATCGCTATCTCGAAGCACTGTCCCCGAGCAATTTCGCGCTGACCAATCCGGTTGTGTGGCGGGAAACGGTCAACAGCCGGGGACGGAATCTGACCAAAGGATTGAAGCGGCTGCTCAACGATCTGCAGACCGACGCATTGCCGCGGCAACGCGCGCGCGAACTAGGTATCGATCTGGCCAATACGCCCGGTCAGGTGATCTTCGAAAACGAGTTGCTGCAACTGATCCAGTACGCGCCCGCAACGCCACAACAGTTCGCCAAACCACTGTTGATCATTCCACCATGGCTGCACAAGTATTACCTCTTCGATCTGCGCGCCGATCACTCCTTCGTCAAATGGTGCACCGATCAGGGATTCACCACCTTTATCATCAGTTGGGTCAACCCGGATGCCGAACTCGCCGAACGGACGTTTGCCGATTACCTGACGCAAGGCGCGCTGGCTGCGCTGCGGGCTGTGCAACAGGCCACCGGGGAAAGGAAGATTCATCTGGCCAGCTACTGTCTTGCTGGACCGCTGTTGATGGCCATGCTGGCCTACATGGCAGCCAAACGCGATTACCGCGCTGCTTCGGCAACCTTCCTGGCCAGCACGCTTGATTTTTCCACCTCGGCCGGTCAGCCCGACAGTCCTTTGCCAACCGCGCGGCAGACCAGTCAGCGTTTGCGCACCAGTGATCTGTTGTGGTCTTTTGTCGTCAACCATTACCTGCTCGGCAAGGACGTTTTCCCGAACGATCTGCTGTACTGGAACGCAGATGTCACACGCCTGCCCACCGCCCTGCATACCTTCCATCACGATCGATTCCAGTCTGAGAACGCGTTGACCAAACCGGGTGCGTTGTCGCTGGCCGGCGTCGATTTGGATGCGCACAAGGTGAAAGTGCCCTGTTATTTCCTGGCAACGATCGACGATCAGATTGCCGCCTGGCCCAGCGTCTACCAGGGAACACGCCTGCCATGTGGCCCGATCCGTTTCGTTCTTGGCGGATCCGGGCATTTGACCGGCATCGTCAATCCACCCGCCGCCGGTCGTCATGGCTACTGGATCGCTGGCGACCTGCCGGCCGACCCGGAGGCTTTTCTCGCCGCGGCCAGCCATCACGCAGGCTCGTGGTGGACCGATTGGCGCGACTGGTTGCTGACGCAGGACGATCGCCGAGTCGATGCACGCTGGCCTGGCGAAAGCAAACTGCGCAGCATCGAGGACGCTCCCGGCCGTTACGCGCGCGATTGACGGTTCGCGCGCACTGGCAACGGCAGGGCGACCGTATGAATGCCACCTTGGCACACCCGCACCAGATTATCATTAACCTTCATTCGGTTACAAAAAACCTGTTCACAGATCTTTGGTATGTGAATTTTCTGTCTTTTGGGATTGGCTATGTTCACGAGTTGCTGGCAGGGTTACTTCTCGTCATGCTCTCGCTCTTCTTGGGCTGCTTCCACAGCCATTCTATGGGGAAAAACGAACACTTAGCCGGTTGTCCGAAATTCCGGAGCCACCTCTGCCGATAGCTCCGCGTCGAACCCCTCAGTCTTATATAAGATTCATGCGATCGCCCTGCAGTTCATGGTCTGGCAGGCAGTGCCGGCAAGCGAGCGTGGTAGACTGTCACTCTGATCGCCTTCCCATCGTCACGCCGGTATCCGTCTCATGCGCTATCTCTCCACGCGCGGCTACGCCGCCGACCAGAGTCATTCTGGCCCCACCTTCTCCGAAATTCTGCTCGCCGGACTGGCACCGGATGGCGGCCTCTATCTGCCGGAAAGCTATCCGCGCGTCGGGCAGGACGAACTCGATGCCTGGCGCAGCTTGCCGTATCCCGTACTGGCTTTTCAGGTCTTGTCACGCTTCATCGACGACGTGCCGGCCGACGACCTGCTGCAACTCCTCGAGCGGACCTACACCGCCGAGGTTTATTGTCACGGACGCAACCCGGCACAGGCGGCCGACATCACACCGCTGCGCTGGTTGCAAGCGCCTGACCCGGTGCACGACGAAGGGGGATTGGCGCTGCTCGAGTTGTCCAATGGGCCGACATTGGCCTTCAAGGACATGGCCATGCAACTGCTCGGCCAACTGTTCGAATACACGCTGGCCAAACGGTGCGAGGAAATCAACATTCTCGGCGCTACCTCCGGCGATACCGGTTCGTCCGCCGAATACGCCATGCGCGGCAAAGCCGGCATCCGTGTCTTCATGCTCTCGCCGCATCAACGCATGAGTGCCTTTCAGCGCGCGCAGATGTATTCGCTGACCGATGCCAACATCTTCAACATCGCGGTACGCGGCATGTTCGACGACGCGCAGGACATCGTCAAGGCAGTGTCCAACGACCACGCCTTCAAAGCGCGTTACAAGATCGGCGCCGTGAATTCGATCAACTGGGCACGCGTTGCGGCGCAGGTGGTGTACTACTTCAAGGGTTATTTTGCCGCCACCGGCGGCCGCAACGGACAAAACAACCGGCTGGTGGACTTTGCCGTGCCGTCCGGAAATTTCGGCAATATCTGCGCCGGGCACATCGCGCGCATGATGGGCCTACCGATCGGCCGATTGGTGCTGGCAACCAACGAAAACGACGTGCTCGACGAATTTTTCCGTACCGGCGTCTATCGTCCGCGTGCCACCAGCGAAACTTTCGCCACATCCAGCCCATCGATGGATATTTCGAAAGCGTCCAATTTCGAACGCTTCGTCTTCGACCTCGTCGGGCGCGACCCGGCCATCGTGCGCGAGCTGTGGGCCAAAGTCGATGCCGGTGGCGCTTTCGATCTCTCAGGAACCCCATTCCTGGCACGTTTGCCGGAATTCGGTTTCGTCTCCGGAGCCAGTACGCACGCCGATCGGCTGACGACGATCCGCCAGACCTGCGAGCGCTACGGGGTGATCGTCGACACGCACACCGCTGACGCGCTAAAAGTCGCCGAGGCGTGGCGCCGCACGGACGCACCGATGGTAGTCCTGGAAACCGCCTTGCCGGTGAAGTTCGAAGAAACCATCGTCGAAGCGCTCGGCCGTCATCCCGAGCGTCCCGCCGCCTTGCAGGGTATCGAAAACCTGCCGCAGCGGGTTACGGTACTCGATGTCGACGTCGCCGCAGTCAAGCGGTTCATCGAGTCGCACACCGGCTAAACCTTGCTACCGGCAACGGCGCGCAGCAAGAGCACATCCACACAGCACTGGCCGCAGAACGCCGCAAAAAAAAACCCGGTAAGGGATGACCATTACCGGGTAAAAACTGCAAGTGCCTAGCGTGGGGGACATCAAGCACTCATCACCATCATCTCCCGGATCGAAAATCGCTTGCGTGAGATAAATCACGCGCCTGCGTAGATTGTCATGCTCCGCTGCAGCATGTCTTCCCAACGGCAAACGAGGCTTTCGCGCTACAATGCGTGCCTTCGTCACACAAACGCCATCATCCGCCCGGCCACGGGACCCCGCCCACCATGCACGTCATCGCTCCGAGTATCCTCTCGGCCAATTTCGCCAGACTCGGCGAAGAAATCGTCAATGTCATCGCTGCCGGCGCCGACTGGATTCATTTTGACGTCATGGACAACCATTACGTCCCGAATCTGACTATTGGTCCGCTGGTTTGCACCGCGCTGCGCCCGCTGACGACGGCGCCGATCGACGTGCATCTGATGGTCAAACCGGTCGATCGTATCGTCCCCGATTTTGCCGAGGCGGGCGCCAACCTGATCACCTTTCATCCGGAAGCCTCGGAACACGTCGACCGTACGCTGTCGCTGATCCGCGATCACGGTTGCCAAGCCGGTCTGGTGTTCAACCCGGCGACGCCGCTCGCTTACATGGATCACGTGCTGGACAAGCTCGACCTGATCCTTCTGATGAGCGTCAACCCGGGATTCGGCGGCCAGCAGTTCATTCCATCGACGCTGGCCAAACTGGCGCAGGCGCGTGCGCGACTCGACGACTACCAGCGCGCCAGCGGCCGCAAAATCCGCCTGGAGGTCGACGGTGGCGTCAAGATCGACAACATCGCCGCGATCGCGCGTGCCGGCGCCGATGCTTTCGTCGCTGGTTCGGCGATTTTCGGTGCGGCGCGCGACGAAGATGCGCATCGCTACGATACGGTGATCGACGCCATGCGTCAGGAACTGGCCGCGCTCTGAACCGACGATGGCCAACCCCGTATTCAGTGACATCCGTGCCGTTCTCTTCGACCTCGACGGAACGCTGCTCGATACCGTGCTCGACCTGCACGCCGCCGCCGTCGGCATGCAGGAGGATTTCGGCCGTCCTCCGCCAACCGTTGAGGCCGTGCGCAGCTATGTCGGCCGCGGCATCCCCAATCTGGTCAAACGCATCCTGGCCGGCGCGCTGGTCGCCGCCGAAGACCGCACCCCGCCGCCTGCCGACGCACTGGCCAGTTTCCGCCGCCATTACGGGGAAGCCAACGGCCGACACGCGGCGCCGTACCCCGGCGTACTCGAAGGCCTGCGCGCTTTCCAGGCGCTAGGTTTGCCGATGGGCGTCATCACCAACAAGGCCGAGGCCTTCACGCTGCCGCTACTTCAACATAGCGGCCTGCACACTTTTTTCGAAGTCGTGGTTAGCGGCGACGTCCTGCCACGCCCGAAACCCGACCCGATGCCGCTGCTCTGGGCCTGCGGGCGGCTCGCCGTTTCACCGGCGCGGGCGCTGATGATCGGCGACTCGCGGCACGATTTCCACGCCGCCCGCGCCGCCACTTGCCCGATCTTCCTGGTGCCCTACGGCTACAACGAAGGGTTCGACGTGCGCGAACTGGCTTGCGATGCCATCGTGTCATCGATCGCCGAAGCTGCGCGACTCGTCAGCGCAAGATGAAAAAAACCACCCTCCTCCGTCGCCCCTCCCGCTCGCCCGTCTGGCTGGAGGCTTGGCCCTGGCGACGCTAGACCGCCCAGCCACGCCTTGCCGACGCCGCCACGGCGTCGCCTTCCCGATGCCAACCGCAGCGCAATTTACTGGTGGAGAACCCCGATGAGCGAAGCCTATTTCAACCGCCTGGCCGCCGAAGGCTACAACCGCATTCCCGTCACCCTCGAAACTTTCGCCGACCTCGACACGCCGCTGTCGATCTACCTCAAACTGGCCAACGGACCGTACACCTACCTGCTCGAATCGGTGCAAGGCGGCGAACGCTTTGGCCGCTACTCGATCATCGGTCTAACCAGTCCGACGCGCATCGTCGTCACCGGCCATCAGGTACTGGTCCTCAACGGCAACCGCATCGCCGAACGCGAAGACGACAGCAATCCGCTAGCCTTTATCGGCAAATACATGCAACGTTTTCGCGCCGCCCCCGCCTCGGGACTGCCGCGATTCTGCGGTGGCCTGGTCGGCTGCTTCGGCTACGACACGGTGCGTTACATCGAAACGCGCCTCACCCGCTCGCAGAAAGCCGACGATCTCGGCATCCCCGACATTGTGCTGTTGCTCTCGGAAGAAATCGCCGTCGTCGACAACCTGACCGGCAAGCTGACGATGGTCGTTTATGCCGAACCCGGCGTACCCGGCGCCTATCAGAAAGCGCAAGCCCGCTTGCGCGCCCTGCTCGCCCGCCTGCGCGAACCGGTGACCATTCCGCCCGAATCGCCGCAAGCTTCGTTGCCGGCCAGTTCACTGTTCGGTGAAACCTCATTCAAGAAAGCGGTGCTGCAAGCCAAGCGCTACATCACCGAAGGCGACATCATGCAGGTCGTCCTCTCGCAAAGGATGAGCAAACCGCTGGCAGCCAGCCCGATGGCCTTGTACCGCTCGCTGCGTTCGCTGAACCCATCGCCGTACATGTTCTACTTTGATCTGGAAGATTTCTACGTCGTCGGCGCCTCACCGGAGATCCTCGTCCGTCTCGAAGGCGATACCGTCACCGTGCGCCCGATCGCCGGCACCCGCCGGCGCGGCGTCTCGTTCGAAGAAGACCAGCAACTCGCTGCCGAACTGCTCGCCGACGAGAAGGAGCGCGCCGAGCATGTGCAACTGCTCGACCTCGGCCGCAACGACGCCGGCCGCGTCGCGCGCATCGGCTCGATCCGCATCACCGAAAACATGATCGTCGAGCGTTACTCGCATGTGATGCACATCGTCTCGAACGTCGAAGGCCAGCTCAAACCGGATCTCGGCGCCCTCGACGTGCTGAAGGCCACTTTCCCGGCCGGCACCGTCTCCGGCGCGCCAAAGGTGCGCGCGATGGAGATCATCGACGAACTCGAACCGGTCAAACGCGGACTCTACGCCGGTGCGGTCGGCTACCTCGGATTCAACGGCGACATGGATCTGGCGATCGCCATCCGCACGGCGATCATCAAGGACGGCCAACTGCACGTCCAGGCCGGCGCCGGCATCGTCGCCGATTCCGACCCGGCCTTCGAATGGCAGGAAACGCAAAACAAGGCCCGCGCCGTCCTGCGTGCCGCGGAACTGGCCGAGAACGGGCTGGATACGCGGATTTGAGCTGAATCCAAGCCGCTGGTCGCGCTTCAGCGCAGCGCCGAATCTTGCTACGCGCGATGCTGCACAAAGCTCCTTACCCTTTGCAGCCTATCCACCTTACCAGTTGCCACAAGCCGGTCATGAACACCACCGAAATCTTCCTGATCGCCATGACGATCATCTTCACCCTGCCCTATTTGATCTGGCGACTGGGACGCACCGATTACTACGCACCGCTGGTCGTCGTGCAGATCATCACCGGCATCCTCCTCGGGCCGGGGATCCTCGGCCGCGTCTACCCCGAATACTATGCCTTCGTTTTCAACCCGCTGGTCGTACAGGCGCTGAACGGCATCGCCTGGTGGGCAGTGATGCTGTTCGTGATGATCGCCGGTGTCGAACTCGATCTGCGGCAGGCCTGGGCGCACCGCCGCGAAAGCGGCATCACCGCCGGACTGGCACTCGGCACGCCCTTACTCTTCGGCTGTCTGATCGGTGCCGGCCTGCTCTGGCAACCGGGCTGGATGGGCGAACGTGCGCTGACCTGGCAATTCGTTCTCGGCATCGGCATGGCTTGTGCAGTCACCGCGCTGCCGATCCTGATCCTGTTCATGGAAAAACTGGACATCCTGCGCCAACCGATCGGCCAACGCATCCTGCGTTACGCCAGCCTCGACGACATTGCCATCTGGGGCGTGCTGGCGCTGATCTTGATGGATTGGGGACGCGTCGGCAAACAAGCGTTCTTTCTCCTCGGCTTCGCGCTGCTTGGCTATGCCTTCCGTCAACTGATGCGCCGACTGCAGGAAAGCGATCGCTGGTACGTCGCGCCGATCTGGCTGGCGCTATGCGCTTTCGGCGCCGACTGGACGGGATTGCATTTCATGGTCGGCGCCTTCCTGGCCGGCGCGATCATGGACGCCGAATGGTTCAACCAGGAGCAGATGGACCGGCTGCGGCATCACGTGCTGCTGGTGATGATGCCGGTTTTTTTCCTCAGCACCGGCCTGCGCACCAACTGGGCATTGGGTGGCGCAACGGTATTCATCGCCGCCGCACTGCTGCTGCTCGCCTCGGTCGGCGGCAAACTGCTCGGCATGCGTCTGGCGAGCCGTGTCCTGCGCTGGGCACCTGGCGAAGCAAGCCTGATCGGCTGGCTGTTGCAGACCAAGGCGTTGATCATGATCATCTTTGCCAACGTTCTGCTCGACAAGCAGATCATCAGCAGCGCCGCTTTCACCGCCCTGCTGCTGATGGCCGTCGTCAGCACGATGCTCACCGTTCCGTGTGTCGCACCAAAACTGGCACGCATGCAAGAGATCGTCACGCGCGGCCGGTGAGGATGATTTCGTTGGCCACTTGATCTTCTTCAGGAAAAAATGTCAGCCGTGCTCGCTTCCCTGCCCCCGGCTCATCAGCCGCGCGACGTGATTTCGCGGGAAGCGTTCCGGGTTTGCAGTCAAGACAGTGCAGAACGAATGACTGCGCGGGATGTCACGCCAAGCACACGGCGCGCAGCCGGAGAGATGAAGCAGAGCGAACGAAAGATGGATAGCAGCGCTTGAGCGGACTCGCGACGAGCGGCCACCCGGACTCCCCGGCGTAGCGACAGCCGGCCGTCAGCAAAGCCCCAACATTTTCCGTTCCGTCGTGCACACCGACCCCGACTTGGCCGGGCTGCAGTTCGAAAGAATTTTCTGTGTCACGTTGTAATACTGCCAGCCGGCTTTCAGCGCTTCCAAATTCGGTTTGTCGGGACGCCAGGCGACCTGCTTCCATTTCGGGTGGCCCTGGTTGAGCAGTTTGTCGTAGTTGCCGCACAAGGAACGGGCAAAGCCGGCGATCGCCGTGCGATTGAATTCCTGCGGGTAATCGTAAGTGATCAGGTAGGCCTTGACGCTCAGCGTCGGGACGTTGCCTGTCAGCCAGGCATAGCTCTGCTTGCTGATTTCAGTCGGGTAGTACACGTCCAGCGCCTTTTTCATTGATGCTTGTTCAGGACGTGCGGCGAGCAGGCGATAGTGTTTGCGGCCCAGTTCGGCTTCCACCGCCAGTTGCGAGATCGGCTGGCCGGCGACGAAGACGACGACGTCGACTTTGCCGTCGCGATCCAGCAGGCTGTTCAGCGCCTGTTTGTGGTCGGCGCTGGCGTCGACCCGGTTGGGGCGTTCGCCGTCGAACATCAGTCCGTACAGTGTGGTGGTCGACAAGGCGGCGCCGCTGCCTTCGGGACCCATGTAGATCTTCTTGCCGCGGATTTCGTCGATGTATTTCAGCGGCGAATCGGCGGCGACGACGAAGTGCATTTCTTCCATGTACAGCGGCAAGACGACACGCAGCGGCCGGATCAGGTCCTGCGCTTCCTTGTCGCCCTGGTCGGCCAGACGGATGTAGGCCTGATAGACGTCGGATTGCACCAGAGCGAATTTGACTTTTTCGCGGTAGCGCATGTCGCGCACATTCTGTACCGAACCGGCGGAACTGAGGACGCCGAGGTTGATGTTGGCGTCCGGCGCGATCAGCGTCGCCAGGTTCTGGCCGAACGCATAATAGGTGCCGGTGGTGCCGCCGGTGACGATGCGATAGTCGGAGGGTGCGGCCTGCGTAGCGGCTACCGACAGGGCGAGCGAAGCCGCCAGGAAACTGTGGATGAATGCCTTCATTGCGGTTTTTCCAATAGTTGATCGGTCAAGGTTCGACGATGAGAGGTTTGCTGCGGGCAGTCAGAACATCGCTCAATCGCAAAGTTTCAGTCGGCGACGCTCGTCGTCATTGGCGCCACAAGGCGGCAGCCGTTGCGACATGTTATCTGGTGCGGCGGGAGTCGCCGCCGGCGGGGTGGCCGGGGCAGGAGGTGGCACGGCGGCTGGCGGTGCCGGGGTGGGCTGTGCGGCGGCTGGCGGCGCGGCGGCGGCTTCTTTGTCGCCGCTTGACATCCGCCAGGCCACGACGAGCAAAACGAGCAGCACCAGCACGCCGACGGCTGCCAGCAGCGCCAGCGATTTCCCCTTCGGCGGGGTGTAAATGATCAAGGATTTGCCGCATTGCGGACAGACGAAATCCTGCCCGATGCCGATTTCCAGCACTTTTTTCTGATTGGCGTTGTCGCAATTGCCGACGTTGACGCAGATGCCGTTCTTGGCCATGTTCAGGATTCCTCTCCTTTCAGCAGTCGCACGGCGTGCTTGCCGGCGTCAAGAAAACGCAGATAGACGGGGTCGCGCAGGTTGTCGCCGCCGTCACTGCGGATTTTTTCGACCGCGGCCAGTACGCCCTGTTGCAATTCCTGCCGTTTGTCGCGATGCCGCCAGGCTTCACTGCCGAGCTGGGCGCCGACCGTTTCGCGCAGATTGTTGAGTTTGATCGCATCGAGCGACTCCAGCGCGCCGACCAGCGTCTTGCCGAGGAGTAGCGGCGGGTTGTCGAAGCCGTCGGCGTCTTTCGACAGCAAAAGAACTTCTGCGTCGCCGGTCTGCGGGTTGGTCGTCTGCCGGATGATGCGCAAGGCGGCTGCCAGCAGGACGTACGGCAGGCCGTCGCGGCGCATCTCTTCCGGGCTGGCGACGAACAACGGCGGGTAGAGCGATGCATCGCCTTCGCAATGCAGTTCGAGACTGAGACGTTTGCTGTCGCCCGACGCCAGCCGCCGCTGGTAGCGTTCGCGCAGCATGGCCAGCGGTTTGAGGTAACGCAAGGGAAACAGATTGACGATCGCCACCAGCGTGATCTCGCCGGCGCGGCCGTCGGCGTCGATGATTTCCGTGTCGCCGGCATTCGCTTCGAGAAAATCCTTTTTCAGCGCGGCGACGAATTCGCCGTGCGTGGCGCTCTTCGGCATAATCACGGTCAGTTTGGCGATCGCCGTCGGCACGCCGGCCGGAATTCCCGGCGCGACGCGCTGCATTTCCAGCGGTTCGAAACGCATGAACACGCCGGCCTGGCGCACCAGTTCGGTAACCCAGCTGCGCCGCGCCTGCGGGTCGGCGGCGAAACGTTCGGCCAGCCGTTCGATGATCGACACGCCGAGCACGCGCTGCGGGCCTTCCTTGATCAAGCTGGCGTGCGCCAGACGTGCGCTCTGTTCGCAGGTTTTTTCCAGCGCGTCGAGCAGCGCCGACAGGGTGACGCGCTGATTGAAGGCGGCGAAAGTCGGCGTTTCGCCCAATCGGTCGAACAGCGCCGCGCGTGCGCCGCCGCTCTGCGTGCGCTGCACGTCGCCGTCGAGATCCAGCGTCCGGGCGACGGCGCGTACCTTGCCCGGATCGTAAAAACGGATCAGGTGCCGACGCAGGTCGCTGTCGCCATCGGCATTGTCCAGCCGCTGCGCGATTTGTTTGCCGAATCGTTCCAATGCGCTGCGTACCGTTCCGGCCGCCTGCTCGAGTTCGCTTTTCAGTTCGGCCAGTTCGGCGAGCGTTTCCTGCAGCAGAATTTTAGCGCCGTTGATCGCCACGCCGCGGCTGCGATTGACGTACAGTTCCTGCAGATAGACCGCGTGACCGTCGAGCAAACTGGCCGGGCTGCCGGCCAGTTTGGCGAACAGGTTCATCTCGCTCCAGCGGCGGCTGTTCTGCTGCAGACGCGCGGCGGCCTCGTCCTCGGCGGCGCGCGCTTTCGCCAGGCGTTCGCCGATGCCGTTCAGCCGTTCGTCAAGATAAGCGATCAGGCTGGCCAGCAAACGCGCGCATTCCTCGACCCCGCGGGCGCCGATGCGCCATTCGTTGCACAACTCACGTTCGATGCGCTGGCGGATTTCGCGAGCAATCTCCTTGCGCGACTTGAGCTTGGTTTCGTAAAAAGCGACGACGCCCAGGTCGCGGAAATCCTCGTCCCAGCGTTTGCGGCAGAAGCGTTCCAGCTCGTCGAGCCAGGTCGTGCGCTCGAGATCGCGCACCAGCGATTTGAAATGCGGAATCACCGCTTCCCACTCGGCGGTCAGCGACTGCCATTTCGGTCGTTGACCGTCGCCCGGCAGGATCGGTACGTTCATCAGCAGGTGATCGTCGTCGAGCGCCCAGCGGTGCTGCACGTCCTTTTGCCGCACGAAGCTGTTGAAATCCTGCGCCCGCAGTTCGCCGGCGAAGCCCAGCGTCTCCTGCCAGTTGTTGAACGCCAGTTGCAACAAGGCCTGGCGTGCGAAACCGTAGCCCAGGTACTCGCCGATTTCCTCTTCCGGGATGGCGATGCGCTTGATGCCGAAGGAGAGGAAGCGTTTGGCGCGTTCGCCGCGCGTGCTGCCGGGCGCCGTTTCCGGTGCGCCGTTGCCGTTCTCGGCGTTTTCCATCCGTCCGAGACCGGGCCAGCCGACCTGACGCGCGCGGACGATTTTCTGGTAGAGGAATTCGGCGACGATGCCCGGCAGTTCCTGGTCGACGTCGATGGTCAGCCCGTTGTCGTTTTCGTTACCGAAGACATAGCAGCCGTTGAACGGATCGCCGAGCGTCAGCCGGCCCTTGACCCCTTGCACATCATGCGGCTGCCAGGCGCCGGCGGACAGCGCGTTCAGCTCGAGCAGCGCGCTGTAACCGTTGGCGTGGTAGTTGCCAGTGTCCCAGTTCGGCGCTGGATACGGGTCGGGCAACAAGGTATACAACAGGATGCGGAAACGCTTGGCGTCCGGATACAGCTCGCGCAATTGCGCGACGGCGTCGATGACGCTGCCGCTGCCGGTGCCGCCGGCCAGACCGCAGAGCAGGTGAAAGGTGGTGTCGGTATTGCCCGACGCCTGCACGCGCCGGACGAGCGTCTGCACGCGTTCGCGATAGACATCGGCCTTGCAGGCAAAGAGAAAACGGCCCAGCCGTCGTTTCTGGCCGCCGAGGGTGACGCCGACGATGCTGTTCAGGATGTCGCGCCATTGCTCACTGGAACCGATCCACGGCTGGATTCCCGGATAGCTGTCGATGTGCTCCAGGCGCGCGCCGAGGTTGGCGTCGGTGATCAGCAATTGGCTGGCAGCCGGCAACTGCAATGAAACGCCGAGCGTTTTCCAGGTCGGATCGTCGGCGTCCATCATCTCGCTGCTCGAATCGACGTAGAGATACGCCAGATCGACGCCGTCCGGCTGCTCGCGGCGAAATTCCTGAAAAACCAGTTTCCGGAAGGCGCGGATGATCTTGCCGCCGGTTCCTCCCAGACCAATGATCACGTGATTCATCTTCCAGACCCCTATTCATCATCGCCGTTGCTCGCTGCGCGGGCAACCGTTGTCAGACATGCGTGTGAAAATCAGTATACCCTGATGACTTCGTCAGTACATTGGCCAAGTCATCCGCGCAGTGCCATGTCGGCGACGGCCTTACGGTAAAATGCCGCCTTCGCTACGTGGAAAGTCAGACGTGAACCGCATTACCATCGCTCTCTCCAAAGGCCGGATTTTCGACGAAACGATGCCCTTGCTGGCCGCCGCCGGAATTGTACCGACCGAAGACCCGGAAAGTTCGCGCCGTCTGATCATTCCGACCAACCGCGAAGAGGTGCGTATCGTCATCGTGCGTGCCACCGACGCACCGACCTACGTGCAATACGGCGCCGCCGATCTCGGCGTCGCCGGCAAGGATGTACTGCTCGAGCATGGCAGCGAAGGTCTCTATCAGCCGGTCGATCTGCGTATCGCCAAATGCCGGATGATGGTCGCCGTTCCCGCCGGCTTCGACTATGCCAACGCCGTTCGCCAGGGCGCCCGGCTGAAAGTGGCCAGCAAATATGTCAATATCGCCCGGCAACACTTTGCCGCCAAAGGCGTACACGTCGATCTGATCAAGCTTTATGGTTCGATGGAACTGGCACCGCTCGCCGGGCTGGCCGATGCCATCGTCGACCTGGTGTCCACCGGCAGCACGCTGAAAGCCAACAACCTGGTGGCCTGCGAGCACATCATGGACATTTCCTCGCGCCTGATCGTCAATCAGGCTGCGCTGAAGCTGAAACGGGAAGCGCTGGCGCCGATTCTTGCCGCGATCACCGGAGTGGTCGAACAATGATCGCCATCAAGCGTCTGAACAGCAGCGATGCCGATTTTCAAGCCCGGCTCGACGAACTGCTGGCTTTCGAATCCGCGCAGGATGCAGCGGTCGAGCAGACGGTCGCCGCCATTCTTGCCGACGTCAAGACGCGCGGCGATGCGGCGCTGCTCGATTACACGCGCCGCTTCGACGCATTGGCAGCGGCGACGATGGACGAACTGACCCTGTCGTCGACACGCCTGCAACAGGCGCTCGATTCGCTGCCGAGCGGGCAGCGGACGGCGCTGGAGGCGGCGGCCGAACGCGTGCGCGCCTATCATCAGCAGCAACCGTTGCAAAGCTGGCAGTATTTCGACGACAGTACGCAGGGTGGCGGCAGTCTGCTCGGGCAACAGGTAACGCCGCTCGACCGGGTCGGACTCTACGTGCCGGGTGGCAAGGCGGCGTATCCGTCGTCGGTGTTGATGAACGCCATTCCGGCGCGTGTCGCTGGCGTCGGCGAATTGATCATGGTCGTGCCGACGCCGGCCGGCGAACAGAATGCGCTGGTATTGGCAGCGGCGGCGCTGGTTGGCGTCGACCGGGTCTTCACCATCGGCGGCGCGCAAGCGATCGCGGCTTTGGCTTACGGCACGGCGACAGTGCCGCGCGTGGACAAGATCGTCGGACCCGGCAATGCCTATGTCGCCGCAGCCAAACGGCGCGTCTTCGGCATCGTCGGCATCGACATGGTCGCCGGGCCGTCCGAAATCCTGATCATCGCTGACGGACACACCGATCCCGACTGGGTGGCGATGGATCTCTTTTCACAAGCCGAGCACGACGAACTGGCGCAGGCGATCCTGCTGACGCCCGATGCCACCTATCTCGAACGGGTCGCCGACGCGCTCGAGCGGCTGCTGCCGAGCATGCCGCGTCAGCCAGTGATCCGCGCGGCGCTGGAAAAGCGTGGGGCGCTGATCCAGGTACGCGATCTCGAGGAAGCCTGTCAACTGGCCAATCGCATCGCTCCCGAACACCTCGAACTGTCGCTGCGTGACGCCGATGACTGGCTGCCGCACATTCGCCACGCCGGCGCCATTTTCATCGGCGCTTACAGTTCGGAAGCGCTCGGCGACTACTGTGCCGGGCCGAATCACGTTCTGCCGACTTCCGGCAGCGCGCGTTTCTCTTCGCCGCTCGGCGTCTATGACTTTCAGAAGCGCAGCAGTCTGATCCGCGTTTCCCCGGCTGGTGCCGATGCCCTCGGCCGCATTGCCGTCACACTGGCAGAGGGCGAAGGACTGTCGGCGCACGCCCGTTCGGCCGCCTATCGTCTCGAAAACTGATTCCCCGACACGAACCGCGTCCCGATTCAACGCACACCGACCGCACCGCTGGCATGTGCGCCACCCATCGCATACCCTCTCTGTCTCCTATTGACTGTTGCACGAGCTTCACTTTATTGCCGGCCAGATGAAGATTTGCATTTCTATTGTTAAAAACAGATTTCGTAAAGTAAAAAATTATTTCCAATGAGCCTCTTGCAAAACTCCGGTGGCGCCAGCTGCTGCGCCGCAGCATTCGCTCTCGGGGGGCGATTTTTCT
>WBZT01000314.1_pt1 | contig 17608 bp, 17 predicted proteins | sample 5204241 | NCBI WGS metagenome assembly WBZT01 (sample SAMN12344358, study PRJNA552823) | activated sludge metagenome | biome: Activated sludge suspended growth; feature: Nitrification reactor; material: Wastewater; isolation source: activated sludge from nitrification reactor of wastewater...
GCCGGCGCAAATCTTCCCCGTCCCGCCCATGCGGGACTGACTTGTGCCTTGGTATAATATGCATCTTAAATGTTTTAATAATTTTTGTGACGCTGGTATTGGTAAGGCTCAAGCAAAGAAGACTTGAGTTATATGAGGCACAAGTTTGAAAACTTGCGCCAGCTATTGGAAATAGAAATTTGTGCTTTCTATTGTTTACACTTTTTTCTAAAGTTCGTTTCTCAATTTATTAATAGCCTCTGTACGATTTTGCACCTGTAGTTTATCATATATTTTGTGAATGTGTTGTTTAACTGTTCCGGTAGTAATTTTCATAAAATCTGCAATTTCTTTATAAAGCAATCCTTTAGAAAGGTATTCCAACAATTCCCTTTCTCTTGAAGTAATGGGAAGCGTTTGCGATTTAGGACTTACGTTCATTTTCTGAAAAACTTCGAGAATTCGTCTGGCGATACTTGGACTCATCGGAGAGCCTCCATGGTATAATTCTTTTAAGGCTTCTGCAATCTTTGCATTGCCAGCTCCTTTTAATATATATCCTTTCGCGCCGGATTGCAGGGATTTGAATATTTTTTCATCGTCTTCATAGACTGTGAACATGCAAAATAGCATAGCCGGACAATATTGAGACAAATATTCCATAGCTTCAATTCCATTGGCCCTCGGAAGTCCAATGTCTACCAATAGGATATCAACAGGATTAAGTACTAAGAAATGCATTGCATCTTCCGCGTTGAAGTAAACCTGTGTGCAACTTATGTCATCTTGCGTATTGAGGAATTCTTGCAGCGAGACAGCAACTTCTTTGAGGTCTTCAAGAATGGCAATTTTCATAATTTGGGTTTTGTTTGGTATTGAGTAGATCCAATGGAATCGTTTGGTAAAGTACGGTAAAGCTCCTTCTTTTTTAGTAAATGCACGTATAACTTTTGTTATTATTGTATGGATATCTAAAATAATTGCATTAAATACTTTATAGCTTACATAAAATTATTTTTTATTTGCTAATAAAATATTCAGTACAAAATCAAGGCCTTTGGCTTTTGTAATAAAACAATAAATTATGAAACAGATTATTTTAAAAGGGTTAGGACTTATTGTATTACTTGTTGTAACAATTAGTTCATGTAAAAAAGATGAAAGTAGTTCAATTGATGCCTTGAGTTACACTGAATTATCAGTTTATCAAATGCAGGATGAATGTGCTTTGGGAAAAATGGGATGTTACGAATTAGTATTTCCAATATCAATTCAATTTCCCGATAATACTACTTTAGCGGTTAATTCTTATGAGGAGTTAAAAGCGGGAATTAAAGCCTGGAAGGAAGCGAATGATCCAAAATCAGGAAGGCCACAATTTGTTTTTCCATTTTCAGTAATCAATGATAAAGGAGAAACTATTGTAGTTAGCAGCGAAGAAGATTTTAAAGCATTGAGAGAAGCTTGCCCTCAGGCCAAGCATCCAGGACATAAAGGTCATTTTAAAAGAGGTTTGAATTGTTTTGATCTTGTATTTCCGGTGACGCTCACATTCCCTGATTCCAGTGAATTAATCGTAAATTCTAAAGACGAATTAAAGGAAGCATTGATTACCTGGCATAAAGCCAATCCAAAAGTAAAAAATCATCCTGTTTTAAAATTTCCGTTTACAGTCACTTTGAAATCAGATGGATCTTCTGTTACGGTCTCTACCAAAGAGGATTTGCATCAACTCAAAGAATCCTGCAGAGGATAAAATTATTCTATATAAATTTAGTTTTGAGGAAAGACCACTGATTGATCAGTGGTCTTTTTTTTATAAATGTGCTTCAAATTCGAATTGCTGTCTCTGATTATGATTCCACTTTATAAATTAGATCGGTTAAAAGTTAAACCAACATCAGTATGTGTGACAATAGAACAATAATAAATTAGTTCTATTGAATTAAGGTTTTTATTTAATTCCAGCCACCACCTACGGCTCTGTAAATATTGGTTACGGATTGTAATTGGCTTAATTTGGTTTCAATTAATTCCAATCTTGTCGTCAATGCGTCTCTTTGTGTCATCAACACTTCCAGATAATCTGCTCTCGCAGATTTAAATAAATCACTGGATATATCAATAGATTTATTCAAAGCATCAACTTCTTTTGACTTAAGGGTATAAATTTTTTCTAAATTGCTGATGTTAGTCATCTGAGAATATACTTCCATGAATGCCGTCAGAATCGTACGATCATAATTATACAAAGCCTGAATTTGCCTTGCGTTTGCATTCAAATATTCTGCTTTGATTGCATTTTTATTTATAAGTGGTCCTGTTAGATCACCTGCCAAAGAAAAAATAAGAGACTCCGGGAGTCTGGCGATGTATTTGGGAGAGAATGCATTCAGTCCTAGAGAAGCTGAAATATCCAAAGAAGGGAAGAATTCTGCTCTTGCAACACGTACATCTAATTTGGCTGCCGCTAATTCCAATTCAGCTTTCTTAATATCCGCTCTATTCTTCAATAATTGAGCGGGAATTCCAGTAAATACCTGTGGCGGTGTGAGTTGGAGGAATGCATTTTTTTCTCTTGGAATTGGGGTAGGAAACCTTCCCAGTAAAAAATTAATTTCATTTTCGGTTTCCACTATTTTTTGAAGTATTTCGAACTCTTTGCTTTGAGAATTTAGAACCTCTGCTTCAAATTTTCTTACGGCAAGTTCTGTTACACGGCTGGCCTCTTTTTGAACTTTTACAATTTCGAGCGCATCTTTTTGTAATTGAATAGATTGCCTTACAATATCCAATTGATTGTCGAGTCCAATCAATTCAAAATAAGATTTGCTAATCTCAGAAACGAGATTGGTTATGACAAAATTTTTACCTTCTTCGGTCGCTAAAAATCTTTGAATCGCTGCCTGTTTAGCATTGCGAAGTTTTTTCCAGATATCTGCTTCCCAATGTGCTGTGGCAATACCCACTTGATCGGATAGTATTTCGGGAACGATTTTGCCCGATGTAATTTCCGTAGAAGCATCGCCAGCGCCCTGACTGGTGTATCTTCCAACCTTATCCATACCAAGGCCAGCTTTAGCAGTAACCATTGGAAACAACATTCCTTTTCTTACCCGGATGTCGTTTCTTGCCATTTCTATTTCCTGAAGTGTAATCAACAATTCCTGATTGTGAAGCAAAGCTGTATCGATGAGTTGCAAAAGATTTGGATCCTTAAAAAATGTTCTCCATTTCAGACGAGCTATATTTGTTGTATCAGAAGAACTTAAATAACTGCCGGGAATTGGTTTAGATGATGGCATTTCGACCAATGCCGGCACTTTACAAGCGGTATAGAAAAAGCCAGCAAATAATATGGCTAAGTATTTACTCATTTTATTTCTCATTATGGTTATCAATTTCTTCAGTTAAAGGATTTTCTTCATGCTCTTCCACAAAGGGGTAGCTCTCTGATTTGTGCGCAAAAACATAGTACAGACCGGGTATTAAGACAACCCCAAAAACAGTTCCCAGGAACATTCCTCCTGCTGCAGCAGAACCAATTGTTTTGTTTCCCACTGCACCTGGACCCGTGGCAAAAACCAAAGGAATCAATCCTGCAATAAATGCAAAAGAAGTCATCAGGATTGGTCTGAATCTGACTGCGGCACCTTCAATGGCGGCTTGTAATACAGTATATCCTGAACGATGTTTTTGCGCAGCAAATTCAACAATCAATACCGCGTTTTTACCCAATAATCCGATGAGCATAATCATGGCGACCTGTGCATAGATATTGTTCTCAAGGTTCAGCAATTTTAGAAATAAAAATGCTCCGAAAATTCCTGCAGGTAATGAAAGTAAAACAGGAAAAGGAAGTAAAAAGCTTTCGTACTGAGCAGCCAATAACAAATAAACAAAAATTAAGCAGACAAGAAAAATCAAAATGGCTTCGTTTCCTCTGGAGGACTCATCTTTTGAAATACCCGCCCAATCTATACCAAATCCCCTTGGTAATTTGTTTTTTGCAACTTCAGCAATGGTCTTTAGTGCTGTGCCGCTACTATACCCGGGTGCTGCGCCTCCACTTATTTCTGAGGCATTGTACATATTGTGTCTTGTTATTTCTGATAATCCATATACTTTTTCAATCCGCATAAATGTTGAAAAGGGAACCATTTCATCGTGATCATTTTTAACATACAATTTCAAAATATCTTCAGGCAATGCTCTGTATTCTGGTGATGCTTGAACCATGACTTTGTACTGTCGGTCATATTTGATAAAGCTGGTCTCGTAATTACTTCCTACCAATGTTGAAAGTGTATTCATGGCATTTTCAATGGTAACTCCTTTTTGTTGAGCGATATCATTGTCAATTCTAAGCATGTATTGTGGGAAACTCGCGCTGTAAAATGTGAAAACAGAAGTTAGTTCTGGTCTTTTGCTTAGTTCTTCAACAAATTCCTTGTTGACTTCTTCCATTTTTTTATAATCACCGGAACCTGCATTATCCAGAAGCCTCAACTCAAATCCACCTGCTGCCCCGTAGCCAGGAACGGCTGGTGGAGGGAAGAATTCAATGGTTGCACCTTTGATATCTTTAGATTTTTCTTCAAGTTCAGCAAGCAATTGATGAACCGAATGTTTTCGTTCACTCCAGTCCTTCAGGTTGATCAAAATGGTTCCTGCATTGGCGCCCGTACCTTCTGACAATATTTCGTATCCCGCAATGGAAGAAACGGATTTAATCCCTTCAATTTGGCTGGCTATTTTTTGCAATTCATCTGCAACCTGACTCGTTCTCTCTAATGTAGAACCAGGAGGCGTAAGAATAACCGCATAAAACATACCTTGATCTTCGTTTGGAATGAATCCTGATGGTAATCTTCCATTGAGGTACCAAATTCCTGCGCAAAATGTAAGTAAAGCGGCAAAAGTCACGACACGCCTGTTGACCAGTCTTTTTAATAAGATATTGTACCGCCCAAGAACGTTGTTAAACCAATTGTCAAAAGCCTTTAGAAATTTATTAATCAAGGAATTGCTTTTGTTTAGTCCATGTGTATTTTTTAATAGAGCAGCACAGAGTGCAGGCGTTAAGGTTAAAGCAACAACTCCAGATAAAATGATAGAAGTTGCCATGGTAATCGAAAACTGACGATAAAAAATACCTACCGGCCCAGACATAAAAGCAACAGGAATAAATACGGCAGCCATTACCAGAGTAATCGCAATAATCGCCCCGCTGATTTCATGCATAGCCTCTTCCGTAGCTTTGGTTGGGGAGAGATTTTTTGTTTCCATTTTAGCATGAACGGCTTCAACGACAACAATGGCATTATCGACCACAATTCCTATGGCGAGAACCAAGGCAAATAGTGTAATCAAGTTAAGCGTAATGCCAAAATACTGCATAAATACAAAGGTTCCTATCAAAGACACCGGAACCGCAATGGCTGGAATCAGGGTGGATCTCCAATCACCTAAAAAGATAAATACTACAAATCCAACCAATAAAAACGCTTCCAGTAACGTATGGATCACTTTGTCAATCGAGGCATCCAGAAATCTTGAAACGTCGTAACTTATTTCGTAATTAATTCCTTTGGGAAATGAATTGGATTTTATTTGTTCGAGTTTGGTTTTTATATTCTTAATAACCTGACTCGCATTACTACCATAGGATTGTTTGATAACAATCGCTGCAGATGGTTTGCCATTTAATTTTGAATACAGGTCGTAGTAGGTGCTTCCAAATTCAACTTTGGCGACATCTTTGATGCGAAGGATTTCTCCTTCAGGCGTGGAGCGAAGTATAATATTTTCGTATTCTTCTTTGGTGGTATACCTCCCGGGATATTTAAGAACATATTCAAATGCCTGTGAACTTTTTCCAGAGCTTTCTCCGGTCCGTCCAGGGGATGCTTCCAGACTTTGCTCATCCAATGCCTTAAGAACTTCATCCGCTGAAATTTTATAAGCCAACATTCGGTCCGGTTTAAGCCAAATCCTCATGGAATATTCCCTGTCTCCAAGGACATCAGCTACGCCGACACCATCTACTCTTTTAAGTTCAGACAGCAAGTTGATATCCGCAAAATTGAATAAGAAATTATTGTCAAGGGTAGGATCGTCGCTATACAAATTGATATACATCAACATGTTGGATTCTTCCCTTGTGATTTTCACACCTTCCCTTACCACTATCGGGGGTAATTTATTGATCACAGATGCAACCCTGTTTTGAATATTTACTGAGGCAAGATTCGGATCTGTGCCAAGATTAAATACAACTTGAATAGAAGCAACACCATCGTTACCTGCATCTGAGGCGATGTACTTCATTCCCGGTACGCCATTGATGGCTCTTTCCAATGGAATGACAACAGATTTTATCATTAATTCTGCATTGGCGCCCGGGTATTCTGCTGAAATGTTAACTTTAGGAGGGGAAATTGACGGAAACTGAGTGACGGGTAACTGTACTATGGCAAGAACACCTAATATTGTAATTATCAAAGAAATTACTATAGACAATACCGGTCTATGGATGAATTTGTTAAACATAGAAATCTGATTTCAGGAACAGTGTCCTTGTTATTTAATCAATTGTAAGTTGGAAATTACAGATTGTGGGTCTATAAATGTATACTCGATTTTTTCATCGTCCTTGACTTTTTGAACGCCTTCCAGTAGAATTTTATCTTTTTCGGTTAAACCGGAATCAATGATATACAAGTTAGAGATTCGATTTTTGATGCTTATGTTTTTTGATTTGACCACATCATTCTCATCGACTACAAAAACGTATATTTTGTCCTGGATTTCATACGTTGCCTTTTGCGGAATGATGATCACATTGTGTAACGGAATTTTCATTTGAACCTTGCCGGTTTCACCGTGTTTGAGAAGCAATTCCGGGTTGGGAAATTTTGCTCTAAAAGCTATATTTCCGGTAGTATTGTCAAATTCACCTTCAATAGTTTCAACTGTTCCCATGTATTTGTGCGGTTGATTGTTAGCAAGCAATAGGCTAACACTTTCTTTATCATTCGTTTTAGAACGGGTTTTATAATCCAAATATTCCGGTTCTGAAACATTGAAGTAGGCGTAAATATTTTTATTGTCGGATAGGGAAGTAAGCAGCGTTCCTTCGTCAATCAGACTTCCGGTTTTAAATCGGATGCGGTCTATGGTTCCATCAAATGGAGCTTTGATTTCGGTGAGAGACAAATGCAGCTGAGCAAGAGAAAGATTTGCCTTGGCTTCATCCAGTTTAGCCTGGGCAATCGCCAATTCCGTTTTGGAAACGATGTTCTTTTCTGACAATGTTTTAGAATTCAGCATTTCCAATTCAGCTTCCTTCACTTCTGCCTGAGCTTTCAGAACTTCTGCTTCATACAATTTTGGCATGATTTTAAAAAGCATTTGTCCCGCTTTTACATTTTGGCCTTCATCCACAATAATACTTTGAAGATATCCTTTTTCCTGAGCGCGTACTTCAATATTTTGAATTGATTGTATTTGAGAAACATATTCTTTGATTAATGAAGTATCCATTTTGACAGGATTGGTAACTACAAATTTCCCTGATTCTTCAATTTCATTTTTCTTAGGATTGCAGGCTGTAGTCAGAAATAGACTGACTATTGCTATGGAAGATATTATTTTGATGTACATAGATTTTGAATTATTTATTTTTAGTGAAGGTTGTCCTTTTGATATTTCCTATAATTTCCAACACAGCCCGAAAAACTGCAATGAATTATATTAAGTAAATTGGTGAATTAAGGTGAAACTTATATTATTCCACGTTGAAAATACATGGAATAAAACTCAGATTCGAAGTACTCCAAGCAGGAGATATCGTTGAATTGAAAGGAAAGAATAAGTATTATTATCTAATTGTATCCGTTCCAACACATCTATTAATGCTGTTCTTTGTGGAAACGCATGGGTATTAATAAGTTTTTCCGAGTGGGGTTGTCTGTTTTTAGATGAATTTTCATCCTGATCCTCATTTTCATCATTGTCTTCGCCATTATAGAGGTGACAGCTAAATTGAGACCAATCTAGAGGTAGAGGTTGGTGAATGTTTAATTCAAATCCTTTGTTGCATTTTAGAGTTGAAAAAGAGTGGCTTACACCATGACTATAACCGCTAAGAAAAGCAAATACAGTTAATAGAATTATAATTAGACGAGCTCTCATATTACGAATGCCAAAATTAGAACAGTATGTATGACACAAGACTATGTGATGGAGTAATTAATACATATTTAACAGATTTGCAAATGAAATGTAAACCGTTAATTATTAAATAATTGTAAAAAATGTGAGGATCTGTATTATTGAATTCTGTGATCTCGGTCTAATAAATATATTGAACGAACTGAATAGAATGCATTAGTTTGGTTTGTAGGTTTAATGAGTAAAGGAATTAAAGATTTTGTATAGAATTTCCATAAAAACCAATACGAAGGCGATAATAATCAATATACCTCCTTCGCGGTTTGATTGAATGACAGGTAAGCTGTTCTTATTTAGATCTATGGCTATTCCGAATATTCCGAATCCTGTCTTGAGGTAGAATCTATTATTTCCATATTCAAATTCGTGAATGGTTCCAAAGATGGACCATTTCGAACTTACTTTTTGATTATTGATGGAAATGGTTTCCACTCCCCAAAAAGTGTAGGATAAATCGATAACATCAGCATCGAGATAAATGGTTTGTAATTTCATATTGCAATAAATTTTGATTGCAAAATTCAGTCAAGTGGAGCTAAAAGTCTTTATAACCTTCGTTATAGTTGGTTAGCTTGCAGTGGTATCATTATGTAAAAAGTACTACCGCTTGGGCCGGATTGAATTTTTACATTTCCGTTTAACTCACTCAATTTTTTTTGCATATTGTGCAAGCCATTACCGTGTTCTCTGATCTTATCCAATTCAAATCCAATGCCATTGTCGCTTATTTCCAAAGAACAATGGTTGGCATCTGTGTGAATTGATATGTTGACAATGGTAGCGTGTGCATGTTTTATTATATTGTGTAAGCATTCTTTAACGATGAGCAGAAGGGCTCTTCTGCGTTCACCGGAAATTTCCAGGCGAGGGTTGTCGAGATTCTGATTCCAATGAAGTTGAATTTGGTAATCATCAAAATATTCTGAGGCATATCTCCTAAGGTAGAAGCAGAACATCTCCACATTATCAAACCTGGTGTTCATTGACCAGATGATTTCGGACATCGATCGAATGAGTTCGTTGCTTTGGATAGCAATTTTTTCAATTTGTTGCTTATCCGTATCTGATTTTGCATTTTGAATTGCTCTGTCGCTAAGATATTTGATCGTAGTAAGTCCGGATCCCAGATCATCGTGCATTTCGGAGGCGATACGAGAGCGTTCGTTTTCTACCGCCAACTGTTTCTCAATGAGAAGTTTCTGTTCGCGAAGAAGAGCGTCTTTTTTTTCCAATTCAGATAGATGTTTGTTTTGCTGAAAACGTCTAAAGCCCCATATGAGTATTACGCTCAATAACAAAGGCATAAAAAATGCCACTATGATTACCCAATAGATTATTCCTCCTTTTTCAAGCATAATACTGAAGCAAGATAACCCAATGACAGAAATACATTTCCGGCTTTTAATAACAGATTATAAGCCAGTTTCGCATCCTGATTGCCAATCAGCAGATTATAAAAAACCAATAGCGGAAAAGAACTCACATAAAAAAGAAGAATTCCCAAACCAACAAATAATTCCTGCCGATCCCAGACTTCAATCTCATGATTTCCCAGTTTATTTTTCCATTTTATTAAAAAAACGATCAATATAAATGTTAAATTAGCTGCATATAATCTGGATTCCGGCATTTTTGAAATAAAAATAATGTAGCCCAATTCTACCAGAAATACTGCATAGATTAATAAGAGTGATCTCCTACTACAAAGCTTTTCAAGGTCAAAGCATAGCCAGTAATTTGTGAGCATAATAAACGCATATAGATTATAGAGCACCGTATTGTCTTTGTAAACAAGAGAACAAACGGTCAATATAATACCTTCAAAGAGAAAGGCCGTAGAATAAAGCAAGCCATACGGCCACTTACATTGGTATTCTCTTGCGACTAAACATTTATACCAGTAAGTAAAAAATGAGATGCCAAATAATATTTTGTAAAAAAAAGCCAATTACTTGAAAATAAAAAATTCTTAGTAAGTATTATTTTTTCTTAATTACGCCATCTTTGGCTGCATCTTGATTTCTACTTATTTTAGGAATCCAAACAGGTTTGTCGTCACCTTTTATTGGGCAATTGGGAGGGCATACATCTCCATAATCATATAGAGTCCCATGAATGGAAGACTCAACGAATCTACAAGTGCCCTTTAACACCACATTGTATTGATCTTGATAAGGATGATTTGTAACTTTATCACTTTGTTTTAAGTCCGATTTATACTTGTAAATGTAAATTCTTATACCTTTTTCAGAATCGTTACAATTTAAATTATAGAAAAGATCTTGAAAATCATCATAGTAAAAATAAACATATCTATCAGTATCCGAAATTCGATCCATCCTTTCTTTAATTGCGCTATCTGAAATTCTATCGCCTTTATTACTTTTAATAATATCGTATATTTGATCTTGAGCCATTATAAGCAGAGACGGGCTGAAATTTTTTAGAAAGTCTATCAGTATTCGAATGCTATCTGATTGATAAGAACTAGGGGCAATTTCTTTCAATTCATTATCCTTAGTATTTGAATTTACTTTTGAAGATTCTTTACACATTGTGAATGTAAGAATCAATGTAAGCATAATTATAAATATTTTCATTGGATTTAATTTGGTTTATTAGCTTTGATAATGTTAATCATTTACATACTGCAGTTGGATCCCTTTTTTTATCACAGCATATTCCATCTTTATAATCCTGAGGTGCTCTGAATTCGAAATCACAATTCACATTGCAGTTAGGAGGACAGACATCGCCATAGTCATACAGTGCACTAGCATTTTTAGTAATATCTATTCCATTTTCCGCAGCCCTTAAGACAACGGTTGCTCTTCCTGCATAAGGATGTGGTTTGGATTGGGAAGTTACCATATTCGAATCATGATTTTTAAGATACATACGAATCCCACAATTCGAACAATCTTTAGGAAGGGTTGCCAATACAGTTTCAATATCATTTTTATAATAAAAGACCCATTTGGTTGCATCAGTATCCGGATTTGTGTATTTCATATTTGCAAAAGTTGTTTCATCTAATGGTCCGCCCTCTCTGAAATAAAGTTGCTTTCTTGATTCTTCAAATACTTGGTATTTAATGCTAACTGGTATCGAACTTGTAGAATCCAGATTATTTTTATTAGCGCCTGATTTTAAAAGTTCTAAAAATTTCGAGGCTAATTCAGCATTCGTTGGTTCCTTCGTCTTACAAGCACAAATAAATAAGGTAATTAAGCTAAAAATTAATGTGAACGATTTCATATTTGATTATTTTAAAAGTTATAAGTAGCACCCACAAACCATCCTAGCTTCCATATTTCAACCAGTGGTACTGCGGTTATAGCGGCATCTACCAATTGATTAGGGGCATAGGCACTAGTGATGGTTTTAACTTTGGAAACTGCGACGCCTCCATTCAAAACGAACTTCTTGTCATTGCCAAAAAGAAGTGACATTCCACCCAAGTAGGATACCTTGGCATTTCCATCCAGTTCAAATCCAAGAGAACCACCGACATTAAGCCAACCTCGACAGCGACTGTGTAAATGAGCAAGCAGTCCAATTCCACCTCTGAAAATTCCATTTTTCTCTTTTATAATTTGACGTATTGAATCATTTACATAAGTTAATAGGTAACTTTTATCTCTCAGGTTGGTAGCAAAAAAACCTGAACTTACATCGAATTTGATGCCACCTCTGTTTCTAAAGGAATAGAGCCTTTCTTCTATGAGCTCTCCTTTGGTATCAAGTCTCTTTATTTTTATATGGGTATAGTCCTTATCTTCAATTTTAAATGATAAAAAGTAAATTTCTTTTAAATTTTCAGCTTTCGTTCTTGAAGTAGCTTCATTAAACCTCTTAATACCCTCAGTGTTTTGTACGTCACTATAACTTATTTCAAATTTTAAGCTCTCACGGCCTGGATTGTAATTTATAACTTTAATAACTACGACTTTCCCTACCTTAAATGTTACATTTGTATCTATAAGATCTAAGGTTTCAGCATTAAAAATAATTGCGTTTTGGGTGTAAGAACGAACATTAATTATTATAAGTAGAAGTATAGTGCATCCAAATTTAAATAAAGCACTTCGTAAAAACCTTAGAAGAATTTGCTTCTTCCTGTTTTTCACCGGCTGATGATTCTTAAATAATAATTTTTTCATAAGATGTATTTTTTAATTCTGCAATTAATAAATAATATACAGGAATAACTATGGAGTATGATATACATAAACAGAAATCCTTCTGTTTATGTATAATCACCTGCACCCCAATAATTCTAATATAAATTTATACAAAAGTATTGGCAAATGAAGACTTGGAAAATATAACCTTTGTTATAGAAGCGAGTTGCAAAAAATAATTAAGTTAAAAAAATAGATCATTCGACTATTTTATTCATTAAATCTTAATTAATTCAATCGGCTAAAGCCCAATACGTATTAATTGAAATACGTGATTAGATTTCCCCAAAAATTATATGATTCAACTCATATACCACATCACACCATTCGATTGATCACTCTCGATATTCATTTTCTGATCGCTTCCCAATAGTTTAACGGCGATCGTTAGAATTTTAGATAAAATGGTTGTTCCGCCAAAGCCACAGGCAGTCGCCATTATCTTGTTGTCTCCAACCTTCTCTTGTAGCAAGTAAACGGTAAAAACGCCAAGACCTATCTGCAAGGCAAGTGAAATCCAGAAATTTGTCGATTTCAAATGACTCGGCAAATCGGAATTGTATTTTCCGTCCAAAAATTTAAGAACTTCAGGAATGATCGAGCCTATTACGGCTAATGTGTACATATTCATAAGCTTCTTGTTTTTAAGTTAAAATTGTTTGAACAGATCTGTATTTTCAATGGCACTTGTTCTTCGTTTATTAATATTTAAATCAATTCTTTGTGTGGCATGGTTTCTTCTTGATAAATTGCTTCGTACCATGGCAGAACCATATCCTAAATAAAATTGATGTATTCCTACTCCGCAAGTAATAGCCTCTGACAAATATAAAGTTTTTTATTTGCATTATTTTCAAAATATTATTCGCAATTATTTTCCCGTTGAAAATATGCCTTCTTGTTTTGTTATATTCAGTATTGCTTTAATCTATAGTTTACTGTTTAACAATCATCAATAAAGAAGTTAAAGACATGGTGAAGCTCCATGCTCCATGGAGCTTCCTGTCTTCCAATATCAAAACTTCAAAAATCGAAGGGTTGCATATTTGGTCTTGTCCCTGACCGTTAAAATGTAAGTTCCAGGTGTAAGGGTAGAGGCATCCAGACTACTTTGGGATTTTTCTTTGCAAATCGGAAGCTCGAATATCTTGCCTTGAATGGATCTTATTTCAAAACTTGTATTTGTAAAATCAAAATCGGATGAACGGATCATTAATAGATCCTCAACTGGATTAGGAATGGCTTGGATGGTAGCATTCGGTATCCATAGGTCGATGGCTCCAACCGCGAAAGCATCCACTGTTATAGTTCCTGGAATTGGATTTACCTGAAAACTTTCCAAGGGATCTGCAAAAGTGATTGGTGTCGGAAGATTACTAAAGGCTACAGAGCATTTTTCTTTATCGGTGGCCATTACCTCAAATTCTATATAGAATATCGGATCTTTATCTGTTAAGCTTATTCCGTTTAAATCAAAGGTATACCAGGTTACGCCAAAATTGCCGTTGGCTGTATTTTGTAATGCAAAATTAGAGTTGGAAAGTCCTAATTTACTATTGAGTTGATTAACTTTTAAAAACTTTAGTTTATCTTTTTCCCAGTTGACCGAAAATCCGAAACTCAATACATTGTGAAATCCCTTACAGTATACCGGTATTTTTAAGATGGACCCGGGAAGTACCGTATCAGATGGAAGGATTAAGTCAATAGTAGGAACAGAACGCTGTGATATGTGTTTAGAAAGATCTGAAGGCGGATCTCCGGCCTTTAAATTTTGCGGATCATTGTCGAGATTTAAATCTGCCATTTTTATTCCAACAAAATCAAGATCTGAAAGATCTTTATTTACGGTTGTCGAAATGACTTCCGGAAAAGTGGATTGAAAGGGATTACTTGCATTTGGAAATTGAAATGATTTAGGGACAAATCTCCAACTGTCGACATTGACAAAAACCCTTGATTTGTCTTTATAGGTTGGAATAATTCTCGCAATATCCGTGGCGGTAATCTGTTTGTTATTGTCAACGTCTGCAGCAATAAGACGATACGGAGTTGGAAGTGTAAATGTCTGCAATAGATGGCCTTTAAGATCGGAGAGATCATCTGCTTCCACACCATTACCTGGAAAATTTGTTTTTCGAGGTTTGATTGAATATGTTCCTGCAGGAACAGAAGTAAAACAATAATTCCCCTGGTCATCCGTTGTTGTGGATTGCGATGCAGCACCATTTAAGGTAACATTTACTCCTTTTACAGGTGCATTGTCTTCTCTAAGAATTCTACCGCAGAGTCTAAAACTTCCATTGATGCAAAGGCTTCCGGTTTGAAGAATCGACGGAACACTAACTCTATTCTGTTTAACCTTTGCGGTTGCGCTCTCGATAGAAATAGTTGCACTAGAATTTGGGGCGCCGGTGATATTAAGTAAAAGATAATAGAGAATATCATTGTCTTGCAAACTCGTATTTACTCCGGCTGTTCCAATCCATGCAACTTGAAGTCGGTTATTGCTAAGTAAATTGGGGATTATGGAATTAGGATCAACATTTGGTCCTGCTTCAGCAGAAACAAAATTGGCAACATTTGATGGAGAGATGGTATAAGTCAGATCTACAGAGCTCATGTTTTCAAAACTTTTTACACGTACAGGAACCTTAATACCTGTATTCGTTGGTACACAACTCATTTCGTCCGGATCAAAGGTAACCGTGCCACCAGAGCCTCCTCTTCGGATAGTGAAACAGTAACAACAGATGTAGCAACCCAATTTCATTTTCAGACAAAAAACATAGTTGCAATTTAAATCCGGAATTTTACAAATTGGAGATCTGCTTCCTCTATCTGTTCCTCCTGTAAAGCTGCATCCGGAAGGAATCATCCAATCATAACTATCCATGGATGGAATATTGTTAAAGCTAACTTCTCCATTAGTGTTAACCTGATAAGTAATTGGTGGATGACTTGGCGGTTTTGATCCGCAACCAGAATTGTTATTGCAGACGGTAATGCACTTAGATATCATACCGCAAGCGTTTCCTACGGTTAAGCAAACCGTCATGCAATTAACTCCTGATGGAAACTTGCATTTAAAACTTGAATTTCCGGTTGGCTGATTGGGAATATTCGCATTGGCATTGCCACATCTCCAGCTAAAATTGTCAGCATCCGTTGTTGTGGTAGTAAAACTTATTTCACCGTTGCTGGCTACCGTACCTGAATTGATAAATACAGTAGGCGTGTTTTTACACGGAAGAGCGACCTGTACAATATAACAACAGGTATAAGCCATGTATCTACCGCTCTCCTGATATTTGTAAACTTTCAAACAAACAGTATAACTTCCCGGTAATGGCAATCGGCAAATTGGGCTATAACTATTACTGGAAGTGCTGTTCAGAAATTCAGGCTGTATTACAACATTGTTACTATTTTTAAATTCCCATTCATATTCTGTACTTGGCAGAAAGTCCGTCCAGGGATGATAAAATTGAAGGATAGGTTCATCGCAGTAATTGTTTTGAAAATATATTTTTCTATAATCACTGCAATCAAACCAATAGTTAAAACATTCGTCACAATCTGCACACGGATCAGATGTTGTATTACATAGCTGGTATTCCTCCGGAAAATATCCGGCACCTCCGGCGTAGCAGCCATTATTCCCAACCTGTTCAGAGGTTCCTTTAAGACATACGGGTTCGAAATTCTGAGAACATATATACGAAATGGTATTTCTGTTAATTAAACATACGCCTCCAAGAATAAATTCATCTCCAGGAGAATCTGAAAAGAAATTAATATTGGAGGGGAAGCTGTTATTGGCAGTTGGTAAGCTATTAATTCCTGCTACCTTATAATTGTTCCTGAAGATTTCCATGGAACCCACGCCATGATAGAACAAATTCATTTGGAGCCAGGAACCAGAAGTATAACTAAAAGAACCAATTTTAACATTGCTTTTGTTATAGATGTCAGCAGTTCCATTGGTTTGAAATATAAAATAAATAAGATCATTTAGCGAAGCATCTTTGATCGCAACCTGTGCTCTTTTATTTGAAAAAACATACAAATTGAAGTTAAACCTATAATCCTGATTTGGAATATTGAGATGATAGTAATTGTCAATAGGAATGCCAGTGTAAATAAAGTCTGCAAATTTTATAACCGACTGACCAATCTGCCCAACATTGACTTTAGCAGAAATTGGATAATAATTTTGTTGTGGTTTGGCAGGATACTTAAACCAATCTGCCGTTATCAGATTTTGACCAAGACTGAGGTTTTCGTATTGCTCGCACTGTATGGTTGACCAGCTCACATGTGGTGTTGAGCAGCTGGACTGACAGGTTAAAATAATCTGTGATTTTGCCTGGATGCAAAACATTAAATAAATAACAATAGCTGATAATTGTTTCATAATATTATTTTTATAAATGATTGAATAATGATTCAAAGGTGGTTTGATTATGATTTATGTAAAATATAACTTTTGTTATAAGCATACTTTTGTATGTACTATCTGCTCGTTGCTGTATAGTAATTAAAGTATATTTAGTTTGGTAAGAATTTCTGGTTTCTCCATTAACTTGGTAAAAACCGGATCCTTGTGAATTCGCCATTTTAGTTCATGCTCACACCGGATTATTTTTTCTATCTCGGTTTCAGCGTTTTCAAAATCACCATTCCATATTTTCATAGAAAGATTTAAATACGCTATGTAAGAATTGCTGTTAGGAATGTGAAGAATAATTTTTAAATATTTAGTAATTTCACTATATTTATTTTCTCTGATTAATAAGTTACATAGTTTAGATAGAATAATAAGGTTGAAGGTATCCTCTTGAAATGCTTTGAGATAGTATTTTTCCGAAAGGGCAGGATTGTCAAGAAATAAATTGTAATAATCACCTATCAGTTCAGAATATTCATTAGGAGAGTTTATCAATGTTTCCATTTTTTGTAAACAATGTTTCAAATTCAATGTATCCATCAATAGCTTATAGCAATCTGCTATTTCCAAATAAAATATAAAGTCAGTTGAATCATAATTAAGTTGTTTCTTAAAATTAATAATTGCTTTGATAAATTGCTTTTGAGCTTTGAAACATAAGCCTAGGTAATAGAATGCCATTCGATGGTCTGGTCTTCGTTGAAGCATTTTTTCGAAATTTGATTGTGCTTCTGCATACTTTCCGATTTTAAATAAATAA
>WBZT01001420.1_pt1 | contig 17604 bp, 19 predicted proteins | sample 5204241 | NCBI WGS metagenome assembly WBZT01 (sample SAMN12344358, study PRJNA552823) | activated sludge metagenome | biome: Activated sludge suspended growth; feature: Nitrification reactor; material: Wastewater; isolation source: activated sludge from nitrification reactor of wastewater...
CACCGCTTCCCGAAGGGCCTCCGGCTGCAACCCGGTGAACGCGAGAAACCGTCCATCCAACGGCAAGCCGGAACGAAGAAGAAACGGCACATACGGTTCAGGCAAGAACCCCTGCGCATGGAGCCGCACCTTGTCGATCAGCCGCGGCAGGATGACATAGCCCCCCAGCCGTTCACGCGGGGACCGAAGTGTAGGTTGCATAGACCACCGAGACAGGCAGCGCTGTGCCCTCGCGTAGGAGTCGCACAGATGCATTCTTCATCAATCCGACCCGCTTAGCGCATCGACACCAGCACCTGTTCGATCGACCCGGCCACGGGGTGCAACTCCGTTCTGGTAAACCCCGCCGCTGCGAACATCCGCTCATACTCCCGGAAGGTGTAGGCATCTCCCTCCGGCGTCGTCGCCAGCATGATCAAGCTGAACTCCGCCACCGGCGGCGGCGTGACCCGGTCGTCATGCGGCACGAACTCCAGTGTGATGACCCGTCCACCGGGCGCCAGCGATCGATGGATCTTGCGCAACAACGACTCGCAGGTCTGCATCGAGAAATGGTGGAGAAAGTTGGTGAGCAGGACCAGATCGTAGCCCTCGCCGAACTCCTGCTGAAACGCATCGCCTGCGATGGTACGGTAACGCGACTCGATGCCGGACTTCTGTGCCAGCTCGCGAGCTACGGTCAATACGTTGGACCAATCCAAGGCCGTCACCTCGGCCTCCGGGCAACGGGCCGCAATCTCTATTCCAAAGAGCCCGTGCCCCGCCGCGATATCCAGCACCTTTTTCACGTTCGGCTGCGACTGCCGCACGAACATACCGATCTCCTCCGCCGGCTTAGCCATCATCGGAATCATGGAACGGGCAAAATCAACCCAGAGGGGATGCTCGGGAGATACCGTCCCCGCCTCGCCGGCCACCGTTCCACCCTTCCGCACCGCTTCGGTGAGATTCTCGAAGGCCGCGATGAACTTCGGCGCATGCAGGAACCCCAACACGGACCCCATGTAGGCGGGCGACCGCCGATCGAGAAATAGGGCACTGTCGGGCGTCAGCTTGTACCGGTCACCTTCTTTAGTGAGGAACCCTTGGATCGTGAGATAGTCCGCGAGAATGCGCACGCCCCGCTGGGCCGACCCGCAACGCTCGGCCAATGTCGGCACTTGGTCATGTCCCAATCCGATGGCGGTAAAGAGATCCAGATCCACGGCAGCCTTGAGCGCCTGAGAGCGCTGATAGGCATTGGCCGTCTGGAAGAACAACTGCGGGGTCGGCCCACCGGCCGGTTCCGGTTTCAACATCGGCAGCACTCCTCGGTCAGATGGTGAGAGCCATGCGACAGATCGGCATCGGCTGGATTGTAATCCTTTGAGCGTGTTGTTGCGAGGGCGGGCACTCGAAGAGGTCGGTGACCAACAAGCCAGTATTGATCGATGAATGCGAACAAGCTAATATCACGAGCCTCCCACCGCCGAGACCTCAAAACCACCATGAGGCCCTAGTGGCACATCACCAACTTAGTCCACCAGTAACGACGCAGGGCATTCAACTTCAGCTCATTGCACCGGCTCTCCAGTCTACCCCTGCTGCCGTCATCGGGACCAAAGGTGTAGTCTATACCAAACGTTGGGTCGTCGAGCTGCTCCTCGACCTGAGCGGATATTGCGTTCACAGAAATCTTGTGGATGCGCTAGCCATCGAACCAGCTTGTGGTGATGGAGCATTTCTCGGCCCCATGGTCGAACGCCTAGTACAGTCTTGTCGAAATCTCGGGCGCCCTCTGTCGGAGTGCCGGACATCGATAGTCGCCTATGAACTCGACGAGGCGAGCGCGGCTCGCTCTCGCGCCCTCATCCGGAATATTCTGGTCGGCCATGGTGCCAAACTTTCATTGGCCAGCAGCCTAGCCGAAACATGGATCTTAACTCGTGATTACCTTCTGGAGCCCGGACACGAGCCGGCCAACTTCATTATAGGGAACCCTCCTTACGTGCGCCTCGAAGACATCCCCGAAGAAACAGCTTCGGTGTACCGTAAGGCCTATCCGACAATGCGCGGGCGTGCTGATCTCTATGTCGCATTTTTCGAAGCAGCTCTTCGCCAACTGAAGAACAACGGCACCTGTGCATTTATTTGCGCCGATCGATGGATGCGCAATCAATACGGAGCCGAACTCAGGAAGCTGATCTGCTCGGCTTACAGTGTCGACCTGCTCGTGAGCATGCACGATGCGAACGCGTTTCATGACGAAGTAGATGCATATCCTGCCATTACGGTGATTCGACGCACGCTTCAACGCTCAACCATTGTTGCGAAAGCTGGACAGGAGGCTGAGACCATGCAGCCCTGCCAGTTAGCGACTATACTGCAGGACGAAGACAGTTCCGCGCTTCCTCGGAGCATCCATAAGGCGGTAGTAACCACATGGTTCAAAGGCACTGCACCCTGGCCCTGTCAGTCCCCAGAACAATTAGCGCTGCTCCGACACATTGAAGATCAGTTTCCTGCGCTCGAAATGAGTGCGCGAGTGGGGATAGGGGTGGCCACAGGAAACGACCGTATCTACATCACCACAGATAAAGATCTTGTGGAACCTTCCCGGTTACTAAAACTCGCAGTGGCTAAAGATCTCGCTGAAGGAACGCTGCGCTGGTCTGGGCACTACCTTGTGAACCCATGGGACGAAAATGGCCTTGTTGATTTAATCGACTATCCCAAGCTACGAGCTTACTACGAGCAACATGCGACAGCTCTCAAACGCCGTCACACCGCCGAAAAAAATGCTATTGGATGGTACAGGACGATCGACCGTATCAATCCCTCTCTGACTCAAAAATGCAAACTCTTTATCCCAGACATTAAGAACCGATTAGAACCAGTCTTGGACCAAGGAGAAACCTATCCCCATCACAATCTGTACTTCATTGAGTCGGACGAGTGGGACCTGGAGATACTTGGGGGACTACTCTTGTCCAGGATCGGCCAATTCTTTGTCGAATCGTACGGAGTCCGCATGCGAGGTGGCTATTTGCGTTTTCAGGCACAGTACCTGCGCCGGATTCGAGTGCCCAACCCAAGGAGCTTGCCTAGGATTCAGGCTGATCAATTGAGGGAAGCCTTCCGTCATAGAGATAGAGATCAATCAACCCTGATAGCTGCTGAGATCTATAGGATAAACCCTCGCATGATGGAGACCGTCCTTGGACATTGAAAAGCGGTTACAGGCTGCCGTCCAAAGCTATTGGAACGCCCGTAGGCGCAATAAAGAAAAACAAATTAAATCGGGAAAGATCGATGCCGGAACTCGCGGAGAAGTCACAGGCGGTACCCAGATGGGTGCCTTGGAGGTCTTAGTTTCTGACATCTTATGCGATGCCGGGCTGCAAAAACTCGATGTCCGTACAAGAACAGCACTGGAGCTTCCGGGTTATTTCAGAGCCACCAAGAAATGGGATCTCATTGTCGTCTCCAACGGCGCATTGGTTTTGGCCATGGAGTTCAAATCCCAGGCTGGCAAGTCGATCGGTAACAATGTCAACAATCGAGCGGAAGAAGCCGTAGGTAGCGCTAAAGACATTTGGACTGCATTCCGAGAAGGCCGCTTTGGACAGGCCCCACCGCCCTTTCTTGGTTACCTCTTTTTATTAGAAGATCGCGACACTGTAAAAACACCGGTTGCCAACAAGGAGCCCTATTTCCAGGTGGATCCTGAATTCCGAGGGGACACGTATTCTAAGCCCTCAACACGAATTCACCGGTATCAAGGAGTGTCCTACAGCAAACGTTACGAGCTGCTCTGTCGCCGCTTGATACTCGAGCGTCTCTATTCCTCCGCCTGCTTCTTAATGTCTACGAACTCAAGAAAAACCAAACTGACACAACCAGCAGAGGACCTTGCCTTTCACCGCTTCGCAGCAGCCTTGCGAGGTCATGTCGTCACATTCTTGGGGAGCCGTAGCAAGTAATAGTGGGAGCGAAATGTTCCGATTGCTCTCTCGAATCCTGCACATGGGCAGCGTTCCTAGGGTCCTTGGCGTCTCAGCCTCGCACATTGGTTCAGCCATCCTCCAGAGACCACGCAGTTCCATCGGATCAGGATGCAGCGGAGGTGGATCATCAGCTCGAGGGAGCATGGGCTATGAGCGGCACGAGCATTCAGCGAACCGGCGGCTTCTGCGTCACCTCCAATTTCGTGCCGGCAGGGAACGCCGGGCCTAGACGAATATTCCGCACCGGCCCTCGTTGGGTGACACGCATGACATGCCCGTCCCACTGCCATGTGATGGTTCCGCCGGGGATGGCCAGGTTCGACACGGCCATCGGCTGCGCAAGCCAGGCCGACGTGATACCTGCCCCGATCACGACCACGGGCACCGCCGCCGTCTCATCGACATAGGCCAACATGTCTTGCTGCAGCAACAGGAGCAATGCCGCCGTTTCATAGTCCGGCGTGACGGCCAGCTCGTTATGCCACCCCCTGGCATACTGCCAGCCATCCGCCACCTCATCCGCCATGGACCTCACCGTATCCCACGTATACAAACCCGGGGACGCTTGCTGACTCCACATCAGCTGTAAGGTAGCCCACACGACTTCGGGTCGACCCGACCGCAACGCCTGATGGGCCTGCGCCAATTGTCCCGGGACCGTGCCTCGCTCGTCCGTGGGGCGGTAGGTCGTTAACGGCTGGCTCAACCGATTCCGTCGGAGGGCCGACCCGACCAACGAGCGCAACCCCACCGGTGAGGCGCTGCCATCCTGCGTGCCGTCGGGGAACTGCCGCAACCAGCTCTCATGGAGACTTTGGGCCTCGGTGCGCCAACGCGCCGCATGATGACGCTTTCCGAGTCGCTCGGCAAAGTCGGCTGCGGCCAGGAGACCGCGATAACTCACGGCGTTGACATAGCGCAACGGCCAGTCGTCGCCGACCCGTCCCACGATCACGCCGTCGCGCGCCGGTCGGGCCAGCAGCGCCGTCCTGGTCTGCCGGAGGTGCTGGAAGTCATGCGGCGCCGGCACCGTATAGGACTCCACGATCGGAGCACGGGCGGTCATCATCTGCTCAATCCGTCCGACCTTTCGGAGAAGATGCGGCCACAACCATTCATCGTGCACCTTGTCGGCGATGTACCCGGCTGACTCCGTGAGCGCCCAGATCGTCAAACCCGGGGCATCCGCTTCAGGCCCGGATCCACCGGCAAAATCATGGGTCGCCAGAAACTGCGAGAGCACCCGGCCGACTTTGGGATCGCCTGCGCGAGCAAGCGCCGCCGCGATATACGCGCCCTGTCGATGCCACGCACGGTAGAACAGGGCCGGATCGCCGGGGCGCGTTTCATCGTCGACCAGACTCATCATGAGGTGAGTGATCTGCGCATTCATGGAGGCTTGCAGGCGCGGGTCTGGCAAGGCCAAACGCGCTCGTCGCGGGGCATCCCGATAGGAGCGCTCCATTTCAACCGGTGGTTGCAGATCCGAGAGCACCACACGAATCTCGTCACCCGCTTTGGCGGGGGCAGCCGCGAACGTCATCCGCGCATACCCCCAACCGGCCTCGCCGCTCCACGAGGTCGCCGGCGACTGCGCAGTCATCCACCCGGCCTGATTCTCATCCCCCAGCGTGATGCCGACAGGGGCAGGTGTGGCGCTCACCGTCCACCGATGATTGACCGTGACTTGCCCACCATCCTGGCTGAGTGCCGTCACAGGCCCACCGGCGGGGCCGACGCTCCGGATCACGATCACGGGCATGTAGGGCGTATCGTTTTTCAGCCGCAACTCCCAGCGAGTAGCATCCAACCTCGACCACGTGGCGTGATAGTAGGGCGTCTTCGTCACGATCGCCGGAATGGTCGCATGGGCCGAGGGACCCAATTCCTGCTTGATCTCATTGAGCGGCACCGTCTGGCTGATGACCACCGGGACACCCTGTGCGTCGCAGAACCAGAGCGACACTCCGAAGCTGGGCGTCTGCGGGCTGAAGTCGCCGCCCGGCTCATGATAGGCCGTGCCGCCCTCCGGTGCGCCGGGTATGGCCAATGGCACATGTCCCACCGACCGGGGCCAGGGGCGAGAGGGATCCTGCTGCATCATGGCCGTCATCAACTCGCGCTGGGGCGTGAACTGTGTCGCCGAATGGGCCGCCGCTTGGAACTGTTGCCAGTTGTTGAGGGCAACGCAACAGAGCAGCAGCGCGGTGAGCGTCACCACGAGATGACGGCCCGGACCGACGACGCCCAATGCCGCCACCGCGAGCAGGAGCGGAAGAAAATTCAAACTGTAGACGAACGTTTCTTCGCCGTAGAGGAGATGCAGCAGGAATTCGAAGAGCAGGACGCCGCCCAGGACCAACCGGAACCGCAGCTGTCGATCCGACGTCAGCAATCGCCACAGCCCATTCAGCAACAGGGCAGACCAGAGGACCACGGCGACACCTCCAAGCCAGCCGGCCGAACCGGGAGCAGAAAACTGAAAGGTCAGCCGGTCCGTCAGACGAAACGCATCCGCCTTCGCCTGGGCATAGGCATCGTCTTTGATCAAACGAACCGAGGGTGCGACGAGGCTATGGAACACAAACGAGGTCGCGATATTGGAAAGCCCCCCGGACTGTGGATGGTTGATAAACGACGCTTCCGCCCGATGGCCGATGAAAAACTCCGCCGACGGAAAAATGAATTTCTGTACGCCCCACAACAGCACCACCAGACAGAGTGCGTTCACGGAGATCTGGATCGCCTGCTTCCAAGGCCAACGAGCCAGGCTCACCAGCAGGCCCGCCATCCAGTTGGTCACCGTAAAACTGAGCGTCAAGGCGCTGGCAACGGCGTAGACGGTGGCGCCGAATGCACGCTGCTCGGCGGCGAGCAACAACAGCAGCGCGAGCATGATCGACAACGATCCCCAGGAATAGGAGTTGGGAATCGGAAGCCAAAACAACGACGCGGCGCTGCAGAGCCCGAGCAACGTGAGCAGAGAGGCGTCGAAGAGGCGACACCCGAGCAGACGGAACAGAAGGTACAGCGTGCCGCCCCAGAGGGCGGCGACCAGACTGTTGACCAGCAACACGGCGCGCAACGGGCTGATCGAGAACGCGTGTTTCACCAGATAGACCGGAATGAACGTCATCAAGGAGAACAGGGGATGGACCGACGTCCGGTAATGGTCGTCGTGCACGCGGGTCATATTCGAGATTTCGCGAAGTGTGTCCGCCTCAAACCAGAAATCCATCGACTGAAACAGAACCGACGGGAGCGATCGCGCGATCAGCAGGCAGGCTACGGCCACGGCGAGTGCGACCACAGCGGCACAGACCCAATCCGCGCGGTCCAGTGCCGCCGGCCTTGACTGCGGCGCGACGGACGGTCCGGCAGGACGCTCCAGGCAGTCCGCGAGAGCGGCGGGCCTTCGGCGAGCGAGAGTCCTGAGCGTAGGACCCGTTCTGACCATCCCCATAATACGTCGACGTCCTGATTGACACAAAAGTGCCCCCTCGCGCGTCGCTGCAGGACGCACGAAAAGACTCGTTCTTTTACAAGGAACAGCGGCAAGCCCGGAGGCGGGCCGGAAACTGAGACGGGACGACGGTCGGGAAACAGGGGCTGAAGGAGTGGGGTCTCGTCTCACACCGTGGCATACACGGCTTGTTTCCTATCGCATCAACACAACTGCCTGTTCATACCTAACAAAGCGAGCCGGCCAGATCAACTTTTGTGCCACGCGCGACACAATGCGTCGCCATCGAACGAGCAGGAACCCGAAAGCGACGGTGAACAGAAACGTGCATGTGAAGAAGAAATCAGCTGCAGCTTAGGGGTGGGGCCAGACGCTTTGGGCGATGAGCACGAGCAGGCAGACACACAATACGACGAGTGCGGCCAGAGAAGACCAGGCGACTGAGCATGGGCCATAGTGCCGGAACTTGTCGCGGCGCATATGGGGAAACCGCATGAGGCAGTACGTCGTGACCGACGCCCCCATCCCGACGATTGCGATCAACACCCGCGCCAGGTCCATTGTATCCCCGTAGGTAGAACTCTGGTGCCACCCTACCCGCGAAGCGCTACGCCGTCAAGAATCGCGCTGAAAGCCGACGGTTGTGTCCGGCCCCGGCGATATGATCTGATCCATGCATGACCGTCGACCTCACAGTCAGAACCGCGCGGCTGCTGCTCCGACCATTTCAGACGACCGATGCCGAGGCCGTGCACCGTTTAGCCGGATCGCAAGATGTGGCCGCCGGCACCTTTCTCCCCCATCCGATGGATCGGCAGGCAGCCCTGAGCTGGATCACCGAACGTGTGGAGGACCAGACGGCAGGCAGAGGCGTCACCTTTGCGATCACCCTTGAAGAGAGCGGGGAGGTAATCGGCGCCATCGGCATGGAGATCGTTGCGACACATGAACAGGGACGGTTGAGTTATTGGCTGGGCAGGCCTTACTGGAATCGAGGCTACGGGACTGAAGCCGTCTCAGCACTCGTGGGATATGGCTTCAGCAGCCTGAAGCTGCATCGGATCTACGCGCCGCATTTTCATACCAATCCGGCGTCCGGGCGAGTGTTGCAGAAAGTGGGCATGACCCATGAAGGGCGCCTGCGTGAACATTATCTTCGTTTCGGCCGACGCATCGACGTGGAACTCTACGGCATGCTCCGGGAGGAATTTCTCACAAAGACCATCGGCAAGAAAGGGAACGGCGGATGATTATCGGTACGCTTGTACAGAGATGGAGACAGGGTGCTGCCGGTCCGGCAAGGGTTCCGATCCGGCTCGCCGTCATAGCCACCATCGCGATCCCGGCTCTTGTATCAGCCGGGGACGTGACGTCCCGCGACCATCGGTTCTCGTTGGAGTTTGAAACAGGTGCCGTATGGCAATCGCGAAATCAGATACAGATTCCCGATAGCAGTAATGGAACCCGATTCGGTGTGACCGACATTCAAGGCAACGGCCCTGAAGCTCAACGACGCGTCGAGCTCACGTGGAACCTGAATCATCGGCATTCCCTCCGGTTCGTCTATGCGCCGCTCGGCTTCTCCGGCACCGGTTCGTTCGGTGTCCCTGTGCGTTTCGCAGGCGGCACCTTTGCCCCCGGCGTCCCGGTCGATTCCGAGTACAAGTTCGATTCCTATCGGTTGACCTATCGGTATCTCCTGCATGACTCGGAACGCTGGCGCTGGCGCATCGGGGCCACGGCCTTCATTCGAGATGCGCGGGTCGAGCTGCGCCAGCAAGGAACGGTAGCCACCGACAGCAATGTCGGGTTCGTGCCGCTGTTGAGCTCAAGTCTGGAATACGACATTGCGCCGCGCTGGACGGCGTTGCTCGATTTCGACGGGCTCGTCAGCACACAAGGGCGGGCGATCGATGCGGCGCTCAAAGTGCGGTATGACCTCACCGATCACTGGTTCATGACTGCGGGATACCGTGTATTCGAAGGCGGAGTGGACAACGACCGGTATGCCTTCGGCTGGTACAACGTTGCGCTGGTGTCCTTGGGCCTGCGATTTTAAGCGCCCGAGCGACAACTCCACTTCCAACGCGGCCCGCGGCCCGCTCTCGACGACCCCGTTTGTGTGCCCTTGCCGATGCAGGCTGCTCTGTCCGTCGGCGAACAGACTCCGTCCACGCGGACGGGACAGCCAAGTGCGTAGCTCCGGATTGCCGCCTTGTCCTCGCTGTTCCTCACTAAGACGCGTGTCCCCTTGAAGGCCAGAATCCCTTTGTGACGATCGATCCCTTGCCTGACTTGATCCCACGTTCCAGAATCGCTACGCTACGGTTGTGGAACGTGGAGGTTGAGCATGGATGCCGATCAACCGCATAGCCCTTCCTCTCCGGACATTCTCCTACCTCAACCCGCGACCGCTTCTACCCCAGCCGACGAACGGAGCTTCCACATCAGGCTGGCCGTGTTTGCCTCTGTGGTGATCATTGCAATCGTCGGCGCCTTCGTGGGGTATCCGACCTGGCAGGAATACATCTCGCAACAAGAAGCCAAACTCGAACTGCGTGCCTACGTCAACGTCCGCGCCCTCGGGCCACCGGCGCTGAAGGAAGGCCTGTCGCCTCGAGTCCGGGAGACAATCCAGAACACCGGGCGGACGCCGGCCTACAACGATGCCATCCAGGCCTTCATCACCGTAGCCGACTACCCCCTGATCAGGAACTTCGAGCGGGTGACCTGCCCCCCGGACGATTCGCAACCGGACAAACGGCGGTGGTTTCTGGGGAAAGTCCCGCGAAGGGAAACGGTCCGCGAGGCGCCGTTGACTGCCGAGGAGATCACGGCCATACAGACGGCCAAGTCGGCGCTGTATTACCACGGAACGGTCTGCTACCGGGATATCTTCCACGAATCGCACCGCACCGACTTTTGCATGTTTTGGAAATGGGACGCAGGCCGCCTGAGCCCCTCGCTTCCCTGTGACCAGGGGAACAAGGCGGACTAGAAGGGAAGGGATGGGCCTGGTCTGTTACTCCAGATCCTCCACCCACACGAGACGATCATGAAACGGGTGCGCAGCTAATGCCCTATAGAATTTTCGGTCGGCCGTGATCAAGCGTCCTTCAACGACCTCCGCAAGAGCAAGGTACAGGCAATCGTACACACTCTGCTGCGTATCCAATGCAAGTTCGTAGGCAGCCGGAAACAGACGCTCGTCGGCATGTCGCTGGAGCGGAAGATACCGTAACTCCTTGAGGATCGTGCTTCCCTCCGCACGAGTGAGTTCTTTTCGCCTAATCTTCTTGGCGATAACGCTGCCGAGTTCCATCACCATGAAAGCGGGAACATGAAGGTATTCATGAAGGCGAGTCGCGAGGAGCGCGGCATCAGAATGGATTTCAGAGATGAACCAATTAGTCGCGACACTGGCATCCACGACATAGCCGCTCACCGGTCGCGGTCTCCCCGGATAAGGTCAGCACTATCATGGAATCTCTTTCCGGACTTCCTGAGTCGCTCACGCAATCTCTCGATTCGCTTCCAAGCCGCTTCATAGTCCGGCACCGCTTCTTCCAAGATCGTCTTTACTTCGGACTGCAAAGAGCGGCCATGCTCCTTCGCCCGCTTCTTCAACCGACCAATGACATTGCTATTAAGCTGCCGCACAAGGACCTGAGCCATAACGGCCTCCAAATTACAGGACCAACATGATAGCAGGATGCTATCACTCTCGACACATGCGGCCACTGAAGTGCAAGAGAGGGGATGCGCAAGATGAATGTCTGCAAAAACGAGAGCAGCCATTTTTCACAGCACGAACACATGGTCGACGAGATAGCGAGAGCCCTGCTGCACGAGAACCATCTCCGCGACATAGTCGCCGGGCGAGTGTGAGAACTGCTGTTTCCACACAATGGCGATGGAGCCGGGGCGACGAAAGACCGCAACCGGCGTTCGTGCGCCAAACGTGCCTTTTTCGGCCTGGTACTGCCGGCACACCCGCTCGAGATAGTCCTTCGTCACGATTGCCTTCAAACGATCGGTAAAGTCTTGCACATGACGGGCATGGTCAATGGCCGTCGAGGCCTCCATTAAATTGTCCATGATCGGATCGGCAATCGCCAGAATTTCGGCGTCGGATTTATTTTCCAGATCCATCAGAGCCTCTCACTGATGTGGTCGGTCCCAGCCAAACTACCATCGCACACGTGATGGGGGAACGGGATTAACGAATCTTCCAACCAGTTACTCAATTAGTAACGCGTACCTACCAGTCCCAGATGAGACCCGCCTCAACTCGATCAGGCGAAACCACAAAATACCGCCGCAGTGTAGTGCTCCCAAATGGCATCAAAGATGCTGCTCCATACACCTCACCCCTTCTTATAGGAACTGATTGCTTCATTCCTATCTATTTGAAGCAGTCCCCTATAGTTCCCGCTTTCCCCCCTTCTTTCGCTATCGTGTCTGGTTTCAGTCTATTGTTATCTTGATAGGCAACAGCTTCGCGATACCGAGCGCGTTTCTGTGATGCATTGCTCCCGTGGCCGAAAAACCAACCGAGCTGCCGGGCATAATACCGCCCGAGCTCGCGATAGGCCCCAAAGAGAAACGGAGAGGAGTTTGCCGTGATCCATTTCGTATCATTCTGGGGAATATATGGACAACCGTCGCTACCATTTATCCCATTGGCAGTGCTTGAATTCTGTATCAAAAAGCCAAGTAGCTCGCAGCTCACAAAATCTTTGTATTTCAAACCTTCAATAGAATCAGACTTGCGTTGTCCCAATTGCCCACTATCAGGATATGGTTGCTCATCATATAACGCCCGACAAGCTGGCACGGCTGAAGGGGCACATTCTATGAAATTTGGGTTGTCTATGCATGTATTATTTGTCTTAGCCAAAATGTCCGTTATGCCTTTGAGTGCCACACCTAACTTATTTCCTGACTTCACACTCGGAAAAGCGGGCTTGATGAGGAATAGGCGTTGGAAATGCGATCCAGGAGCTGGCTCATCATCCGTACACTTATCATTCTTCGCATTATCTGTTATGCAACCCAATAGGATCGGGTGTTCCCAATGAAAAATGTCATAGCCTTGCTCACTCTCTTTCTGATCGCAGACATCGTTCAGGCGGTCGAGGGCGGGAAAGTAGACATACAGGTGCGTTGCAGAACCATGCTCCCTCTCTAACCCACCCTTTAATCTACACACATCCTCCATCTTTCCGCTTCTGTCAGCAGAATGGTCCGAGAGAATAATGTCTGGGAGCTTACGTTGTATCAGCGCATAGGCACCTAGGTTTTCCGACTGTCCCCCATCTGATAGCCGAACATTGACGTACTTTTCGGCAGAATCGCCGGACCGCAAGTGGAACAGATAAAATGGCCCAGGGATAACTTTATGAATAGCTCTTTGGAACCAATGAACCTGGTAGTTGGAAAGGCTCTGCCCCCAATTTAGAGTGCTTAGATTGAGCAGGATATTAACCCAGGGAGGATAGATTTTCTGCTGAGCGTCCAGGAAAGCCGCTGAAATCATGACAGCATTCCAGGGATTAAAATCGTCAATTAACTTACGAGAATACCCGAACAAACCTGACCCAGATCCGTAGGGCGAAAGCTCAAAACTTGTCATTTGAAAGGGCTTCTGGCCAGGATGCGCGAGCGCAGAAAAAAAGTCTCGATTTTCACCAGCTGTCGCATTGATAATCCACAAAGGTATCGTTCCCTTTTCGTATTCCTCTCTAAGTTTTTCAAAGGTAAGACTGGTGCGAACCCAATTCTCATCCCCTTGTAAGCGAAAACCTCCTACACAATAGTCGTTACGTTTTGCACAATCGGATGGAGTAGCCCCATAAGCCCTTAAAATGCCTTGCTGATACTGCAAGCGAGATGTTGAGAGGGGAAATTCCCAGTCGAATATCACATTCGGCACAAAGTTGACGACAAATGATCCGAGGGTGAGCAGGACAGTACCGGTATATTCCAGACCAACGGAAAGCTGATCTAGTGTCGTTTCCTTATACCCAAATGGACGGCGCCAATTCCAAGCAAACACGTCCTGATAGCCCCGAAGATGATTCTGGTAGCGCACCGGGTCCTGCCCAAAGACGACACGCTGACCTCTGACTCCGTCGGCCGAAGATGCTGAGCCTTCAGGATAGTTGGTTTCAGGCTTGGGGCAAGGTCCAGACCAAGGCAGTTTAGAATCATAATTGTGACGAGACGAGCTCCCCTCATGCGTTGCAGTGTCTAAGTAGTGAATTGTGTATTTTCGAGGGATACAGTCTCGGAAAAATTGACTGGCATAGAGACTCGAAGTTGGGGGCGCCGCCACACTTTCACGATTCTCTTCCGGGTTCAAGAGTCGCGCGAAGTACCATAGAGCCGCATATCCACCTCCCGACACGGTGGACACAGCATCCACTTCCTCCATTATGCCTGCCTCGGTTAAGCCTTGAAGCACACCTATGGAAAAATCGGCCGCCTTCGTCCCTCCGCCTGCTAGAGCAAGTCCAAGTTTTGGCTCACTGCCTTTGACTTGTTTGCGAACAGCAACGCCTTGATTAAGGTAGTCCTCTTTCTTTAATCCACCCGGAAGAGGCTGGAGACCACAGCCACCAGACAAGATTCCGATGAGTACTAGAAAGGCTCCAATCTGAAGATTCGACAAGTTCATAGATTCGTTCCAGGGAATGGGTATGGAGTTCGCAGGAGTGAAGTCATCGGTTTCAGATGAGGCTACAGTTCACTTTCATATTTCCCCGCCAGTTCGACATCACTCTGAGAATCACATATTCCGGCCAATCGATCACCGAGCGCTCGCAGCATGTCGGCTTTCGTTGTCCAAACATGTATTTCCCTTCTAGGGAAGGCGATCCTATACAGCCCCTCTAGCTTCTTCCGAGAAGCATCATCGTCTTTCTTGGCGTATTCGGAGAGCTTCGCCTTAGCCTTTGCCTTCTTGTCCTTGAGCCCCTGGGATTCATCCACGCACTGCCCAAATAGGGCCGCGACATTAGCTCCATCGCGGGCAAGGTTCTTTGCCGCAACACCTGTCGCGAAGACATTCTTAATTTTGCTCTCGTAAGCAAACCGTATGTCGAGGTCGGTCTTGGAAATGGCCGAACCGGCGTTTTCTCCGGGGGCCGTTCGCGGAACCACCGCAATGATCCCCCTGTCGTACCCAAGGTTGACATCGACCGGCCTGACATCGGCCTGCGGAGCGATCTTGATCTGCGTTCCGACATGGGTATGTTCGGCATAGATCATTCCTTGGTAGGTGCATCCGGCGCTGAGAGCCAGCACCGCGACAAGGACAGTTTTTTCGAACATGGTCGTTCTCCGTTGGAATTTCGTTAGTCGTTCGGAACCGTCACCAGCGCTTTAATCGCCTGGGGCCGACAGGCCATCCTGGTCGCTGCGACACCCGTCGCGAAATAGGTATGCACTCGCGAGGCCTCGAACCATGCCACTTCGGCATTGAATGAGGAAATGACGGAAAGCGGCTCACTGCGGTCCAAGTCCTCGGCCGGGCAATCGGGATCCTCTCCCCTCGCCGCCTGAAAGCTATCCATAAAATCCTTCCTGGCCTTCCTGAGCTCCGCCTCAACGAAGGTCGCCTTTTCAAGTTCTGACTTACCTGAAGTCTGGGAGTTGGCTTCGGCAGTTGCTCTAGCTTCGGCACTCACCTTCTCCAACTTTTCCCGGAGCAGTTGTCGATCTGTTTCAATTTTCTTCTTCTCCTCATCACTTCTCCCGGCGTTAGCCTTGGGAATCAGCGTCATGATGGAACGTCGATATCCAAAATCCACCTCACCAGGAGTGCCATCCACTGCCGCCTTCGCCTTCAGGCCTATATGCGACTCTTCGACGAAATACAGGCGCTCATGAGATGAGCACCCGCTCAGCACCGTGACAAGCATCATTGTTATCAACTGAGGGATCACTTGTAACCTCCAGGTTCAGAGCTATACCGTGTGGCATGTAGATCATTTTCTGCAAAATCTATCTTCGTCGTGACTGACTCACTGACGGAAGGCCCGACGACGACTGCCGTGTGCTCATAGCCGATCATGAGTCCATTGGAAATCAGGCTGAAGCCTAATTCCGCGCCAATCACCCGCTTCACAAACAGCCCGGACTCGCTTGGAGCGGCATCCGTCACCCAGAACATACCGTTCTCATTGCCGGTCGATTCTTCCGAGCGATGTGGTTGTACCGTGATGACCTTCCTATACCCAATCGATAGTCCTGGATCGTGCGACCCCACACGTACGTCCAGACCAATAGACTGCACCAACAGGACATGGGCATGTGGACTGTTGATCATGGAATACCGAATTGCGCCACCGTGCTGCACTACGCCATGCGCATCCTCCCAATGGACGGCCACGCAGCCGCCAAGGGACAGACCAACCACAAGTAAGGACACCCAGCCTCGCACTCGCACCCCCCTAACAATGCTGCTTCGGCTACAGCCGGGCCTGTTCGTATGCAGAAGGAGCGCCGCCTCATCAGAGGCTTTGCTCTTTGAAGAGAAAAGATCGAGAACGGGCCAGCCTTCCGACACCGAAGCTCCCCTGCTTGTCCGAATCGTGTTTACAGCTGGCACTCCTCACATTTTTCAGCACCAGCTCCAGACAAAACCATCTAGCATGCGAAACCACGATCACCATTCATCACGCACCTATCTGCGAGCGAAGCTTGTAGTCCATGTACGTACGTTTTCACAATACGTACAAATGGCCCTACCGGCCAGCAATAAATACCAGCATTTTCAAGGCATTGGCGCATAAGACGATTGTCGATCAGAGCGCTACTCGAGGATGACACTTTATGCAAATGTACAGCAGGCTAGAGTACGGCCACTCGCAGATGATTACCGCTGAATCGCTCACGAGGGAGCAAGTAGCAGGAGAAGCGCCTAAGGTGCTCTTGACTTCGGGCAGACGCTTCAAGCGGTCATGATACCAGCGACCGCAACTGAAGTGGAGGTAGCGTATTATCGAGGAGCGACCGATGCGTGAAAGGGACTTTCAGAGTCGCCATGACACGATGGGAAACACGAACACTTCTACCAACAAAATAGCCGGCCCGACCGAGCTGCAGTCATCTACAGCTTGGCCGGCCCTCAACTGCTCGAGCTAGAACACCAACGGGATCAGCTCCCCGCGCCCGGCTTTACCGAAGGCACATCAATGACCCGCCCGGCTTCGTTCAGTTGAGCTCGGACCTTGGCCCCATCCTGGATGCCCGCGGACAAGTCTTGTTGTCGAGTTCTTACTTGCGCTCGCCTTGGGCAGTGTTCAACGTGATCTCGTACTGCAGCTTGCCAACCACAAACCTATGCTTGCCCTCTGTGCGCTGCGGATGCACCTCGAGCACCATATTGTTTTCGTCGATCACAACGGTAACTTCGTCCCCGGCCTTCAGCATGGCATACCCATTCTGCGCCGAACGATTCTCCTTGAACTGATACGTGGTTCCGCTTGACACCTCCACCACTAGTCGACCACCTTTCTACACCACCACGTCCTGCAGCTCCTGATGATGGCTCTTCACGGCGCCCTCCGCCAGCATACCGGGCTGACCGAGCAGCTCTAGACACGCACACGATATAAACCCCTACATGGTTCCTTGCTTCATGGTATCTCCTTCCTCTGTATGGGCCGCATGGAGGAACCACCCCTCCATCGTTCCCTTGGCCATTGAGGATAATTCCATAGACCGGTCCACAGGACTGGCAGAAACCCTGGACAGGTAGACAAACAATGTGCGCCTCACAGCCTTGAGTGACTCTGAGCCCTGTACCACCTGCCTCCACTCCGATGTTATTTCGAGTTAGCCAACCTGGCCCTATTCCCTCCCAGATGTGTCGACGAACCAGCGAATCTGCCAATTTTTTCAAAGAAAAGCCGTCCTCCTCCCTCGCCTCCCGACCAGCAACGGGGACGCGCCACCCGACAAACCCGGCCGTTCATTCCCCCAACATATCTAAGCCGCACCCCGCAGTATCGGTGCTTCGCCTTGTGTTATCCTGAGTTCATCCACACACGGGAGGCTGTATCATGTTCCGCTCCCGCATAGGGCTGACCAGTGCCGCACTGCTCGCACTCTGGTGCTCCGCCTCGACATTCCCTGCGGTTCCGACCC
>WBZT01001421.1_pt1 | contig 17604 bp, 16 predicted proteins | sample 5204241 | NCBI WGS metagenome assembly WBZT01 (sample SAMN12344358, study PRJNA552823) | activated sludge metagenome | biome: Activated sludge suspended growth; feature: Nitrification reactor; material: Wastewater; isolation source: activated sludge from nitrification reactor of wastewater...
CGACCTGCAGCGCCGCCTCGACCCGGTCGTTGCGTCGCACCTGCTCCAGCATGTCCAGGTACTGACCGGCCATCAGTTCGGTGCGCATCACGTCGTAGACGGGTTTGCCGCGGCTCAGGCCGTCGGCGGGCAGGCCACTGGCCAGCAACAGTTCGTCGGCCCACGACAGGCACAGGTCGCCGATGAGGATGGCGGCGGCAGCGCCGAAGTCCGCCGAACCGCCGGCCCAGCGGGTGGCTTCGTGCAGCGACTCGAACTGCCGGTGGATCGCCGGGCGCCCGCGCCGCGAGTCGCTGCGGTCCATGACGTCGTCGTGCACCAAGGCGCAGGCCTGGAGGAACTCCATCGCGGCGGCGGCGGACACGATCTCTTCGCCATCGGGGCGACCGGCGCTGCGCCAGCCCCAGTACAGGAACATGGCCCGCAGCCGTTTGCCACCCGCCATAAAATCGCCCAGCGGGTCCAACAGCGCACCGACATCGGGGCTGATGTCGTCCAGGATCACCCGTTGTCCGCTGAGGAATTCAGCCACCCGTTTGCCCACGCGGTCGCGGACTCCCGCCACGTCCCAGGGTGATTCAGCCACCCTTCGAGGGTAGAGGGGACCGCCGCGACCACAAATCCGACAGCGCCGATGTGCGTCGGGCCGGTGGGTTAGCCTTCTCGAATGCCCCCCAGCCATCCCCTGCCCAGCCCCGCGCTGAGCAGCGTGCTGTCCGCGGGGGAGCGCTCCTTCTCGTTCGAGTTCTTCCCCCCGCGTACCGATGCCGGCGAGCAGTTGCTGTGGCAGGCCGTCCGCGAACTCGAGGCACTCCATCCCACATTCGTGTCCGTCACCTATGGCGCCGGCGGTTCCACCCGGGACCGCACGGTCCGGTTGACCCACCAGATCAAGGAAGAGACAACGGTCACTCCGGTGGCCCATCTGACCTGCGTCGCCGCCAGTTCCGCGGACCTCCGTTCGGTGATCGCCCAGTATGCGGACGCCGGCGTGTCGAACGTGCTGGCCATCCGGGGCGACCCGCAGGGGGGGCCCGGGTCGCCCTGGGAGCCGTACCCCGGCGGCTTCGACCATGCGGTGCAGTTGGTCGCCCTCCTGAAGGAACTCGGTAACTTCACCGTCGGCGTGGCGGCATTCCCCGAGGGTCACCCCGACGCCAAGGATCTGGTCAGTGACGTCCACGTCCTCAAAGCCAAGCAGGACGCGGGGGCGGACTTCGCGGTCACGCAGTTCTTCTTCGACGCGGCCGACTACTTCCGGCTCCGGGACCGAGCCGCCGAGGCGGGAGTCACGATTCCGATCATCCCTGGGATCATGCCCGTCACCAACGTGGCGCAGATCGAACGGTTCGCCCAACTGTCCGGGGCGGTCTTCCCCGAGGGCCTGGCGCGCCGCTTCCACCAGGTCGCCCACGACCCGGACGCGGTCGCCGACCTAGGTGTTGCGGTCGCCACCCAGATGTGCCAAAAACTGCTGGCGGGGGATGCCCCCGGGCTGCACTTCTACACGTTGAACCGGTCCACGGCCACCCGTGAGATCTACTCCGCCCTGGGGCTGCAGCACCGCCTGCCCTCCGGTGCGACCGTCTGACACCACTCCGCCGGGGTCCTTGACTGGAAGACTGCACAGATGGACCTCGATGGACTCGCCCTCGCCATGGTGGCGTCGGCGGCCGTGGTCCTGCTGGCCGTGCTGGGGGTCCGGTTCGCCGGCCTGATCGGGGTCCCGGGCCTGCTGTTGTACCTCGGCCTCGGGCTGGTGCTGGGCTGGCTCTTCCCGGCCCTGGAGGTCCAGGACGCCCAACTGGCGACGGTGCTGGGGTACGGCGCCCTGGTCGTGATCCTGGCCGAGGGCGGTCTCACCACACAGGTGAAGGACCTGCGACCAGTCCTGTGGCCGGCGCTGACGTTGGCCACGGTCGGGGTCGCTGTGAGCATCGCCATCGTCACCGGTGCCCTGCTGCTGTTCACCGACGTCGACCTGCGCGTCGCGCTGCTGATCGGTGCCGTCCTGGCCGCCACCGACGCGGCAGCCGTGTTCTCGGTTCTGCGGCGGCTCCGGTTGCACCCGCGGTTGCGGTCGCTGCTCGAAGCCGAAGCCGGGTTCAACGACGCTCCGGTGGTAGTGCTGGTCGTCGTGCTCTCGGCCGGCACCCTCGAACCCGCCAGCGCCTGGCAGATCCCGCTGATCGTCATCGCCGAGCTGGTGGGGGGCATCGCTTTCGGGTTCGCGGTCGGTCTGGGAGCGCGCTGGGCGCTGCCCCGACTGGCGCTGCCGTCGGTGGGTCTGTACCCGATTGCCGTCATGAGTGTCATGGCCTTGGCCTACGGTGCGGCCGCTGTGGTGCACGCCTCGGGCTTCATGGCCGTCTATGTGGCCGGTGTCCTGGTGGGCAGTGCCGAGGGCCTCCCCCACCGCAGGTCGGTGATCGGGTTCGCCGAAGGACTGGCGTGGGCGGCCCAGATCGGACTGTTCGTCATGTTGGGCCTGCTGGCCCAGCCGGAGGAGGCGGTGACGAGCCTGGTGCCGGCGGCGGTGGCCGGCACCGCACTGGTCCTGTTCGCGCGACCGTTGTCGGCGCTGGTGTCCCTCTCGCCCTTCCGCGTGCCGGGCCGCTGGGTGGCCTTCGTGTCGGTCGCGGGTCTGCGGGGCGCCGTACCCATCGTGTTCGCGGCCATCCCACTGGGCCTGGGGGTCCCGGGCGCGAGTGTGGTGTTCGACGCGACTCTGGTCATCGTGGTGGCACTCACCCTGCTGCAGACCCCGCTGCTGCCCTGGGCCGGCCGCCGACTCGGGGTGGACGTCGGGTGGAAGGCGACCGAGCTGCAGGTCGAGTCGGCCCCCATGGACCGCATGGGCGCGTCGTTGTTGGGGGTGGACGTCGATGACACGTCCCGCATCGCCGGGCTCTACGTCATAGACCTGCGTCTGCCCGAGGGCGCATCTGTCTCCTTGGTGGTGCGGGACGGAGCCGGGTTCGTCCCCGACGCGCTGACCCGGTTCCGGCCGGGTGATCAGTTGCTCATCGTGGCGACCGACCCCGTCCGGCGGGCCGCCGTCAAACGGCTCCGGCTGGTGTCGAAAGAGGGGCGGCTGGCGGGCTGGCGGACGTGAGCGTCGACTACCCGGTCAGGCGCGGCCGATGAGGTCGGCCACGATCTCGGCGCCCATCCCGACCAGCGGCAGCCCGCCGCCCGGGTGGGCGGTGCCACCGACCTGGAACAGGCCGGTCAACGGGCCCTGGTTGTGCGCGCGGCGCAAGACGGACATGGCCCCGTGGGATGCCGTGCCGTAGATGGCCCCGTCGGTGCTGCCGTCGCGCGCGCCCAGGTCGGCCGGCGTCTGCAGGATGCGCCACCGCACCCGATCCCGGATGTCCATCCCCCGGGCGGCCAGCAGGTCCAGGATCGTGTCGGCGTAGGCCTCGTTCGCCTCCGAGTCGGACCAGTCGTGCCCGTCGGGTGCCGCCGGATCGTGGCGGGGGGCGTTGACGAGGATGAACCAGGCTTCGGCGCCAGGCGGCGCCATGGTGGGGTCGTCGGGTCGGCAGACGTAGATCGCCGGGTCGGACAGGGGCCGTCCCGCCGCGAGTTCCCGGAACTCGGTGGCGTAGTCGTCGGGGAACCACACGGTGTGATGCCGCAGGCCGGGGGTGGGCTGGTCGACGGCCGCCATGATCGCGAAGCCGCCGTACGACTGTTCGACATCGGCAGTCGTACCGGACTCGCCCAGGAGCTGTGGCAGTTTCCGCGAATCGCCGGCCGAGATCACCAGGTCGGCGGGGACGTGGTCGCCGGACACCGTCGTGACCCCGGTCACTGCACCGTCGGCGTGGGTGATCCGCTCGATGCCGGTGCCGAGCTTGAAATCGACGCCGGCCTTTTCGCAGCGTCGGTACAGCGCGTCGGCCAGCATGCCCTGACCGCCGCCGATGTGCCACAGCCCGAACGTCGTCTCGACGAAGGGAATCGTGATCAGGGCGCCGGGGGCGCGGGTGGGCTGCGAGCCGCTGTAGGTGGCGTAGCGGTCGAGGACATCCCGCAGCCGGGGATCCGACAGCGATGTCCCCATGTCGTGCAACGACTTCCACGGCGCCACGGTCCGCAGCGCGCGGGGTCGCGACAGCGACAGCAACTGCCGGGGTCCGGTCACGGCGGTTCCCAGCACATCGGTGCGGGTCAGGGTCCAGATGTCGGCGGCGCGGGCCATGAGGTCGCGCCACTCGGCGCCCGCCCGGTCGCCGAACTGGCTGCCGATCGCGGCCGTCGTGCGGCCCATGCTCGAACCAGGCAGACCCAGGGTGCTGCCGTCGGCGAACCGGTACTCGAAGCCCGGTTCGCACTCCTGCAGATCGACCTCGTGTTCCAACGGCGGCCCGGTCTTGAGGAACAGGTCGCGGTAGACCGCGGGGAGGGTGAAGAGGCTGGGTCCGGCGTCGAAGGAAAAACCGTCGCGGCGGATGGTGCGCAGTTTGCCGCCGACCTGGTCCGAGGCGTCGAAGACCGTGACCTGATGTCTCTTGGCACCCAGCCGGGCAGCCACCGCCATTCCGCCGGCGCCTGCGCCGATGACGACGATCCGAGCCACGGGGCCAGCCTAGTCCGGCTCATTCAGTGGCGACGGCGCGGCCGCGCCACCGCAGGGTGCCGCGCCGCCGGCGGAATCCCGACACGGCGGTCAGCGACCACAGGGCCACCATGGCGAGCGGATGGGTGGGCGCCGACAGGACCGGCCCGCCCGTCGCCCGGGCGGCGATGACCCGGTTGACGACGGCCGCCGCATAACCGAGCCCGGCCACCGACCGCAGCGTGGGATCGCGGCCGATCGCCGCGTAGGTCGGGGGGATCAGGTACACCGCGGCCAGGGCAGCGGTGACCGCGACCCCACGGGCGGGTCCGCCGAAAGCGCGCCACAGCGATTTGGTGTAGCCCTCGACCACCGCGGCGTCGTCGGTGTACATGAGGCACCGAGCCACGGCAGACGCGTCGGCGACCATGCTGCGCCCTCCGCTGCGACGCACCTGCCGGGCCAGGGCGATGTCCTCCAGTACCTCGCCGGCGACCGCAGCATGGCCCCCGCACCGGTCGTAGCCCGGCCGGGTCAGGAGCAAGAACTGACCGTTGGCCACCGCCAAAGAGGGGCGGTCGGTGGCCCGGTGGAGGGGAGTGGTCGTCAGCCACGACCACTGCTGCAACGGCTGTACCAGCCACGCCAACGGGGTGGTGGCGAGTTGCCGAGGCCACGCGCTCAACAGATCGGCGCCGGACCGGCCCAGCTGGTCCACGGCCGTAGCGACGGCGTGGGGGTGAAGACGGACATCGGCGTCGACGAACACCAGCACCGCGCCGGTCGCCGCGAGCGCCAACTGGTGACAGGCGTAGGGCTTGCCGAGCCAGCCGGCGGGGGGTTCCCCGGCTCCTGCCAGGAGGTGCACCCGCGGGTCGCTGCGGGCGTGTTCGGTGATCCGTGCGGCAGTGGCGTCACCGGACCGGTCGTCCAACACCAGGATCTCGAGGTCGGCCACGCCGCGTTGGGCACGCACCGACGCCAGGCAGTCATCGATCGTGGCGGCCTCGTCGCGCGCGGGGATCAGCACCGACACGCGCGATGAGGGGCCCGCCGGTGCTGATTCGGGGCGCAGGTGCGGCAGGTGCCGTCGGTTGGTGGCGGCATGGACGGCGCCGGCGATGGCGAGTGCCGAGGTCACCAGCACAGCGGTGCGCATGCTCATGTCGCGGTTACTGCGTCGGATCGGGGTGACGCTCCGCGCAGCCCGCGCAGCGCCACGGCCATCGGGATCCCCATGCCGATGGCACCGATCACGGCCACTGCGGGGCGGCCGAAGAACACCGCGTTCGCCAGGATGTTGGAGCAGTACACCCAGGCCAGCAGGACGACGGGAACCGACCAGAGGTCGGGTGGGCGGAGGGGTGGCCCGGCGAGAGCATCGGCGATGACCATCATGACCGTCGCCGCGATGATCCAGCCGATGAAGTTGGACAGTGGGATCCCGGGGACCCCGGGCAGGGCGGGTTGCGGGTCGGCGAACGACCAGTGCCCTTCGGACACCATCTGGGGGTCCAGAAACAGATCCCAGCTGGCCAGCAGTCCGGCTGCCAGGGCGATCCGCCCGAGGCGGCTGCGGGTCGCCCGGGCGGCCACGACGTAGCAGGGGTAGCCCATCATCGCCCAAGCCAGTGGGATCACCGCCGGCACCGGTCCGAGTGCCGGCCCGAGTCGATCGGCATAGGAGTAGTCCCCGAACGGCACTCCGGTGGTGGTCCCCACCGCCTCGACGAGCCAGCCGAACCCGAGCGCGACGGCGAAGAAGGTGGCGGTCCAGGCGGGGGGTTGGGTCGCCAGCGAGTGGGTCAGCGAGGCGAGGAAGAACAACACGACCCCGGCGATGGTGAACCAGTCCCGGGTGGCACCGGACACCAGGACCCACAGGATCTGACTCCCGATCGTGCCGGCAGCCAGGAGTGGGGACAGCCGCATCACGACTGAATCGTGGATGCTCCGCCGGAGCGGGGCAACTCCCCGACCTCGGCCGCGGTGCCCGCCGTGATGCGCAGTAGTTCGCTGTAGGTCGTGGGGAAGGAGTAGCCGTCGGCGCCGGCAGGCACCCAGATGCGGCGCCACCGGGCCAGGTTGATGCCGATGACGATGGTGACGGGGCGGGCGTGACCGACCGGGGCGATCGCGTCGGGGTCCTGTCCGGTCCACAGCGTGGCCACCGGCGGCGGGACCGGACGGACGGTCATGGCCCCCAGGACGCCGGCCAGGTCGACCGGATCGGCATGACCGTCGCAGACGACCAGGACCGGTCGCCCGTCGGCCTCGAAGATCTCGGTGGTGACCAACGCTTCATCCGGCGCGGTCGGCGGCTCGGGAGAGGCTTGGGGGACACCCGCAGCGCCCAGTCCGGCCAGTTCGGCACCGACCCGGGTGACGGGTCCGGGGAGGTCGGCCATGCCCGCAGCGTAGTCGTGCGACGTCCGTGCGAACGGGCTGTTGACGGCTGTCGGATCGGAGTCGTAACGTGCTTGTTATCGAACAGATGTTCTAAAATTTCCAGGGAAGGTCCGGGAATCCGTGAGTCGACTGTACGCCCAACCCGTCCACGTGCGGATGGATGCCGAGGGTGTGCCGGAGACGATCCGGTGGCGCGGCCGGACCTATCAGGTGGACGAATTGTTGGGGCGATGGATCGAGGCCGGTGCCTGGTGGCCCGCGGCCCGGGCGGCGGTGTTCACTGCCGGGACCCCGGACCAGAACACCCGGCCCCAGGCCACCGAAGCCGTGGTGTGGCGGGTCGAGGCCAGACGTGGTGACACCACCGCGGTGCTCGATCTGTGGCAGCGAGCCGACGGATGGCGGGTCCATGCGATCGCCGACTGAGCCCGGACTGACAACAGACCTCGGCCACCGGGTCGACCCGATCGGCGTGACGCCACAGAGAGGAACCCCATGAAGGCACATCAGACCCCGATTCCGGTGGCCAGCGTCGAATTACTGGCCTCCGCCGTGGTGGAGATCGAGCAGGCGGTGAGTCGGCCCGGGGCCGGCGACCGCTATGTGAGTGGGCATCTCGGGGCGCGACGGGCGGCGGCGGCGGTACTCGCGGCCCGAGCGCGACCGGACGGGGCCGGAACTCCTCGGGATGTGTGGACGGTCCTGCCGGCGGTGGCCCCGGAACTGACGGAATGGGCCCGGTTCTTCGCCGCCGGGACCGGTCGACGGATAGCCGTCGAAGCGGGACTGACCCATGCCGTCACCGTCCGGGAAGCCGACGATCTGGTCCGTGACGCCCACAATTTCCTCACTGTCGTCGCCGGGCTGCTCATCGGCCACGGCCGGCGAGTGGGGTGAGGCGCCGTGGCCGGCGGTTTCGCCCATCTGCACGTGGCGTCGGGGTATTCGTTGCGCTACGGCGCCTCGACGCCGGCGGATCTGGTGCGCCGGGCGGCGGAACTGGGGCAGACGACGCTGGCGCTGACCGACCGCGACGGACTGTACGGCGCGGTGCGGTTCGCCCTCGCCTGCCGGGCCGAAGGAGTCGGGGCCGTCCTGGGGGTGGATCTGGCGGTCCGCCCGATCGTGCCGGAAGGGCCGACCGGCACGACAGGAACTGCCCAGACCTCATCGCGCCGCAGCCCCGCCCGAGGTGGCGTCGTGCGTCGGAGCGATCATCTGCCCCGGGTCGTGCTGTTGGCCCGGGGACGACGGGGATGGGCGTCGTTGTGCCGCCTGGTGTCGGCGGCACATCTCGGCGGGGAGCGAGGTGCCCCGGTCACCGACCTGGATCAGGTGGCCGCTCACCACGATGGGCTGGTGGTCTTGTTGGGTCCCGAGTCGGAGTGTGGCCGGGCGTTGGCCGCCCGCCGCCCCGACGTCGCGCGCCAGGTGCTGCGCCGGTGGCAGGAGGTCCTGGGCGGTGATGTCCGGATCGAGGTGGTGTGCCAGTGGGCGGCCCCGGCCGACCGGGTCCCGGACCGGCCCGAGATCAGCGGGTTGTCGTTGCCGGTCGCGGCCCGGATGTACCAGTTCGCCCGGGACACCGGCGTCGAACCGGTGCTCACCAACGCCGTGCGGCATGCCGAGCGGGGTCAGGCTCGGGTGGTCGATGTGCTCGATGCGATCCGACGGCTCGTGCCGATCGACGGTCGGCACCTGGACCGCGGCAACGGCGAGGGATATCTGAAGTCGCAGGACCAGATGACGGCGGTCGCCGACCAGATCCTCACCGCTGCCGGGTCTCCCGACGGTCGCCGGGACGCCATCGCCTGGGTCGCACACACCGGCCGGTTCGCGCGCTCCTGTGTGCTGGACCCCGAGTCGGACCTGGGCATCGGATCGATCCACGTCCCGGAGTTGTCGGTCCTGAGACCGCAGGCCGCCCCCGGCGGAGCCGACGGACTGCTGCGACAACGCTGCGAATCGGCCCTCGCCCATCGACCGGGACCGGTCGGCCCGGCGCGACGGCGGCTGGACGAAGAACTGGCCACCATCACGACGCTGGGTTTTGCCGGCTACTTCCTTACCGTCGCCGAGGTGGTGGATCTGATCCGCGACGCCGGGGTCCGGGTGGCGGCCCGCGGGTCGGGGGCGGGCAGCCTGGTCAACCACCTGCTGGGGATCTCCGGGGTGGATCCCCTGGCTCACGGACTGATCATGGAACGGTTCCTGTCCCCACTGCGCCGAGCGCTGCCGGACATCGACATCGACGTCGAGTCGGCCCGGCGCACCGAGATCTACGAGCGCATCCTGCAGCGGTTCGGCGGCGACCGGTGCGCCTGTGTGTCGATGATGGACACCTACCGGGTCCGCCATGCGGTGCGCGACGTGGGGGCAGCACTGGCCTTCCCGCCCGGGGACATCGATACGTTCGCCAAGGCGTTCCCCCATATCGCGGCCCGCGACGCGCGGGCCGCCGTGCAGGACCTGCCCGAGGTCCGGCAGTCCACCCTCGGCCGGCTGGCCGTCGACGGGAAACTCGACACGTTCCTGGATCTGGTGCAGTCCCTCGACGGACTGCCCCGACATGTGGCCCTGCACCCGTGTGGGGTGCTGCTCTCCGATGCCGCACTGCTGGACCGGACCCCGGTCGAGGCGTCGTGGCTGGGGTTCCCCATGAGCCAGTTCGACAAGGACGACGTCGAAGAACTCGGTTTCCTCAAGCTCGACGTCCTGGGGATCCGGATGCAGTCGGCGATGGCGCACGCCGTGGCCGAGATCGGCCGTACCGAAGAGGTGCAGGTCGACATCGACACGGTGCCCCGAGACGATCCGGCCACGTTCGACCTGATCCGCAGTTCCCGGACCCTGGGGTGTTTCCAGATCGAGTCGCCCGGCCAGCGGGAACTCATCGGAAAGTTCGCTCCCGAGACCTTCGACGACCTCATCATCGACATCTCCCTGTTCCGGCCGGGTCCGGTCAAGAGCGACATGATCACCCCGTTCCTGCGGGCCCGGCATGGCTGGGACACCGCCGAGTACCTGCACGACGATCTGCGTCCGGTCCTCGCCGAGACCGCCGGAGTGGTGGTGTTCCACGAACAGGTCATCCGGATCATCGCGGTGATCACCGGCTGCTCCCTGGCCGAGGCCGACGAGATGCGCCGCACCCTGGGCAGCCCCGACGGTCAACGCCAGGTCCGGGCGTGGTTGTATCCGGCGGCGCTGGCCCGCGGCTACGACCTCGGCACGGTGGAACAGGTGTGGGACGTCCTGCGGGCCTTCGCCTCGTTCGGGTTCTGCAAGGCGCACGCGGCGGCGTTCGCGTTGCCGACCTATCAGTCGGCCTGGCTCAAGGCGCACCATCCGGCTGCCTTCGTGGCGGGGGTGCTCACCCACGATCCGGGGATGTATCCCAAACGGTTGATCCTCGATGACGCGCGCCAGCACGGGGTGGCGGTCCTGGGGCTGGACGTCAACCGATCCGATCGGCAGTACCGGGTGGAACGAGCCGGATCCCGATGGGGGATCCGGCTGCCGGTCAGCGAGGTCAAGGGCATCTCGGCGGCGGAAGAGGTAGGAATCGTCGCTGCCCGTCCGTACACGTCGTTGGGCGACTTCTGGCAGCGCGCGGGAGTGGCGCGGCCCACCGCGGAGAACCTGATCCTGGCCGGGGCCTTCGACGAGTTGCACGGCGTGGGGGGAAGGCCGCGGGTGCACCGGGTGACCCGGCGCGACCTGTTGCTGCATCTGACCGACCTGGAACGGCACAGTCGTTCACTACAACGAGGCCGGGGGGTCCGGGCCGCCGCCCGCGCCGAGCGGATCGATCGCGCCCTGGCCGATCCCCGCGATCCGGCGCAGGCGGCCCGGCGCCAGTCGCAGGCTCCGGCGGCGGTGTGTGCCCCGGAGGACCTGACGGCCCAACTCACGCTCGAGTTGTCCGACGCCCCGACCCTGGTTCCCAGCGGACTGCCCGAGATGAGTCCCGCGGAGCAGGTCCGCGCCGAGGTCGAGATCCTGGGACTGGACGTCAGCGCCCATATCGTGTCGTTCCACGGCGACATGCTGAACCAACTCGGGATCGTCCGCTCACAGGATCTGCTGGGGTGCCGCTCCCGCGCCGAGGTGCTGGTCGCCGGGGTCAAGGTCGCCACCCAGACCCCGCCGGTGCGCAGTGGGCGCCGGGTGGTGTTCCTGACCCTCGACGACGGCACCGGCCCGGTCGATGTCACGTTCTTCGAGGACGTCCAAGGGGCCTACGCCACCACGGTGTTCCACTCGTGGTTGCTGTTGGTGCGCGGCCACATCCGACGCACCGGACCGCGGGGGTTGTCCCTGCGCGCCACCGGGTGCTGGGACCTCGGTGAGATCCGGCAGAAGTGGCAAACCGGCGGATCGGCGGCGATCCACCGGTTGCTGGCCGAGGCACCGGTTCCGGACCCCGGCGCCGGGGTCGGTTCTTCCCCCGCGCCCCACTCGGGTGCAGCCGGCGGGATGCGGCAGCGCCGGGTGCTGGTGCACGCCAGTGGCTTCAAGGTGTCGCCCTACGCCGATGTAAAACCCGCCGGTGCCGCGGGTCCACCCACCCGGCAATCCGACGATCCGACCCCCGATGCGCCGGCCAAGTTGTGGCACTCCTCACCGGGGAGCCCCGGATGGTGACATACGGTGCGAGGCAACCATGAGCAGGAGCCAGATCGACCGCCCCAGCGCGGTTCAGCCGATCGGGGCCGACGATCACGACTGCCCGATCCTGCATGTCGACATGGATGCGTTCTATGCCTCGGTGTCCCTCATCGACCGGCCCGAACTGGTCGGGAAACCGGTCATCATCGGCGGGTCGGCCCACCGGGGGGTGGTCCTGTCCGCCACGTACGAGGCCCGGGCTCTCGGGGTCCACTCCGCGATGCCGATGGGCCGGGCCCGGCGCATCGCCCCGGGGGCAGTTGTGATCGAGCCGGACTTCCGCCGCTACACCGAGGCCAGCGCGGGCGTTATGTCCCTGTTCCGGTCGTTGACCCCGATGGTGGAGCCCCTCAGCCTGGACGAGGCGTTCCTGGATGTGTCCGGGGCACGTCGACGGCTGGGCTCTCCTCGTCAGATCGGCCAGGTGATCCGCGACCGCGTACACGACGAACAGGGCATCACCTGTTCGGTGGGAATCGCTGCGAGCAAGTTCGTGGCCAAACTTGCCTCGACGCTCAGCAAACCGGACGGACTGTTGGTGGTCCCCCCGGATCGGGTGGTGGAGTTCCTGCACCCGTTGCCGGTCAGTTCCCTGTGGGGCGTAGGCGACAAGACGGCCGAGACCCTGCACCGACTCGGTCTACGCACCGTCGCCGATGTCGCCGCTACCCCCGCCGACACCCTGTGCCGGTTGCTGGGACCGTCGGCCGGTCAGCACCTGGCCGACCTCGCCTGGGGTCGGGATCCCCGCCCCGTGGTGGCGCACGAACCCGATCGCAGCATCGGGGCCGAGGAGACCTTCGGGACCGATGTGGACGATCCGGCCGTCGTCACCCGGGAACTGCTGCGGCTGAGTGAGAAGGTCGCGGCGCGGCTTCGTTCCCGGGGGTATGTGGGCCGCACCATCTCGCTGAAGATCCGGTTCGCCGACTTCACGACCATCACCCGGTCGCGCACTGTGTCCGATGCCACCGATGTGGCCAAAGAGATCTACACCGAGGCGGCCCGGTTGTTCCACGCCCTGGGACTGCAACGGGCCCGGATCCGGCTGGTGGGGGTCCGGGTGACCGGTCTGATCGACGAGGCGACCGCTCCCCGGCAACTCCTGCTCGATGACACCGCAGCCGACTGGCGCGGCACCGAACAGGCAGTCGACCGCATCACCCAGCGGTTCGGCTCGGGGATGGTGCGTCCGGCCCGACTGCTCGAGCCGCCCGGCTCCTGATCACCACCGCCAGTCCCACCGCCGACACCGCCAGGACCCACCCGAACCCGAACAGCCATCCGCCGACCACATCTGCCGGCCAATGGACTCCCAGCACGAGCCGGCTCGGCGCCATGGCCACTCCCCACAGCATCAGTGCCACGGCGACCACCCGGGCCCAGCTCCGGGGGACCAGGAACAGCACAATCACGCCGTACACCACCCAATTGGTGATCCCCGCCAGCGAATGACCGGACGGGTAGGAGAACCCGGCGGCCAACGAATAGGGATCCGGCCACACGGGACGCTCTCGGGCGATCAACGTCTTGACCGACTCCGAGATGAGGGCGCCCCCGAGGGCGGTGGCTGCCAGGTAGGCCGCCCAGCCCCACCGCCGGGTCACCAGGAGCAGCACGACCACCGAGGTGGACACGATGGTCACGAAGACCGGACCACCGGTGATCCGCAGGATCCGGGACAGGTCCAACAGCAGCGGATGGCCTCGTACCGCGTCATGGATCGCCGTGTCGATCACCAGGTCGGTGGGGTCCGTGACCCCGGCCGCCACGGCGACCGTCAAGGCCACTGCGCCGAGGAGGCATACCGATGACAACAGCAGACAGATCCACGCGCCCCGGACTCCCGGGAGGCTGCGGGCATCTGCGACCGACATCAGGACCTCTCAGACAGTTGGGGCGAACCGGGCTTCCATGCTGCTGGGAGCCGGCCTGCTGGGTAACGTCGGGGTGCCACCAGTACGGTGGCACCGCCAAGAACAGTCGACAATCGAATATCCGGACGATTCCCGACTTTCCACGTCCGGCGGCCGCGCCTATTGTGGAATCCTAGGACGAAGGAGGTGTCAGCGTGCCCCTGTCAGACCACGAGCAGAGACTGCTCGAGCAGATGGAACGGGCTCTGTACGCAGAGGATCCCAAGTTCGCCGACTCCCTGCGCAAGAATCGTCGTCCTTCCGTGAACCGCAAGACCCTGGTCCTCGGTATCGCGGGTGCGTTGGCCGGGTTGGCCGTGCTGGTGGCCGGAGTGGCGACATCGGTCCCGTTGGTCGGACTCCTGGGTTTCCTGGGGACGGTCGCCGGGGCGTTCGTGGCCTACCGGGCCTACACCACTGCCACGCCGGCGGACGAAGCCGCGACCGCAGCTCCGGCCGGCCCGGCTCCCCGGGGGGCCAGCACCGGTGACAGCGGTTTTATGGACAAACTCGAGGATCGCTGGCGCAAACGCCGCGACGAGCGCGACCAGTTCTGACGCACCGGTTTGGATTCCGTCGCGCTCAACAAGGTCTTTCACGACCATGAGTGCTCTTATTACGACGAACGTTTTGGCATCGTCCACGACGAGTCCAGCGCCGCTGCGGCCGAATCCGAAGTCACCACCCTCCTCGGTCGTGCTCTGCGTCCCGGCGAGATCGTCCTGGATGTCGGATGTGGGACCGGCTGGTTCGCCGCTGGTCTTCAGCGGGCCCGCCCCGATCTGACGGTCCTGGGTCTCGACCTTTCGGCAGGCATGCTCAGCAAGGCTCGCGCCGCGGGAGCCGGCGACCTGGTTCAAGGCGATGGGACGGGCTTGCCGTTCGCCGACGCCACGTTCGACGTCGTCGTCGGACGGGGCGTATTGCATCACCTGCCCGATCCGCTCTCCGCACTGATCGAGTGGCGCCGGGTGATGCGTCCCGACGGAGCGGTGGTGCTGTCGTCGGAACCCACTCCCATCGTCGAGACCCACGGCGCCTGGTTGCTCAAGGGGCTGCTGGCGCTGCCCGGGATGCGCGGCGGGCTGCCGCCGGAGGACGAGTTCTGGGAGTTGGCCGCCATGGCTGCCAACCTGCACACCTTCACCGCCGCCGAGCTGATCGGCCTGTGCCGCGACGCCGGCTTCGGAGAGATCGAGATCGCCACGTCCGGCTTCGCTGAGACCTTGGCGATGACGGCGTCGTACGCCACCCATGGTCACAATCCCGCGCTCGCCCGCCGGGTTCCCTGGCGTCGGATCACGTCCGCCGGAGCGCGCGCCGATGCGTGGGTCTGGGACCGGGTCCTCCCCAGCCGGTGGCGGCACACGCTCACCGGCCGACTCCAGCCCTGACACTCACGCGCGTTTTTCTCGAAGTTGCTCCTTCCGGTGACCGGAGGAAGCGGGGGGGCCGTTCGGGTTGACGGTGGGGTATAGGGGAGTAAAGTGGGGCGCTGTGGAGCGAAATGCTCGCTCGTGGAGTGGAGGTGGGCGCGATGCTGCTGGGCACCCACACCCCTCGTCTCGACGACAAGGGCCGCGTCGTCCTCCCGGCGAAGTTCCGCGAGGAGTTGGCGGACGGCATCGTCCTGACCAAAGGGCAGGACCGGTGTGTCGTCCTGTGGCCCGCGGCCGAGTTCGAGAAGTACGCTGCCCGGCTGAATGAGGCCTCGCGTGCCGACGCATCGGTCCGCTCCTACCTGCGTGTCTTGTTCTCCGGTGCGTTCGACCAGGTCCCGGACAAGCAGGGACGGATCGGACTGCCCGCCGCGCTGCGGGACTACGCCGCCCTCGACCGCGACGTGGTCATCGCCGGGAACGGGACCACCGCCGAGATCTGGGACGTCCCGGCTTGGGACGCCTACCTGGCCGTCCAGGAGCAGTCATTCTCCGAACTCGGTGAGGAGGTGGTCCCGGGACTGTTCTGAGTCGTGCTCTGAGGCCTCCGCCCGCCCCGACCGGCCGCACTTCCCCGGCGACCGGACGATGCGCCCTCCCAGGCCATGCACCCGATGCCCCTTCCCTGGCATCGGGACTGCGGGAGGGGACCTGACAGCACGGTCAGTGACGTTCCGGGACCGCCGCCAGGAGGTGGTCATGACCGAGTCCGCGCATCACGACCCCGTGTTCCTGGACCGCATCTGCGAACTCCTGGCCCCTGCTCTGGCCGACGGTGGCGTCATGATCGACGCCACCGTGGGACTGGCCGGCCACACGACAGCCGTGCTCGAGCGGTTCCCGGGTGCTCGGGTCGTGGGGATCGACCGTGACCCCGAAGCGCTGCGACTCGCCCGTCAGCGGACCAGTGCCCATCCCGGGCGCTTCGTCGGCCATGCAGCGGTGTTCGACGACATCGAGGGTGCCCTGGCAGCGGTCGAAGCGGACACGGCCGACGCGGTCCTGTTCGACCTCGGCGTGTCCAGCCTGCAGTTGGACAGTGATCGGCGGGGGTTCGCTTACAGTCGGGACACCGTCCTGGACATGAGGATGGACGCCACGGCAGGGGTCACAGCCGCGGACGTGGTGAACGAGTACAGCACCGAGGAGTTGACGCGGGTGTTCCGGGAGTACGGCGAAGAGCGGTTCGCGCACCGTATCGCCCGTGCCGTCGTCGCTGCCCGAGGTCGGTCCCCCCTGCGTACGACCACTCAACTGGCGGAGTTGTGCGACAACGCGGTGCCCTTGGCCGGTAGGCGCAAGGGCCACCCGGCCAAACGGGTGTTCCAGGCGTTGCGGATCGAGGTCAACGACGAACTCGGGGCCCTGCGGGTCGGCTTGGACCGGGCGGTGCGGGCCACCAAGGTCGATGGCCGGGTGGCCGTGTTGTCCTACCACTCGCTCGAGGACCGGATCGTCAAGCGTGCCTTCGCCGCGGGGATCCAGCCACCGGTCCCGCCGGGACTGCCCATCATCCCGGACACCGCTCGCCCTTTCCTGCGGCCGCTGACCCGAGGCGCAGAGAAGCCGACCGCCGCCGAGATCGCCGCCAATCCTCGGGCGGCGTCTGCCCGACTGCGGGCCGTGGAGAAGATCCAGCCGGTCATCCCCGGCTGGGAGGTGGCCGCATGACCACCGCAACTCCAGCCCGGCCCCACGCCGCTACCAGGATTCGGGTCCCGCGGGTCGCCCGATCCCGTCCGCGCCCGCGCGTGAGTTCGCTGCCGTTCTTGGCGCTCATCGCCGGATTGCTCGGCGCTGCGCTCATCGCGCTGCTGCTGATCAACAACAGCCTGGCGGCGGGGTCATTCGAGCAGGCGCGCCTGAAGGGCGACCAGATCCTGTTGGGGGAACAGGAGCAGGCGCTGAACCAAGAGGTCGAACGACTCTCCAGCCCGACCCGGCTGCGCGAGGCCGCCCGCCAGGCGGGTTTGGTGGCGGCCGCCACCACCGCGTACATCGACCTCACCACGGGCGAGATCCTCGGTGTGCCCAAGCCGGCGACCGCCGGCGGTGCGGCGCCTGGCTTGACCCCGGCGGAACCGCTGACGCCGGGAGCAGCGGCGCCCTCCCCGGGCGCAGCCCCCACCACCGCTCCCACAGCTCGCACGGCTCCCACCGCTCCGGCTCCGGCCGCTCCCGGTGCTGCGGCCGCCACCCCGGCGCCCGACGGGTCCGACGGGGCGGCCGTCAGCCCGGGCGGGGTGACCGCCTACGACCGGGCGGTCGTCAGCGGAGGTGGCCGATGAGTGCCCCCGCCCCGGAACGCCCCCGCGTCGTCCGTCGCTCGGGCGGTCCGCCTCCCACCAGCAAACCGTTCCGCCTCGCATCGTCCCGCCGCCGCGTCCACGTGATCGTCCTGGTGTTCGCCTTCGTGCTCACGCTGTTCGCCGCCCGGCTGGTCGAACTGCAGGCCCTGCGCGGGCCGGATCTGGCGGAAGCGGCGCTCAATCAGCGCATCATGACCCAGGCCATCCCCGCCACCCGCGGCGAGATCACTGACGTCAACGGTCGACCGCTGGCGACGACCATCGAGGTCCGCGACATCACCACCGACCAGACG
>WBZT01001425.1_pt1 | contig 17593 bp, 7 predicted proteins | sample 5204241 | NCBI WGS metagenome assembly WBZT01 (sample SAMN12344358, study PRJNA552823) | activated sludge metagenome | biome: Activated sludge suspended growth; feature: Nitrification reactor; material: Wastewater; isolation source: activated sludge from nitrification reactor of wastewater treatment...
CAAGAGGATTTTCGTGAGGTGTTCCAGCTGCGGAAATTTGCCTCCAAGCATTCCGATTGGAAGCCTTTCCTTGCGCACCTGCTTGGGTTTGACGCCACACTGGTTGCCCAACATTACGAGAAAGAGCAAGCACTCACAAAGCAGCAGGAGACCGCGCAAACCATCAAGAACGAACTGGGCGGCTCCATCGAGGACATCAGCAAGATCGAAGGCATCCTCTTGCTCAAACAGAAGGAGGCCGAGAAAAAGCAGAAACTGCTCGATGCCTTTGATTTCCGGGCGCAGGACAAGGATCGCACCAAACAATTGGTCGATGATATTGATGAGCGCATCGCGGCGCTCAATGCCGAACGCTACTCATTGAACCAGAACAAGAAAAAGATATTGGCCTCGCTGGAAGAGGATCAGATTCTGTTCAATCCGGATGAAGCGCAACGCCTATTCGAGGAGGCGGGGGTTCTCTTTAAGGGGCAGATAAAGAAAGACTTCCAACAGTTGATCGCCTTCAATCGGGCGATTACCGACGAGCGCCGTGGTTACCTGCAAGAAGAGCGCGCCGAGGTTGAAGCTGAACTCAAGCTGGTGAACACCGAGCTGAATTCGCTCGGCAAGAAACGCTCTGAGATGCTGTCGTTCTTGAGCGAAACCGATATCTTTGGCAAATACAAGCAGGTCTCCGACGAGATGATCACTCTTCGTGCCGATATCACGTCACTCGAACGCCAGCGTGGTTTTCTGCATCGGCTTCAGGAACTGCGAACAGATATTCGCGCGTTGACAGAAGCATGTGGTCATTTGCAAATCCAGATCGAAGAGGATGTAGAAAGGCAGAATGCCGATCAAGACAGCCTGTTCTCGACAATCCGATTGTTTTTCAGCGAGATTGTCGAAGAGGTAATCGACCGAAAGGCGCTGCTCAGCGTATCGCCGAATCAGGCTGGGCACTTGGAGTTTAAAGCAGAAATTCTTGATGAGTCCGGCAATGCCACAAGCGCAGATATGGGGCATACCTATCGCAAGCTGCTTTGCATTGCTTTTGACCTGGCCGTGTTGCGTGCCCACTCAACTGACAAATTCCCGCGCTTTGTTTACCACGATGGAGTGTTTGAATCATTGGATGACCGCAAAAAAGAAAACTTACTTGCAGTCATCCAGCGCTACGCAGAGTTGGGCTTGCAGCCAGTGATTACTTTGATCGATTCGGATCTTCCGGCGAGGGCTGATGGTTCTCCAGTATTCTCTGAGGAAGAAGTCATCTTGACTTTGCACGACGTGAATGAACAGGGGCGATTATTCAAGACAAAAGCATGGTGAGCTTCTGAAGCGCACGCCACTAATCAGATTCATGGCGAGCTCCACAACTCAACCCCAAGATGCATCGCAACGCCCTGTGGCGTCATGGCAGTTGTAAGCGGCTGCGATGCATTGCCAGATACGGCTGATGCAGCGCATTAACCCAACGTAGTTTCATACCTGGCGAAATGCCCAGGGGCTGCAGGTCGGTCCCTGCCAGCACGGGCGCGGTTACCAGAAAACCTTGCTCGTCAAAGCTGATGAGGAAGCGGTCAAACAGCGCATCCAGATTGGCGCTAAGCAAAAAACCGTTGAACACATCCAAGCGCTCGGCGTCCGTCGCGCACTCGGCCCAAGGCTTGGCATGGCTGGCGCGCAGCACTTCGGGGATAGCCACGCCCGTCACGGCGCAAGCACCGCCCCAGTAGTCCAGCATTGCGTCACGAAACTTGTTTTGCCCAACGCGCTGGCGAACCATGCGTTCGACCTCAGTACCGACAATGCCTGCTGGAAGCTCAGAAAGCTCTGCGGCCACGGCCTGCTGGTAATCGCTCGCAGCCTGACTGGGTAATGCACGAGAAAGGCTGGCTGCCCGGCGCAGCAATGCTGCCAAATCCGCCTCAGTAGCAACCCGAAACGCATTAGCGACCTGTGCGGCTGGAAAACTGCGCTGCAACTCTGGTATCAATGACTGTGAAGCCGTTTCGAAGCACACGTGATATGCGCTACCTTCCAAGCCAACCAGGGCGCGATTGGCATGACGTGCCGAGGCCAAGGTGACACAGCTCGCATCCGAGGCAACCACATGCTCGAAGCCATTGTCGTTGCCGGTTTTCTCGATGAGGGTGCGTTGCAGAGGGTTCATTCAGGAATCCCTGATGGATCTATTGTTCGGTTCCACTCAATCACCCGCCTGCGCCAGTGGGTGTCGATGGATTGGGTGAAATCGGGGCGAACGAGCTTGGCGCGGGCGTCGCACCACTTGGCCGATTCACGGCGGACTACCATGCCTTCCATTGGGCCTTGGCGGTAATAACTCTGTTTGGTGGTGACTAGCTGCGTGAGCGCGGTCAGCGTTGTCTTTCCATGCACCACTGTCTGCACGGTTAACAATCCTGCGCTATTGGCCAGTGCGTTGCGTCGCGTGCTGCTCCAGAAACGCTGGGCGCTGCGGTCATACACATCAAACAGAAGGTACCAATCCGGAAGTGCTCCGTAATCTAGCGAATGGCGCGCGGCACACCACTCACCAAAGAGAATCAGGTTGGGTGTAAGCACGGCACGCAAGCCTTCACCGTGCTGAGCTAACCAAGCAGGCAAACGGGCGAACTGCCCAGCATGGGGCTCCGCCAGATACTGCCCCCGGTTTTGCGCACGCAGGCTGCCATCTGGGGCGAGAGACAGTCCCAGATTTGCGCCATCCAGCTTTTCCTCCACAACCACATCACCGGCCAGAATCGCCGTCACCTCATTGGATGACAGCACCTTGTCGTCACGTGGCGCGCCTTTGCCCAGCCAAGCAAGGTGGGGTGTATGCGGGAAGCGGAAGAAGTCGGCAGTCATCCAGCGCCAACCCTTGCGGTGTACCAGCCATCTGGCAGCAGCCTCTTGAAGCAAAGACCAATTCCTTTAAGCTGGTCTTCCGCCATGAACCAATCTGTCTCTGCGCCGTAAACAATCGGTGGCACTTGGTCGAAAAGAATCTGCGCTGCAAGTGCGCATGCCACCCACTTGCGGTCTTCCCGATCTGTTACCAAGACTTCATGGGCCGGATCAAGCACCGCAATGTGCTCGCCGTTGGCCTCAAGCGAGTCAATGGGTACGTAATCCGCGAGATTTCTATCCAGCTTGGATTGCAAGACTTGCATGCCGTATTCCTGTTCACGAAGATTGAATGGCATATTTCGTTCGTATTCGTCTCGAACCAGTCCCTCTTCATCCAGCACGATGCGCCGATCAGACTGATCAAAGTCAGCAAGCCACTCGTAAATCATTTCCCGTAGCTCAATCTCCTGCGGCATGGCCCGCACTGCCTGATTCGAGAGTTCGGAAACGGCGCTGGCTGCCAGCATCACATTGGTATCAACCAGGTACATTGCCATCTCTCGCTCTCAACGCCTTCGCGCGCTGAATGGCCAACGCTGTTTGCTCCCGCGTCTCACCCAATGCATCGCCAAAGAACCCTTCAGGCCAATTTTTCACACGACCGAAATCGTCCAGCTCCAGCGGCCGCATGCGTGCGGCTTTGCCATCACGCTCGACAAAATACATCGCTGCGTCTTTGAGGGTGATCTGCTGTTTGGCGATCAGTGTTTGCATGCGCCGGAACAGGTGTTCGGAGTGGGTTTCAACGATGAACTGGACGTTGCGCTCCTTGCTCACCTGCGCCAGCAACTCGGCCAGCTTGCTTTGCGCCAGCGGGTGCAGATGGCTTTCCGGCTCTTCGACAATGACGATGTGCCCCGGCTGGGCAAATAGGGCGGCCACGATGACGGGGATGACCTGCGACACGCCCACACCGACGTCTTTGAGGTTGCTGGCCTGGTCGCCGTTCTCGATCAGCAATTCATAACGTGCTGAATTACCCAAGGCGCGAATGGAAAGACCATCCGCCAAGTTCATGTCCTTCAACCAGCGAATCGTTTTCTCGAAGAGCTGGGCTTCCGTAGGCACAGGTTGATTGCGCTTCTTGGCCTGCTGGCGGGCTAAGCCACTGGCGATCAGGGCATCCACGGCCTTGGCACCGTCGTCGCCAATGTGAGCAGGCATGCGGCCAGCCCACACATAGTCGCGCTGGGCCAAACGGCGTACCGGGCCCAGATAGATGATGCGCCCCAGCTCTTCCAGTAGCGCCGGGCCGATCGGCTGGATCAGTTCGCCCTGCGCGCCCAGCTTGTTCAGCGTTGATGCCGAGAAGGCAAAGGAACGCTGCGGCCGATAATCCGCACTTTGGCCCAATGGCTTCGCTTGTGTCGCAAGGCTTAGGCGGTAAATGCCCGGCTTGCGGCGCTGTACGCTGAAGCCTTGCCCGTCTTTGCCCAGCCGCAAAAACGCCAGCTCGGCGCTGCCTGCGGGCCCTTTGTTGTAGCGGGCAGAAAACAGCGTAGAGCTTTCCGCCTGGCCATCTTCACTCCAGCGAAACTCGATGCCGACTTGCGTTGCCGAGGTGCTTTCACTGGCTGCTCCGTGGCGGCAGAGCACATCCTTGAACAGGCCCAGCGTGACGGTGTCGTCTGCATCAGGGTTGCCCAGATTCAAGTCCAGATTGGGGTCGTCGCCTTTGACCGTTTGCCGGATCAGCAGCAGGCTCTGGATTAAGCTGGATTTACCAGATGAGTTGGTACCCAATAGCAGCGTAATCGGCGCCAACCGCGTGGGGCCCGTGCTGCGCCAGATCTTGAAATTTTCAAGCTTCAGGTGCGTCAGCATCAGTGCAGCTCCCCACGTTCCAGCTTGTCCCATGCTTCGAGCACTAGCCGTTGAGTACGGTACTCATCATGTTCACGTATTTCATTTCGTTTTAAAACGGCGAATGTTTCCGATGGATAGCCTTCACCCTTGACATCTGACGGATCGAGTATGTACCTCAGCTCTTCACGATCCAATCCATACTTTCGAGCGAAAAAAGCATCAAGTTCTGCAACCAATTTCGCACGTTGCAAAGGATCGAATTTGAACGGCGTGCCATTAAAGCCCACGCTTTTCGCCCAAGGTGCCATATCCTCTGCGGTGTAAGCCAACTGAATGACGCGCGCTGCAATAAACTCAATTTCCATGTCATCAAACTGATCCGGGGTGGGTACCGGCATTTGCTTGAGGATGAAAAAATTAATGTTTGTGCCGCCCAGCTTTTGCCTGATAAGGTATTCAAAGACAATCGATGAGAAAGTAGCCCAGAGAGCAGTTTCTTTCCTTCTATTGGCAGTCGTCTGGACAACAACGGCGCTGTTTCCAACCCCAGAGTAGGGTATTACAGAACCCAAGAATGCTCTGGCATTTGCAGAATTGTTAATGCTTCTGAATATGAAAAATCCGCCATTTGGCTTGACCCTATCGATCAAATCGGACAGCGGAATCCAATAATATGGGGAGGTTTTATAAGCGCTGTCGTTAAGTCGATCGATCGGAATGGTTGGCAGGATGTGTGCACGTTCCCCATTTTGGGCGTCATTAAAGTCTCCGTGCCTGTGGTTGTAGAGGCTGATCATCTTTGCTTCATAAAGCCGCCCGTACTTTTCGGTTCCTTTAACAAAACAGTCTCCCTCAAAGATATATCCTTGCCCCAACAATTCCTGTCGTGTCTTGAATAGATGACTATCGTTCGACATGTGGTACATCGCCATAAAGCTGATGCCCCACGGATTTACCTCAAACTGACTGCCTTTGGGTTCACGGATCAAGATTGGGATGTGTTGGTAAATTTTCTTGGTCAGCTCTGCATCAAATCGGGATTGAAAAATAGGGCAAGTTAACGTGTTTGGATTTACTCTCTGAATATCTTCTGGGCTGAGTGTAAAAATTCGGTCTGGATCACTCAGGTGCTCAATCTTTTTTCCCTGAAACATATATTTTGTTTCCGTCACTTGCTTTGCTAATCCAACAATTGTTGTCAATGCAAAGCGCAACATGTGACCTTGTCCGGCACCGTGGAAAAAGCCTTCATTTTCAAACTCGAAAAAGCTATGCAGCGAGTTTTTTGATATCAGGTCGCCGAAGAATTCCTTCGTAGAGTTATCAGTTGCTAACCCTGATGGCACGATGAAGCCAGCACGGCCAATAGGCGATGTTATCTGTCGGATCGTCTCGGAAAACAGGGCGTAGGTATTTACATCTCCCACACCAGTCAACGGATATCGCCCACCATCTTCACCTTTGACATGGGCAAACACGCTGGCTGCCTCCGCCGTGCGGCGGGCACTGATAAATTCGGCATACAGCCTCTGCTCCGCTACACATTCGTGCGGTACGTGCTCCAACTGTGGAAACAGATGCTTAGCCAGCATACCTTCAGCAAGCCACTGGATCCGCTGGCTACGCTCAGCCTTGTTCTTGGCCTCAGCCACATCGCGGTGGCGCGTGGCAAAGAACTCTTCTTCTTGCAGCTTGATGCGCTCCCAAGGCGGGTTGCCCAGCACACAATCAAAACCACCGCCCGCGAACACTTGCGGAAAGGCCAGCGGCCAGTGCAGCACCCGGGCCTCGGCGCAGGCGGTTTGCGCAGTAACCAACGCGCCCTGTTGATCAGTCGGTAAAACATCGCCCAACAAGGTGAGGTAGAGCGTGCCGCTGGTGGGAATGCTTGTTTCCGCGCCTTCACGCTTGGGCAGCAGGTAGGCGCCCACTAGCAGATCGGCGGCGTGCGCCAGTCTGCTGGTTTTGGCTTGTTCCAAAAACGCGCGGTAGGCGGCTTCCTTGGCGGCGATCTCTTGGGTGTTGTTTTCTGGAAGTGCCTCCAGCGCTTGCAAGGGCTTCAGACCACTGTCTTGGCTGCTGGCTACATCCAGTTGACCGAAGGCACGGGCTTTGCGCTTTTTCTCCAGGTCTTTTAGGGCAGCGGCGTTGGCTTTGGCAAGCTGCTTGCAAACCTCCTTGTCGTCACCAGAGAGTGGTTTGAAGGCGTCTTTGGCAATGCCCAGCTCCAGCGCCTTGAGGTCGGTCAGCCCTAAGAGGGCATCACCCACTTGCAGGTGGTGGTCGAGGAAGCTCAAGGGACGGCCTTCTTCAAAACCCTCCAGCCACAGCGCGGTGCGTGCCAGTTCGATGGCCATGGGGTTGCGGTCTACGCCAAAAATGCAGCGGCTGACCACTTCACGCAGGGCATGGCGGAAGTCTTGTTCGGTTTGTTCGCCATCCGTTGCCCACAATTGAGCGAGCTTCTCAGCCAGGCGGCGCGCGGCGGCCAGCAGGAAGTGGCCACTGCCACAGGCGGGGTCGATCACACGGATGGCGAGCAGTGCTTCAACGGGCGATTCAGGCTGGGCGGCAATGCGTTGCTCAATGACCGGGTCGAGGGCGGATTTGATCAATTCCTGCACCAGCGAGTCCGGCGTGTAATAGCTGCCGCTGAGCTTGCGGGCGTTACCCGCCGTGCTGCCCTCGGAGGTCAAGCCGACAAAGCCGAACTTGCGCGCAGGCAGGTCAATCTCGGGCACCAGTTCCAGCAGGCTTTCGTACACGCTGCCCAGCTCTTCCGGGCCCATGTTGCGGTAGTCCACCGGTGCCAACACGCCCTTGTGGCTGGCCCAGCGCAGGTTTTGCATGGCGGCCAGCAGGTGGGCGTTGTCGAGGCTGGCGGCGTCCAGCGCTGGGCATTGGCTGGTGGCAAATAAGCCACCCAGTGCAGGCAAGGCCAGACGGGGCTCACCTTCGCTCAAACCTTTGAAGACGATGCGCAGTGCCTGCCAATGGTCGTCAAAACGGTTGCGGGCGCGACGCTTGAGGCATAGGTCACGCAGGCGAGCCAATGCATAGCCTTCGGCATAGGCACGGCGTGCGGCTTGTGCTTCTTTACTGTCGTCCTTGGGATGAAGTAGTCCACGTTCTTCGACGCTGAACACAAAGATCACGCGGTAGATGAGCCGCAGCAATTGCTGAAAGTAGGCGTCCTTGCTCAGTTCACCGTTGTGCAACGCGCTACGCAAGGCCTCGTTGGCGGGGTGCTGCACAAAGCCTTCACCCAGAATCAGCAAGGCATCGGTGACGCCCAGACGCAGGCCGTCGCGCACGCGGGTGCCTTCTTCCTGACCGGCTGCACGCCATTTTTCCCAAATGCATTCGGTTGGGCTACCTGCGGATCGGCTGGCGTGCAGCAAGCGCCAGACGTTGGCGAACTCGGCGTAACGCTGGCCGCCTAGCAGGTCAGCCAGGTCAATTTCCAGAAAGGTCGGACGCGTCAGCGTGGCGGCGTCGCGCAGGAGGCGCAGCGTTTTGCCATTGCAGGCGATGCCCCAGAGGTGATCCGGGCTGGCATTGAGCAGCTCTTGCGTGAGCATGAAGGCTGACTTCTTGCGCGCGCCAGCTCCGGCAATGGCAAAGCGCGCATCAGGCTCATGCAAGGCCAGCGTATGAGGTGCCACCACCACGGGCACGTTGCCCGCCAGCAGGTTCACCGGGTATCGGCGCTCACCCAGCTGGATGCCGGGGCAGGTTTGCAAGTTCGTATAGCCGAACACATCGCGCAGCAGTTCTTGCACAAAGGTGTGGGTGAGCGCGGTGGCGTCCACATCCGTCCGCTCAAGTTGGGCGGCGAATTGCTTCCACTGCGCGCAAGCGATTTGGAAGGCGCGGCTGTAGTCGTCTTTGAGCTTGAGGCCCTTGGGCGTGCCGTAGTCGGCTTCGGCTTGCCATTGGGCGCTGCCGAGCGCGGCTTTTTCCAGCTGATCGGGCAGGAACAAGCCGCCTTCCAGCGTCAGCGTCGGCAAGTTCAGCGCGGCTTGGGTTTTGCGTAGTTTCTTCATGTTGTTATCCCTGGTGGCTGCCCGTTACAGTGCATCGGGCAGCAGCACATACACGCCCATTACGTCGACTGGCAGGCAGGCACTCACGCTGTACTGGCCCACGTCCCGGGCGGCTTCGCGCACGCGCTGGTGGTCGGCCAGCAAAGTCTCGGCGCGTTGCTCGGCAAGCATCTGAAGTTGCTGCGGATGAGCGGCGATAAAGTCCAGCGCGGTGCGAATTTCGCGCTGCACGGCTTCCACAGGCAAGTTGCCGCTGGGCGTGCACTCCAGCAGTTTCGCCACGGCATCCCCTTCCAGCCACCGGGGATTGCTGCGGCCTGCAACGCCCAAGGCCACTGTTTCTTCGGCCATCATCTGGAAGGGCTGTCGCCGGCGCACATAGCCTAATTGATGGCGCAGGCGCAGCAAATACACGGTGGTCACCACCTCGACCGCATCGGTGAGCGTGGCGGCACAGCGTGCAGCAACCGCCTGTTCGCCGGACAGGCTGGCTTCTAACAAGTGCTCAGCTAGTACGCTGACCAGCGGGTGACTGCGGTGCAATTCGTTGAAGTTCAGCTGGATGGGTTTGGCGATACCCTCGTCAGCCAGTCGTTGGCGCAGCGCCTCCGGCAGGTGCTGCGGTAAGAAGCGGAAATGTTGTTTGCGGGTGGGCTCCAGTGGCGCATTGAGACGAGCGCAGGCGCTTTGCACGAAGCGCTGCACATCTGCCTGAGTGCCAAGTGCTTCTTGCTGCTTTTGCCACTCGGGTAGCACTTCATCCGGGCGAATACGGCGCTGGGCAAATACAGTGCGGTTGGCTTTGGCTTTTTCCAGCGCGTCTTGCCATTGGGCTTGCAGCGGTTGGAGGATGCGTTCGGGCTCACCAAAGTCAAAGCTACCTTGAGCCGGTTGACGGCTGTCGCTGCGCTTCATGAGTGCGGCTTTGACCAGCGCCTGATTGATGCGAGCTTCGTCTTCCGGCATGGGCACCAGCACACCCAGTTCTTTCTGGATGGTTTCGCCCTTGCGCAAAATGACGTTAAGCACAAAGCCATCGACAGGGTTGTCCTGCCCGTAGAGCATGGTGCAGCGCACGTCAGCGGACTGCTGACCAAAACGGTCGACGCGCCCCTCGCGTTGCTCGTGACGGGTTGGGTTCCAGGCCAGATCGTAGTGAACCACGGCCGTGAACAGGTGTTGCAGGTTGATACCTTCGGAAAGGCAGTCGGTAGCCACCAGAACGCGCGTGTCACCTTCCTCCATGGCCTCGACGCGCTCGCGCCGTTCCTCTGGTGTGTATTCACCGGTGATGGATTCGATGGTCGCGCCGGGGATGGCTTTACGCAGGTGGTCAGCCACGTAGTGAGCGGTAGCGATATAGCGGCAGAACACCACCGGGTGGTAGCCGTCTTTCACCAGCGCCTCGATATGCCGGATCAGTGCCGCCAATTTGGGATCACCGGCTTTGCCGGAAAGGCGCTCCGCCTCTTCGATCAGGCTTTGCAGACGGCTGGCTTCTTCCAGTTGGGCTGGGGGTTCCAGATCGTTGCTGTCGAGGTCATCGGCTTCGCCGTCGTGCAGGCGCTCATCGGTGAGCAGATCTTCGGTTTCAAGGCTACCCTCCAAGCGAGTGGTGAGGGCTTTGACGGCGGCGGCGGGTGACGAAGCAACACAACGCAATAAGGCGAGAGTGGCGTACCAGATGAGGCGACCACGGCCTTCTCCCTCACGCTCAATGTTTTCAGCCAGTTCCCGGCAATAGTCTTGTACCGAATCGAAGAATGCACCCCAGTCTCCGCTCAGTTGGTAGGTCACTTCGGTTTTCATGCGGCGGGGAAAGCCACGGCCATCACCGGTTTCTGCCTGCCATTCGGCGATGTCTTTACGGCGCCGTTGAACAAAATGCCGTGCGAGTTCTTGGCGCAGCGGATCGCTGGCAGACGTTCTGTTCTGCAGCGCGACAAAGCGCGGATCGAGCAAGGACAGCAGGTTGTAAAAAGCCGCCTCGTCACCAGAGTGAGGGGTGGCGGTAAGAAGGATCAGGTGTCGGCCTTCGTCCTTTACCAGCCGCTGCAACAGCTCGAAGCGCAATTGCTTGCCTGCCCCGCTGCTGGCGCAGGTGTGGGCTTCATCAACAATCACGCATTCCGGCGCGATAGCCAGGAAGTGTTCACGGTGGCGTTCGCTCTTGATGTAATCAAGGCTCACCACCACGACTGGGTAGTGATCGAATAGGCTGACGCCATGGGGAATATCGCGCTCGATACGTGCGGCCGACGCCGAGGTCAGCGCAACCGCAGCTAAGTTAAAGCGGGTTTCCAGTTCGCTTTGCCATTGCTCGACCAAGTGCGGCGGGCAAAGTACGGCGAGACGTGCAATCTCGCCACGATCCATGAGCTCACGGGCGATCAGCCCGGCTTCGATGGTTTTACCGATACCCACGTCGTCGGCAATCAGGAGGCGCACCGTGGTGAGACGCAGCGCCATCAACAACGGCACCAACTGGTAACCACGCGGCTCTACCGCGATATTGCCAAACGAACGAAATGGACCTCCGCCCGCCCGAAGCTTGAGGCGCAGAGCATCGCGAAGCAGTAGCGCTGCCGCGTGGTTTCCGGCGAGTTCAGCATCTGGCCACGGAAAGGTTGCAGGCTCAACCGGCTGTATCTCCAACTCAGGGATCAGGGCAATGGTGTCATCGTCCGCGCCACCAAGCGGGCGAAGGCGCAGCCAGTCACGCCGGGATTCGCTTTGCACTACCCATTCGCGCCCACGGGCACGAACCAGGTTGCCGGGCATGAAATCATGTTCAAGCTGGGTCATGGTTTTTTCTCATCGTTGCCGAACACATCGGGATGCGCAGCAAATTGCGCTTGCCATTGCGATGGGTCGGAAAAATTTAGGACTTGCCAGCCTTTGTCAGTCAGCAAGGCAGCCGTCTCGGATTCAATCGCATCAAGAAAAACCAGGGCGCGAGCCGACTTGTATTGACCCGCAGCCGTTGCTGCGCCTTGATTGACGGACACTTGCAATGCATCTGGACGACGCAAACCGGAAGCATCCAGAGCAAGCAGCCATTGGTCTAGCAGTGCATTCGTTGACGCATGGTTAGACGCGAATGCTGCAATCGCTTTCGGCTGCACCTCTGCATTGGCCAGTGCCACCAGTACCTTGAGGGCATCAGCATTGCGACGGTTGATGTTTTCGTGATCGGGCTGGTTGAAGTAAGACAGCAGGCATTGATAGCAGCCTGCTTCACAAATCCGATTGCCCAGCGCGTTGGTTTGCTCCAGCGTAGGTAAGTCTTCCAGCTTCCAGGGCCCCTGAGGTGCGTTGTGGTGCAGCAGCTTGAGTGCATTGCTGGCAACCTGCGCCAGGCTGGCGGGATCGCTAGCGATGCGTGTGAGCACCCCGGCACCGCCTTCTGCGGCTTCGTAGAACATCAGAGCACGGCGTTCGTCAGCCTTGGGCAGCGGCTCGGCAACCAACTCGGACTCTTCAATCTGAAAGGTCATTTCGATGCCGCGCTTGAGTGCTGCCTGCAAGGTCGCCATGGCCTCCATCGATAAGGCGTGCACCGGGGCCAGGATCAATAGGTTGCGATGATCTTCGACAAACGGAACGATTCGCTGGTTGGGAACCTTGTCGAGCAAGCCCTCGTCCGTGCCATCGGCATCTTCCCCTCCCGGTTCGTCCTGTTTGCTCCAAGTGCCGGTGATCGGGTTGATGTAGAAGCCCAACTGTTCTTTGTCCTTGCGCCTGCGCCAGCCTCGGTTAATGCGCCACAAGCGCGCGGCGGGTGCATACGTCAGCTCGGCCAAAATCTCCTCACCCTGCTTGACCTCAGCTTTGCGCTGTTGAATGACACCGTCGGGCCCAGGCAAGAATCGGTAAGTGGTTTGCAGCTCAAACCCCTGACGCTGACGATCTTCATCATTGATAGAGATTCGCTCTACAGCGACCGTTTCCACGGTTTCAACACGATAGAGCTCACGCACCCAGTCGTGCTCGGTCAAGAGCGCATCGCAGTTCTCACAACGATTGACCAAGGGTTGCGCACCACCGGGTTCGCCCAAATGGCCGTAACCACACTGACTGCAGACCAGCGAGGAAATGGTGGCGAGTTGGCTGTTGCCGGAAATATGATCGGCAGAACCCACATTGAGCTTTGCACGTACCACACGGTACATACGGCCTTGGTGGTAGATCAGGCTGCGGGGGCCGAATTCAGAGAGGGCAAGGAAGCGTGGACGACTGACCATGCTGCCCTCATCGTCTTTGCCATTTGCGGTGGCCCCACCGCGCGCGGGAATCCAAGCCATCAGGGGCAAACGGGGGAAGTTGTAGCCCGGCAGAAAACCCTGGCTAGCCAGGTAGCGATAGGTGTAGAAGTCGTTGTTTTGGCTATTCCCCGTTTTCAGCAGCACGGCATATTGGCGTGCTGCATCTCCGTAACGACGTTGTGCGTTCTGGCGCTCACTGTGCGATGCCGTATGGCTTTTGACGATCTGATCGGCCATGTTCATCTGCGTACGGGTGGCATCAAACAAAACCCGCCAACGTTCGAGAGCATCTGAGAATGCCTGGGGCGCGCGCTCAATTACCTTCTGAACGTAATCAGGCTTGAACCAATCACTGCCAGCCAGTTCGTGCTGAAGTTGGGCAATGACACGCGCCGCACTTTCTTGGGCACGCTGGGTGGCCGCTGGATCATTCAGTGCATCTTGGTAAGACTTGATCAACGGCTTGCCTGGCTGGTCTAGATCCAGCATGGGGGCAATGCTGACGTCCAATGCAATGTGGGCGTTTGCCAGCCACACAGCCTGCAGATGACTTTCGACGAGATCGCGGTTGGCCAAATCCAGCGTCGGCGCGCGAACGATGCCATGCACCATTTCGTTGGCGTGATGGAAAAACCACTGGTCGTGCGGACTCAATGAAGCGCAATACGTAATCACCAACGCCTGTTGGCCAGAACGACCCGCACGGCCACTACGCTGTGCGTAATTGGCAGGTGTCGGCGGCACATTGCGTAAGTACACCGTATTCAGTGCCGAGATATCAACGCCCAACTCCATGGTGGGCGAGCAGAACATGACGGGAAGCCGTTCCAACGGCGCCTCGTGCGCAGGGTTGTCAGCCCAGTCCTTACGGTCTTTATCTGTGTAGCGGAAGCGTTGCTCAAGCAGCTGACGTCTTCCTGCATCAACCTGGGCTGTGTGTTCCTGCGCCTCAAAATCAAAGAGCGGATGACTTTGCTGACGCAACAGGTCGGCGATATTCAGATAGAGCGCTCTGAAGAACTGATTGGCACGCGAGTCGTCCTCCAAGAGCGACGCATCTGGCAAGCACCAATCTAAGGCTGTCGCATTCAATCTCCAACCGACCAACTGTTGATCAATCGAATGCTTCTGAACATATCCGTACAGCACGGATGCTTGCAGGAGCGCTTCAACCAGTTCGACCCACTCCGGGTCCTTCCAGCTTGCGACCTGTCCGGCAAAGGCCGTCTCTTTCCAAAAAGAGGCTGTTTTAATTTCACGCAGCAACCGCGAGCGAGGCCCGCCGGTGACCAGATCCGTTCGGGGTTTTCCTTTGTACTCTGGACGTTTGCCAAGGATCAGGTATTTCGCAGTTTCCAACTGCTCGTCAGGCGCGAAGGCCCAACGCTCATTCAGGTATGCGAAAGCGCTGGTTCGAGCCTTGTCTTGTTCGACTGGGTCGAGATAGCGCGTCTCAAGGCAAAGTCCTCGACGCATGGTGTCGAAAACAATTCGGCACAGCTTCACTCGATTTGCAGCGTTCAACTTTGCTAACGTGCCATTTTTTCCAAATGCAGCCGTGTCGGCGCAGAACTCATCCAGACTGCGGTAATTGATTGCCAGCAGCCCCAATTGATCTAGGTTCGGGTTGTTGAATCGCCAACCACGCCTAAGGTCGCGCAGCAAGCGGTAACCGATGATGTAGCGCAGTGTGCGCTGCGCTTCTTGCCGCGCCAGCCCCATGAGCTTGGGCGTGCGTAGGTATTCGACCAGGGTGGTTTCGTCTACCCGATCAAAGCCAAGTGCTTTGAAAACCGCATCGGACAACTGCTCTTCACTCAACTCGCCATTGCTGTTTTGCAAAGCGCCAATAAGACCTGCTCGCAATGTCAGCAAAAAAACGAAGTCATTGAAGTGTCCCGCCTGTAGCGCAGCATCCTGACGGTTGTCGGTAAACCCAAGTAGCTTGCGCGGGTCGGGCTGGCCGCTGGTCGGTTCCGTATCGTCGAAGAGTTGACGCAGTGCAGTTAACGTCAGAATCGTGGTGGCAGAGGATCGCCCCTCGCCAGACAGACTGGCCAGCCGGTTAATGTCTTTGCCATGTGCTTCATGCAACTGACCGCAATTCAGACAGAAGCGGAACTTTCCGGGGATGTACCAGAACGATTCGCCATGCCCTTCGTTGCCTTGCACATCCACACTGACGCTATACGGAACGGCCTTCCTGTAGTTCTGTTTGATTTTGGGTTGATCGCGACTTAGATCCAGCCAAGTTTCTGGCAAGTCTTCAATATCGCCGCGATAGGGCAGATTTGACGTTGCAGGGCATAGAAATCCGTAATGAACGTCTTCGTTATCGTCTGCCGTTATGTCATCAATTTCGCGCGGGGTATACGTGGTTGGAGCCCGCTTTGACTGCCAAACCGGCAAATATTCTTGCCCGCAGTCCCGGCAAAAATGCACCGGATAGAGTTGAGCGCCTTCATCCTGACGGCCTGGAGCGAACCTCTGTGCATCCAGAGTGACATGACGAACTTTTTGCGCCTCTAGCGTGGCCAGTACCTTGCCTGGGCCACTGATGAACTGGTGTAGCTTGAACGCGAATGGCGGTCGCCCTTGTGGTGTTCTGATTTCATGTGCGGCCACCAAAAACTGCTGCAATGCCAGTCGGGCTGCATCAATTTCGCAGCCAGCATCTTTGGCCAGTTTTTCACTGGCAGCCTGGATGGTCATCGGCTTTGCACGGCGTGGCGGTTCGTTGTCAGGCAGTTCAATGCCGAGATTCAGTTCAACCCAGATCGAGAGCGGATCAACCCTAAACGCTTCAAAATCTGCCCATGTAAATTGAGTGCGCGCCACTGCACCTGCCAACTCAGCCTGCACTGCAGCAACATCTTTCAGCGGATCAGTCACGCGCTCAAGCGTTTCACCAATGATGTCTTGCTCACTGATGCTTGCGCCAAAAAGCTTGCTGGCAACCTCAGCTACGGTTTTGTTTCGATCTGCCAAGCTTCCCGTGCTCGACATGGTGGCCGATGTCCCGATGCAGACGAGCTCGTTGGCCTGCAGACGCTCGCGTAGTCGACGCACAAGTAATGCCACGTCCGCACCTTGACGGCCACGGTAGGTGTGAAGCTCGTCGAGAATCAGGAATTCCAAGCCTTGGCAATGATCCACTACGCGGCGATCCACCTCGTCAAAACGAGTCAGGATCAGTTCCAGCATCATGAAGTTCGTCAGCAGAATGTCGGGCGGGTTGTCTGCTATCGCGTCACGCTCGGCCTTTGATTCTTGCCCGGTATACCGCGCTACCGTGAATGGCTGTTGCCCAACCGGATAGCCATAAAGGAATTTGTCGAGCTCTTCTAATTGACTGTTCGCCAGGGCATTCATCGGGTAAATGACGATGGCGCGGGTTCGTGCGGTTTTATCCTGGTCTTTTGCCTTCAAAATCCGATCAATGACTGGAATAAAGAATGACAGTGACTTGCCAGAGCCGGTGCCCGTTGTAACCACATAGCTCTGCTTTCCCTGCCCCTTGGCCAGTGCTTGCATCTGATGCGCGTAGAGATGCAGCGGCTGAGGTTGTCCCTCTGCTTTACCAACTTGAAAGAGATCTGCACAGGCGCAGTGCAGAACCCCCTCCGAAACCAACTGCTGCACCGTCCCCTTGCGCTGATAGTTTGGGTTGATTTGGACGAGGGGTTCTGGCCAATAGCGTCCATCAGCGTATTGCCGTTCAACTTCATCTCTGATGTCTGGTGCGGCGATCCGGGAAAAACTTCGTGAAAACGAGCTGTACTCCCTAATGAGTTGGTCACGAAAGCCAAATACGTTGTTCATTGATTTTGTCCTTCCCTTGGGAGAGCGTAGCCGGGAGCCAGTAGGGCATTCTTGACGCCGTACAGTGCCAGGTGGTCCTTCAGCCAAAGGCGGTATTCATGGCCGCGCAGGCTGTGATCGGGGGAACAGTCCACACTCCACTGGCGCAGGATGTATCCGGCCGTGGCGGCACGCAGCTTCATCCGCAGCACGCCGTCGCGCATGCCGTAGTCCATTTCGGTGATCTCTGGCCGGGGCTGATCGGGATGGGGAACCAGCTCCAGCTCTACGATCCGGGTCCACTGGATGTCTTGGTCGCTCAGCTCGTGGGCCGCCACCGGCTGCCCCTTGAGCACGACGGGGCGTGTGATCCGGGTGATGATGAAATCCCGGAACTCCTGGGACTTCCGGTCGAAGGCGCGGACGTGACGATCTCCCGCTCGGTGCGGCCACTGGAGATGGAGTGGTATTCGATGCCGAGCGGACAGCCCAGGTGGATCGCCCTGGTCACGCTCGCCAGCACGTCCAGGTCCGGATGCGTCAGCCGTGACGGACTCTCGCTGGCCACCCACGCCTTGAGCCGCATCGGCTCGCCGTCACCATAGCCCTGGGTCAGCCACGACAGCACCCGCTCGGGAGGAAAGTCGAATACGGGCCGAAAGTCCGGCCCCAGGATGTAGGACTTGCCCTTGGAGTCGTAGTCGATGTTGCCGGGCGCCAGTTCTTTGTAAAGCGCAAGGTCCCTGGATGCGGCGGCGGCCTGGATGCCAAACCGCG
>WBZT01001426.1_pt1 | contig 17574 bp, 10 predicted proteins | sample 5204241 | NCBI WGS metagenome assembly WBZT01 (sample SAMN12344358, study PRJNA552823) | activated sludge metagenome | biome: Activated sludge suspended growth; feature: Nitrification reactor; material: Wastewater; isolation source: activated sludge from nitrification reactor of wastewater...
GATTTCCTGCCCGCCCGCCGTGATTTCTGAGCTGCCTATTCGGCAGTGAACCGTGGCGATGATTTCCTGCCCGCCCGCCGTGATTTCTGAGCTGCCTATTCGGCAGTGAACGTGTTATGCCAAGTTTCCCAGCAGCTCCACCTATTTCTGAGCTGCCTATTCGGCAGTGAACATACTCAGACCCCTGGAAGGTGCACCTGGAATTTTCTGAGCTGCCTATTCGGCAGTGAACCCGGCGCAGATTCCGACGAAACCCGTTGATTTTTTCTGAGCTGCCTATTCGGCAGTGAACCCGCGCTTGATTTGGTTGCGTCCATCGTTGTTTTTCTGAGCTGCCTATTCGGCAGTGAACGCGATTATTGGCGCGGGCGTTTCATATCGTCTTTTCTGAGCTGCCTATTCGGCAGTGAACGTATTCCGAATAGTTCAGATTCTGATGCTGATTTTCTGAGCTGCCTATTCGGCAGTGAACTGATGCCAGAGATCAATCGATGCTCTGGAAGTTTTCTGAGCTGCCTATTCGGCAGTGAACACGGGCAAGGCGTCAAGCGACTGTTAGGGCGTTTTCTGAGCTGCCTATTCGGCAGTGAACCCGAAAGGCGGCAATCATGTTAAACGACATTTTTTCTGAGCTGCCTATTCGGCAGTGAACGCGTGCGAATAGTCCTGCTCATGCAGTTAAGTTTTCTGAGCTGCCTATTCGGCAGTGAACACGACGTTGTCGGCCCCACGTTTCCCCCCTTTTTTCTGAGCTGCCTATTCGGCAGTGAACAATCAGAGAAAATGCCCTGTTGGTACTCATAATTTCTGAGCTGCCTATTCGGCAGTGAACCGGGGTCGCTGTTGTCGTTCTTGCTTTGACGTTTTCTGAGCTGCCTATTCGGCAGTGAACTGATGCCAGAGATCAATCGATGCTCTGGAAGTTTTCTGAGCTGCCTATTCGGCAGTGAACGCCCCATAGCCAGCCGGGCCAGCGCGCCCCACTTTCTGAGCTGCCTATTCGGCAGTGAACGCACATTGAACGGCAAATTGCTGACGCCAACGTTTCTGAGCTGCCTATTCGGCAGTGAACGCTGGGGTCGCGGCTCGCGCCGGATTTACCCATTTCTGAGCTGCCTATTCGGCAGTGAACAGTCGCGAGGTCGTAGGAAATTCCCCCAGAGCTTTCTGAGCTGCCTATTCGGCAGTGAACTCGAATTGCCCTGCTTTGAGGTTTTGACTCATTTTCTGAGCTGCCTATTCGGCAGTGAACGTTCTAATACTGAGCCGCCACCGCCTTATGATTTTCTGAGCTGCCTATTCGGCAGTGAACAAAAACTGGACGTGCTTGCTGCTTGTTGTGGTTTTCTGAGCTGCCTATTCGGCAGTGAACAGACATGGCGGGGCAAAGTAGTCGTTATCGTTTTTCTGAGCTGCCTATTCGGCAGTGAACTACCTGGGGATGGGGCGGTACGGACTCATTGATTTCTGAGCTGCCTATTCGGCAGTGAACTGAAATGTTGGACGGTGCCGCTTATCTTGAGCTTTCTGAGCTGCCTATTCGGCAGTGAACCAGCAAATCCTGAAAGAGGTCATAGCCCGCCATTTCTGAGCTGCCTATTCGGCAGTGAACAACGTTATCCCGTCGGTGCGGGCTTTTTCAACGTTTCTGAGCTGCCTATTCGGCAGTGAACAAAGGCCGAAAAGCCCGATTGGAACGGCGCATTTTCTGAGCTGCCTATTCGGCAGTGAACTCGCTCCTCTGCGGCCCCATGCCACTCTTGATTTTCTGAGCTGCCTATTCGGCAGTGAACCGGATAGTGACTTCCCCACCACGGATCGTCATTTTCTGAGCTGCCTATTCGGCAGTGAACTTGCTCGGCGCGGCGCATGACCGGGCGTTTGTTTTCTGAGCTGCCTATTCGGCAGTGAACGATCATCTTTTATTTGTTGGGCCGCCCGCAGATTTCTGAGCTGCCTATTCGGCAGTGAACGCGCGAGCCGCGACCCCAGCGCCATCCTGATTTTTCTGAGCTGCCTATTCGGCAGTGAACAACAATTACAGCGTCGATCTTCTCGGGCGAGATTTCTGAGCTGCCTATTCGGCAGTGAACGATGCGACCGCGTTCGCGGCGTTGATGGGACATTTCTGAGCTGCCTATTCGGCAGTGAACACCCTTGAGCGCTTCCAACGCCTGCCGTTTGAGTTTCTGAGCTGCCTATTCGGCAGTGAACGTCGTCATGCCACTGCAATTGCGGCTCGACCATTTCTGAGCTGCCTATTCGGCAGTGAACACCACCCGCGCCGCGCTGGATAGTCTGATCGCTTTCTGAGCTGCCTATTCGGCAGTGAACTCGGCGTCGGCCTTGATGAGTCGCTGCCAGGTTTTCTGAGCTGCCTATTCGGCAGTGAACGATGTCGCCACTCGAAAACTGGTCGGTTGGTCTTTCTGAGCTGCCTATTCGGCAGTGAACCGGAACAAATCGGCGACTTCGTCCGGCTCAATTTTCTGAGCTGCCTATTCGGCAGTGAACGATGTCGCCACTCGAAAACTGGTCGGTTGGTCTTTCTGAGCTGCCTATTCGGCAGTGAACTACCGTGCTTCCGTACGTTGTTGAGGCGTCATTTTCTGAGCTGCCTATTCGGCAGTGAACGTCAGCCGGTAGTGGTGACGCCAACGCGGGTGTTTTCTGAGCTGCCTATTCGGCAGTGAACGAGCCACTTAACCTGACGCCGCCACTGAGAACTTTCTGAGCTGCCTATTCGGCAGTGAACGAAAAAGCCGCCGCCCGCCAAGAGCGGCGGCGTTTCTGAGCTGCCTATTCGGCAGTGAACTTCGTCCATGCGCCGCTCCAGCCGGGCTTTTCTTTCTGAGCTGCCTATTCGGCAGTGAACTCTACCCGGCAACTGTTGATCAACGCCTTGGCTTTCTGAGCTGCCTATTCGGCAGTGAACGTAAGCGCGGTCTTGCGCGGTGGCGCGGTCCGTTTCTGAGCTGCCTATTCGGCAGTGAACTCGGCAATGTCTATTACAGCGCCGACCTCAATTTTCTGAGCTGCCTATTCGGCAGTGAACTTGATCAACGCCTTGGCGGGACTTCAGCGACGTTTCTGAGCTGCCTATTCGGCAGTGAACCCCAATACGCCCAGGATTTGCCCGAACAGTTCTTTCTGAGCTGCCTATTCGGCAGTGAACACCTGCTGCGGCTGGCCTCGACCGGCCTGGAGTTTCTGAGCTGCCTATTCGGCAGTGAACGCCGATAGCGCACCCATGAACCGTTGCGCATTTTTCTGAGCTGCCTATTCGGCAGTGAACGCCTTCGCTTTCCGCGCAGATTTTCTCGATCATTTCTGAGCTGCCTATTCGGCAGTGAACATCGACCGGATTGGCGAGTTCTCGGTCACTCATTTCTGAGCTGCCTATTCGGCAGTGAACCGGTGTATGATCGAACAGTCCAAAACTTAGGATTTCTGAGCTGCCTATTCGGCAGTGAACCCGCACTTAGAGCCAACACCTTCAGCCATTCGTTTCTGAGCTGCCTATTCGGCAGTGAACCGGATTGTCGGAGGGAGGGAAGTTTTTCCGATTTTCTGAGCTGCCTATTCGGCAGTGAACCCCAAAGCCTCCAGCCCTGGAGGTCCCGTGGCTTTCTGAGCTGCCTATTCGGCAGTGAACGCCTTCGCTTTCCGCGCAGATTTTCTCGATCATTTCTGAGCTGCCTATTCGGCAGTGAACGGGGGAATCGAACTGATCGCCAGCCGCATGGCTTTCTGAGCTGCCTATTCGGCAGTGAACACCGGAGCGCAGCGCCTTGCCGGAGTCCAGCATTTCTGAGCTGCCTATTCGGCAGTGAACCCGGACGCGCGCCCCGTTTTCAATACCGACTTTTTCTGAGCTGCCTATTCGGCAGTGAACACCGAGAGCATGGCCGAATGGGCGTGGCGTTACTTTCTGAGCTGCCTATTCGGCAGTGAACTACATTTTACTGCTCAAACCATCCTGATTGTTAAAGAAAAATCCACCTTATGGCGCTTATCACCCTTTTTCCAGCATGACCGGCAAGTGATTGATTTATCAAGCTTGCCAGCCGTGGTCGAAAAAAGGGTCAGAACCAGGGGATGGTGGCGGTGCTGCTCAATCCATAGTGAGTGAAGTGCCCAGGGGTCGGGGTGGAGATCAGTGGGCCGTGTTTGATAAAAAGTCGGAATTGCTGTCGGGTGCTGTTGCTGGTCAGCGTCACATAAGGCAGCGCCAGTCGCTCGCTCGCCGAATCCGGGATCGCTCGAACTGCGGCTTCATAGCCGATGCCCTTGCGGTTCATGAGCCGACGGCGTAGCCGCTCGGGATTGCTCTTGGCCTGCACGCGACAGACAGGGCGATGCTTGGCATCGGCGGGCACTACACCGATGTCCCGTAGTTCGATGTGATCGCGCATCCCTTGCAACCAGCCAATCGCCATGAGCCCGACCAGCGCGCTTTCCGAGCCGTGCAGACGCAAACGCGCACCCAAATTCCCACCTCGTTTTTGAATATCCGGGAAGCTCACGCCCACTTCACCCTGGCCATGATCGACCAGCCCTCGGTGAAGTTTGGCGAAGAGGGCATTCATCAGCATCGGGGCGGCGAACTCCGGGTCGGGTAGGAGCCAAATGTCGATGTAACGGTTCATGATCAACCCGCCTCGCCGAAGACCCCACCGCGCACCAGGGTGGCAATCACGAAATGCTGCTGTTCCAGGGCCGGAACCTGATCCTTGAGAATCCAGTTATCGAGCAGATTGTAGAAATCCAGCTTAGGCTTAGATTTTCCATTTTCATCTTTGCCGGGATTGGGCTGGCGATAGGCTTTGCCCTGGGTCGTGACCGAGCCATAAGGTTCCACGGCGATCGGGCCAAGTTCGTCGGCGCCTTCATACCAGGTGTCGATGGTGCGCAGCGCATTGCCGATCTTCTGTGAATGAATGCCGGCGATATTGTTGACATGGTAAAGCGTCTTGCTCTTGTCGCCCCGACCCCGGTCGAGGATCAGTTCCTGTGAGGGGAACACCTCCTGACCGGCACCCATTCGCACGAAAGCCGTGATCCCCAGCAATACATGTTGGGTTCCGCTGAGACCGCCTGCGATCAGGCTGGTGAGTACGTCAAGCTTTTCGCCTGTTTCAGCCGAAGCCTCGAAGCTGCGCAACGGCAACGATAGCGCATCAAAGGTCCAAACATTTTTCGCTTTGCCCTCGACGAGATGGGCAACCTGCACTTCGACCGACTCGGCTCCGATGCGATTGCGCCACAGGAAGCGACCATTGGCGAGGTTGAAAGCATAGCGGCGGGCCAATTCGCCGAAACCGTTGGTCTCGGTGTAACCGTGGACCGTGGCCCACAGTTTTTCCTGATAATCGGCATCGTTACAGGCTGAAGGCTTACCGGTGCCACCCAGCACCCGCAGGGTGAAATTCACTTTCAGCGTATCGGCATCGCTGGGCAGGGCGGCGACATCCACCGTTTGCAAGTTGGGATTTTCGATGGCGGCGTCGAGTTTGGCCGGGTCCTGGTCCTTGGTCTTGAGCCGGTTGGAGATGGTGCCGCGCACGGATTTTGGGCGGATCGCGATGGCGGGCCAACCAGCGCTGTTGCTGCGAGCCTCCCAATTTCCGGCATAGAAAAGCGCGTCGGAAGGGTCCAGCTTGCGTTCAAAAGCAAGGACGGAAGCGGTTTTGAGATCTTCTTTTTTAGCCATGATGGGATTCCTTTGGTTGGGGTCAGGCTGCAAGCGGAGCGGTATCGTCGGCGTCAGCGACGTAATCATTGCGGCAGCGATAAAGGCCAGACTCGGTGTCCGTCGTGGCATACCAGAGCAGTTGGTTTGCATCGGTCAATCGGTGAGGGCTGACCCACTGGCCGATGGAATACAGGCTTTCCACAAAGCGGAACGAGGTCTTGCCATCGCGAGCGTTTTGTACGTGACCCGGAGGGAACAATTCGGACAGAGCGCCGTAACCAACCGGGATCGGGACGATCCAGCCCGAACCGGCAGGTCTGTCGTGTTGCCATTCAACCTTGTCTCCTGTCGGTGCGGGTTTTGATCGCCAGTTGAAGCGCGCCAGATCCAACCAAGCATCCAATGAGGTCGCCTGGTCGTTCTGAACGCGAAGCTGTTGCAGACGTTGTTGCAGCAGATCGTCGCGGCTCACCAGTGCAAAGCCGGGGAGCCATTGCCGGCGCAAGCGGCGGAACTGCCGTGCGCGTTCATCGACATCCTCCGGCAACGCCAACAGTTGGGGACGGATGCGGCGTCCAGGTGCGGCTGGTGAAGGCAACACGCTACCGCCAGCCACGCGGCCAGCCGAGACGATGTGGGCGATGTGAGTGGCCAAGGACTGGCGTATCTCTGTTTCCTTGCCGAAGACATTGCCGGCTTGATCGTTCGGGTTCCAGACAGCGGCAAAGATCAAGGTGATGTCCAGGTGAACACGGCCTTCCTCAATAATGGCCATAGCGCCACCGTCCCGACCCACCGGGTTGCGGGTCAGATTGAAGGTTTTGACATAACCTTCATTGACTTGCTCTTGATGGGCATGGCAGATCACACCCGTCGCCACAAAACTCATGCCGATGTTTTCGTCCGCCAGTTTGCGTTCCAAGGCCCAGGTCAGGCCGAGGAACGCGGTGATGGAGGGGAAACCATGCGTGAATGGGCTGGAAATGGCGTTGGCGTTCTGAATGCACAGGTGCGGCAGGATCAGCAGTCCGTCAGCGGAGATCGGTTCGACGCTCATACCTGACCCTCCCTGACGGGGATATAAGTCGGCGCATCCAGTTCTTTGCGCAATCGATGCAGTTGCTGCGCCCAGCCACCGTCATCTTCGTCGATCAGCAGTTCCTTCTTCCACTGGCGAAATTCAGCATCACCTACCGGCAACCGGCCTTCCAGTTGCGTGTTGAGCCAGTTGGCGAAGCGGTGACCGATCTGTGCGGGCCAGTCTTGCAGCAACCATTTTTCTCGAAATTCCTTCTCCTCTGGAATCTCGGCCCGGCGCGGGTCGAGCCACAATTGCTCCGGTTCGGCCAGTTCCACCCGTTCATCCCGAGTCCAGCCGGGTTCCAGACCGCGTTGATATTCGCTGGCCAACTGCACCAGTTCATCAATCAGGGTATCGACGTAAGCATCCACCCGATTGCGCGTCTGCATGTTGGTTGCAGATTCGTGGTCCAGAAACCAAATCAGATCACGGACCGTCTCACGGACATCAGGGCGCACCCCGTAGATGCGGTCAAAAATCGAGGAAAGCCACCAGGGGCTGCGCAGTGCTCGCGATGTCCATACCGGTGGTGCACAAGACAACAGATAATTGTTGCCACGGCGTTCGCTGTTCAACTGCGAGATGTTCTGCGGCTTGGTGCCTCCGAGTTTTTGCACGGCGAGGTTTGGATAATCTCGGTAAACGCCATCGTGTGCTTTACGCTCCCGAAAAGCCTGTCGTGCGGTTTTGTTGGCCTCACTAAACCGGTCTTCCTGAAGGGCGCTGTAGATCACATGGGCCAGGGAAGTCGCGTACAGCGGCGCCAGCAAATGGTAATCGGCATTGTTCGTGGGATCGTCACCGACCAGCCAGTAGAGTTGCTTACTTTTTGTATTGACAGCGGGTTGTTTGACCTTGGATTCCAGCAAGCCAGCATACATTTCGATGATTGTCGCGGCATCTGGCTGGGATGCGTGATTTCCGGCAAAAGCCGCTACCGCGTCGTTATCTTCCTCTAGCAGCCATGTTCCCAGTGTCTTTCCTTCAAACCGGAGATCCAGCAAGAGATACAACTCATGGGCGGCTGCATTGTATGCGCCGTCTCCGGTGGTATCTGCTAAGCTTTCCTTGTCTAGTAGCACATGCGATCCCAATTCATCTCTGGACGGCAAGTTACCAAAACGAATATTTGGATTCGTTACTTCGCTTGTTTTGAGGTCGGGATGTGTGGCTTTGGCAATATGGCTGGCAACAGCAATACGTCCACTCGCATTGGCCCCTTTTTTCAGAAGGTCATCAAGCCGATATTTCTCTTGTGCTTTCTTGATTTCCTGTTTTGCGAGCGAGTCGTTTTTCCCTTCCCATTTGCCAAGTGCTCTGGCCAGTCTTGCCGAAACATGGTCTTGCATCGCCTGTTGCATGGCGCGACAACGTTCGGTTGTGGTTGTGCTCACGATTGTGTTTCCCTCCTTGTCTTCATGATTGGGTCGAAAACCCCAACAGCGGATGAAACCGCCAGCCTCCCGTGCTTTTCGGAAGGTTGGCGGTAGCATATTTGCGGGCAAACCGCTCCAACGGCAGATCCATGGCTTCCGCTTGTTCCTGCATAGCCTCCAGGAAATCCACCGCACCCCAGCCGGAGATATTGGGTCCGTTCACAAGGGCGTCCGGGATAACCGTGTGCTTGCCTTGGTCAATCTCGACTTCGTCTCTTTCCCCACGTTTGCCTTCCACGATGCGATGCAGGCAATAGTCATCCTCATCTTCGGTGGGCAGCAGCACCACATCGACATCGGGTCGGGAATCGTCACGAAAAGGCTGACGCTGCTGGAGCAATCCAGTCAGCCAGGCATGACTGCGGTGCCAATGGCTGCTGGCGTTGAGAGGCGGGGGCGGTGGTGCCGATGCGGCGAAGCGTCCGCGCCGTACCGGCGTTTCAACGACTTGCGGCAACATTTGTTGTTGCATCCGTGCATGTTCCAAATCGATCAGGCTGGCATCGGCTCGTAAGGTCTGAGCCGGATTGGGGCGGATGCGTGGGCGGGCATCGATCACCGCCTGACCGGCGCTGTCCAGCAATTCGCTCAGCAATTCGGCAAGGTCATGCGTGCGCAGATGGAAAGGGCCACTGTCCTGCTCGAAACCCGGTCTGTGGTAAGCCGCTTTGTCGGGTTGTTGTTCAAAGGCGCGCAGATTGCGTTCAAGAATCAAAATATTGGGGCGATTGATTTCCTGGGTGCGATGACGGCGTACCCGGCCCGCCAATTGAATCAAGGAGCGCAATGAAGAAGGTTCCACGACCGCCCAATCGTAGTCATGATCGCGTCCGACTTCGGTGACCGGACTGCCGAGCACAATGAACAGGTGGTCGGTGTCGTTTGAGGCATCCAGCCGTTGCCGAATGTCCGGCAACTCATAAACGGCGTCCTCCTTGCGTCGATCCAGCGCAGCGTCCAGGCGTTGTTCAATGGCTGAACGGACGAAGGTGGGGAATTGCGAGTGGTAAATACACAAATGGATACGTGTATCGACAGGTGCGCCGAGTTGACACAGGGCGAGCGCGACATCCACCAGAGGGTCGATGTTGGCCATGCGCATCAGACCGAAACTGACCCGCTTGCCGCTGTGCGGGTCCGTACCGTGATGATCGGCATGCAAACGCAGTGCGCCGCCACGGAGAAAACCAGCCAACTGTTGACGACGTTCATCCTTGCGCTGCGTGGTGAAAGTCAGTGGCCACAGCTCGGCGCGGCGGCGGATTGCCTGCTTGCCCAACTTTTCATGGCGGGTATCGGCAAATGCCCAGTGCGCCATGCGGAAACTTTCCTCATCGGCGCAATCGGCGTGATGCTGGTTGAATTCGTCCACCCACATACAGCAGATACGCGGCGTTTCCTGAGGGCGCTGGCCACGATTTTTCTGGAACCACTGGCGTCCATCCCGATAGGCCAGGAAAAGTCCTTCGATCAGTGCCGGAGGGAGAGTGGCCGATGAAAGCAGTATGCGCGAACCCAAGAGTCCCGCCCAATGCACCAAGCGGGTGAGTGCGGGTAGGTCATCGATATCGAAATCGTCCGGCTCGTCCAGTACCAGATCGCCGCTCAAGAGCCGCAACATCGGCGCGATCTGGCGACCGCCACGCAGGCTTTCGGTGGCAGGCACCAGATGATCAACGGTGCAGACCAGCAGAGGGGCCGCCAGCAGTTTACGGACAGCGGGGTCCGGTCCCAGCCGCTGCAATAAGGGATCTTGATCATTGCCCTCGAACAGGACATGACTGGTCTCCTGCAACAGATCTTGCCGCGATGCCGAACCGCTGAGTTCAGCTTGCTGTTCGTGGAATTCAAACAATTCGCGGCTGGCGGCCCCACCGGCCATGATCGCCAATTCATGGTCTCTGAGTCCCAGTTGGCGCTGGAAGCTGCGGCCAGTTTGCAAGGTCAGGGTTCGCAAGCCGATGGCGAACGCGCAGCGTAGGCCCAGTGCAGGATTAGCCAGCGCGTTTATGATGCGTGCGTTACCCAGAGTTTTACCGCAGCCGGTGGACGCCATGTTGACGATGAAAGCGCCATATTCGTCGGCTTGTTGGCGTAGGCTGGCGGCTAGATCGGCGGCGCGATCCTGCCAACGAAAGGCGGCCAAGGCGCTGCGTTTTCTCAGGGCGGGATGCGAGGACAAGCGTGCAAGATTACGTGCGAAGCTCGGTAAGGCATGCACCGTCGCGCCGGTATGCACCGCAACTCCCAGTAGATGTTCATCCAGGGTCTGATTAGGCGTTGACTGCCCCCGTTCGTCCCGAAAGGTGTTGGCATGGAGCGGATAGTCTGGATGCAGATAGGGCCGCCGCGCCTTGGCGGGTTTAGGGTTGTTTTCGGATTCGAGATCGAGCCGGGAGTAATGATGGTCGGCAAGCATCAGACTCATGCGCGCCACATGCACCTGAAAGGGATCCTGTAGCCAGTCACGATCCGGCTGAGCGATCACCATCTCCAACAGGCGGCTGGCGTAACGGGCGGCGCGTTTGCGCCAAGCGAGTTCGGTGACCGGCAATTTATCTTGTAGAAACTCATTTTGTAGAAACGTCCAATAGGTGCGCACGGCGGCTGGATCCCTGTGGTCGTGCGGTTCGTTCCAATCGGGACCAATGGCCTCCAGTGCATCGTTCAGATCGATGCTGTTGATGGCTTTGCTGTGCCAGCCATGTCGTCCTAATTCACCGTGATCTTTCTCAATGGGTTTGGCAGGCAGCCGATGATGGGTTAGCACCAGCCAGCCGACCGCTTTGGCGAGCGGCGGTAGCTGTGCGAACGGTTTGTTTTCGCGCGTGGCCGAATCGATCCCGTCGCGCAGCAGTCGCTGAGTCCAACTTGCATCGTCTTCGGCCGTTGGTTCCATGAGGCGGGTCAGCCATTGCGCGTCGTTGCTGTCTCCAACGAAAGCCTGAAACAGCCGCAGTGAAATCCATTCATGGCGGTACAGATTGCGTCCTTCCACGGTGCTTCGACCCTTCAATCGATCCTGAAAAGCCAGGCAAGCTTTGCCCAGATCGTGGAGCAAAGCGGCCAGCGAGGCGAGCAGGTGAATCACAGTCAGGTTGTGCCAATCATTCTCGTCCTCACGGCGCAGCACATTGCGTTGGGTGATATTGGTCGGCGTCGCGCCCTGAGCGTTGAACTGGCGGGCGTCGCCGACGATCCATAGCAACTCGCTGTGATCCTTGCCGCGAATCCAGTGGCAGGCCACGGCGGTGTTTTTGCGCGCGGTCTTGCGCAGCAGGCGGTGGAGGGTACCCAGACCGGTCTGAGTGATGGCGGTCTGCCAAGTCCGGTCGCCGCGCCGTTCGGCGAATTGGTCGAGGATGTGGCGGGTTTCGGTTAGGGCGTTCTTGCTGCATTGTGAGATCAATAGCACATTCATGCCGGACGCTTCCCGATGTCGGTGGCGATGGTTTTGAGCGTGTCGATCATGAAATCCAGCGCTTCGCTCTGGGTCAGAGCTTCGATGCAGGCATGGCGAAAGGTTTGTTCGTCATCGCCGCGCATCGCCGAAATGAAGGCTTGGGGCAGAATGACCGCATCCTTGACCAGATCCGCCGCGTCGAATACCAATCCACCCCGGCGAGTCTTGCCGTGCAGGACCGCCAATCCATGCGGCAGGCCCAGCACCCAGGTCGCGGTCGCACCCAAGCCGTAGGCGAGATAGTTGCCGTGGTCCAGGAAGCGGTTGGCCGGATCGCTGCCGCTACCACCCTTGGCGCGGGTGAATTCGCCGTAATTGGTGGCGGTGCAGGCCAGCTTGAAGAGGGTCTTGGTGAGGCGGGCTTCCTCGGTCAGCAGCGCGGTGTTGTCGAGGGTGGCGTCGATCGCTTGGCGGGAGGCGTCGAGCGCGGCTTCCAGGCGCTGGCGTGAAACTTTGAATTTCGTCTCGGTCAGCGTTCGATTTTCACACCAGTGCGGGGCGATGCGCGATAAACGGGCACGCTGGATGGCCTTGGCTGCTTCCAGCCGCAGCGCGTCATCGAACCAGAATCGGACCCAGTGTTGCAGGTATTCGGTCGGACGGTATTCGCTCTGCGGCGAAAACCAGGCGACTTCGAAATCCACCTCGTTGGCGCAGAACAGCGGTGTGCCGCCACCGCCGCAGAAGCCGACCAAGACACCCGCTTTCGCCAGCTCGCGCATCGCGGCTTGAGTGATGGAAGTACCGGTGCCGAGAAGGAGGGTGGTGGTGTTGGCGATGGGGATATTCCAGTACAGAGAGCTTTTCCCCTGATCGGTGACGTATTCCACCCGCCCACCGTTGACCAGCACCCGGCAATGTTCGAGGTAATAGAGGTTGGCCCGCTTGGAATGCAGGATGGTTTTCAGATCTGAAGGAGAAAAACTATCCATGGCTCGGTACTCACATTCCGGTCGAGTTTCAATTCACCACCAAGCGCCGTCTCATGCCAACATCTCAGCCTCATTCGCAAGGCGCGGTACTTCCGTGTGGCCCACTGGTGCAAGCCATGGATCGTGAGGCTCGGACGCGGCATCCGAGTGGCGGTCCCACAGTCGGCCAGTCGCTCCAATGGCGACAGGTTTCGGGGATGTATTTGAAAAGACAACACTATAATCTGATAGACAACCGCAAAACACCTGTTGCATTTGTTGGTTTCATAACTCAGGGATTTTGCATCTTTTAAGTGACGACTATCAGCCTCCATGCCCACCGTGCCGCGCGCCGACTGAGGGCAGCTAGCCGTCAGGCTTGGTCTCGAAGAGCAATCCGGCACTGGCGCGACGACTTGAGAAACCGTGCTTCAACCGGTCCATTTGCTGGATTGAGGATGTCGCGTGCACAGTTGCGCCTGGACGGTATTCGGATCGACCGTTGGCAGATGTCCACGCTGAGAAAGCGGAAGGGCTTCGAAACGTTGTACCGGTGTCCCAACGCCAGCCGGAGGCATCCGCGCGGAACCCGATTTTCGATATTGGAGGGAGGTGATTTGCAAGAAAAAGCTCTCCACTCTTGCGGGAGTGGAGAGCTTGGTCGAGAGAAAAACGCTAGTTTAACGGTTTAATGCTGCCCGATCGCCCGGCGCACTTCTTCCAGCGAGTTCGGATCGTCCAGGGTGGACAGATCGCCGGGGTCGCGACCCTCGGCCAGCGCCTGAATCGACCGGCGCAGCAGTTTGCCGGAACGGGTTTTCGGCAGCGCGCTGACGAAGTGGATGTTATGCGGCTTGGCCACCGCCCCCAGCAGTTCCTGCACCTTGGCGATGATTTCCTTCTCCATCTTCTCGGTGGCGCCCGCCACGTCAAGCTGCGTCGGATCCTTCAGCCGGCAGAAGCCGACCGGTACCTGGCCCTTGACCTTGTCGGCCACGCCGATCACCGCCACTTCGGCTACCGCCGAATGAGATTGGATCGCCTCTTCGATCTCGCGAGTGCCCAAGCGATGGCCGGCGACGTTGATCACGTCGTCGGTGCGACCCAGGATGAAGAAATAGCCATCCTCATCGCGCACCGCCCAGTCGGAAGAGGTGTACAGCATCTCCTTGAAGCTGGAGAAGTAGCTTTGAACGAAGCGCTTGTCGTCGCCCCACACCGTGCTCAGGCAGCCCGGCGGCAATGGCGGTTCGACCACCAGCACACCCTTTTCGCCACGCGGCACTTCGTCGCCGGTGCCTTCGTCGATGACCCGGATGTTGTAGCCGTATACCGGGAAACCCGGCGAACCGAAGCGGTTGGGCTTGAGATCCACGCCCGGCAGGTAGGACAACATCGGCCAGCCGGTCTCGGTCTGCCAGTAATGGTCGATGACCGGAATCTTCAGCGCGTCGGAGATCCAGCGCGAGGTCGGTTCGTCCAGCGGCTCGCCGGCTAGGAATAGATAACGCAGGCAGGAGACGTCGTGCTCCGTCATGTACTTCTGATCCTGCGACTTCAGAACCCGCACCGCCGTCGGCGACGAGAACATGGTCCGCACCTGGTATTCGTTGACGATCTTCCACCAGATGCCCGGGTCCGGCCGAATCGGCAGCCCCTCGTAGAAGATGGTCGGCGAACCGTTGATCAACGGAGCGTAGACGATATAGGAGTGTCCCACCACCCAACCGATATCAGAGGTGGCGAACATGGTCTCGCCGGGGTTGATGTGGTAGAGGTGCTTCATGGTCGAAGCCAGCGCCACCGCATAACCACCGACATCGCGCTGCACCCCCTTGGGAATACCGGTGGTGCCGGAGGTGTAGAGAATGTAGCTCGGCTCGTTCGACTCCAGCCAAACTACCGGTACTTCGGCGTCCATGTGCTGGGCGCGCAGCGTCGCGTAATCTAGATCGCGACCTTCGACCAGCGTCAGGCCCTTGTCCAGACCCCGGTTGCAGATCACGACTTTTTCCGGCGGGAACTTGGCCAGATTGCAAGACTCATCGACCAGATGCTTGTAGGGCACGGCCTTGCCGCCACGCATGCCGGCGTCGGAGGTGACCATGACCTTGGGTTTGGCGTCGTCGATACGCACCGCCAGGTTGTAGGCGGCAAATCCACCGAACACCACCGAGTGAATGGCCCCGATCCGGGCGCAGGCCAGGATGGAGAACAAGGCTTCGGCGATCATCGGCATGTAGATGATGACCCGATCGCCCTTGCCGACGCCCAGCGATTGCAGCACGGCGGCGAAACGATTCACTTCGCGATATAGCTCGGCGTAGCTGTAAACGACGGTTTCGTCGGTTTCCGTCGAGATGTAGATCAATGCATTCTGATCGGCGCGATCGGCCAGATGCCGATCCACAGCGTTGTAGCAGAGGTTGGTCTCGCCACCGACAAACCATTTGCAAAACGGCGGGTTGCTATAGTCCCGCACCTTCTGTGGCGGCTTATTCCAATGAATCAACTGGGCCTGTTCGCCCCAGAAGCCTTCGGGGTCGTCGATGGACCAGCGGTGGAATTCTTCGTAATTCATAGCGTGGGTATCCTCTGCTTCAGTGGTTTGAAAATGCGGCTTTCATCGCCCTGCAAAGTGTAGTCGCTCGCTTGGAAATTTCCGGTGGCCGGCCTCGCATACCGCGAAACCGGCCCCAGGCGACTTTTATTTGGCCTTGAGCAGGTCCTCGATGCTGGAGCGTTCCTCGCGCAGCTCCTGGTCGGTGGCGGTCATCTTGCCGCGGCTAAACTCATCGATCGGCAAACCCTGCACGATCTCGTAGTCTCCGTTCTTGCAGACGCAAGGATAGGAGTAAATCACGCCTTCGCTGATGCCGTAGGAACCATCGGCGGGGACCGCCATGCTGACCCAATCGCCCTCGGGGGTGCCCAGCGCCCAATCACGCATGTGGTCGATGGCCGAGGAGGCGGCGGAGGCGGCGGAGGAAGCGCCGCGCGCCTTGATGATCGCCGCGCCGCGTTGCTGCACGGTGGGAATGAAGGTGTCGCGGTACCAGCCTTGATCGACCAGCGAAGTCGCCGCCTGACCCTTGACGGTGCATTGGCCGATATCGGGATACTGAGTCGCGGAGTGGTTGCCCCAGATCGTCATCTTCTTGATGTCGTTGACATGGGTACCGGTCTTTTCGGCCAGTTGGCTCAGGGCGCGGTTGTGGTCCAGCCGGGTCATGGCGTGGAACTGGCGTGGGCTCAGGTCGGGAGCACTGCTGGCGGCGATCAGGGAGTTGGTATTGGCCGGATTGCCAACCACCAGCACCCGCACGTCGCGGGCGGCATGGTCGTTCAGCGCTCTGCCCTGGGGTCCGAAGATGGCGCCATTGGCGGTGAGCAGGTCCTTGCGCTCCATGCCGGGGCCGCGCGGCCGGGCACCGACCAGCATGGCGAAATTGGCGTCGGTGAAAGCGGTCTTCAGGTCGTCGGTGGCGACCACGTTGGCCAGCAGTGGAAAGGCGCAGTCGTTCAGCTCCATCACCACGCCCTGCAAGGCTTGCAGCGCCGGGGTAATTTCCAGCAACTGCAGGATTACCGGCTGATCGGGACCCAGCATGCTACCCGAAGCAATCCGGAAGGCCATGGCATAACCGATGTTGCCAGCGGCACCGGTGATGACGACACGGACAGGTTGTTTCATGTTTGTACTCCTTCAGGGGTGGGTGATGACACGAGTGTCGCTTGAAAAGCCCCGAAACCGCGGCGCGGGTCGGGAGCGGAAAGTATCTTTGGCGACCAGGTCGCGGAAACGCGCGCTCGCGGCGCCAGCGGACGGCGAGAGGGAAACGGGCAAACGGAAATCGACGGGCGCCACCGCCGGGAGGGACGAAAACGCGGGCCTGAACGGCAACCGGCGACTGCCGGTGTTTTCTAGAGCGCTGTGAATTGCCATGCTCCGTGGGGGCGCAATGGCCGCGGGACAACCGGGACGAGTGACCGGATGTGCGAACTGACGGTCGGAACCGCGGCAACAAGTCTTATAATGCGACGCCGCGTGCCTGGAGTGCGGCGTCTGATTGGAGAGAAATAGTAACGTAGATCGCCGCGTATTGAAACGAATGCCGGCACTTGCCATGAGGGTTTCCAATACGATGAGTTCTTCCCCGATCAACGGCGCAAGCTACGTATTGACCGGCTTGCGTTGGCTGCCCAAGAGCGGCTTGCGCGGTTTCGTGGCGATTCCGCTGCTGATCAACACCCTTTTGTTCGGCGCCGGCCTCTGGTGGAGCACCGGCCAGTTCGAACAGCTCGATCGGGCCGTGGCCGGCTGGCTGCCGGATTGGTTGAGCTGGCTGCACTGGCTGTTGTGGCCGTTGTTCGTGTTGACCGCGCTGGTGGTGGTGTTTTACACCTTTTCCGTGGTGGCGAATGTGATCGCCGCGCCGTTCAACGGCCTGCTGGCCGAGCGGGTCGAAAAAATGGCCAACCCGGCGGGTGCACCGCCACCAACGACCGGATTGACCTGGAAAGAACTGCTGCTGAGCCCGTTGACGGAACTCAACAAGCTGCTGTACTTCATCGGCTGGGCGATTCCGCTGCTGGTACTGTCGTTCGTGCCGGTGGTCAACGTGGCCGCGCCAGTGCTTTGGGCCTTGTTCAGCGCCTGGATGCTGGCCTTGGAGTATTCCGACTATCCGCTTGGCAACCGGGGGCTGTCGTTCCGGGATCAGCGCCGGTTGCTGCGCAAGCGCTGGCCACTGACCTTGAGTTTCGGTGGCATGACCCTGCTGCTGACCCTGATCCCGGTGTTGAATTTTCTGGCCATGCCGGCGGCGGTGATCGGCGCGACCCTGATGTGGGTCCGGGAAATGCCGGAACGAGGGGATGGGAATCGGAAACCCTAGATACTGTAGTCACGAGATATTGAGCCAGAGTGCGATGCATCGGATGTGGACGGCGGCGAGGAAGGATGCGGTGTTTTTGGCGTATCTTGT
>WBZT01000835.1_pt2 | contig 17568 bp, 14 predicted proteins | sample 5204241 | NCBI WGS metagenome assembly WBZT01 (sample SAMN12344358, study PRJNA552823) | activated sludge metagenome | biome: Activated sludge suspended growth; feature: Nitrification reactor; material: Wastewater; isolation source: activated sludge from nitrification reactor of wastewater...
ATACTACCGGTTATGCACCTCCGAAATAGAATTATTACCGTACAGGCAAAGAACTCAGGCCGATCGTAAAAAATCAATTGACCATTACATTACGCTCTTAACCGGGAAGTGGGGACGTAAACTAAGTTTTGAGTCCGCGGCCAGAAAATGTATTGAGAACTATGAATTCCCGGGTAATTTCAGGGAGATTTACAATACCCTCAACGGAGTTTTTGGTCTGGGGAAGAACAAAATCGGAATGGATGATTTGCCTTCTAGATTAAAGCGGCCAGATGCCGAACTAGATGAGTCCTATGACCAGGCCTTGCGCAGGCATTGCCTTAAGGTATATGAGAAATACAACTACAAACTGAACGCAACCTGCAAGGCCTTGCAATACAAAAACTCAACGCAGCTTAAAAAGAAGTTTGAGGAATGGGGGATATTGAAGTGAAGGAGGGGAAAAGACGATTTTGTTATAAGTGGCTTTGCATTTGTTAAGTGATTTAAAATTGTATTTTGGCAGGGTTTTCTACCGTAGGAAATGGTTTTTTGTTAGTATTCTCGAAAAATTATGATTCTATGCAAAGAGTATCTTCAGTGAACCCTATGAGAACCTGGGACGAAAATATTTATCTTTGGATTACAATTATTAATTAAACCGGCTTCAAAAAGTAAAATATATGGAGATAAAGATTTACGACGATAATACAGAACAGTATTATACCTGCTATGTTGATGACAGCAGAATAGTAAGTATGGATTTTAAGTGGAAGTTTAGTTTTTTAGGCTTGTTCAGTGATGATGAAATAGAGGAATATGATTCAATTGGGAAATTGTTGTTGGATGAAGAGCCGGTGTTGAAGGTGATACGTATAGCGAATGAGGTTAATTATGAAATGATAACCAGATTTATTAGTGGTAATTCAGATAGTTTTGAATTAACTGATTATTTTCAAATAGGTGAGTGGAAGGCCATTGAAGTGTGCTCTACAGGCGGTATGCTTCCTGGATTCTCCCATGAATTTTTTGATAGTATTCAAGTTGCATTTATTGACCCTAAGGGGAGGAAAAGAATTGAGGACGACTTCTTCGAAATAAATAATCAGAAAGATGCAGAGATTCGTATCAAGCTCGCCAAGATTTACTCTTTGTTGCAATCATTTAGTAAATACAAGAGTTTTCATGAATTGAATTTTGCTGAAATAAAGGGTGAAACTGGAATTGACCAAAAGATATATGTCCCGGAGGGTCAGACGGTGCAATCAAAAGCTTTAAGCAGGTTGTTTTCATTGATTGGTTTAAATTCAGTAAAGGAAGAGATAAATTCATTGATATCTTTTGTAAAAGTCAGGGCATTGAAATTGAAGAGAGGTCTAATGGTAACCCCTTCTACATTACATATGGTTTTTACAGGGAATCCGGGTACAGGTAAAACCACCGTAGCCAGGATTATTGGAGAGCTGTATAAGGAGCTGGGTCTGTTAAAGAAGGGCCATTGTGTGGAGGTGTCTAGAACTGACCTTGTAGGCCAATATGTGGGACACACAGCACCTTTAGTAACCCAAAAGTTTAACGAGGCATTAGACGGGGTTTTATTTATAGATGAAGCCTATCAGCTAATAGAAGGGGGTGAAAAGGATTTTGGTAAGGAAGCGATATCCACACTTCTGAAGCTAATGGAAGATAACCGGGAGAGAATTGTAGTGATTGTGGCTGGATACCCGGAAGACATGAAAAAATTTATTGACTCTAATCCCGGCCTGGAATCAAGATTTCCCATCAAATTACATTTTGAGGACTTTAACGGAGAAGAGTTTTTTGACTGTTTCAGCCTTTTATGTAATGAAAAGAACTATTCATTATCTATTGCAGCAAAGGAAAAACTTAGATTGTATTTGGAAAAAGCGGCAATACCAAATGCGGATTCATTCGGAAATGGAAGGGGGATCAGAAATTTGTTTGAGAAGGTTGAAAAAAATCAAGCTAAGCGTCTTAGTAAATATGAGAACCCAACCGACAAGCAGTTGCTAACATTTGAGGAAGAGGATTTCCCTTCAGTTTAGTTAAATGAATCGCTTCGGACTAGCTTCCAGCCCCATTGTTTCTTTTCCTTGTTGTAGGATCTGATCGCAGTTCCTTTGAATTCAGCTCCATTGGTCAGCTTAAGTTTCTTGACCAATGAAGGGTGAATAAATACATCATCAATAAATCCGAATTCTTTACCGGCCGGGATCTTTACAATTCCGGAAATCTCTTTAAGAAAAATTTTTTTAAAACGGTCATCGTTTACTTTTACTGCCGTATATACCTGATGAATCCCCTCATTACTGCCACCCTGAAAGCGAACCTTCAGGACATCGCCAACGCTGACGTTTTTAAATAAGCGTTCATATTTGAAAAATCCGAACCTGGTTTCGGATGCAATGAAATTCAGCATTTTTTTATCGTGGTTGACGAATTCTACCATTACCAATTCCTCAGGTATATCGCTGAAAAGTATTCCCTCTGCGATCGAAAGATAGTCTTTGTAAAATTCAATATTGGATTTTGAGGCGGTTGCATTCTTGTACCACTCTGACGATTGCCAACTCAAAACTTCGTTTGGAATTTTGAATCCATGCTCAGTACGTGCCCGCACTAATAAGTCGATTTCTGTTTTTGCTTCGTTGTAATGATTTCTTGCAATTAGCAAGTGGGCCATTTTTTGCCTTAGGCTTACCAGCATTTCTTCAGGACTCTTGCAGGAAAGCGCTTTACAATAGCAGGCAAACACCTTTTCCACATCGCCTGAAACCGCTTCTGAAATAACTTCCCATACCCAAAAATCATTTCTTTTTTTCTTGGCAAAAGGAAGAAGCGATTCCAGCCCATTTTCCTTATCGCCAAGCGCCAGCAATAGTTTTGCAATGAAATAGGGCGGGTATTGAAACTGCGGATGCTCTTCGTTTAATTTTGAAAGAACAGGCAGAAAATTTTCCGTTTTTTCTTTATTAAAGATAATTTCTCCGTGAATCGTCTGTTTAGGCAGCAAGTGTTTTGCATAGGCAATGAAGGCCTGCTCAGCCAGTGCCATCATTTCTTTACCATTGGGAAGCACTTCTTTTTTGTAATCGTCTGGCATAAAATTTTTCAGATCCCACCAGTCCGACATTGAAAGGTAATGGTCGGTGTCTTTTAGGCATTTATGCAGTCCATTAAACATAAAGCTATAGCCCTTGGAGGGCTTCGGGAATGGGAAGGACATTATAGTTTCAAATAAACGAATGGCATATTGATGGTTGTCAGGATAATGCTTGTTTAAATCAAAGCACATCTTACCTATTTGCCAGCAGAGCTGTTCAAAGAGCATTTTATCATCCGCAGGCAACTGAAGTTTACCGATTTCTTCAAGATTTTCCAGAAAGGTTTCAACATGGACGTCCAGGATATTTTGCTTTAAATAATCATAGTATACCCAGGCAAGGTTCCGCTTGCCCCAAATATTATCCGGTGCTGCTTCCAGTTCAGTTTTGGCAAGGTTTAAGGCTTCTTCCAATCTGCCTGCCTGGCGAAGTTCTTTTATTTCTTTAGCTGGCATTTTCTTCCTCTTTTAGGATTCGTACTATTTTATGAAGATCGGCTAACAATAGCGGGCTATTCGTCATTGAAGGTATGGGAACAACCCGTCCAAAGAAGCCGTTCTTATTGTACTCAAAGTCCAGGACAGCGGTTTCTCCGTTTCTTTTAAAGGAATGTCTTTCTTTATATTGCAGATGTTCGGATTCTGCTAGTATAATTCCTTTTGCACTTGTCAGTTTAATAAGATCATCAAACAGGTACTTCGTGAAGGGAAACCTTTCCTCTGTTTCTATATCAAACTCCGTCTTACAAATTATTGTCTCTGCAGTATTTCGCTTAACCGTAAGGTTAGGCAAGCGTTTCAAAATCTCTTCAATTTCACTGTTAAATACGCCTTTAGGAGAAGAATTCGGCATGACTGTAACAGGTTTCCTGAATTCATTCTGCCCATTAATATAAGTTCTGAAAAGAGCGGTATCGGCATTCCTCTTAAAACTATACCGGATTTCAAAACCGAGCTTTTGCCAGCCGCTTACTTCAATGCCGTGTTTTTGGACAGCATGGATTACCCTTATGGCATGATCCTGAATTTGTACAGGCTCATTTGCCAGATGGAGTTTGTTAAGCAGCTCCAGCAATTCTGTATCAAGAGCAACCTCTTCGGATTGTACCTGGCTTCCGCTTAGCTCATTTAATGCATCAATAACCTGATTGTCTATAAACGCCATTGAACTATAAGAATTAAAGTAAGGAGGATTTAATGCGTACAATCGTTTTGAAGCTCTTGTAATTGCGGTATAAGCCCATCTGTAAAAATCCTCATTCGTTTTACCTTCCTTTTTTTGAGACTCAGTGCCATAGTTAAAGTTTGCAGCGTTGCTCATATCCCAGACTGAAAATACATTATCCCATTCTCCGCCCTGTGCTTTATGACAGGTAACGGCATAGCCGTATTTAATCATGAGACAGTTGAAATATTCATCCTTTATTATAGCATCTATAAATTCGGGTGAACCCGGCTTTAATCCTTTGTTTCTCGATGTAAAATCAACATAAAGGGCCTGTGTTTCTTCCGGTTTTAAATAGTTGTCACCGTATAGAAAATTCTCAAGCAGCTTTCCCTTCGCTACATTATTATCTTTTTCTCCGTCTGGGAACACCAGTTCTACGTCTCTCCAGGTAAGTGTTACGGGTGGCTTACCTCTTAAGTAAATAACCCGTTGTGTAATGGAGTCGCTAACGTCATTTACTACAGCAAACTCCCCGTTGAAAATCCCTTTTGACTGGTTGTTAGCTCCAACTATGACTATTTCGCCCTTCTGAACCGGTAAATTCATGACACCAAAGAGGAGTTCCCGGATCTGCAGATTCAAGTCGAGGGAGGTTTTGTTTTTACTTGCAATAATGATCTTTGTGCCTTCGGCATTTTGCCAGTTGCCGAGGAAATTCTCATAGGCCGGGTTGAAAATGTCTTTTCCATTCTGCTTAAGATTGAAATCGTTAAAGAACCCGGCTGAAATGCTCTTTCTGATTTTGGAGGCTGCTTCAAGGATGCCGCTTTGATTGTTTTGCCTGATAACTTCCTTCAATTCTGTTTCAACGGTAGTAAGCTTGAATTTTTCTTTTAAATAATCAGCATCCAGCGCTTTAGAATGGCTATCGTTAACGGGGGCAAGCTGGCAGGGGTCGCCAACAAAAATGAGTTTGGTATTGGCGCTTTTATCCGATATCCTGGAATAGGTGATCAGGTCGGAGAGCAGGTAGCCTGAACCAAACCTGAAAAATTCTCCCTGGCTTTTAGCATCGGATACCATGGAGGCTTCATCAATAATGAAGATGGTCCCGTGTACCCCCTCATAATTTCGCAGTTTAAAATAATAGTAAAAGGAATCCCCTTCTGATATTTCAACCATTTCTTTCAGGCTGTAGATGGATTTATGGATAGTATAGGCTTCCCGTCCTGTTTTCTCCCTGATTACTTTCGACGCCCTGCCCGTCGGTGCCATGAGGGCATATTTCTTCTGCGACTTATGAAGGTAATTTACAAGGCCATCCAGAATGGTAGTTTTACCGCTGCCGGCATAACCTTTCAGCATAAACACATGTTCCTGGCCTAGAAGGAAAGCTTCCAACTTATGAAGAGCCTCTTCCTGGCCGGGACTCAGGTTAAGATGTTTGAAGAATTCGAAAATGCCCATCGCTTACGGAGATTTTAAATAGGATTCTGCAATTGCAAGCTCAAGATAATAAAAAGAAATTAAACCTAAAATGGAAGTATTTCATCATCCTCACCTTTCGGCAGATCAACCGCAGGGTCCATGGGGCTTATAGAATCTGTTCCGGCAACTTCAATATTCCAGTCTTTGATATCGGTGTACCACCTGTTGTTATATTCCCGGCTTTCAATATCAAAGTCAATTTTTAGCAGATTGCCGGTTTGCAAATGGCTTTCATTGATTTTGTCGCCCCAAATTGAAATGCATACCTTTTGAGGATATTGCCCCTCTGTTTCCACAATGATATCCTGCTTCTTCCATTCCCCGTTTTTCCCGGTGCCGGTTTTGAGTGGAATGATTTGAATGAGTTTGGCGGTTAGTTGCATGAAGGAATATTTTACATTACTTTTTCTATCGCATAAATAATTTTATAAAGAGATTTAAGTAACAGAAGGTACCCCTCGTAATTGTATATTTTATTACATTCTAATTTGTGTTTAGCAGTCAATGAGCTTTCATCGGCAGGATGTATAAAATTATTTCTTCTTTTTATATTAAAATATAAATCACTTATGTCATCTTTGTTCAAGTGAAGTTTTTGAAATCCTAAACCTGCAATTTTTTCAAATGTAGTTGGACCAATATTTTTAAAATTAACAGGTGATATTTCAATATATGTTTTCGACATACGATCAAATTCATATTTTTTTAAAGGCTCTGATTTTATGATTTCCCATATACCATTTGTGTTCTGGCTTATAAATTCATCGTTAATTATTTCTAAGCATTTAAAAAGGGTCAAATATCCCATAGCATAATCGTTTTCATTTTTAGAGGCATCTACTATCTTATTGGCTAAATCAATATATTGCTGAATTGATATGCCAAAATTTCTCTCTATCTTTTCGCTTTTAATGAGGTTTTCAATTATTGATTTAATATTTTGTGAAAGACTGTAAATTTCCTTTAGTGGCTTTCTAAAAAGACAAGTTTTAATGGTTTTAACAAGTTCCTCATAATTGTCTTTTGAAAAACTTGTACTAATTATAAATTCTGGACTTTCTTTGATATAATATCCATTTGCTCCTAATTCAAGCAACCTTTCAATGTTCCAAGCTTTATTAGAGGCTGTGAATATTATAACTTGAATACCATTATTAATTTCCTTGATTTTTTTAAGCAATATAGTGCCTGAAAATTCATTGACACCTTTTATCTGGTTGTTTCTATCCTCTTCTTTAAGCAGCCTAATGTCAAGGAATACAACATCATAATTTATATAATGGGAATAGTTCATTGCCTCCTCAAAATCTGTAATCACATCAAGAGAAGCAGATTTACTTGGATTTACTATTTTAGATCGTATAATAAATTTAAGCGTTTCGCTCCACCCTGAAGCGGCATTATCATCAATTAAAATTGCTTTGCAAGATTCGTTGTACAGGCCAATGTTATTGTTAGTGTTGGGTACAATCTCATTGTTTGATAATGAATCTTTATATTTAAAATACAGTGATGAAGGCTTATTAATTTGCAGATTATAACCTGCAAACTTCGCCAATCTAAATGCCCCCCAATCATTTGCTAATTGATGTCCAGGGTCGTTTGTGTTTTGAATACTGAGATTAGAAATTACATTGGCAATAAGAAGTTGTTCATCTAAATGAGGCAAGTTTTTGAAAACCCATTCATCCAATGAAAATGCAGATAACAGGTAAGTACTTTTTGTAAAAAGCAAGAGGCTGGATTTTTCCTTGTTTCTACTAATTTGATTAATTAGAATTTCCTCCTTTGAATCATCTGTAATAAATAGAATTGGTAAATAGCGCACATCTCCAAGCTCTTTTGTCATTCTAATATGCAATCCAATGTAAAGTCCCATATACTCTGCATCTTCAATTCCTAACCTTACAGTAATAATGATCTTTGATGCAGTACATAATAAATCTTTATTTCGCAGCAACCAAGAATGAATAGCTACATCAGTTGATTGGTTATTGAATTCTAATTTAGAACATTTAAGCTGTGCTGCGATACTTGAAGTTGAGTGTTCTATTACAAGTAGCCTATTATTCATATTTCTGTTTGACTTTTTTTACCAATTCGATTATTAAGATGCGCATTGATTGAGCTGTGGTTATTTTTGAATTGTTAAAGTCTTCAAATGCAGAAAAGTCGATAGATGGATCGCTTAAGTATACAAGCTCTTTTAAATCTTTATATTCTTGGCTTCCACTTGGAAAGGTAGCCTCATAATCAAATTGAATTTTGTTACGTAGTAAGGCGCCATTGATTAATCTATCTTGAATTATTGAAGCCCTTTCTATCTCATGTTTTTGACCCAATGACAAGATTTTGAGGTCAATCGAACTATGTAATTTGTAGAACATAATGAAATCTAGCAGGTTATTATAAAGCCTATCTTTTTTAATTTCTTTAATAGAATTACCTTCAATAATCGTAGCGGCAAATCCATTGCTAAATAGACAATAAGGAATATTTTTATATTTAGCCATTGCCACTAAACGATCTTTATTTTCCTTTTCCTCCAAAGAATCATGAATTAAAATGCATGATGCTTCTGAAGTGATTTGGTCAACATCATTCCTTGAAATGGATTGTTTCCAAGTTATAAAATCATGAAAATTCACTAGAACTTCAGTGAAATCTAACTTGTAGTTTTCCGACATTTGCTTATACTTATTATCGTCAATTAAATATATCATGTATTAATTGTAAAATGTTAGGATGTGCGTAAAGCCCTCAATCATTGAATCATCTATTTTATCTTTTGGCAATTTACCGGAATTTATATCAAAAAGTACATTTAGTTTATTTACTGACTCATCGGGCGACTTCGAAATAATAGACCAGTCACATACACCAAAGAAAGATTTTTCTGCGGCTAGCAAGTCTCCCTTTAATAGTTCCGATTTATCAAGCCTTTTATCTGAAAAAGAATCAACATGAATAATTTCAAGGATTCTTTTTCTTCCTTCATCATCAGAAACCCTTCGATAATTTAACTTTAACCTTTTACTATTGTCTGATCTTTGCTTAATAGCGTTGAATAGATAAGAAAGCCCCCTTTTTAATGAATCAACATCAGCATAGAAATTCACATTATCTATATCTTTAAATTCTATATCAAAAGATGTATATATATTCCCAAGGCTATTAGCTAACTGATTAATAAGTAAATCTTTTAAATCTCCCTTCTTTAATTCAATACTTTTTTTAAAGGGTTCAAACATTTCTTTAAATAAATAGTCACTGTTTATAGGGTGCATATTGGGATTCTTTTGCTCCCATTTTTCTACAATATCAGAATGCCAGTTGATATAATGAAACTTATTTAGAAAATAGAATTTAGGATTCTTAGTAAAGGCAAACCATTCTATTCTACTGAATAGGCTTGGAGGTATGATTAATGATTTTGTTAAGGTTTCAAATTCGTATTTAGCGTCTTGTAATATTTTTATTCGATCATAAGGGCCTTCTTCATATTTATGTGTCAGCCATTTAAATTTACCAGTCTGGAAATATTTTAAGAATTTGTAGACATCTATGGGTTTGTGTTTCGACAAGTCAATTTCTTTTTCTTCTTTTTCATTATTTTCTATGTATTCTACATGTGGAAGAATTTCACCTTTATCAATGATTATTTTTCTTTTTAATTCCACGGTTACATTAGTTGAACCAATTGGACGGATACTTAATTTAAGCTTATTTGTATTCTGCAAATTGATTTCTGCAGTTGTATTTGTATTTTCATATCCAACTTTTGAAACCTTTTCAATAAATGAAGCCGGTGGTGTATGTATATTGTTTACATCAATTGTTGCTATCAATGCATCGAATCTTTTTTTAATCATTAAGTATAGAGTATTATCAGAACCTTTAATCATTTTTAAATAATTCAATTTCCCGAAAATGACATTTGCCATGTCCTTATGGTCATTTATCGAATGTCCTTTGTCAGTTATATAATGCTGGCCAAAATAGCCTGAGGCCCTTTCATAACCATATCTTTCCCAGTAATACAACCACAAACGTAATTGTTTAATATAGCGTTGAGTCACATTCGGTTTTTCATTCACCACCAGGCCGGTAACTTCCTTTCGGTAGCCATCCTTTTGAAGCCTGGTCTTACTTTCATTAATCTGGAAATTTTGTTCTGCAATAATCCTGTGCAGTTCCTTTAAGAACTCACTTCCCTGCTGATACACATTGTGCATCGAACTGAAGGTAATATCATCAGCATATCTACTGTATTTCAGTCCAAAACGTTTGGCAACACCTGCAAGAAGGAAATCAAGCTTTTGGCAAACTATGTTTGTCAGGACAGGGGATGAGGGGGCTCCTTGAGGCAGTACATTGCGTTTTACAGTTTGCCATACACCGGCAGCATCCTTCCGCTCTACTTCAATTTCAGCGCAGCAGATTGAAGCAATTAAATTGGCCAGGCCTTTTCTTGAATATTCTTCGCTTATAAATGCAAGTTTATCATTTTTTCTGATTATCCATTTATTTTTATTTACTTCTATCAATTTCCATTCAGGAAAGACGTCACCTGTGTCTTCATTAAAGAAAAGAGGTATGAATTCGTTCCCTTCTTTTTTAAATCCTCCTTTTAAACTAATGAAAGCCCAAGTTTCATCTTCAAAAATCACTAGGATAGTTTGACTTGATTTATGATAAAATGAAGTGCCAATAACTTTGGTGTTAACAGGCAAGTTCTCTTCAGGGGTAATTTTATCTACAAGATTAAACGGGTGTAACTGTAAGCATTTCCATACCCGTGCCTGATCAATGCTTGTGAAGAAATCCCTTAAATCGATATTATAAACATAATTGCTTCCTGTATGCAATATGGCATTATCAAGCACCGATCTGTTTCTTACAAAACCCATAGTAGCATTGTGGGGTTCATAAACGCATTGAAGAATAAAACCCAGTGTTTTCTGAAGCGATTTTAAGCCTTTAACCGGAGCATGTATGCAGCGCCGGGTGCCTGACTTCTTTAAAACTTTAAACTCTTTATACCGGGTACCACCCAACTTTGGATTAGCATACCAGGTGAGTTGTTTAAGTTGAAAGGGAACGGCTTTTTTACCATACAAAAGAGGCTTTGCTTTATTCAATAAAGCAAGCAAATCTTCCCTAGTCTGCAATTTCTCAAAGGCAGCTCTTATTTCCTTGATATGACTTAGATCCGGCTTCATTTTTATCAAATGTTCAGTGAGGCCTGCTGCTTTATTCTTTGTGTATTACCCTCAGTAATATAAAAAATAAAATATATTTATCAGATTAAGGACTTCAGTCGCAAATGTAACTTTGACTGTTACTTCGCGTCCTTAGCAATAACCGGAAAACATTCATTCCGGATTTCTCCGGAACACCAACCGGTCTGAAGCTATAAGCTTCCAGTTGGCACAAATCAATAGTGTGCAGCAGGCCTTCAAAGAACTAATGCAAAATTAGGATAGACCAGTTCGGTCTATCTGAACAATAATTACAAATTTATTTAAAATATTCTACTTATATATGTGATTTTTGTTTGTTTATACATCAGCCTGTGGAAAGTAGTTGATAGCATCAGTTTTTCGTACCCGGTTGTTGTAAAGGCCTTGTAAAACATCATTTTTATCAAGTAAGTAAATACTGCTATAGGTAATTGTGTCATTTGTTTCTTTTAATGTTTCTGTAGATTTTCTTAGATAATCAAATCCCGCGCTTAACTCAAAGAGGTATCGGTTAGAAAGAACAAAACGCGCGTGCGTAGATAAAGAATGGAAAATAATCTTACACTTGGCTCCGGGGCAAATTTTATTTACGACCTTATTAATTATCGCTTCGATATCATTTTTTTCTTTTTCTTGCCATGTAAATTTATAACTGTTATTTTCATTTGTAGGGATGTGAATTACAAAAATTCTACTTTGTTTTATATCGTATGAAGCAAAATCTTTAAGAATTTCTTCTACTCGCTTTGAAACCGACCCATGGTCAATTTTCCCAGGTTCTTTTTTCACAAGCAAATAGGGGTCGTCTATTAATAATCTGTTGGTGCCGGGACAAGACCAGACATTAAGTTTTACTTTTTTCGAAACATAGTCAGAGTATCGAATGCTGTCCCGGACCTTCCCGTTTAACAGAAAATGTTCAAATGTGTAATCAAAACAAGCGGAGGAAATGATTGCTAAACTCCTTAGGTCGCTATTTTGAATAATATCCTTATTAATATGAACAAAATAAATCCGATTCTCTTCTTTTACATCATTGATTTCTTGATTGTTGATCAATTTATGAAGCTTTTCCTTAGAGTCGCTTAGCATACCATCTAATGAATTGCTAATTCTGTACATTTCACCATTTCCGTAGTTAAAGAAGGATCTGAATGATAATTGATCAAAAAGGTCTGGATTTATTTTTAAAAAGTCAATATCGGTTATAATAAAATTCAGGTTTAATTTACTAAAAAAATCGAGAATAAAGGATTCAAAGTATTTAGATCCTTTATTCTCCCTCAGATTTTTAAAAAAGCCGGATGAAATGAAGGCAGTGTACATTTAATTCAAACTGTTAATTTTCATCAATTCTAGTTGTTGGCTTAAGCTTTCATCGTAAAAACCCGGTTCGAATGTTTTGGTTAGACCTCCCGCTTCGGTGAATTCAATTTGTTTGCACTTATGTTCACCGTTATCAACCCAAAAATAGTTGATTATTATATCATGAGGCTTTAACTCACGCTTAGCTACAAGGTATTGAAATCTTCTTATCATATATTCGCTATGTGTTTCTACAATGAAATCAATTTTTCTTTCCTTAGACAGGATGTTAAACATGTCTGCAAGCTTCGATTGAAAATTCGGATGAAGATTGCTTTCCGGTTCTTCTATATACATAAGCGAATCGTTAAATATCATTTTATAAAACAGTTCCCCATTTTGGCCATCAATATTATTTTGTAAGCTATCAACGTTAGTCATGGCCGAGCAAGTTAATAAAAGGGGGAGCATTTGGTTGATACCTGATCCAAAGTCTATTAAATTTCTTTTTGTTCCTTTTCCACCAGGCATGATCACATTAATTTGAAAACCAAATTCATTGGGCTCCGTTATTTCAATTTCATGTGTAATACCAAATAATGGTAATACCTTTTTTAATAAATCATTTGTTTTATTAATATTTGTTAGATTTCGTTCATCGTAGTATTTATTGATAAAGTAATCAAAAGCAGCCGAATTGCCAATTTCAATATAACGTCTATACTCTCTTCTGTTTAATTCAATAGTTTTGAATTTTTCTATTTCGTTTTGGAAATTCAGTATGGATTCAAAACAACAATCAATAATGTCAATTAATTGATTTGTATATTTATAATAATTTTCTATAAGCTGAGTTTTTATTTTCTTAATAAGAAAAGCGTTATTATAGAAATATGTAGTTTCGGAAGCATTTAATTCTATTTCAAAAGTGTTAGTTGATTCATCGGTCCCCGATGTAAATATGGAATTGATAATGGTAAGAGTTACAATTTCACCATCCACACGTTTTGAAATTGTGTTTTTAAAGCGAGGGTCCTTTCTTTCAATTGTAATAGCCGGATTTTCGTTTATATATATAGTAAACTTGAACAGGGTACCAATTCCATCTGCCATTTTTTGGGGAGAGAACCTTAGCTTGTTGCTTTGATTTCGCATTAGATTAATAGAATACTCGGGTATAAACAAGAAATTGAGCGAAATTGCAATGTCTAATCCTTGAAGATTTTCCGGTTTGTTTTCCTCTTGAATTGAAATTATGTATTCTAATGCTAGATCTTCTTGATTTAAAAATTCAGCAGGTTTTCCCAAAGACTTTAACAGAAGGGAATCTAATTTGGATACTATAATTTCATCACGACTTGGTTTAAATGCCTTATTTATTAATGTGTGATTAAAGAACTTTATTGCCGTCATAAAGGCTGATTTCCCACTGTTGTTTGGTCCGATGTTTAGAGTAATTCTCCTTTGACCTATTTTAACAGGACTATTAAAACATTTGAAATTAGAAATACCAAAATTATCAAGTAGCATAGTTTCGTTATTTAATTAGTCTGGTTTGATTAACTATAATATGAAGGCGCTTTCTTCTGCAGCGCATTCGCCGCAACGCGCCCTTTGGGATGACTCGCGCCGGCATCGAAGAATGATGCGTCTTTGGCCTCTATCTTCTCCAGCCTGTTTTTCCCGATTTGCTCAAGGGTATTGAGCTTACGTTCATAATTGGTTTCGGCGGTGTTCATTTTTAGCAATACAACGAGGAACTCAAGACACCAGATCAGTAAGGTAAAAATAGTATAAATGAATGCAACTATGCCATTGCTGGAAACTAATCCGAACAGGGCTTCAATTCGTTTAAGCAGCATCGCTTCACCGTAAGAGGCCTCAACTCTTGCAATAGCCTTGCCTTCTTCCGCTTTTTGTTCCCTTTGCAGGCTGTCTTTCAACCCGGCCGCCTTATAGTATTCTACTTCCTGTTCAGCAGCCATATTTGCTTTCAGTTGGGTAATAGTGCCAACGCCTACGAGTCCGCTCGGGCTTTTACCTTCCGCTTCGCGAATTACTTCTTGATTTTGTGCGTGCCAGATCTGCCAATTCAATCGAACCGCTGAATCGGCCCTGGCCATAAAGGGGGCAAACTTTTTCTCCACCTCCGTTCTGGTTGCATCAATCTCGTCTTTTTTATTTTTCTCGAGACGGTAATTGATATCATCATGAAAGAGGCAGTCATCCACTACAACTGATCCAAGCAGGGCAATGCAGAATCCAAGCACAATCCGGAATCCCGCTATCCAGCGGTTACCGTTTGCCAATAAAATGGAGCGTTCAATGGAGAAGATAAGGAAGGCGGCGATGAGACCTGCGAAAATCCCTGTCCAGATATCGGTGCCGAAAAGGCGGGTAGATACCGCCAGAGTACTGAGAAACCAGAGTAGTACGGGAATGAGAATGGCATTGCCGTATAACACCACTTTCTTGCGGCTGGCAGGGGTGTCGTTGAGGAGCATGTTGTGGTCATCGGCAGTGATGGCTGAGTAGAATTTGAACATCTTCATAGTTTAGGTTTTTTTGTGTTTTAATAAGAAAGCGGAGTTAGAAAAGCCCCGTTGGCTGCGCAAAAAGCCTGATCTCGTGCCAACAATCATTACCCCGTAAAAAGCCTTCTTTATAAGCGTGTACACAGCGCATGACCAGTCCTTCACCTTCCACCGAGCGTTCCTTTTCCAGTTCAAGCCGTGCAATGTTGGCTTCCAGTTCAGCGATGCGGAGACTAAGCTGTTCTTCCAGTCTGGGCGATAAATCACGCGTGTCGATACGCTGCTTTTTCAGTTCAAACACTTCCTGACGGCGCAGGTCGATCGCCTCATCGGCCACCTGGCGGAATTCGGCAAGGAGCACTTTCAGCTTTTGCTCCAGGATTTCAGCACTGTGGTATTCGTAGCCTTCCGTATATCCGATAGTCGCATACTGCTTTTCGAGGAAACGTTTCAGCCTGCTGCCTGAGGTCGGTTCCTGAACGTTTTGTGGAGGCTCGGGATCGCTGAAGATACGCTCGTTTATTTCGGGCGTAATATTTTCCTGTACGGTGGTTTCTACGGTTACGGGAGCCGTTACTTTTTCCTTTTTCCTGCGGAAGAGTTTAAAGAGGTTCATGGTCATGGGGTTTTGAGGTTAATAAGTGTTTAGGATGGTTCTAGAAGGTATAGAAGGATGTGATCTTGTACTTTTTATGTCCTGCGGTGTGACAGGTATCGCAAAGCGTAACGAGGTAGCGGCCGGGATAATCCCATGGCTTTTTCCAGCCCCCGGTTTTCTTACAGATATGGTACTGGCGGTGATGGATTTGGAGGTGCTTTCCTGAGCCACAGTTCCGGCAACGGTAGTGGTCCCTTTGCAGGATTTGCCTTCTTATCGCTTCCCATTGCGGGTAGTTGAGGAAGCGCCTATATTCAAGTTTTTCGGACTGCATAAAATCCAGGCTGGTGGCTGTTTTACGATTTGCTTGTTCCAAAGGAAAGTGTCTTTAGTTCGGTATATCCGGAATATTAATATTTTTTAATTGCATATGTTGTTTTGTAGCTTTGTCGTATTCACAATGCAAGATTAACTCGATTCATTCCGGTCAATCCGAACCAATATGCCAAAAAACAAAAGCGCACAGATCCGCTACCAGATACTCGACCGCTGCCTGCGAAACAGGGGTCGCCGCTGGACCTGGGAAGATCTGCTCAAGGAAGTAAACAAAGGGCTGCAGGAAGATGATCCGGGCAACAAGGGAATCGGGAAAACCACCTTATTTGAAGACCTAAAGGATATCGAATACAGGGTTTTTACAACAGAAATAGAAAAGATCAAGGAAGGGAAGACAACCTATTACAGGTATGCAGACGCAAACTTTTCCATTAACAACCTCCCTTTAAGCGAGACGGAAACCCGGCAACTGAAAGCCGCCGTACAGGTTTTAACACGATTCAGCGGCAATCCGCAGTTCGAATGGATCCACGAGATGATACCCATACTCGAATCCAGGCTGGGACTGGTAAATGCCGAGCATCCGGTCATGTCATTTGAGGCTAACCTTGACTACGAAGGGTTGCCTTACATTACCCCGGTGTTTAATGCGATTGTCAATAAGAGAGTGCTTATGATTAGTTACCAGGATTTTAAAAGTTCGCTGGCCTATGATGTTCTGCTTCATCCTTATCATCTAAAGCAGTATAACAGTCGCTGGTATGTTTTCGGCTATAACGACACCCGTAAGCGCATTGAAAATCTTGCCCTCGATCGGATAAAGGGAATCAAAGAAGAGGATATGGATTACCGGGAAGATGATACCGATTGGGAAAATTACTTTTCAGATTTTATCGGTGTCACAAAGAGCGAAGGTGAGCCAGTCGAAATCCGTATTTTCATTGCTGATGAACAGCAGGCGGCATATATCCGCACCAACCCGCTTCATCAGACGCAGAAGAGTATTCGGCAGGTAGAAGGCGGCTTCGAAACCTCCATTCAGGTGATACCCAACTATGAACTTGAAAAATTAATTTTATCTTTTGGTGAGAGGATATTTGTCCTTTCACCGGAGTTATTAAAAAAGAAAATAGAAGAAAGGCTTAGGATGGCAGTGAAACATTACAATTGAAAAGCCGATTAATCTCTGACTTATAACTCACACTCTTTGAAGCTTTGTAGAAATAGATAGTTAGCTGTTATTCTGTCATTGAAGTAGTTCATTCAATCCTACATTCCGTACCATCCTAATCACTCCGCACCATGAAGCGTGCTTGCACTACATCATGGATCTGTCCGCCGTCTGCCGTACGGCAGTGGCGGATCTGTATCCCTAACTCCTCTTCCTATAACTCACCACCGCCCATACATTCAACACCACCGCAAAAATGCCGATGATGCCCAGGTGTCGACTGATGTCGCTGAAAGTGCTGCCTTTTAAGACTACCATGCGCATGACATCAATAAAATAGGTGACAGGGTTGAACCAAGTAACGACTTGCGCCCAGTAGGGCATGCTGTCGATGCTGGTGTAGAGTCCGCCCATAAGGATGAAGATCATCATGAGGAAGAAGGCCATGAGCATGCTTTGTTGTTGCGTTTGGGCGATGTTGGAAATGAGCAGGCCGAGGCCTAGTACTCCAAGTAAATAAACTGCTGCAAACAGGTAGAGGAGTCCGATATTGCCAACCGGGACAATGCCGTAAATGACTCTGGCTACCAGTAACCCTAATGTCAGCACCACCATTCCCAAT
>WBZT01001427.1_pt1 | contig 17560 bp, 17 predicted proteins | sample 5204241 | NCBI WGS metagenome assembly WBZT01 (sample SAMN12344358, study PRJNA552823) | activated sludge metagenome | biome: Activated sludge suspended growth; feature: Nitrification reactor; material: Wastewater; isolation source: activated sludge from nitrification reactor of wastewater...
GCACCCGCGTGCGAACGCCTGTTCGTGCGGAATCCTACCGGCCGCCAGGCCTCCGGTGGCGCATCGGTGGTGGATATCGCCGTTGGCGTCCATGCGCTGTGGTCCGCCCGCCGTGCAGCGCGCCCGCCGTGCGCCGCGCCCGGCGCAGCTCAGAGCTCGCCGTGGAGCCGGCAGCGTGCGCGGACCGAGCGAGGTGTCACGACGACCGCGACTCGTCGTCCGCACACCGGACAGAACCGTGGCGGTTCGAGCAACGTGTCGGCATCGCCGGTGCCGCCGGCTCGACGCAGTCCGGTGTAGGGATCGAACGTGGGCGCGGCCGCGAGCACCGCCTGGGCGAGTCCGCCGACGCTGTCGGTCACGCTCAGCCCATCCTGGAATCGCAGCCAGTCGCGATTGGCCGCGTGGAGCGGATCGGCGTTGTCGTATCGATTCAGGTGGACATGGATCGGCGCAGCGATTGCCCGCTGCAGCCACCCCACCGAGAGCCGGACGGCATTGATCGTGCCGAGGGCGGCGTCGGCAACGAGCACGACCATGTCGGGGTCGATCGCCGCGGTGAGCGCCGCCGCGTCGCCGTCGCTCGCCAACGGCGACGCGGCGCCTCCGGCCAACTCGACGAACCCGATGTCGTCCGCTCGAGGCGGCCATGACCCGCTGATCTCGTCGCGCAGCGTGGCGATGTGGAGCGCGGGGCGCCCGAGTACCGCGGCCGCCATGGGAGGTGCCATCGGCACCGGATACCAGCGATGCGGCGGGCACACGATATGGGGATCCTCGCCGGTCGCTGCGCCGAGGAGATGAGCGTCGGTCGCGCCGTCGTCGGTCTCGAACGACTGCGCCGGTTTGCGTGCGCCGACGGTTCGGCCCCGGTCGCGCAGCGCCGCGGCAACGGCCGCGGTCACCCAGGTCTTTCCGATCTCTGTGCCGGTCCCCGCGACGGCGACGAGCAGGTGTGGGCGACGTGGTTCAGCCATGGGGGACCCCGGTCAGTTCGGTGATGCGATCGCGTAGCTCGATCACGTCGCTCGGTTCGTGCGCGGCCGAGATCGCGACCCGCAGCCGCGACGTGCCCGGGGCGACGGTCGGCGGACGGATCGCCGCGACCAGGTAACCGGCCTCGAGCAGAGCGTTCGAAATGCCGACGGCCCGATGCTCGTCGCCCACCACGACCGGCACGATCGGGCTCGGGTGGCCTGGCCGGAACAAGGCGACGTTGGCGCGCAGGCGCTCGGTGAGGTGCTGGCCTTCGTCGCCGCGAACCAGGCCGACCGCCGCGAGAGCCGCCGCCGCGTCGACCGGCGAGGGCGCCGTGGTGAAGATGAGCGACCGGGCGCGATTGACGATGAGATCGACGATCGGGCGGGGCGCAGCGACGAAGCCACCGACAGAGCCGAGGGCCTTCGACATCGTGCCGACCACGACGGTCCGGCCGGGACGGGGCGTGTCGGGTCCGAGCACGGCGTGCGCCTCGTCGAGGACGAGCAGCGCGCCGTGGTGTGCGCAAAGCTCAGCGAGTTCGGCGACGGGCGCAACATCGCCATCCATCGAGAACACGGCGTCGCTCGCGACCAGGCACCGTTGCCCGGCATGCTCGGCGAGGCGTTGTGCGAGGTCGTCGAGGTCGACATGGCGATACACCTCGACGCGGGCGCGGCTCAGACGGGCGCCGTCGATGATGGAGGCATGGTTCAACTCGTCGCTGAACACGACCGTGCGATCGCGCCCGGCGGCAGCCACCAGGGCGCCGATGGCGCCGAGGTTCGCGGCGAACCCACTGGGGAACGTCACGGCCGCTTCGGTGCCCTTCCACGCCGCGAGCGCCGCCTCGAGTCGGTCGTGAATCGGTCGGCCGCCCACGACCAACCTCGACGCGCCGGAGCCCGTTCCGAACTCCGCCGCAGCCTGCTGCGCGGCCGCGATCAGCGTTGGATGCGAGGCCAGGCCGAGGTAGTCGTTCGACGAGAACGACACGACGTCGCGGCCCTCGAAGGTGACGAGAGGACCGGGTCCCGAGAGCGTTCGCAACGACCGCCACTGGCCGGCGTCGCGGGTGCCGGCGTTGGCCGCGGCAACGACGTCGTCCCAGTCGGTGGGGAGCGAGCCGCTCATGGCCGTCCGCTCACCCGAGCGCGCCGACGCGAGGGTCGGACCCCGGCCCGGCGATCGGCCCGGCCGCCGACGGCGTCAGGCCGGCGATCGCTGCGGCGACGACCGCGACGATTCGGTCGACCTCGTCCGCCGTGGTGGTGAGCATGGGCACGATGATCACCACGTCGCCGAGGGGGCGGATCAGCACTCCCTCGGCCACGCAGGCGGCGGCGATACGGCGACCCCAGCGCAGGCCATCGCTCGGCGGTGCCAGCTCGATGCCGATCATCAGCCCGTGCTGGCGGATCGCACGCACCGACGCGAGCGGGGCGATCGTGTCGTCCAGCGCTGTCGCGAACCGGTCCGCGATCGTCGCCACGTTGTCGAGGACCGCCTCGTCGTCGAGTAGCCGGAGGTGTTCGAGCGCCACCGCCGCGCCGAGGGCGTTCCCGCCGTACGAATGGCCGTGATAGAGCGTTCGCGGGCCGAGATCGTCGCCGAGGAACGCGTCGAACACGCGCGCCGACGCGGCGGTTGCGGCGACCGGGAGGTACCCGCCGGTGATGCCCTTGCCCATCGCGATCAGGTCGGGCCGAAGCCCGCACTGCTCCGAGGCGAACAGCGTGCCGGTCCGCCCGAAGCCCACCGCGACCTCGTCGCAGATCAACAGCACGTCATGGTCGCGGCAGGCGTCGCCCAGCGCCGCAAACGCGGCCGGATCCAGCATGTGCATCCCCGCGGCGCCCTGCACGATCGGCTCGACGATCACCGCAGCGAGCCGGTGAGCGTGCTCGGCGATGAGCCCGACCGCCACGTCGATCGCGTCGGGTCGGTCGAACCCGGGAGCCCGCAGGACCGGAAATCGAAGGGGATCGAAGATGTCGGTACCGAACCCGCCGTCGCCGACCGAGATGGCGCCCACCGTGTCGCCGTGATAGGCGCCACCGAAGGCGAGATACCGGTCGCGTCCGCTCACACCTTGGTTGGTCCAGAACTGAAAGGCGATCTTGAGGGCCTGCTCCACCGCGACAGCGCCGTCGGAGGCGAAGATCACGTGCGCATCGTCCATCGGAAGGCGACGGGCCAACTCCTCGGCGAACTCGATCACCACCCGGTTGCCGTGCCCCAGCATGGTCGTGTGCGCCACGCGGTCGAGCTGGGCCCGCAGCGCGGCATCGAGTCGCGGCACGCGGTGGCCGACGGTCGTGACCCACAGCGACGAGATGGCGTCGAGGTAGCGGCGACCGTCCACGTCGATCAGCTCGCGACCCTCTGCCGCCTCCACGATGATCGGCGAGTTCGATCCGTAGGCCGCCATCTGCGTGAAGCCGTGCCACACCACGGCGGCATCGCGCTCCACCCAACGGCGCGCGGTGTCGGATCCGGCTGCTCGGTTGGCCTCGTCGTAGGCCTCGTGATGGTCGGACACCGCGGTCGCCTCCGGTAGTTTCGGGCGAACGGTAGGCCCCATCGGCGGGGTCGCACGAGTCGAGCCGACCGAGGACGCGATGACCGAGCCCACCACCCCCACCCCGATCGCTGCCGCCCGGGCGGCCCTGCTCGACGAGCGGCGCCGGCTGAGCGCCGACGAGCTTGCCGCACTCGCGGCGCTCGGCGGCGAGCACCTTGGAGCGCTGTGCGATCTCGCCCACGAGGTGCGCACCACCTGGTGCGGCGACGTGGTCGAGGTCGAGGGCATCCTGTCGGTGAAGACCGGCGGCTGCCCCGAGGATTGCGCGTTCTGCTCACAATCGGCGCAGTTCGATACCCCCGTGTTGGCGACACCATTCCTGGATCGCGACGAGATCCTCGCGGCAGCTCGCGAAACCGCCGAGCTGGGGGCATCGGAGTTCTGCATCGTCCTGGCCGTTCGCGGGCCCGACGAGCCGACCATGCAGCGCATCCTCGAACTCGTGCCGGACATCCGGAGTGAGACGGGGGTCAACGTGTCGGTGTCGGCCGGCATCCTCACCCGCGAGCAGGCCGAGCGGTTCGCTGCGGGTGGTGTGCACCGCTACAACCACAACCTCGAGACGGCCCGCTCGCACTTCCCGAAGGTGGTGACCACCCACACCTTCGACGAGCGATGGGAGACCTGCGAGCTCGTGACCGAATACGGCATGGAGCTGTGCTGCGGCGTGCTGCTGGGCCTCGGTGAGAGCGACGCGCAGCGCCTGGAGTTGATCGGCCAGCTCCAGCAACTCGGGCCCGCCGAAGTGCCGGTGAACTTCCTCAATCCGCGCCCGGGCACACCGCTCGAGATCCGCCCGCTCACGCCGGCGAAGGACGCGCTGAAGTGGATCGCCTTGTTCCGCATCGGCCTCCCCGACGTGATCCTGCGGTATGCCGGCGGTCGCGAGCTCACGCTCGGCGATCTGCAGGAGGCCGGGATGAGCGCGGGCATCAACGCGCTGATCGTGGGGAACTACCTCACGACGCTCGGCCGGGCGCCCGAGCAGGACCTCGAGATGCTCGATCGGTTGAGCATGCCGATCGGCTCGCTTTCGAAGGTGCTCTGACCCGCCGTGGTCAACCCGTTCCGACCGGCCGCCGCGGGGGCCGAAAGCGAGGCGGCCGTATTCATGCGCGGCGCCGCCACGCCGAGGCCCGCGGTGGTGTGGCAGCGCTCGACCATGCCCGACCCCGGCTGGCCGGGCGTGGGGGCCAGCGCCGGCGACCCGGCATCGGCGGCGATCGGGCACGGTGCAGGATGGACGTGTGAGGTGCGGGCCTCGCACCTGCTGCTGATCAATCCGCTCGGCGAGGGTGCACTGCGCGCGCCGTTGCCGGCGCTCCCGATCGAGTGGATCACCGACGTGCGGGCGAGTTCTTCGGCGGTGCACTACGTCGTCGACGGGTCGGTGCTGGCCGATGCTCCCGATCTGGCCCTCTCGTTCGTCGACCCCGCCGAGATCTGGGCCGCAACCGTGCGCACGTCGTTCGGCGATGACTTCGGCAAGGCCGAGCCTGTCGGCCGGAACGCGCCGTGTCCCTGCGGCTCGGGCCTCAAGTTCAAGCGCTGCCACGGCCGCTGACCTCGCGCCGCGCTCCGCTTCCCCTCTTCACCTCTTCACCGAACGTCCCTCCACCGAACTGGGCCGATCTACCGACGCTGTGGGTACGTGATTCGGCCCAGTTCGCGCGTTGTGGCGTGCGGGGCGGCACCCTCCACCGAACTGGGCCGATCTACCGACGGTGTGGGTACGTGATTCGGCCCAGTTCGCGCGTTGTGGCGTGCGGGGCGGCTGGCGGGCGCGGCTGGCGGTATCAGCCGTCGTTGACGACGTCGGCGATGAGGCGCATCTGGTCGGGGCTCGACGGGTACATCAACAGCGTGGTGACGGGTGAGTCGCGCCATGCGGCGAGGCGTTCCCGGATCCGGCCGATCGGCCCGACGAGCGAGATCTCGTCGGCGAACTCGTCGGGCACCAGCGCGACGGCCTCGTCGCGGCGGCCCTCGAAGAACAGGTCCTGGATGCGGAAGGCCTCTTCCTCGAAGCCCATGCGAGCCATGAGATCGGTGTGGAAGTTCTTCCCCTTCGCTCCCATGCCGCCGATGTAGAAGCCGAGCATCATCTTCACGGGCAACAACCCGTCGGCAACGTTGTCGCACACGCTGATGTTCGCCATCGCTGCGACCTCGAACCCCTCCTTCGCCGCGGCGAGTTGGTCGGCGTAGACCTCCTGGCGGAACGGCGAGTAGTACAGCGGGAGCCAACCATCGGCGATCTCCGCTGTCTGCGCGACGTTCTTCGGGCCCTCGGCGCCGAGGAAGATCGGGATCTCGCGTCGGAGCGGATGGGTGATCGCCTTGAGCGGCTTGCCGAGCCCCATCGAGCCGGGGCCGTGATATGGGTGCTGGTAGAACTCGCCGTCGAACGACAGCGGCTCCTCGCGCGCCATGACCCGCCGGATGATCTCCACGTACTCGCGCGTGCGGGCGAGGGGCTTGCGATAGGGCTGGCCGTACCACCCTTCGACGACCTGCGGCCCCGACACGCCGAGCCCCAGGATGAGCCGTCCGTTCGACAGGTGATCGAGCGTGATCGCGTGCATCGCGGTGGCGGTCGGCGTGCGCGCCGAGAGCTGCACGACGGAGGTGCCGAGCTTGATCCGGCTGGTCTGTCCGGCGAGGTAGGCGAGCGGCCCGAACGCATCGGACCCCCAAGCCTCGGCCGACCAGACCGAGTCGAAGCCGAGGTCCTCGGCGAGCTTCGTGGTCTCCACCAGGTTGGCGGGCGGCAACGCGCCCCAGTAGCCCCAGATCAGGCCGAGCTTCATCGGTTCCTCCTTCGGTTCCTGTCGTCGTGCTCGTGTCGCAGCGTTGGGCGACTACTTGCCCTGGAAGTTGGGCGTCCGCTTCTCCTTGAATGCCCGCGGGCCTTCCTTGGCGTCCTGCGAGCCGAACACGTCCCAGCCGTAGGTGAACTCGTAGGTGAGCGCCTCGGTCTCCTCCATGCCGTTCGTCTCGCGGAGGGTCTTGAGGAGCGACTTCACGGCGAGCGGCCCATTCGCCGAGATGACCGCGGCGATTTCCTTCGCCTTGTCGAGCGCGGTGCCGTCGGGCACCACGTGGCCGATCAGACCCAGGTCGAGTGCGCGTTGGGCGCTGATGTGCTCGCCGGTGAGCAGAAGCTCGCACGCGATCGTGTACGGGATCTGGCGCGGGATGCGCACTGCCGATCCGCCCATTGGGTACAGCGACCACTTGACCTCGCTGATGCCGAACTTGGCGGACTCGCCGGCGACGCGGATCTCGGTGGCGCCGAGCAGTTCGGTGCCGCCGGCGATAGCGGTGCCTTCCGCGGCGAGGATGATCGGCACGGCCGGCCGCCACGTGCGCAGCAGCGCCTTCCACGGAAGGTCGGCGTCGGCGGCGAGGCGGGCTTGCACGTCGAGGCCGTCGGGGAGCGGCTCGTTCTGATGGCCGCCGGCCATCTCCTTCAGGTCGGCGCCCGAGCAGAAGTTGCCCCCGGCGCCGGTGAGGATGAGGCAGCGGACGTCGGGGTCCTCATCGGCGAGCACGCATGCGTCGTAGAAGCGCACGAGCATCTCGCCGTTGATCGCGTTCTGACGTTCGGGACGGTTGAGGGTGACGATCAGCGTGTGACCATCGCGTTCGGTGCGCACGGCGGACATGGGCGCGAGGCTACGTGAAAAACGAGAACACGTTCTCGTTGGGTTAGGCGGCGCCCGGGCGATCCCGTGCCGCGGCGTAGCGGGCGCGCAGCTCCGCGGCGTCGACCGCCGGGTCGGGATCGGTGACCGACGCGGTGCCGATCGACCAGGCCGAGCGCACCACGCGGTGCGGTTCGCCGAGTGCGATCGCTGCAGCCTGCACGCAGGCCCCGGCGGCGACGCTCTCGTTCAGGTCGGCCACCTCCACCGGCCGCCCCGTCAACGATGCGAGGGCGCGTCGGACGCTCGCGAATCGAGCGCCGCCTCCGGTGAGCAGCAGGCGTCCGTCGCTCACCGGAGCATGCCGACCGAGCGCGTCGAGGCCGTCGAGGAGCCCACACACGACGCCGATGATCGTCGCAGCGGCGACGTGCTCCGGGGTGGTCGTGGTGCGGAGACCGACGAGTTCGCCCGTTGCGGTCGGGCGGTTGGGGGTTCGCTCTCCGTCGAGATATGGCACCAGCACGAGATCCGGGCAATCGGCGAACCCGAGGCCCGCGAGGTGATCGAACTCGTCGAGGCCACGACCGACGAGCGCGGCCATCGTGTCGATCACCCGGGAACCGTTGGAGGTGCAGACGAGGGGGAGGAAGGCGCCTGTGGCGTCGGCGAATCCGGCGACGGCGCCGCTCGCGTCAGCGGTTGGGGAATCGGAGACGGTGAAGACCGTGCCCGACGTGCCGATCGAGATGGCGGCGTCTCCACGTTCGAGCCCGAGTCCCAGCGCCGCGGCCATGTTGTCGCCCGTTCCGCACGCGACCGCCGTGCCGTTCCAGCACCCGACAGTCTCGTCGGGTGCCGCGACACGAGGCAGCATCGACAGCCAGTCGTTCGCGGCATCGACGATGTGCAACACGTCGAGGTCGTACTCGCCGCTGGTGGGCGACCAGTATCCGGTCCCCGAGGCGTCGCCGCGGTCGGTCACGAACTCGCCGGTCAGGCGCAGCGTCAACCAATCGTGGGGGAGGCAGACGCGGGCCAGGCGCGCCCACACGTCGGGCTCGCTGCGGTGCAGCCACGAGAGCTTGGTGATAGTGAACGCGGCGACGGGAACAGACCCGCACCGTTTCGCCCAGGCGGCGGGGTCACCCAGCTGGGCGATGAGCCATCCGGCGTCGGGCGCCGACTCGGTGTCGTTCCAGAGCTTCGCCGGGCGGAGCGGTTCGTCGTTGGCGTCGAGCGCGACCAGGCCGTGCTGCTGCCCCGCCACCGAGATCGCGGCGATCTCGCCGGGCCGTGCGGAAGCCTCGGTGAGCGCGGCGGCCCAGGCCGACTCGAACGCGTCCCACCAGGCACGGGGTGGCTGCTCGGATCGGGGCGGGACCGCAGGCGGGTGAGCCGAGCGGCCACTGCCGACGCGGCGCCCCGATTCGGCCTCACGGATCTCGACCTTCGTGGACTGCGTGGAGCAGTCGACCCCTGCGACGAGCGTCATCTCGCCACCGTACCGGCCGGCGTGGGGATGGTCGGAGCCGACTCACGCCGGTGGACGCAATGCGGTCGATGCGTGCTCGCCTGCGAACGGGCTGAGTACGTTGGCAACCGATGGGTCCTCGCGTCTACATCCATGAGTTCATCGACATACGAGGCCACAACCGGGCCCGCTACCTGCAGCACATGACAGCGAACTGGGTGCCGATCGGTCGCCGTGAGCGTGCACAGTCGTGCTTCGGAGTCTGGGCCGTCGTCGGCTCCACCGGCAGATGGCCGCAGGTTGTGAATCTGTGGGAGTACGACGGCTGGGACGCGCTCGGCCGGAACTTCGACGTCGAACTCCGCGGCGGTGGGCTGCAAGACCCGTCGCTCGCCGAGTGGTGGGCGGCAGCGGCCGACCTGCGGTCCGGTGGGTTCGATCGCATTCTCGTGGCGCCCGATTGGTCGCCGTCGGTGAGCGATCACGAGGCCTCGGGAGCCACCAACGCCGCCGGATACCTGCACGAGCTCATCGCGTGCGCGCCCGGCGCATCGGGGGAGGTGCTCGACGCCGTGCGGGATGCCGCCGTGCCGGGCTATCGCGTCCGCGGCCTCGCCCTGGTGGGTGCGTTCCGGCGGGCGATGACCGACGACGACGAGGTCGTCGCTATCTGGTCGTTCGGCGACTGGGAATCCTGGGCGGAGTTCGAGCGAACCGATGCCGCGGCCAGCTGGCGGCGCGGGTGCGGGCCGCTCATCGTCGGGCGCGAGCGCATCCTGCTCGCCGACGCACCCCTGTCACCGCTACGGCTTGGCCGCCAGCCCGACGAGAGCGACCGGCGCCCATTGAACGACTGCAGAGCGACCGAACGCTGAGCGCCCGGCGTTCGGCGTCGAGTCGCCGGAGGGGAACGCGAATCGGCCCGGGGTGGGTGACCGATGTCGCAGGCGGGTTGAACGACTCATTCGCCATCGGCAGGACATGCTGATAACACTCAGGCTCTGGCCGGGGGGAGATCGGTCGGAGAACTGGAGGGTGTGCAATGGGCGACCACCGCGGTGAGCGAGATATCGACCCGACTGGCCAAGCACCGATCTACGGCGCGTACGGCCCGAAACCGGAGTGGCGTGGTCGACTCCACAAGTACGCCTTCTTCGTCACGCTTCCCGCAGGCTTGTGGTTGCTTGCCGGGGCTCACACCGCGGCGGCCCGAGTCGCCGTTGCCATCTACTGGGCAAGCCTCGCGGGCCTCTTCGGCACGAGCGCGTCGTACCACCTGTTCGCGCACTCCGAGCGTGCGGTCACCTGGCTTCGCCGGGCCGATCACTCGATGATCTTCGTGCTCATCGCCGGCTCGTACACGCCGTTCTGCCTGCTGGTCCTGCCGCGGGTGTGGGGAATACCGATGCTGGTCGTCATGTGGGTCACGGCGCTGGCGGGGATCATCATGAAGATGATTCGAGTCACCGCCGACGGTGGCCGATCGGGCTCGTGGCTGTACGTCGTCGCCGGGTGGAGCGCCGTGGTCGCGCTGCCGAAGCTGCTGAGCGAACTCGGGGCGGCACGCATGGCGCTGCTGATCATCGGCGGCCTGCTCTACACCGGCGGAGCGATCATTCTCGGAACCCGGCGCCCGAACCCGAGGCCGGCGGTGTTCGGCTACCACGAGGTATGGCACGCGCTCACGATCGCGGCCGGCGCCTGTCACTTCGCACTCGTAGCGCTGATCGTCCGCTGAGCAATCCCGCTGAGCGGTCCCGCTCGACGCGGCGCCCGACTCACCGAACTGGGCCGATCCACCAACCCCAGAGGTCGGTGGATCGGCCCAGTTCGGTGCGGGAGCGCGGTGCGGGAGCGCGGTGGTCAGAGGCGGATGAACTTCTGCTCGCCCATGCCGAAGCACCCGTCGACGGAAACGGGAGCTCCGTCGTCGGCGACGATGGTGCCGCTGCACCACCCGAACGGGCCGTAGTAGTCGGCGAGCGCGCTGCGTGGGCCGATGTGCTGTTCGTTGCGGACCGTGGGCTCGAACGTCACGTCGACCCGTCCCTCGGCGTCGCGCACGCGCCAGGGCTGATGCACGCCGCCCGGTCGCTCGAATCGCACCGGCGGCAAGCTGTGCAGTGCCGTGTCGATCCAGAGCGCACACTCGTTGAACGTGTCGGGATCGCGCACCTGGTTGTCGGTGAGATTGAACGCAAGCAGCCGCCCGTCGGGATCGCGACGCGCTCCGGTGACCCAGTCATAGGCCATCGGTGAGGGGTAGTGGCCTTTGTGGTCGTCGAGGATCAGCACCGAGCTCGCCTCGTCGAATCGGATGATCGTCGAGCCGGTCTCGGCGTCGTCACCCACCGCTCCGAGCCGAAGCGTGCCCGTCACGGGCATCGCGCATTTGTGTGAATACAGCGGCGTGCCGTCGGGAAAGGGATGGCAGATCACGAGGTGCGCAGCGTCGTCGCGGCCGAAGCGACCCGTGGCGACCAGCTCCATCGGCGCGACACCCTTGCCGCCGCGGTCCTCGGCAACGATCGCCAACCGGCCGTCCGCTACGTCGTTGCGGACCGTGACGCGCAGCGAGCCGCCGCGGCCGGTCGAGACCGTCGCGTCGAGGCCGCGGGCGACCGACAGGCGCGGCGACGGCACCCGGTGCTCCCAGCGGCGCGCCTCGCCCGTGGTCGAGTCGACGACGACGATCTGCACCAGCCCGAGCAGCTTGGCGTCGTATACCGCGCCGAGCACGAAGTAGCGGTCGTTCACCAACTGGAACGCCTGCCACTCCTTCAAACGCGAGCCGTGGAAGCGGCGTGCCGGGCCGGACCAGCGGTCGAGGAGATTGACGTTGGCGATGGGGCCGTCGAAGGTTCCCCAGCGGTACTCGCCGTCGGCGAAGGCCTCGTGCGGCGCCGGCTCCCGGCGGCGCAGGTTCGAACGACGTTCGGGTGCGGGTGTTGCCATCGAGCGAGCGTAACGCCGGGCGGACGGTAGCGTTTCGCCGTGGCCGACGACGCGTGGGTGCTGGAACTCGACGGGCGAAGCGTGCGCGTGACGAGCCCCGACAAGGTGTTCTTCTCCTCGCCCGGCGCGACCAAGGCCGACCTCGTCCGCTACTACCTGGCGGTCGGCGAGCCGTTCCTGCGCGCCATGCGCGGGCGGCCGACGATGCTGCAGCGGTTCCCCGACGGCGCCTCGGGCAAGTCGTTCTTCCAGAAGCGCGTCCCGGCGGGCGCGCCCGACTGGTTGCAGACGGCTGTCGTGTCGACGCCGAACGGCACCACGTCGAATGCGCTCGTACTGGCCGACCTCGCGCACGTGGCGTGGGCCGTGAATCTCGGCTGCCTCGGGTTTCACCCGTGGCCATCGCGCGCCGACGACCTAGACCACGTCGACGAACTGCGCCTCGACCTCGACCCACAGCCGGGCGTGCCGTTCGATCGTGTGCGCGAAGCGGCCGCCGTGACCAAGGAGCTTCTCGACGAGGTGGGCGTGCCCGCAGGAGCGAAGACCACGGCGAGCCGAGGCATACACATCTATGCCCGGCTGATCCCGCGTTGGGACGCGATGCAGGTGCGAGCGGCGGCCGTAGCGATCGCCCGCGAGCTCGAGCGGCGGCGGCCCGACTTGGTGACGGCGGCATGGTGGAAGGAGGAACGCGGCGACCGGGTATTCGTCGACTTCAACCAGAACGCACCGCACAAGACGGTGTTCGGGGCCTGGTCGGCCCGGGCTCGTGTCGGCGGTCAGGTGTCCACACCGTTCGCCTGGGACGAGCTCGACACGATCGACCCGGACGCGCTGACCATCGAGACCGTGCCGGGTCGTGTCACCGAGTTGGGCGATCCGTGGGCGGGGCTGCTCGATGGCGACGACGGCGCCACGATCGAGCCGTTCCTGGCGTGGTCCGATCGTGACCTCGCCGCCGGGCTGGGCGACGCTCCGTGGCCGCCCGTGTATCCGAAGATGCCCGGCGAGCCGCCGCGGGTCGCGCCGAGCCGCGCCAAGAAGTCCTGACCCTCGTCGTGACCATCGTTCTCACGTGGCTGGTGCTCGGCGCCGCGGTCGTACTGGTGGCGGGTGGCGTCGGCAAGCTCCTGCAGCCCGACGCGGTGCGTCCGCTGGTCGCGGCGGTCGTGGGCGAAGCCCGTGCCGTGCCGTGGTTCGGTCGAGCGAGCGGGGTTGTCGAAGTGGCGGTGGCGATCGGGCTGCTGACCGCACCCCATCCCGCCGTGTTGGTCGGTGCGGCGACGCTGTTCGGGCTCTTCGCAGCGCTGGTGCAGGTGGCTCGGCGGCGCGGCGTGGCCTCGTGTGGCTGTTTCGGCGCGATCGAGACGCCGCCCAGCGGTCTCCACGTGACCCTCAACGTGGTTGTCGCCGCGGCGCTGTTCGCGGCTGCCGTGCGCTGGTCGGCGGTGGGCGGGACCCTGCTCGCGTGGGATGCCGATCCGGCTCGGTGGATCGGCGGGCTGCTGGCTGGGGCGCTGCTGACGGTGCTGCCGATCGTGGCTCGCCCGCGGCGGTAGGCCCGCCCGCGGCGGTAGGCCCGCCCGCGGCGGTAGGCCCGCCCGCGGCGGTAGGCCCGCCCGATCAGGCCGGCGGCCAGTCGTTGCCGGGCGAGACCCAGAGCCGCTCTCGTCGTGCGGCCCGCTCGTCGGCGGCGATCGCGTCGAGGAAGAATTCGTGGAACTGGCTCGGATACCAGAGCCGCCGATGCTTGGTCCGCCCCATCGGCGCCGACACATCGACCGGACGCAACGCGGGGTCGAGAGCGGCGGCGTGGGACGCGATCCCCTCGTCGTCGAGCCCCGATGCGTACGGCCGGTCCTCGTAGAAGCACACGGAACGCTCTGCCGCCATCAGGCCCCCGGCGTGCGCAGCGAGGCGATGGTCGATGTGGTCGCCGAGTCCGAGCGGCGCGATCACCACGTCGGCTCCCTCGGCCCATCGGCGCATCCGGTCGAGCACCAGGGCGAGCACGGGCGAGGTGGTCGGGTCGAAGGTGGGGTCGAGGAAGGTGGTCGTGTCGAGCGATCCGTTCCGCAGCACCGCCTCCTCGAAGCCGGCGACTCGGAAGCGGTAGCCGAAGCGACGGGCGTTCACGACCTCCTCGCCGAACCGGATTGCGGACCCGAGTGGCCAACGGCCCCTGGTCGGATGGAACCACTTCGTCCAGTTGGTTCGGCCGAACAACACGCCGACGGTCACGCGGTGGATCGACAGCTCACCGTCGACCATGGCCTGCCCGAGGCTGAGGGGGGCATCGTCGAAGTGCGGCGAGACGACCAGGAGCTTCACGGCCTGACAGCGTACGGCGGAGCGTCGGCCGCGGTCGTCCCACGGCCGGACGGGAGCGACACCGTATGTCGGCAAGGCCCGGAGGGCCTTGCCGGGCGTCAGTCGGCCGTGGTGCGCTCCCAAGCCCGGTCGAGCATCATCCGTAGGCGCTGTGGAGCCTGCGCGCCGGCGACGCCGACGCGGCCGTTTGCCAGGAAGAACGGCACCCCGCTGATGTCGAGCTCGCGGGCCGTGCGGATATCGCCGCGAACCTCCGCCCCATACGTTCCCGTGTCGAGCAGGGACCGAACGCCGGTGCGGTCGAGGCCGACGGTCGCCGCCAGATCGGCCAGCGTGTCGCGATCGCCCAGGTTGGCGCCCCGGCAGAAGTAGGCGTCGAACAGCGTCTCGGCCAGGGCGTCGGCGCATCCCTCAACTCGTGCGTGCTCCATCAGCCGGTGCGCATCGAAGGTGCCGGAGCGTCGTGCGATGTCGAACCGGTAGGCGAGCCCGGCATCGGCGGCGACGCCTGAGACGCGCTCGAGCATCTGGTCGACACCGGCCCGATCGGTGTGGAACTTCGTCTGCAGCGCGGTGTGCAGATCGATCGACCCATCCGCCGGCGCATCGGGGTCGAGCTGGAACGCTCGCCAGCGCAGCGCCACCGCCTCGCGGTGCGGGAACTCCGCGAGTGCGGCCTCGAGGTTGCGTTTGCCGATGTAGCACCAGGGGCAGATCAGGTCGGACCAGATCTCGATGGTGATCAGGGCGTCACGCATGCGGTCACTGTAGGGAGTCGGGCGGCAGCGGAAGCTGCACGACGAACCGCAGCTGAGGCGCGCCGGCGGCGACGAGTTGTTGGTATTCGAACACGCGCGGCCCGTTCGGCGTTCGGAACCGGCGCAGCCGCGTCTGGAACGCGGCGACATCGTGGCGTTCCCACCATGTGGCGAACTCGTCGCTGGCGTTGTGCAACGCGTCGATGAGTGCGGCGACGGTCGGGTCGTCGCGCAGCGGCGTGATGTCGGCTCGGAACTGCGACAGCACCCGGCGCGCTTCGTCCTCCCAGTCGATGATGAGCTGGCGCGTCTCGGGCACCGCGAACATGGCCCACACGAGGTTGCGGTGCGGCGCCTCGAGGGTGGCGAGCTGCGGGAAGAGGGTGGCTTGCTCGTCGTTCCACGCCAGGTAGTCCCAGGTGGGGCCGAGCACATACGCGGGCGCCGGTGCGAGCGAGTCGAGCAGCCGGAGCGCCCATGGTGGAACATCGGGATTGGCCGATGTGGCGATCGCCACTCGCGGCGAGTCGGCGAGCTGGTGGAGATGGTCGGTCTCGACGGCGTCGAGGCGCAGCACGCGTGCGAGCGAGTCGAGCACGTCGGCCGACACGTTGATCTGGCGTCCCTGTTCGAGCCAGGTGTACCAGCTGACCGACACGCCCGCGAGCAGTGCGACCTCCTCGCGTCGCAACCCCGGCGTGCGCCGCCGCGCCCCGGGCACGAGGCCCACCTCGGCCGGCGACACGCCGGCGCGTCGCGCGCGCAGGAACGCTGCCAGATCGGATCGACGGGCCACGGTGCCATCGAACCACACGAGGCGGCGCCGAGGGTGGTGGTGCCGCTCCTACCCATGGCGATCCCCTGTTCCGCCAGCACTGGTGCCGCCGGCGCGTCGGTGGTGTGCTCGTTCGATGTCGTCGAACCCGATCACCGCGGCTCCCCCGATCACCGCGGCTCCCCCGGCTGCCGCAGCGAACCCGGCTGCTCGTTCCGGTGCCGCCCACGCGTTCCCGGTGCCGCACCCGTCCCTCGCCCCATCGTCGGCGATCCGCGACCTCCTGCGACTGACGGAGCGTCCCGGCATGCTGTCGCTGGCCGGCGGGCTGCCCGACCCTGCGCTGTTGCCGGCGGAGCGGATCGCCGCGGCGGCGCAGCGAGCGTTGGCCGACTCGCCCAGCCGCTCACTTCAATACGCCCCGACCGAGGGGCTCGCCGAGCTGCGCGACGTGATCGCTGCGAGCGAGGGGGTCGAACCCGAGCGCGTCGTCGTGACGACCGGTTCGCAGCAGGGTCTCGACCTGCTCGCCCGCGTCGGCGTGCGTCCCGGCGAAGTCGTGGCCGTCGAGCAGCCGGGGTACCTCGGTGCGATCCAGGCGTTCCGCTCCAACGGCGCCCGGCTTCTGCCGATCGCCGGCGACCGCGACGGCATGCGGACCGACGTGCTCGCCGAGCATCTCGCCGCCGGAATTCGCCCGCGACTCGTGTCGGTCGTGACCGACCTGTCGAACCCCTCCGGGTCGACGTTGAGCGACGCCCGCCGCGACCACCTGGCATCGCTCGCCGAGCGGTACGGCTTCCTGATCGTCGAGGACGACCCGTACGGGCGGCTTCGGTGGCGCGGCCCGACCCTGGCCCGGCTTCGCTGCCGGACCGAATTCGCCGCGTCGCTCGGCACGGTGTCGAAGGTGATCGCTCCGGGGCTGCGCGTCGGGTGGATCGTCGCTCCGCTGGCGTGGCGCGACGAGTTGGTGGTCGCGAAGCAGTCGGTCGACCTGCACACCGCCACGCTCGATCAGCGCATCGCCGCCGACCTGTTGGCCGATGAGCCCTTCCTCGACCGTCACCTGTCGGCGGTGCGGGCCTGTTACCGCGCCCGCTCGGAGGCGCTCGTCGCCGCGGCGAGATCGGTGCTGGGCGACCGATTGGAGGTCGACGACCCCGATGGCGGCATGTTCGTGTGGGCGCGCGTGCGCGACGTGGACGACGCCACGCCGGTGCTCGCCAGGGCGCTCGACCAGGGGATGGCGTTCGTGCCTGGGTCGGTGTTCCGCTCCGACGATGCACCCGACCCGCGGATCCGCCTGTGCTTCACCACCGTCGACGAGCCCGGCCTGTGGGAGGCGATGCGGCGCCTCGATCGGGCGGTGGCAGCCGTTGCGGGGTCGGTGACGGCCGGGGCGGGCGGGTCGCTCCGCTAGCGTCGATCGCCCATGGCGATCTCGGTGCACACGGTCGGCGGCCTTCGGGATCTGCTCGAACTCGACCCGGTCAAGCCCGACGCGTTCCTCGGCGCGGGGCCCGACCTCGGCTGGGGCCGCGTGTACGGCGGCCAGGTGGTCGCCCAGGCGCTGCGCGCCGCGACGCTCACCGTGTCGTCGGAGTTCCGGGCGCACTCGCTCCACGCCTACTTCGTCCGCCCCGGCATCGAAACCCAGCCGGTGCTGTTCGAGGTGGAGCGCGTGCGCGACGGCCGGTCGTTCGCCACCCGCCAGGTGATCGCCTTCCAGGCGGGCGGAGCGATCCTGAACCTGATCGCGAGCTTTCAGGTCGACGAAGCGGGTGCGGATGTGCAGCGGTTCTCGGCGCCCACCGTTCCGTCGCCCGACGAGTTGGAACCCGTCGAGACCGACCTGTTCTTCGAGCACCGGCGCGTGCGCTACCAGCGTGAGCCCGACACGGTCGCGACGGCATGGATGCGGGCAATCCACGATCTTGGCGACGACCCGGCGCTTCATGCGTGCGCGTTCGCGTACCTGTCCGACGAGTACCCGCTCGGGGTCGCGGTGCTTCCGCATCCGGCGGGTGAGAACTGGGACGAGCTGATGGCGGC
>WBZT01001230.1_pt1 | contig 17556 bp, 20 predicted proteins | sample 5204241 | NCBI WGS metagenome assembly WBZT01 (sample SAMN12344358, study PRJNA552823) | activated sludge metagenome | biome: Activated sludge suspended growth; feature: Nitrification reactor; material: Wastewater; isolation source: activated sludge from nitrification reactor of wastewater...
GTAATTTGCCCCCGGTTCCGTTCAGCCGGGGGCTTTTTTGTCAACGCTTGGCCGCGTTCTGCCGGGCACCCCAGCCGATGGCGCTGCGCGGACGGACGCGGGCGGTTTTTGCGGAGCGCAATCCCGTCGGCGGTGGTTTTTCCACCTCGGGCGCCATCTCCAGCCAACCGGCGAGTACGCTTTCCGCCGCCTGGACACCGGTTTTTTTCAGGCTCGAGAACATCTGGGCACTGCAGTTGTCTCCGAACGCAAGCAGTGCCTGCTCGACCGCACGCAAGGCTTGGCATTGCGCCTGCCAACCCAGTTTATCTGCCTTCGACAACAACACATGCACCGGCTTACCGGTCTGCGCAAACCAGTCGAGCATTTGCAAATCGAGTTCGGTCAACGGATTACGGCAATCCATGATCAGTACCAGTCCGCGCAAGGCCGGCCGGTTTTGCAGATACGGTGCCAGCAGCCCCTCCCATTGGCCGCGGATCGCTTCAGGCGCCCGGGCAAAACCATAGCCGGGCAGATCGACGAAATACTTGCCGTCGGCCAGACGAAAGTAATTCAGATGCTGCGTCCGGCCAGGCGTTTTGGAAACGAAAGCCAGACGCGAATGATCGGCCAAGGTATTAATTGCCGACGATTTGCCGGCGTTCGAACGGCCAGCAAAAGCGACTTCATACTGCGCGTCCGTGGGGAGATCACACAGATCGGCGACTGTGGTGTGAAAAACCGCTGTCCGGAAGAGTGGCATTGATGATCTGACAGAAAGGCAGGATTGGCAGGCGTCCGCCGCAAGGACAAACTGCGATAGAATATCAGGTTTGTGGAATCGCTTCTCCGGCCAAAGATTTGTCATCGTTGTCAACGGGAGTTTGGACATGATTCGTATAACGGCACTCGCGGTGATCCTGGCCGCCAGTTTTTCCGCCACCGCTTCGGAACAGGGACCGGCGAAGGTGAATTTGGCCAAGGCCAAGGAAATTGCCGAGGGGGTTTGTGTCGCCTGCCACGGCGCCGACGGGAACAGCCCGACGGGCGCCAACCCTATCCTGGCCGGCCAGGGACAGGAGTATCTCTACAAACAGCTCGGCAACTTCAAGGCGGCCGACGGCAAACCGGCGGTGCGCAACAATCCAGTCATGGCCGGCATGGTCGCCGCACTGACTGACGAGGACATGCGCAGCCTGGCCGCCTATTTTTCGCAGCAGAAGATCAAACCCGCCGTCGCCAAGGATGAGAAACTGCTGGCCGAAGGTCAGTCTTTGTGGCGAAAAGGCGATTTCAATAAACAGATTCCGGCGTGTGCCGGCTGCCATGGCCCGGCTGGCGCGGGACTGCCGGTGCAATACCCGCGTCTGGCCGGACAGCATGGCGAATACACCGTCACGCAGCTGAAGACTTTCCGCGCCCATGAACGCGCCAACGATGCCGAACAGGTGATGCGCACGATCGCCGGCAAACTCTCCGACCGGCAGATCAGTGCCGTGGCAGAATACGCCGCCGGCCTGCGCTAGATCGGGCATTCCATCGGAGAATCGGCCGCAACGCATCGCTTTTCCAGCCAGTGCTGTAATATCGGCGCCTGCTGACCCTGCCCCGAAAGGACGATCAATGAAAACTCTGAGACAACTGCTCGCCAGCAAGGATCGCACGCCCGTCTGTGTGGCGCCGTCTGATACCGTCTTCAATGCCCTGAAAGTGATGGCCGACAACGACGTCGGCGCCGTGCTCGTTCTCGAACAGGACAGACTGGTCGGCATCTTCTCCGAGCGTGACTATGCGCGCAAAGGGATATTGCACGGCAAAGCATCGAAAGACACTCTCGTGCGAGAGGTGATGAGCGACAAAGTGCTCTATGTAACGCCTGACCGCTCGATCGAGGAATGCATGGCGATCATGACCGACAAGCATTTCCGCCATCTGCCGATCCTCGAAGACGACAAGGTGATCGGCATCATCTCGATTGGTGATGTAGTCAAGGAAACCATTTCCGCCCAGCAGTTCATCATCGCGCAAATGGAGAAATATATCACCGGCTGAAGCTTCTGCCGGCCGGAAAAAAGCCTGCTGGAGCTCTCGCCAGCAGGCTTTTTTGTTGGGCGGCATGCGGTTTTCGTTCTTCCGCGGCCGTCAGGCAGTCCCCCCGACGGTCAGCCCCTCGATGCGCAAGGTCGGTTGACCCACGCCGACCGGCACACTTTGTCCGTCCTTGCCGCAGGTGCCGACGCCGGCATCGAGTTGCAAATCGTTGCCGATCAGCGTCACTTGCTGCATCGCTTCCGGTCCACTGCCAATCAGCGTCGCGCCCTTCACCGGCGTCGTCACGTGGCCGTCTTCGATCAGATACGCTTCGGACATCGAAAAGACGAATTTGCCGTTAGTGATGTCCACCTGTCCGCCGCCGAAATTGACCGCGTACAAGCCTTTTTTCACCGAGGCGATGATTTCCTCGGGAGACAAATCGCCGTTGAGCATGGTGGTATTGGTCATGCGCGGCAAGGGCAGATGGGCAAACGATTCTCGACGGCCGTTGCCGGTCGGCGCCACTCCCATCAGACGGGCGTTGAGGGTATCCTGCATATAGCCTTTGAGGATGCCGTTCTCGATCAGCACCGTGCGTTGAGTCGGCGTACCCTCATCGTCGATGTTCAACGAACCGCGCCGTCCGGGAAGCGTGCCATCGTCGACGACGGTGACGCCTTCAGCGGCAACGCGCTGACCGATGCGGCCGGCGAAGGTCGAGCTGCCTTTGCGGTTGAAATCGCCTTCCAGGCCATGGCCGACCGCTTCGTGCAACAGGATGCCTGGCCAGCCCGGACCGAGGATGACGGTCATCGTTCCTGCCGGTGCCGGTTGGGCGGCGAGATTGGTGAGAGCCTGCTGCACTGCCTCGCGGGCGTACCTCTGCAGGACGTCGGTGCTGAAATAGGCGTAATCGACGCGGCCACCTCCACCGGAAGAGCCTTGTTCGCGTTGCCCCTTATCCTCGACGATCACCGTCAGTGAGACACGTACCAGCGGCCGGATGTCCGCCGCCAGACGTCCGTCGCTGCCGGCGATCAGCACGACCTCGTACTCACCGGCCAGATGCGCCATCACTTGCGTTACCCGAGGATCTTCGGCTCGGGCCATCTTTTCCAGGGATTCGAGCAGTTGCACTTTGCTCGCTGCCGGCATCAACGACAGCGGATCCTGCGGCGAATACAACTGGTGTCCTTGCCGGGGCTTGAGCAACGGCACGCGGCGCCGCTGGCCGTTCGACGCGATCGAACGTACGGCGCCGGCAGCAGCAGCGAGCGCCGGCATGCTGATGTCGTCAGAATAGGCAAAAGCAGTTTTTTCGCCGGCCAAGGCACGTACGCCGACCCCCTGGTCGATGTTGAAGCTGCCAGCTTTGACGATTCCTTCTTCCAGGCTCCACGCTTCCGATCGGCTGTATTGAAAGTAGAGATCGGCGTAATCGACCCGATGCGTTCTGATCGTCCCGAAAATTCTGGACAGATCGCCGTCTGTCAGCCCGTATGGGGTCAGCAAGGTATCGCGTGCGCGGTCGAGAAGCAATTGGTCGTTGGTTTGAGACATGAAGTTTCCTGATGGTCGTGAATGACGGTCGTCAAATGACGCGATGTTGCAATGCGGGCAAGGCAGTGCGGACTTCGTTCAGCGTCGTCTGATCAATGTCGCCGATAACGATTCCCGGTCCTTTCGCCTTGCGGTCGATGATCGTCCCCCAGGGGTCGATCAGCAGGCTGTTGCCATGCGTCTCGCGGCCGTTTTCGTGGCGGCCACCCTGGGCGGCCGCCAGCACGTAGCACTGGTTTTCGATGGCTCGGGCACGCAACAGGATTTCCCAGTGCGCCCGGCCGGTCGTTTCGGTGAAGGCGGCCGGAACGAGTAGCAGGCTGACGGTACCGAGCGCGCGATACAGTTCGGGAAAGCGCAGATCGTAGCAGATCGACAGTCCGACCCGTCCAGCTGGCGTGTCGAAAGCGGCCGTCTGGCTTCCTGCCTCGATTGTTGCGCTTTCATCGTAACGCTCGGCGCCCTGCCAAAAGCCAAAGAGATGGACTTTGTCATAGCGGGCAATGCGCTGCCCCTGCGGATCGTACACCAGGCTGGCATTACGTACCTTGTCGGGCACGTTGGCGACCAGTGGCATGGAGCCACCGGCCAGCCAGATACCTTGTTCGCGCGCCGTGGTGGCCAGGAACTGCTGGATGGGACCTTCGCCGTCACTCTCGCGCTGCATCACCTTGTCGCGCTCGTTCAAGCCCATGAGCGGGAAATATTCGGGCAGGGATACCAGTTGTGCGCCCTGGGCGACGGCCTCGGCAATCAGGCGGGCAGCGCTGGATAGATTGTCGGCAAGGCGTGGCGTGGACACCATTTGCACCGCTGCTACGCGCCAGCGGCTGGCGAGCGGCGGTGAGGTGGTGGCAATTTCATTCGGCGGCAGATTCATGATGGTTTCCTGCATGAAGCGAAATGCGCGCGGCACACGATATGGCAACGATATCTCCAGCGGGCGTGTGCACAGGCAATCGGTGAGTATTCCGGGCTACGCGCCGCCCCTGAGGGCTATCCCGCGTTTCGACTCAGGTAGGGAGTATGGGCGAAAAAGCGCCAATATTACCTTGGGAAACACTGACGGCATGACTATACGGGCGAATCGCGACGTTGAGCGTTGTGACTACTTCAGCGATCGATTTGCCATCTCTCGCCGGCCGTGCGCCTGGCGCTTCACGACGCGCGGGCAATGATCCTAGAAACGGCAGTTGGCGCCGTCAAAGTTCGCCAAGTTGCTGCTGCGCCGGAGGATTCCGGAGGAGGGTCTGTCACCCATTTGGAACTGCTCCGCAGTTCCAGGAATCGCCCTGAAAGCCGCGCCAATGCTCGCATTCCGCCGCTCAGCACTCCCTGCAACTGCGGTTTGTAGGATGATTCGGCATTTGTTCCGCGATCGGCTGGCGGACAGACGAATTCCGTGGACGGGTTCGGTCCACGTGGGCGTGGTGCCGGGCATGGCGCATCGACAGATTTTGACTATTTAAAGAGGCGCATCGGCGTAACGAAACGCCAAGTCATTGTTCCGCACACCGCGTCAGCGCGGTTGATGACGATCCGCCCACCATTTCTGCGCAACGCCGCCGGCCAGCATAGCGGTTATCAATACGGGTGTTTCCCAGTTCCCCAAGGCAATGCCAGCCAGGGCTGGCCCGGGGCAATAACCGGACAAGCCCCAGCCGGCACCGAACATCAACGCGCCGAGCACTAAGGGACGGTCGATGTCTCGACGTGTCGGCGTGTGGAACTGGCTATCCAACCAGGGTCTGCGCATGGGTTTGATGAGCCACTGGAAACCCAGGAGTGAAACGACGACAGCGCCTCCGAGAACACCGATCAGGGTTGGGTTCCATGGCCCGCCGAAATCGAGAAAGCCGAGAACCTTGCCCGGGTCCGTCATGCCTGAAACATACAATCCGGCACCAAGCAAGGTGCCGCAGATCAGTCCCGCCAGAGTGCGCAAGGATTCGGGATGGTTCACAGCGCCACTCCCAACAATTTACGAACGAATGTGGCGCACAGGATGCCGCTCAGCATGAAGCTGCCCGTGGACTCGGCCATCTTGTCGGGATCGATCTGTTCCATGCCGAGCAGGGCAAGGTAAACACGCAATTTGAAGGCAATGTGATCGAAACGGGTCACAGCGAGTAATGAATCGAACGCGTGCGCATCGCGATCGGAATACAGGCACTTGGCGAGATTGAGGAAATCCTCCAGGTGTGTGGCTGTCGCGCTCATGCGATGACTGGCTTGGCAACGAATAGCGTTCGTTGCCGGGCAAAACTCCCATAGGTGCTGACAGCTGACAGCCTGGTGGACTCTACGCCGGAGCATCGGGGGCGTGTTCCGGATCTCTGGCTGGTGGCGTGCTGCAGTCATGTGTCAGCAACACGCCATGATTTCCCCTGACGCCACCACTGCCCGATACTGCACTCTTCGTCGTGCAGACCTGGGGACGACGTCACGCACGAACCGCTGAACGATCGTCCAGCCACGCTGAGGGACGGCCGTCCGGCGTGATGATCGGGCCATACCGCCTGCTCGCCCGCAGCACTTCATGTTGCGTATTGGCGCCTGGATCAACGCGAATGTGCCGTGTTGCTTGCCATCAGGCGATACAATTCGCCTGTTGCCAATCGGAGTTCGCGCATGCGCTGTATACCCTTCTGCCGGGAAGAAACGAATAGACGGCGCAGCGTCGTTGTGCTGTCTGTCGACGGTAATACGATAGACGCAGTCCCGGTGGCCGTCGGCGCGCTGGAAATGGGCATGTCGGTCAAACGATGCGCTCCGGGCTCAGTACGGCAGGTGTCCATCGACTTGCCCCTGCCTCTCACGGTATGACGAGGTACGCTGACTAGCGCACATGGCGAACAATGGGGAAATCTTTCTTGGCGATTTATCCTTCCATCCGCGCCGAGCACGCCGCCTGGACGGCCAGTACGGTTTAACCACGAGGAAACACGATGAGCGCCTACGAATCGATCCTGCTCGAAACCGATGGCCCGCTCGGCCTGCTGACTTTGAACAAAGCGGCCCGGCACAATGCTTTCGACGCCGATCTGATTGCCGAGATCACCCTCGGCCTGCTCGAACTCGAGGAAGAGGCATCGGTGCGGATCGTCGTCCTCTCGGCGCTCGGTACCAGTTTCTGCACCGGCGCCGATCTCGCCTGGATGCAAAAGGCAGCGCACTACTCTTTTGAAGAAAATCGCCGCGACGCCGAACAACTGTCGCTGATGCTGGCGACGCTGAACGAACTATCCAAACCGACCATCGCGCGCGTCCAGGGGCCGGCCTACGGCGGTGGCGTCGGATTGATCGCCGCCTGCGATCTGGCGGTGGCGACCTATGGCAGCGCCTTCGCTCTCAGCGAAGTCAAACTCGGACTCATCCCGGCGGTGATCAGTCCCTATGTCCTGGCGGCGATCGGCGAACGCCATGCGCGCCGTTACATGCTCACCGCCGAGCGCTTCTCCGCCGCCGAAGCCTATCGCATCGGGCTGGTGCATGAACTGGTCTCCGACGCAGAACAACTCGACAACGCGATCAACGAACTCGCCGACCGTCTGCTCGCCGGTGGTCCAGTCGCGCAGGCCGAATGCAAACGCCTGATCCGCGTCATCACTGGCCAGCCGATCGACGACGAAACACGTGCCGAGACGGTCGACCGGATCAGCTGCGTGCGCGCCAGCGACGAGGGACGGGAAGGCTTGGCGGCATTCCTCGAAAGACGGCGCCCGTCCTGGCTCGCCGATTGACAACAACCGCTGCTCGACCGGAGGTGCCGCCATGTTCGCCAAAATCCTCATCGCCAACCGCGGAGAAATCGCCTGCCGGGTGATGCGCAGCGCTCGGCGACTCGGCGTGCGCACCGTCGCGGTCTACTCCGAAGCCGACGTCGACTCCCGGCACGTACGTCTGGCCGACGAAGCCGTCTGCATCGGCCCCGCGGCGGCGCGCGAATCGTATCTGGTCGGCGAACGGCTGCTCGCTGCCGCTGCGCGCACCGGCGCCGAAGCGATCCATCCCGGCTACGGCTTCCTCTCCGAAAACGCCGATTTCGCCGACGCCTGTGCTGCGGCCGGCGTCGTCTTCATCGGCCCGCCAGCGGCGGCGATCCGCGCCATGGGTTCCAAATCGGCGGCCAAACAATTGCTTGCCGCCGCCGGTGTCCCCCTGGCCCCGGGCTATCACGGCGATCGCCAGGAAGCCGACTTTCTGCGCCGACAGGCGGCCACCATCGGCTACCCGGTCCTGATCAAGGCGGTGGCCGGCGGTGGCGGCAAAGGCATGCGCCGGGTCGACGACGAGGCTGAATTCACCGCCGCGCTCGCCGCCTGCCAGCGCGAAGCGGCCGCTGCCTTCGGATCGCCGGACGTGCTGCTCGAACGCTATCTGACGCGCTCCCGGCACATCGAAGTACAGATCTTCTCCGACACGCACGGCAACCACGTGCACCTCTTCGAGCGCGATTGTTCGGTACAGCGCCGGCATCAGAAAGTGCTCGAAGAAGCGCCGGCGCCGGGCGTCGGCGCCGCGCGTCGGGCGGCGATGGGACGTGCCGCCGTCGAAGCGGCGCGCGCGGTCGGCTACGTTGGCGCCGGCACCGTCGAATTCATCGTCGAACGCGGCGCGGCCGACGACGGCCAATTCTATTTCATGGAGATGAACACCCGCTTGCAGGTCGAGCACCCGGTCACCGAGATGATTACCGGCCAGGATCTCGTCGAATGGCAATTGCGCGTCGCTGCCGGCGAAGCCTTGCCGCTCACCCAGGACGCCCTGACGATCCGCGGGCACGCGCTCGAAGCGCGCATCTACGCCGAAAATCCGGCGCAGGATTTCCTGCCCGCCACCGGCAAGCTGCTGCACCTCGTCCCACCGGCGGAAAGCCTCAACGTGCGCATCGATACCGGCATCGAGCAAGGCGACGAAATCACGCCGTACTACGATCCGCTGATCGCCAAACTGATCGTCTGGGACGTCGACCGGCACGCCGCGCTGGCCCGGATGCGCCAGGCGCTCGCCGACTACCGCATCGTCGGCGTTACCAGCAACGTCGATTTCCTCTCGCGACTGGTCGCCTGCCCGGCGTTTGCCGACGCCGACCTCGATACCAGCCTGATCGAACGCAGCCGGCCTTTCCTGTTCCCGGCGGACAGCACGCCACCCAAGCACGTTTTTTTCATCGCTGCCGTCGCCGGCCTGTTGCGCGAGCAGGCGGTGGCGCAAACGGTGGCACGTCATTCCGGCGACCCCTGGTCACCGTGGAGTCTGCGTGACGGCTGGCGCTTGAACCTGCGGGCGCAGCGTACGTTGACCTACCGTTGCGGCGACAGCCGTTACGATGTGCTGGTCGCTTACCACGGCGATGGCTGGCGGCTGAGCCTGAACGGCGAAACGGTGCTGGCGCGCGGCCGCTTGCTCGACAGCGGACGTTTCGCCGGCCAGTACGCTGTGGAACTCGATGACCGCCGGCTGGTGGCCAGCGTCGTGGCGGTGCATGAAAAGAACGAGCAGAAGCGCTACGTCTTCCTGAACGGCGCCACCTACGTCATCCAGCGTGACGACCCGCTGCATCTCGTCGAAGCCGGCGGCGCTCCCGGCGGGCTGACCGCGCCGATGCCCGGCAAGGTCGTCGTCTTGCTGGCCGGCGTCGGCCAGCGCGTCGAGAAGGGCGCGCCGCTGCTGATCCTCGAGGCGATGAAAATGGAGCATACGATCACCGCGCCGAAAAACGGCCAGGTGCGCGCTTTCCGATTTGCGGCCGGTGATCAGGTCACTGACGGCGCCGAACTGGTCGATTTCAACGCCGAGGAATGAGCATGCCACTGCCGAAACGGGTCAAGATCGTCGAAGTCGGACCGCGCGACGGTCTGCAGAACGAAGCGCAAAGCGTGCCGACGGCGATAAAGGTTGCCTTGGTCGAGCGCCTGATCGCCTGCGGGCTGCCGGCCGTCGAAGTCACTTCTTTCGTTTCGCCGCAATGGGTGCCGCAGATGGCCGACAACGCCGAGGTATTGCGCGCGGTGCTCGCCGGCCCGGGCGCCGCCGGACAGGTGGCATTGCCGGTATTGACGCCGAATCTGCAAGGTTTCGACGCCGCCGTCGCTGCCGGCGCGCAGGAAGTGGCCATTTTTGCCGCCGCGTCGGAAACCTTCTCGCAAAGGAACATCAACTGCAGCATCGCCGAGAGTCTGAAGCGATTTGCGGCGGTCGTCGATGCCGCCAGCGCGCTCGATCTCAAGGTGCGCGGCTACGTCTCGTGCGTCGTCGCCTGTCCGTACGAAGGGGCGGTCGATCCGGCGCGCGTCGCCGCCGTGGCACGGCAGCTATACGACATGGGCTGCTACGAAGTCTCGCTCGGCGACACCATCGGCGCCGGCACGCCGGCATCGGTGCAGCGCATGCTCGCCGCCTGCGCCGCGGCGGTGCCGATCGAGCAGCTCGCCGGCCACTATCACGATACTTACGGCATGGCCATCGCCAATATCTATGCCTCGCTGCAGATGGGGCTGGCCGTTTTCGACAGTTCGATCGCCGGTCTCGGCGGTTGCCCCTATGCGCCCGGTGCCAGCGGCAACGTCGCCACCGAGGATCTGCTTTATCTGCTGCAGGGTTTGTCGATCGATACCGGCGTTTGCATGGACAAGCTGCTCGATACGGTAGCGTTCATTACCGGGCACCTTGGACGCGAACCAGTGTCGAAAGTGGCCCGGGCCATGCGCGCTCGCGGCGTTTGTGCTCGTTGAGCGCACATTGACTGTCGTCGGCGATTCGCCGCCGAGCGTCATGCGACAACGCGAGGCAATGATTTAGAGAAAAGAAAGGAAATACATGTCCAGCCTACCCATTGCATCACCGTGCATCAATGTCTGTCGGATGGACGAGACGGCCGGTTTTTGTGTCGGCTGTTTCCGGACGTTGGAGGAGATTGCTTTCTGGGGCCGGGCGAGCGACGCATTACGCGCGCACATCCTGCTGGCGGTCGAGCGCCGGCGTAGCGAGCACGATCCGAACGGCTCCTGCGTCGGTGGCGAGTTGCGCGGCGATTGCGACCGTTGCGCATGAGCACGGTAGACGACGAGTATCTTTGTGTCGGCGTCTGTATGGCCGACCCGGATTCAGGGTATTGCCTGGGTTGCGGCCGACCGCCGGAACCGGTTTCGCCGACGACGCAGGGCATTGTTGCCGAAGTGGTCCGCCGCGAACCGATCCGCGGTCAGTGGCCGAATAACGATACGGCCGACGACGTCTGATGTTGCCGGACAGCCTGCTGGTCATCGAACGCGGCTGGCTGTCGGCAAACAACATCGTTTTTTTCGAGGGTAAACAGGCGACGCTGATCGACAGCGGTTACGTGACGCACGCCGAACAGACGCTGGCCCTATTGCGGCAGGCGCTCGATGGTCGTCGCCTGACACGGCTGTTGAACACACATGCGCATTCCGATCATATCGGCGGCAATGCGGCGGTGGCGGCGGCTTTCGGTTGCCAGGTGATCGTTCCGCAAGGCATCGACGCGACAATTGCCGAGTGGGACGAAGAGGCGCTGTTGCTGTCGCCGCTCGGTCAGTCCGCGGCACGTTTCCGGCACGACGCGACGATTGCCGCCGGTGACGAACTGGAAATGGGCGGCTTGCAGTGGCAGGCGATCGCCGTGCCGGGGCACGATATGGACGCGCTGGCTTTCCACAATCCGGAGCGTCGGCTGCTGATTTCCGGCGACGCCTTGTGGCGTAACGGTTTTGGGGTCATTTTCTCGGAACTGCTCGGCCATCCCGAAGGCGGCGGCGGCTTGCCGGCAGCCCGGCAGACGCTCGATAAGCTGGCGCGTCTGCCGGTCGATGTGGTTATCCCCGGGCACGGCGCACCATTCGTCGAGGTCGAGGACGCTTTCCTGCGCGCCTATCAACGTTTGACGATGTTCGAGAACGACGTCGAACTGCTCGCCCGGCACGCTTTGAAAGTGATCGTCGCTTTCGCGCTCCTCGAACGGCGGCAATTGCCGCGCGCAGAATTGCCGGAATTTCTCGCCCGCCTGAGTTTCTGTCAGAGCGTCAATGCACGTTATCTGGGGTACAGCAACGAGCAACTGGCGCAATGGCTGGCACGCGATCTGCTACGCGTTGGCACTTGGCAACTGCGGGATGGTCTGCTGGTAGCCCTCTGAGGGACGACATCCACTCTCGTTCTCGCCATGTTGCAATCTGGCTGCTTCCTGCCTGCGAAGCCTCCGAAGGCGGTAGCGTCGAAAGACTGCCCGCATATTGCGGCTTGACTTGCACTCAATCGGCTTGTCGGGCTGCAGACACTGCCAAGCGTCCTGTGACTGAGGGCTGAAAGCAGAGTAGATGCGAATGTATTCGTCGACTATTTCGCGTGTCGACTTTTTTTACATTCACCATGCGTTGCCGAATTCTGCCGAACAAAACTAAACCAATAAACACTGATTTTATGAAATTTCCTTCAATTTATTGATTTCTGGCAAGGTTTTTGCTTTGTTGTTTCGAACAGGTTTGCATACTTTTGGAGGTCATCGATGAAAAGAAAAACTCAAGTGCAGCTTTTCGCTGCCGCACTGACCGCAACGTTGGCAGGTGCGACTTTTGCTGCACCCGTGATTGTGTCGAGTTACGACATGCTGAATGGCAATACCGGCTCGTACAACTACTGGGACGACACTTATTCCGGTTCTGGCTCACGTACGACCGACGGAGCCGCGCTCAGCGGCGGCAAAGGCGATCTGACCGATGGCGTCATCGCTTCCGACAACTGGTTTATCGTCGAAGCGCCGGTTGGCCCCGGTCCTTATGTTGGCTGGACCATCGATCCGACGATTCGCTTCCATTTTGCCGGTACGGTGAACATCCAGAAAATCAGCTTCAGCTTTGACGACAGCAATGGAAATGGCGGAGTCAGTGCGCCGGCAAGCGTCGTCATCGGCGGCACCACCTATCTGGTTAACGATCCAAATGGCGGCGCACCGTTCCAGTTTGATGTCAGTGGCCTCAACCTGAACGTCGCCGATCTGGACATCACCATCAACCGTGCCACCAACCCCTGGGTCTTTGTCAGCGAAATCGCTTTCGACGGCGGCAGTTCGTTACCTGAACCAGGTGCTTTGGCTCTGTTTGGGCTGGCACTGGCCGGACTGGTTGGCACGAGAAAACTGGGGCGCCAGCAGACCTGATCCGAACACTGCCTGTAGACCCACCCGCGAGAACCTCAGTTTTCTGGTAACGGTCTGACCGTCCTGTTCAAAATCGCGACAGCCTTGCGGCCGCCGCGATTTTTTTGCGCCATCGTTCTTGTCACCAACCCTCATTCACGGCCCGGTCGCTTGCCCAGCTTGCGCTGCAGCGTCCGCCGATGCATCTTCAGCGCGCGGGCGGTTGCCGAGATGTTGCCTTGCTGCTCGGCGAGAACGCGCTGGATGTGTTCCCACTCGAGGCGATCGACCGACAAGGGCGAATCGGCAACCGCGATGCGCGCATCGCCAGCAGGGTCTCTGCGCAGCGCGGCTACGACCTGATCGGCATCGCATGGTTTGGCCAGGTAATGCAGCGCACCGAGTTTGATCGCTTCGACGGCGGTAGCGATGCTGGCGTAGCCGGTGAGCATGACCACCCGCGTGTGCGGGTCGCGGGCCAGCAATTTGCCGATCAGCACCAGTCCTGATTCACCCGGCATCTTCAGATCAACGACAGCGTATTCCGGCGACTGCTCTTCTGCCAGGAGCAACGCCGCGGCGACGTCGCCGGCAACGCTGACCGCATAACCGCGGCGCTCGAGCGCACGTGTCAGCACGCGGCAAAAAACGGGGTCGTCGTCTACCAGCAGCAGTGTTGGACGCCCGTCATCGGAGATTTGCGGCTGCTTGTCGACCCTCATGGTTGCCCCGGGTGCTGTTTGAGCGGCAGGGTGATGCGCGTACACGCGCCGCCGCCGGCGCGGTTGAACAATTCGACCTGACCGCCGAAACGCTGAATCGTCGCATTGCTCAGAAACAGGCCAATACCGACGCCACCGATCGCTGTCGGCAACACGGACGTTCCGGCCGGTTTGGTAGTGAAAAAAGCCTCTCCCAGCCGGGCGCTGACTGCCGGCTGTAAACCTGGGCCGCGATCAAGAATTTCGATACGACAATGGTCAGTCTGCCAGTCGACATCGAGATTTAATGCTTCGTCTTGTTCGCCGTGCGCATCGGCAGCGTTGTCGAGCAAATTGAGCAACGCTTGCGCCAGGGTTCTCTCGACGACGAGGCTCGGCACTGGCGAGGTGCCGAGCAATCGCAGGTTGACCGCCACCCGCGGACGGATCAACTGCCAGTCGTCGAGCATTTGCTGCAGATAGTCGTCGATCGGCAGCGAGCGGATCGTTTCGCTGCGTGCCTGACCGGCACTGGCCAGGATTTGCGACAGCGTCTGTTTGCAGCGATCGACTTGCCCACGCAGCAACTGTAAATCTGAGAGTAGCTCCTCCTCGTCGGCATGCGTTTGTGCGAGTTCGCCAAGGACAACAGCCATCGTCGCCAACGGTGTTCCCAACTGATGGGCAGCACCCGCAGCCAGCGTTCCTAGCGCCAGGATCTGTTCGTTGTGCATGGCCGCTTCGCGCGCGGCTGCCAGCTCATTTTCGCGTTCCTTGAGCGCGCTGGCCAGCCGGGTCAGCAAGAAAGCAACCACCGCCAGACTGATGACGAAATTGAGCCACATGCCCAGCACATGCAGCGCAAAGCTGCTGCCGTGGAGCGTGTGATCGGCGCTGCCGTCGGGGATATGGCCCAGCAAAGCGTCGATGGCTCTCATGTCGCGTTGCGGCGCCGGCAGCGGCAGATTCCAGAACAGCAGCACGCTATAGGCGAACAAGACCAGCAAGGCCATCGCCCGCACGTAGCGCGTCGGGAGCAGTGCGGCGGCGAGCGTCGGCGGCAAGAGCAGCAGCGAAACGAAAGGATTCGACGAACCGCCGGCAAAGTAGAGCAGCAGAGTCAAGCCGACGGCATCGATCGCCAGTTGCAGAAAAAGTCCGTCTTCACCGATGACCGCGTGCCGCAACAGCCACCAGCGGGTGAGCAGATTGACCAGCGCCAGCCCGCCGATGACCGATGCCATCGGCAGCACCGCCAGCGGCATGCGTAGCCAGGCGACCGCCAGCAACAAAACAAGCGCCTGGGTCAGCACTTCCAGCCGACGCAGCGCCAACAAGCGCATCAGCGGATTGGCACTACCCGGCAAGAACGCCCTGGCAGGGCTGCGAATGGCGGTGAACATGGCCGGCGCAATACGCTCCAGACGAAAGATGGCTGCAATTTTACGCCGCGGCGGCCAGGCAGACAGTCAGGCGAACGTCATTGACCAAGCGCGGAGCGGGCGCCGCAAACGCATGCCTATGGCAAACGGGTCGGCTTTTTATTTTCGGTCACGGCGGGTAAAATCCGACTGTCGTTATCAGGGTTACCACCATGACCGCGCGTTCGCTCACTCCGGCCGACGAAGCCGGCATTCTTGCCGAGGCGCTGCCGTACATCAAGCGCTTCCACGGCAAGACCATCGTCGTCAAATACGGCGGCAACGCCATGACCGACGACCATCTCAAGCAGTGCTTCGCGCGCGACGTGGTCCTGCTCAAACTGGTCGGCATGAACGTCGTCGTCGTACACGGCGGTGGCCCGCAGATCGAGAATCTGCTCAAACGGGTCGGCAAGACCGGCCACTTCATCCAGGGCATGCGCGTCACCGATGCCGAAACGATGGAAATCGTCGAAATGGTTCTCGGCGGCCAGGTCAACAAGGACGTCGTCAACCTGATCAATCAGGCCGGCGGCAAAGCGGTCGGACTGACCGGCAAGGACGGCAATTTCATCCGTGCCAAAAAACTGCTGCTCGCCAGCGGCAGCGACGGCGAAGACCTGATCGACGTCGGGCAGGTCGGCGACATCGTCCAGATCGACCCGTCGCTGATCGGTCATCTCGAGGCCGGCGGCTTCATCCCGGTAGTCGCTCCGATCGGCGTCGGCAAGAACGGCGAAACCTACAACATCAACGCCGACGTCGTCGCCGGCAAGATCGCCGAAATCCTCAAGGCCGAAAAACTGGTGCTGCTGACCAACACGCCGGGCGTGCTCGACGAGAACGGCCAGTTGATCACCGGCATGACACCGAAGGAGATCGACGAAATGGTCGCCGTCGGCACCCTGTCCGGCGGCATGTTACCGAAAATCGGTTCGGCGCTCGACGCCGCCCGCAGTGGCGTGAAGAGCGTGCACATCATCGACGGACGCGTCGAACACGCGCTGCTGCTGGAAATTCTGACCGACCACGGCGTCGGCACGATGATCAAATCGCATTGAGCCGTGGTTCGCGCTTGCGCCGCGGTGGCCGATCGTGCGCGCCGTTTGCCGTTCACGGTTTGTGGCGCCAAGCGCCCGCTGGCGGCTGAGGTCGGCCACGGACCCCGGCCATGAACAGCGCGCGACGCACGCATTCGCCAGTCTGGCTGTTCGACCTCGACAATACGCTGCACGACGCCAGCCGGCACATTTTTCCGCACATCAACCGGGCGATGGTCGATTACATCTGCCGGCACCTGTCGGTCGATGAGCAACAGGCTACCCGCCTGCGTCAGAACTACTGGTTGCGCTACGGCGCCACCCTGCTCGGGCTGATGCGTCACCATCGGATCGATCCGAATCACTTCCTGTGGCATACGCACCAGTTCCCCGACCTGTCGCGCATGCTGGTTTTCGAGCGCGCCCTGCGGGTGATGCTGCGCCGACTGCCCGGGCGCAAGATCGTTTTCTCGAACGCCCCCGATCACTACAGTCGCGCGGTGCTCGAATCGACCGGCATCGCCCGCTGTTTCGATGCCGTCTATTCGGTCGAACGTTTCGCTTTTCAGCCCAAACCGGCGATCGGCGGCTTCCGGGTGTTGCTGCAGCGCGAGCGGCTGGCTGCCGAACGCTGCATCATGGTCGAAGATTCGGCAGCCAACCTGCGCACCGCCAAACGTCTGGGGATGACGACGGTGTGGATCAGCCGTTCGACCCGCCAGCCGGCGTGGGTCGACAGCCGCCTGAACTCGATCCTCGAACTGACCTGGCGCCGGCCGGCGGTACGGGCGCGCTGAGAAACGGCGGCTCGTTTGCGGACACGGCGGCGACGTCATGCCGCGCAAGCGGGATCACAACTGCGAATGCAGCAGTCTGGCCAGCTGCTCCAGAAACTTTTCCTTCCAGCCGCGTGCCAGCCAATCGGCATGCGTGATGCGCCGTCCTTTGGCCCAGTCGGCTTCGAAAATTTCCCGTTGAATCTTGCCGAAGCCGGCATCGAGCACGTTCAGATTGGCCTCGTCGTTGAGCCGGAACGAACGATTGTCGAAATTGGTCGAGCCGACCGACGAAAATATGCCGTCGACGATCAAGCCCTTCACGTGGAACATCGTCGGCTGATACTCGCTGATCTCGACACCCGCTTCGAGCAGCGGTCCCCAACTGGCACGCGACGCCTTGCGCACGGTTTCGGAATCGATGTGGGCATTCGGCGTCAGCACGCGCACCTTGACGCCGCGACGGGCGGCCTCGACCAGCGTCTTGATGGTCATCTCGTCGGGGACGAAATATGAATTCGCCAGATCGATACTCTTGCGCGCGGCGGTGATCGCCAAGAGGTACATCAGGTGCATGCTCTCGCTGCCGCCGCTCGGCGAACTGCTGAACATCTGCGCCGCCAACGCGCCGGCTTTCGGCAAAGACGGAAAATAGGCCTCGCCGTGCAGCACCGCACCTGTGGCGCGCATCCAGTTGTCGAGAAAGACCGACTGCATCTGGGCCACCACCGGCCCTTCGACACGAAAATGCGTATCGCGCCAGTGTTCGGGATCCTGCGCGTTGCCACGCCAGTGATCGGCGATGCCGACGCCGCCGGTGAATCCGATCCGCCCATCGACGATCAGCAGCTTGCGGTGCGTGCGGTTGTTGAGCTTGCCCCAGTT
>WBZT01001428.1_pt1 | contig 17555 bp, 10 predicted proteins | sample 5204241 | NCBI WGS metagenome assembly WBZT01 (sample SAMN12344358, study PRJNA552823) | activated sludge metagenome | biome: Activated sludge suspended growth; feature: Nitrification reactor; material: Wastewater; isolation source: activated sludge from nitrification reactor of wastewater...
CGCTCCGGCGTACTCGGCATTGCGACGTGCGACAAAGGGCTTCCAGCGATGCTGATGGCTGTCGCGGGCCTGGGCGACCTGCCGTGCGTGGTCGTGCCCGGCGGCGTTACGCTGCCGCCAACCACCGGCGAGGATGCCGGCGCGGTGCAAACGCTCGGCACCCGTTTCACCCACGGGATGATTTCGCTCTCCGAGGCTGCCGATCTCGGTTGCCGCGCGTGCGCGTCGCCGGGCGGCGGCTGCCAGTTCCTCGGCACCGCGGCCACTTCCCAAGTCGTCTGCGAAGCGCTCGGATTGTCGCTGCCGCACTCGGCCCTCGCGCCTTCGGGACAACCCGTTTGGCTCGATCTCGCGCGGCGTTCGGCCCGCGCGTTGCGGCAATTGGACCAACGCGGACAGCGCGTGCGCGACCTGCTCACGCCTGCGAGTATCCGGAATGCGATGGTCGTCCACGCCGCGTTTGGCGGATCAACGAATTTGCTGCTGCACATTCCGGCCATCGCTCACGCGGCCGGTTTGCCACGGCCGACAGTCGACGATTGGATCGCCGTCAATCGCCGCACGCCCCGGCTCGTCAGCGTTTTGCCGAACGGCCCGGTGCATCATCCAACCGTGCGCGTGTTTCTGGCCGGCGGCGTTCCCGAAGTGATGCTGCATCTCCGCGAGCTTGGATTGTTGGAAACCGGAACGCTCACCGTCACTGGCCGGAGTTTGGGTGAAAACCTGGACTCGTGGGCAACGTCGGAACGCCGCGCCCGCTTTCGCGAGTTGCTTTTTTCCCTCGACCAGGTTCGGCCCGAAGAAGTGATTTTCGATCCGCAATCCGCCCACGCCCACGGTTTGAGCAGCACCCTGGTTTTCCCGCGTGGCAACCTGGCGCCGGAAGGTTCAGTGGTTAAGGCGGCGGCCATTGATCAAAGCGTGTTGGACACGGATGGAGTTTATCGCAAGGAAGGGCCGGCCCGGGTTTTCGTGAGCGAGCAGGACGCGATGGCGGCGATCAAAGAGGGTCGCATCCAGGCAAACGACATCCTCGTGCTGGCGGGGATCGGTCCGACAGGCACGGGCATGGAGGAAACCTACCAAGTCACCGGCGCGCTCAAACAACTTCCGCACGGCAAACACGTCGCGCTGCTCACCGACGCGCGGTTCTCCGGGGTCTCGACCGGCGCGTGCATCGGCCATATCGGGCCGGAAGGTCTCGCGGGCGGACCCATCGGCAAACTGCGGGACGGTGACTGGATTCGCATCGTCATTGATCCGAACCGAATCGAAGGCAGCGTTGATCTGGTTGGCGAAACGGGCCGACGATTCTCGCCCGAGGAAGGAAACGAAATCCTGTCGCGCCGCCCGGCGCGAAGCGATTTGTCGCCCAACCCTGCCCTGCCCGCCGACACCCGGTTATGGGCGGCGCTGCAACATGCCAGCGGCGGCACTTGGGCCGGCTGCGTATATGACGCGGAATTGATTTGCGAGAAGCTGCGCGGAAAATGACCGTGCGTTACCATTGGGCGCGCGCCCGATGTCACTTCGCCTTCAGGTCCTCGACCGTCCAGGGTTTGGATCGGATCGCGATCCGATAGCGCAGTTCCATCTTCTCGTCCGGTTGCAGCGTGCGAATTTTGGGCGCAAGAATGGCTGAACAGGCAAACCGCATTTCCTTCGCGTTCACCACATACCAGGGCGACTCGACCCCGGCATTGATTGGATCGCTGAAGATCGCCACGCCGCCAATGTCGCGATCGCCTTCGGTGAAGTTGCAGGCCAGCGCGGGAGCGAATGGCCGCGCGCGATCACTTTGAAACCGGCTCACGGCACCGGTGCTACACAAAACGGAGAATCCCAGGGGCGGCGCGGCCATCCGCAGGCCCAGCCCGGCGTAGCCTCCATTGACTGCGCCGCCGGGTTCGCCCGGCATGGCGGTTCGATCCAACACCGCGCCAGCTTTGCCCGCCGTGAAGTGCGCGCGCCAGTCAATGCTATAATCGCCCGCCGGGGTCGGCGCGGAGATTTTCAATTCGCGCACCTCCACCATGTCCACGCGGCCGGTCGGATTGGTATAGCTGAGGTTCAGTTTGATCGCGGCGCTGCCGTCCGGCTTCGTTTCGATGACCGGGGTTTCCCAACGCGTCGCGCCTTCGCCCTTGCCCGTCTGGCGGTTCTCCTCCCAGTAATTCACATGGTTGATGTACTTCCAGGAAAACCAGAAACCGTAGTGCCACGGGTGATCCTCCGGCTTGAAGTTCGTCAATGCGCGGCCGTTCGCGGTGAGCGGATGGAAGAACGGCTTGCCTTTCTTGGGATCGAAACTGAATTCCCAGAGCGCGTTCGTGCCGGTGCGCCACGCCAGCGAGGTTTCTGTTCGCTGCCACTCCGCCCGGGCAGGCCACAGCGCGCCCGCCGCCAGCAGGAACACCAAGGAAGTAGCTTTACAGCGGGAGTGGAGAGTTGGCATTTTCATGACGTGAGTCTGGCGAACATGACTGTGTCCGGTCAAGCCACACCAGCCCTTGCATTCCCTTGCACTGGCCGGCTTGTACGCATTTGGCTCCACCGCTCGTTTCTTCTCCAACCGCATTCAACCCCGCCTCCATCATGAGCAAAAACATCTCAAACCTCCGGTCCGTAAGCCGTCGTGACTTCCTGCGCGCCAGCGCCGCTGCCAGTCTGGCGATGCCGCTGATCCTTCCTTCCCGGCTTTTGGGCGCGGAGGCGCCGAGCAAACGCATCCGCGTCGGCCAGATCGGTTGCGGCCGCATTGCCCTGACGCACGACATGCCCGGGATTTTCAAATCCGGCCTCGCGGACATCGTGGCCGTGTGTGATCTCGATTCAAAGCGGCTGGCGGGCGGCAAGGCCTTGACGGAAAAATTTTATCGCGACAAGAAGCTCACCGCCCCGGAAATTGGCGCGTATGAAGACTATCGCGAACTGGTGGCGCGGAAGGACCTTGACGCGGTGGTGATCAGCACGCCGGACCATTGGCACGCGGAACTGGCGCTGGCTGCCACGCTGGCGGGCAAGAATGTTTACATGCAGAAGCCCATGACGATGACCATCGCCGAGGGCATTCTGTTGCGCGACGCAGTGGCCAAGGCGAAGACCATTTTTCAAATTGGCAGCCAGCAACGTTCGTCGGACCAGTTCCGGCGCGCGTGCGAATTGGTGCGCAGCGGACGCGTCGGCCAGTTGAAGCAGGTCGAGATCGGGTTGCCGATTGACCCCACCGCGCCCGACAGCCCGGCGGAACCCGTCCCGTCGAATTTGAACTACGACCGCTGGCTCGGGCCGACGCCGGAGGTCTATTACTGCGAGCAGCGGGTGCATTCGCAGAGCAACGTGGAGTCGCGGCCCGGCTGGTTGCGCAACGACGCGTTTTCGCTCGGCATGATCACCGGCTGGGGGGCGCACCATTTTGATATCGCTCACTGGGGCATGGACACCGAACTCAGCGGGCCCAGCCGCGTCGAAGGCAAGGCCGAGTTTCCGAAGAACAAAATCTGGAACGTCCACGGCGCTTATCACATCGAACTGACCTATCCGAAGAACGTGAAGGTGGTGGTTTCGGACAAGTTGCCCAACGGCGTGAAGTTCATTGGTGACGAAGGCTGGATTTTTGTGTCACGGGGCGATGAACGCACCACATCGAGCGACCCATCGGCTCCGCCGACCATATTGAAATCACTGGACGCCAGCGACCGGAAACTGCTCGATCCAGCCGGCGTCAAAGTAGAGTTGTATCGCAGCAGCGAACACCATAAGAACTTTCTGGAGTGCGTCACCTCGCGCCGGGAGCCGATCTGTCCCGCCGCGGTGGCGCACCGCAGTTGCACGGCGTGCGACGTCAGTTGGATCGCCATGAAACTGGCCCGCCCGCTCACTTGGGACGCGAAGGCTGAGAAGTTCGTCAACGATTCCGAGGCCAACAGCTTCCTCACCCGCGCCGAGCGCGCGCCGTATGGCGCTCTCCGTCTCGCGGCAAAAAGCTGATCATGAAACGGCTGTTACTGGCGGGATTGGTGGCCTTAGTTGCGAACGGACGAGCTTCCGCGGCGGAAGCGCCGTCGGCTTCGGCAACGGTCCGGCTGATCACGCTCGATCCCGGACATTTCCACGCCTCGCTCGTGCAGAAATACATGTACGATGGCGTGGATTCCACCGTCCACGTCTATGCCCCCGCCGGGGATGACTTGCAGGAGCATTTGAAACGCATCGAGCGCTTCAACACACGCGCGGAGCAGCCGACCCGCTGGCAGGAAAAGGTTTATTCGGGGAGTGATTTCCTGGAAAGAATGCTCGCGGAAAAGGCGGGCAACCTCGTGGTGATTTCCGGCAACAACACCCGCAAGACGGATTACATCCTCAAGGCCGTCCAGGCAGGCTTTCATGTGCTTGCCGATAAACCGATGGCGATCACGCCCGGGGACTTCGAGAAACTGAAGCTGGCGTTCACCGTCGCGACGTCCAATCACGTGCTGCTCTACGACATCATGACCGAGCGGTTCGAGATCAACTCGGCTTTGCAGCGCGCCTTCTCGCAGCAACCCGGGCTTTTTGGCCGACTGGTGGATGGCACGCTCGAAGAACCCGCGATCACGAAGGAGAGCGTTCACCACTTTTCCAAGCTCGTCGCCGGCGTGCCGCTCAAGCGTCCGCCCTGGTTCTTCGACGTGCGGCAGGAAGGCGAGGGCCTGGTGGACGTGGCGACGCATCTGGTGGACCTGGTGCAGTGGGAGGCGTTCCCGGAACAAATCCTCAGCCCCTCGGAAGTGAGCGTTCACCGCGCGCGCCGGTGGGCGACGCCGATCACCGCCGGCCAATTCTACAAGGTGACGGGCGCGTCGGATTTCCCTGAGTTTCTGAAGCCGGACGTCAAGGACGGCGTATTGCAGGTCTTCTGCAACGGCGAGATGCGCTACTCGCTGCGCGGCGTGCAAGCCAAGGTTTCTGTGACGTGGAATTTCGAGGCGCCGCCGGGAACGGGGGACACCCACTTCTCCATCATGCGTGGCAGCCTGGCCAATTTGATCATCCGCCAGGGCGCGGAGCAGAACTTCAAGCCGGCCCTTTACGTGGAAAATGTGGGACACAAAACCGAGCCGGCTTTTGCCGCCGCGCTACGCCGCGCGGTGGCACAGGTCCAATTGCAGCACCCGGGCATCACGGTATCCAAAGAGGGTAAGGACTGGCGCATCATGGTACCGGAGAAATACGACGTGGGCCATGAATCGCACTTTGCCCAGGTGACGGAAAAATTCCTCCGCTACCTGCGCGAGGGCCAGCTGCCGGCCTGGGAACAGGCCAACATGATCACCAAATACGCCACGATCATGCGGGCATACGAAATCAGCCGCTGACTCCGCACCGCCGGCCCCTTTGCCGCTTTCCCTGCGGGTATTGCCATAGTTGAACCACATTTTGCCCAAGCTGGGGTTTTATATTGTTTTGAGGCCCGGGTTTGTTAGATTGCGCGCCGTTTCTGAGGGAGTTTTTCCGAAACCAACAACCTGACGGAACGAACAAAGATTTATGGCTAAAACATCTAAATCCCAAAAATACGTTTACGTATTCGGCAACAAAAAAGCTGACGGCGACGGCAGCATGAAACCCCTGCTTGGCGGCAAAGGCGCAAACCTCGCCGAGATGACCCGCATCGGTCTGCCGGTGCCTCCTGGCTTCACCATCACCACCGAGGTCTGCACCTATTACTACGCGCACAAGAAAACTTACCCCAAGGAACTCCAAGCGCAGATGGAAGCCGGTATGGCCAACATGGAGAAGATCATGGGCACCAAGTTCGGCGACACGAAGGCCATGCCCCTGCTCGTCTCCGTCCGCTCCGGCGCGCGCGATTCGATGCCGGGCATGATGGACACGATCTTGAACCTCGGCCTCAACGACCAGACGGTGCTCGCACTCGTGGCTGCCACCAAGAATGAACGCTTTGCCTGGGATTGTTACCGCCGCTTTATCCAGATGTATGGCGACGTCGTCATGGGCGTCCAGAAGAAGGAAGGTGAGGATCACGAGCCGTTCGAGACGGTGATCCATTCGTTCAAACACGAGAAGTATCACGCGGACATCGAAGACTCCAAGCTCACCGCCGAAGACCAGCAGGAACTCGTCAAGCGCTTCAAGCAACTCATCAAGGATCGCACCGGCAAGGCCTTCCCGAACGATGCGTGGGACCAATTACGCGGCGCGGCCGGCGCGGTGTTTGGCTCCTGGATGAACGATCGCGCGATTGTCTATCGCCGCAAATACAACATCCCCACCGAATGGGGCACGGCCGTCAATGTGCAGGCGATGGTTTACGGCAACACCGGTGACACGTCCGGTTCCGGCGTGGCGTTCACCCGCAACCCGGCCAACGGCACCAACGAATTCTACGGTGAATTCCTCATCAACGCGCAGGGCGAAGACGTCGTCGCCGGCGTGCGCACGCCCGAACCGGTGGCCAAGCTCAAGGAGCATCTGCCGCAGGCTTACGCCGAGTTGCTGAAGGTCCGCGCGACTTTGGAAAAACATTTCAAAGACGTGCAGGACATCGAATTCACGATCCAGGAAGGCAAGCTGTTCATGCTCCAGACGCGCAACGGCAAGCGCACCGCGATGGCCGCGCTCAAGTTCTCGATGGACATGGTCAAGGAGAAGCTCATTGACTGGGAAACCGCCATCCTGCGCAACCCGGCCGATCAACTCGATCAATTGCTCGCTCCTGTGTTCGATCTCGCCGAAGTCAAAAAGGCCACGGCGGTCGCCTCCGGTTTGCCTGCCGGTCCTGGTGCGGCATCGGGCAAAGTCTATCTCAATGCGGATCGCGCAGTGGTTGCTGCCGAACGTGGCGAAAAAGTTCTGCTCGTTCGCAACGAAACCTCGCCGGAAGATCTTCGCGGCATGATCGCCGCGGAAGGCATTTTGACGGCGAAAGGCGGCGTGAGTTCGCACGCAGCCCTCGTCGCCCGCCAGATGGGTAAGGTTTGCGTTTGCGGCGCGAGCGGCCTGGACATTGATTACGCGGCCAAGACCGTCAAGGCCTCCGGCCAGACGTTCAACGAAGGCGACGACATGTCCATTGATGGCACGAGCGGCATCGTTTACGGCGGCTCGATCAAGACCGCGCCTTCGGAAATCATCACCGGTCTCTTGCAAGGCGACAAAGCCGCGCAGGCCACGGAGAAGTTCAAGAGCTTCCTCCAGTTGATGAAGTGGTGCTCCAAGGTCACGAAGCTGGCCGTTCGCACCAATGCCGACACGCCGGAGCAAACCGAGAACGCCATCGCGTTCGGCGCGACGGGCATCGGCCTCACGCGCACCGAGCACATGTTCTTCGAGGGCGACCGCATTGACGCGATGCGCGAGATGATCCTCGCGGAGAATGTCGCCGACCGGAAGAAGGCGCTCGCCAAGTTGCTGCCGTATCAGCGCGATGACTTCACGGGCATCTTCAAAGCGCTCAAGGGCTTCCCAGCCACGGTCCGTTTTCTCGATCCGCCCTTGCACGAGTTCGTCCCGCACGAGCCGAAGGCCCAAGCCGACCTCGCCGCGAAACTCGGCGTCTCCGCCGAGAAGATCGCCAAACGCGTGGCGCAATTGCACGAGTTCAATCCGATGCTCGGTCATCGCGGTTGCCGCCTCGGCATCGCGTATCCGGAAATCACCGAGATGCAAGCCCGCGCCGTGTTCGAAGCGGCGGCGGACGTGCTCAAGGCGAAGATTAAGGTGAAACCCGAGATCATGATCCCGCTGGTCGGCTTCAAGAAGGAACTCGACCTCCAGGTTGAGATCGTCCATCGCGTCGCGAAGGAAGTCATGGCTGAGAAGAAGGTGAAGTTCCCGTACATGGTCGGCACCATGATCGAAGTCCCGCGCGGCGCCCTCACTGCGGACGAGATCGCGCAGACGGCTGAGTTCTTCAGCTTCGGCACGAACGATCTGACCCAGACCGCGCTCGGCATCAGCCGTGACGACATGGGTTCGTTCCTCATGCCCTACGTCGAGAACGAAATCTTCAAGAAAAACCCGTTCGCCACGCTCGACCAGGTCGGCGTCGGTCAACTCATGAAGACCGCAGTCGAAAAGGGCAACGCCACCAGACCCGGCATCAAGCTCGGCATCTGCGGCGAACACGGCGGCGACCCTGACTCCGTCAAGTTCTGCCATCGCATCGGCCTCAACTACGTGAGCTGCTCACCGTACCGCGTGCCCGTCGCTCGTTTGGCCGCCGCGCAAGCTGCCATCGAAGAGAAGCGCAAGGCGAAGGCGGCGAAGAAGAAGTAGTCCGTCGTAGCGGCGCCTCGGTAGAGCGCCGCTGACTGAACGGAAAATTTGCGGCGCTCTGCCGAGTCGCCGCTACGAAGTGCGAAGCCGCCCCGGGAAACCGGGGCGGCTTTTCGCTTTGCCGCGTCTGCATTTTGAATATGATGCGGCGCAGCGCATGACCAAGCCACCGGCCACACTACGTCAGACAGGCATTGCTGCCTACGCGAAGTATGTTGCCGGGCTGCGAAATCTGGCGGCGCAGTTTCCCCGTCCAGACGAGTGGAACAAGCGAGCAGGGGCCGCCTTGGACGGCGAAGCCTCATGTGAACTGCGAAAGGTCATCGCACTCAAAACTCGCCGACGCTACGGCGCATTTTTCACCGGCTCAAAACTGGCGGCACGTCTCGCCGAACTTGGCACGAAGTTCGGAGCAAACAGCGTCATCCATGACCCGAGTGTAGGCATGGGCGACCTGCTCATCGCCATTGCAAAACATCTCCCTCTTAGCCGCACGCTGGACGAGACACTGCGGCGCTGGGGTTGGCAACTTACCGGCACGGACATTCATCCGCTCTTTGTCGAGGGAGCAAAGACGCGCTTGCTTATCCTCGCGCAGCACCGACATGGTCTGAATTCAGTCCCGACCAAAGGTGTCGACGGTCTTTTCCCCAACATCCGGGTGGCGGATGGATTGACCGAGCACGACGCCTACGCACAAGCCTCGCACCTGACGCTGAACCCGCCTTTCGTTCTGACCGCCGCGCCGGAGGACTGCAAGTGGGCGGGCGGACGCATCACGCAAGCGGCGATGTTCGTCATTACCGCTCTGGAGCGGGCCAAACCCGGCGCGGAACTGCTCGCCATCCTTCCCGATGTGCTGCGCTCCGGCTCATTCACCGCGCAATGGCGGAAACGCGTCGAGGAACTATCAGATGTGGAGAAGGTCAAGCCGCACGGAATTTTCGACGAGAGTGCAGACGTGGATGTTTTCCTTCTGCGCCTGCGCCGTCGCGCCAACAACTCCAAATTCAAACCGGCGAAGTGGACAAATGCCCCGGCGAAGGCCAAGACGACCGTGGGAGATTTTTTTGAAGTCCACGTTGGCCGCGTTGTCCCGCACCGTGATCCTGAAACGGGCGACGAGCATCCCTATATTCACGCCCGTTGCGTTTCAGCATGGAAAGTGATGCGCAATTTTGACGAGAGCCGTCGTCACGCGGGAAAAGTTTATCAAGCGCCCTTCGTGGTCATCCGCCGCACGTCGAGGCCGGGGCATCCGTATCGCGCCACTGCCACCGTCATTGCCGGGAAAAGGAAAATTGCGGTGGAGAATCACCTGATAGTCTGCGAGCCAAAAAACAAAACGCTCAAAGCTTGCAAGGAGTTGCAGCGCCAACTCAAAACGCGGGCCGTAAATGATTTCCTCAACGCCCGCATCCGCTGCCGTCATCTGACCGTGGGTTCGGTGGCGGCGATTCCATTTCAGTCCGAATGAGCGACCAAGGCTTCCAACCAGAGGTGGGTGTTGCTGCCCGCAAGCTGATTGCCGATGCACACTTCGCCGTCGAAGCGCGGCTGGCGATCCAGCTGGGACGAGAAAGTATTTCGAGTTCCATTACCGCCATACTGGAATTGGTGAAGAACTCGTATGACGCCGAAGCCACTCGCGTCCGCATCCGTTTCAAAGATTTGGGGACGGACGCCGCCATGATGGTTATTGAAGATGACGGTTGCGGCATGACTGCTGACGACTTGCTCAATTACTGGATGGTGATCGGCACGACCAACAAGGTGAAGCTTCGCCGTGCTGGCTCAAAGCGTGTGCTTACGGGTGAAAAGGGACTTGGTCGGCTTGGCCTCGACCGGCTGTCAAAAGAGACGGTTGTCCAATCCATCGTTCAATCCGCACGGGAGGGGATTGAGTTGCCGATATACTGGAGTCGGTTCGAGCAGGAGGATGTCCGCCTTGAAAGTGTCAGCCTGAAGGTTTTTGAAATTCAGAATCTTGATAAAGACCCATTGACCGGCGAACGGCACGAATACCCGCACGGAACTCGTCTGGTGCTGCGGGGACTGAAGGATTCGTGGACATCAACGACACTCGCTGACTTGCGGGCAGAACTCTCACTGCTCGTTTCACCATTTGCAACTGACGCGGATTTTTCCATCGAACTGGACTCGGGGCTGGGATTGAAGGCAGTGGACGGAAAAGTGGCAACGCCAGTTTCACTTCTACAGGCGGCGCAGTGGAAAGTCACCGCCACCATAGACGATGACGCCAAAGTATTGATGCGGATGTCTTCGGCCCATCACAACAAGGTTTACGAGGAAGGGCCGACGCCTTGGGTGGAAAAATTTCCTGGCGACGGTATCAAGCCGCACTGCGGGCCGTTGAAGTTTGAGTTTTATTACTTTCCGCGCAAATCCACCGCCCTCGGGGAGCAGACGATTGGCATCACGGCGATACGGACGTTCCTCGACTCAAACCAAGGTCTGCGCGTTTATCGCGACGGGTTTCGCGTGAAGCCTTACGGCAGCCCGAACGGCGACGGCGACTGGCTGCGGCTTGCGTATCGCCGAATCGAAAGTCCCGAGGGCGTGACCCAAGACGAGAAGCCCGGCAACTGGCGTGTGGGTTACAACCAAGTGGTTGGCGCAATATTTGTCACTCGTCAGAAGAACAGAGACCTGCTGGATCAAACCAACCGCGAGGGGTTGGTGGACGGCAAGGCATTCGCCCATTTGCGCGTGTTCGCTGACCGGACGATTCGCTTTTTCGAGTTGAACAATCAGGAGTTCGAGATGGCGAAACTGCCAAGGCAAACTCCTCGCGACGAGGCCAAGGCGCAGGCGGACGACGCGATGCGGAAACTTGGTGAAGCAGCCAGCGCGGTGTCGGCGTTGGTTGAACAGCCGCCGCAATCCGCCGCGAAACCAGACGCGGCAGAAGTTTATGCGCTAGTCCAGAAGGCGATTGCCGAAGCAAAAGAAAAACTGGAGCAATCATCGAAAACCTTCCGTGCCGAGGAAGACCGAGAATCGCAGGAGAAGGACACGATGGCGAATCTGGCATCGCTCGGAATTCTCGCTGCTGCTTTCGGGCACGAGACTTTGGGTTGGGCGGGAAGTTGTGTCGCCAACGCTGGCTGGCTGGAGCGTAATCTGCCGACTTACTTCTTTTTCGCGAACGCAGATGAGGAGGCCAAGGTGAGGCAGAAGCTTCAGGACACGGCAGCCCAAGCGCGGCGCATTGAGACGTTTGCCGATTTTTCAATCGGTCATGTGAAGCCGGACAAGCGTCGAAAGACGACTTTCTGCTTGAAGAAACTCATCAAGAATCTGTTCGTCACGTTCGATGAATCGTTGAGGGTGCAACGAAGCATCACTTTGGATGTCGAACCTAATTTGCCCGCCGAACCGTGCCACATCCGGGGCTATCCGATTGATTGGGAGAGTGTGCTGGTCAACCTGATTACCAATGCGGAGTGGGCCTTGCGCGAGCGGAAGGAGATTTATCAGCGGAAGATTCGAGTCACATTGCGAGCGGAAGGAACATTCTTCGTTCTGACTTTCGAGGACAACGGCATCGGGATTCCGACCGGATGGGAAGAGCGCATTTTCCTGCCCACAGTTTCAACCAAGCGAAATCCCAGCGGCCATGTGTCCGGCACGGGCATGGGACTGACCATCGTGAAAAACTTCGTGGAGCAAAACACGGGCGGAAAAATAACCGCGACCGCCAGAGGTGAGTTGGGCGGGGCACTGTTCACCATTCGTATTCCAGCCGTGACATCTGAGGAGGCCGCAGCATGACCAAGCCAGTCCTTTTTATTGATGATGATGAATACGAACGCCGAAGCAGCACCGACGTCTTGAACGAGGTGTTTCAAGGGACAGGCATTCGTGTTGAGGCTTTGCCGCCACTTCCGACGCTGGATGAATACGCGGGCCTGCTTGCTGATCAAAAGGCATCCGCGCTGATTCTGGACGAGAAGCTGAACACTGCCGGAGGCGTTACTTACACGGGCGTGGAACTTGCCGCGCACCTGCGGAAAATTGGCGGGAAGTTGCCGATTGTGATTCTGACAAATTTCCCTGACGAGGATGATGCTTTGAGCCGACTCGGGTGGGCCGTCGAAGACGTTGTCGCCAAGAAGCGCGTCCTGAAAGACCCCACTTCGCCGACAGCGTTGGAGTTTAAGGCACGGCTGGCGCGGCAAATTGAAACTGCAGGAGTAGTGCTCGCGGGCAATGAGCAGCGCTTCCACGATTTGCTGGTCAAAAGTTTGAAGGAGACTTTGACACCCGAAGAAGAAAAGGAACTTGGCTGGCGCGAAGCAGAGAGAATTTTACCCGTTCAGGCTGAAGAATCGGCTGGTGCAAAAGCGCTACAGCGGGCGATTGCCGAACTGAAAGCCAAACTTGACCCGGAATAATTGAAGCCTTGACCCGTGTCCGCCAACAAGGATGCCATTCAGACATTGTTCTTCCCGCAACTGAAGCGGCGTGCAAAGTATTCGATCAAGGCCAACGGCCAATTTTATTCCTACCGCCACTTCCGGGAAACCTTTCAGCATGAAGTCGCGGAGGACTGCCAGAGCCGGTGCGTGTATTGCGACTCGCCGGAGGTTGAAGCAGGCGGACGTGAGCAGATGCAGTTGGATCATTTCCGGCCATACACGCGAAGGGGTTTCGAGTCGCTGGAGAACGACCCGCACAATTTCCATCACTCCTGCGGCCGCTGCAATTTGCTCAAGTCCGACAAGTGGCCATCCACGCACCCAACCGAACCGCACGACGGCGTCGTGGGCTTCGTTGACCCGTTCGCCAATGATCGTCGGGAGTATTTTAGCGTAGAGACGGATGGCGAGTTGAAGCCGCTTCAGCCACCGGCGAAATACTTGATCCGTGTTCTCGCGCTTAACCGCCCGCATCTGAAACTACTCCGCCAACGGCGAATTTGCCTGGCAAAGTTGCGCGAATACGTTGCCAAGAATTCACCGCAGTGGGAAAAAGCGGCGCAAGGAGGTGGCGGAATGACTCAACAGGAAGCGTTTGAAGCTTTGATGATGTGCAAGCGCTTGTTTGATCTTTGCTCGTTGTGACAAGAGTTGAATTCTTCAGCTTCGGCACAAACGATCTGACCCAGACCGCGCTCGGCATCAGCCGCGACGACATGGGTTCGTTCCTCATGCCCTACGTGAAGAACGAAATCTTCAAAAAGAATCCGTTCGCCACGCTCGATCAAACCGGCGTCGGCCAACTGATGGAGGTTGCGGTTGAAAAAGGCAACGCCGCACGCCCCGGCATCAAGCTCGGCATCTGCGGCGAGCACGGTGGCGACCCCGACTCGGTGAAGTTCTGCCATCGCATCGGCCTGAACTACGTAAGTTGCTCACCCTATCACGTGCCGGTGGCGCGTCTGGCCGCCGCGTAGGCCGCGTTGGAAGATGCCAGCAGCAAGAAAGGCGAAGTGATTTCGATCACGTAACGGTGTCTCGGCAGAGCTTCGCTGGCCGAAAGCCCTTCTGAGCGCCATCACCCGAATTCAAGGCCGCTCCGCGAAAACGGAGCGGTTTTTTCGTTGGCCGAAATGGTGGACACGCCGGCTGCGGCCATGAATAATTCGCGCCCATGCCGCACCTGATCGCACTCAACCCGCACGGACGCCTGATGATCGAGGAGACGGTGGACGCGGTCGGGGCGGCGGCGTTGGACGCGGACGCCACCTTGGTTGCCGCGTTCACGGAATCTTCCGCGCGCGGGCTGCTGTCGCTGGCAGCGCGGCGCGTTGAGGCCGGCGCATGGCCGGCGGAATGGCTGTTCTGGCGCGAGTTCGCGGACAGTTTCCTGACCGCGCTAGCCCATTCGCCAGAGATGACGGAGGGCCAGACCGCATCCGCCACCGCACCGCCGGCGGATTTGTTCTTCGCCCTCACACTTCGCATTCCAGCCATGCGCGGGGCGGAGTATGCATCGCCGGAAGCGTTCGCGGCGCTCTGGGGCGAATTGGACACGCTCGCCCGCGACGAGGCGAAAGCAGCGGGCGGGTTGAAGCCGTGGCTCGGGCAGATCAATCCCGCGCTGCATCTGCTGGGCAAGGTCACTTTTCATCTCGCCGAGAACAAACGCTCGCCGGAGACGCCATTCGCGTTCATGGCCACCTACACTCACCGGCTCTCCGCGCAGGAGAAGCCCGTGCATCTACCCTTGGCCCGGGCGTTACAGGAATACGCCGGCGCGAAGAACCAGGCCGCGCTCCGCTCGCTGCTCGAACCGGTGCAGCAGGCCGCCGAGCGCAGTCCTTGGATGCGCGAGTTGCTCGAGAGCCGCCGCATTTTTCAACCACAAGCCTGGACGCCCGCGCAGGCGTACGCGTTTCTCCGCGAAGTGCCGTTACTCGAAACCAGCGGCATCATCACGCGCATTCCGAACTGGTGGAAGAACGGGCGCGGCTCTCGCCCGCAAGTGAGCGTGCGCGTGGGCGAGCAACGTGGCGCAGGGTTGGGCGTGGACACGCTGATGAACTTCTCCGTCGAGTCCACGCTCGGCGGCGAGAAGTTGACCGATGCGGAATGGAAGGCTCTGATGTCAGCGGACTCGGGCCTCGTCTCGCTGCGCGGCCAGTGGGTCGAGGTGGATCGCGAAAAACTCAGCAGCGTTTTGGAGCATTGGCGGCGGGTCCAACGCGGCGCGACGGGCGATGGCGTCTCCTTTCTGGAAGCGATGCGCCTGCTGGCCGGCGTGCGCCTCGGCGCGGACGCGGGGGAGGAAGCGACCGCACCGACCGCCGACTGGAGCGAGGTCGTCGCCGGCGGCTGGTTGCGCGAGACGTTGGAAATGTTGCGCCAGCCGGACAACGCGGCCGACTTCGACCCGAACACGAACCTCAACGCCACATTGCGCCCGTATCAAGTCGTGGGCGTGAAGTGGTTGTGGTTTCTGCAAAGCCTTGGCCTCGGCGCGTGTCTCGCGGACGACATGGGACTGGGGAAAACGATTCAGGTCATCGCGCTGCTGCTGCGGTTGAAGCATGGCGGAACCGTAGCGCAGGTTTCCAAACCTGCACGTGCCGCGATTGCTGCACGCCCTGCCGACTTGGAAGTCGGCGATACAGCAGGTTTGGAAACCTGCGCTACGCCCTCGCTGCTGATCGCCCCGGCGTCCTTGCTCGCGAACTGGAAGAATGAACTCGCCCGGTTCGCTCCGACTTTGCGCGTGGCCTTCGCGCATCCCGCCGAAGCGCCCGGCGGCGAATGGCGCGAGGCGAAGACCGCCGATGCTTTTCTCGCCGGCCAAGACCTGATCATCACCACCTACGGCCAGGCGGCGCGGCTCGACTGGCTGGCGGAGCGCGAGTGGCGGTTGCTCGTGCTCGACGAGGCGCAGGCCATCAAGAATCCCGGCGCGCGCCAGACCCGCGCCATCAAGCGTCTCCGCGCCCGCGCCCGCATCGCCCTGAGCGGGACGCCGGTCGAAAATCGGCTTGGCGATCTCTGGTCGCTCTACGATTTTCTCAACCCCGGCTTGCTCGGTGCGGCGCCGGAGTTCAGCCGCTACGTGAAAAATCTTCAAGCCGCCGAGCCACCGAATTTCGCCCCGCTGCGCCAGCTCGTGCGCCCTTACATTTTGCGCCGCCTCAAGACCGACCGCAGCATCATCTCCGATCTGCCCGACAAGACTGAGTTGACCGCGTGGTGTTCGCTGGGCAAACGTCAGGCGGCGCTCTACGCCCGATCCGTCCACGAACTTGGCGAGAAACTGGAAACCCTCAGCGACGGCATCCAGCGGCGCGGCCTCGTGCTCGCGTTCCTGATGCGCTTCAAACAAATCTGCAACCACCCGAGCCACTGGCTGGGCGACGGCGCGTTCGCCCCGGACGAGAGCGGGAAATTTCTGCGCCTCGCGGAACTGGGCGAGGAAATCGCCTCGCGCCAGGAAAAGGCGCTCGTCTTCACCCAATTTCGCGAGATGACCGGACCACTGGCGGGGCGGTTGCGCGAAATCTTCGGCCGCTCTGGCCTCGTGTTGCACGGTTCGACGGCGGTCAAGGAACGGCAGAAACTCGTCGCCGAATTTCAGCGCGACGACGGGCCGCCATTCTTTGTGCTCTCGCTCAAGGCCGGCGGCACGGGCTTGAACCTCACCGCCGCGAGCCATGTCATCCACTTCGACCGCTGGTGGAATCCCGCCGTTGAAAACCAGGCCACCGACCGCGCGTTCCGCATCGGACAAAAGAAGAACGTGCTCGTCCACAAATTTGTCTGCCGCGGCACGATCGAGGAACGCATTGACGCGCTGATCACGGAGAAGAAGGCGCTGGCCGAATCCGTCCTCGGCGCGGAAGGCAGCGCCGAAACCCTGCTCACCGAGATGTCGAACGACGAGTTGCTCCGCTTCGTCGCGCTGGACTTGAAGGCTACGAGCGGCGAATAATGCGCTCTATGATGACTGAACACTGAGCGCTGATTTACGCCATGTCCTGGTATTCCTTCCGCCCCTACGTTTCCGTCGCCGAACGCCGTCGCAAAGCCGAGGCCGTCGTGAAAAAGCTCGCCAAGAAATCCGGCCGCCCGCTTGCGCCCGTGAATCTCGCCAGCAAAAAAATCGCCGCCACCTTTTGGGGCAAGGCCTGGTGCGACAACCTCGAATCCTACAGCGACTTCGCCAACCGCTTGCCGCGCGGGCGCAGCTACGTCCGCAACGGCTCGGTGATTGACCTGCAAATCACGCGCGGCAAAGTCGAGGCGCTCGTTCAGGGTTCGGAACTTTACAAGATCGCCATCAGCTTCCAACCGCTCGCGGCGAAAAGCTGGCAGGACTTCAAGCACCGTAATGCCGGCAAGGTCACCAACCTGCTCGACCTGCTCCAGGGCCGCCTCTCGAAAGACATCCTCACCGACCTCACCGCCCCGGGCACCGGCCTGTTCCCCGCGCCGAAGGAGATTGACCTGGACTGCTCCTGCCCCGACTGGGCCGACATGTGCAAACACGTTGCCGCCGTGCTCTATGGCGTCGGCGCGCGGCTGGATGAAAAGCCTGAACTCTTCTTCACCTTGCGCGGCGTGGACATGGAGGAATTGATCACCGCCGCCAGCGCGACGACGACCGGGCCTACCCCCGACGCGCCGCCGACCGACGCCGCACTCGCCGGCGCGGACCTCACGGAAATTTTCGGCGTAGAACTCGAAACCGCGCCAGCACCCCCCGCGAGCCAGAGGCCGACGGAGCCAAAACCGCAAACCCCAAGTTTGCCAAAACGCCGCCAGCCGCGCCGCGCCACCAAAGCGAAG